>Ga0209271_10000055_pt1 | contig 42819 bp, 44 predicted proteins | sample tdAd002_FD_187123 | JGI IMG/M metagenome (GOLD analysis project Ga0209271, IMG submission 187123) | Marine sediment microbial communities from the Atlantic coast under amendment with organic carbon and nitrate - tdAd00.2 (SPAdes)... | ecosystem: Environmental > Aquatic > Marine > Coastal >... | reverse complement strand
GTTCAGGCATTTCCATAGCGATAGCTATGTCTGCTTTTAAAGTAAAATAAGTTGTAGCTAGTGCTATAGTAAACCCTACTATTGTACCTATAGTTTTAAGGTCAAGTGTTACTTTAGTTTGTTCGCCAATTTCTTGTGCCATTATTTTTTATTTTTTTCTTGTAATTCTAATATTTTTTTAACTCTTTCGTTTTCGTATTTTAAATCCTTTATTTGCTGTTTAGTAAGACCCAATTTTAACAACATTTCTTTTTGTTGTTTAGTATTTGTTTCTTTTTTCATAACAATTACTTTTTCTTTAAGTATCATTTGAGGTGTCATTTCTACTTTGTCTTCAACACCATAATAAGGTAAACCTATATCCCACGTTGACCAACCTAAAGTCATAGCTATTTTTTGCCAATTTTGAGAACTGTTGCTCATTATCGCTCTAATGTTATTCATTTTTTGAACAGCTCTATCAAGAGGTAAATTTGTTAATCCAGATATAATTTGTGCTACAGCTAAATATCCAGGATTATTTAAATCAAAACCTTTGTTTTTTATATTTTCTCTTTCCCACGTAATAGTATTAGCACCTGATCTTAATTTTCTAAATTTAGAATCTAATGGTGGAGAAAAATCAAACAAGTCATAAACAGCTTTTACAAATTTAGGAGATTTTTTATCATTTTCATTAGCTATAGTTATTAAAGCGTTTTTAAGTGCTGATACAGCAGCGCCTTGTATACCTAAACCTCTAAGTAATGAATCAGCCATACCATTAGCTATTCTACCTTCTCTATTTGATTGTTCTTCGTCTTCTTCTTCGTCTTCAGCAAACATTTCAGCAAATAAAGCATTTTGCAACGCGTTAAATATTACGTTTTGCACTGCTCCATAATAAACTATTTTAGATACATTAGTTTTCCAATCACCTCTACCGTTTATAAGATCTTGACTGGATCTTTTTATAATACGAGCATACTGCATTGGTGTGTTAGCAAAAGCTAATATTACACGACCAGCGCCTGACGCTTGTTGTTGTGATATTTTACTAGGATTACTTGACTGTTGGTTTTCTTCTGCAATAGCATAGAAATCATCAAATGCTCTTTTCTCTGCTTCTTTAATGTCCATACCCCCTTTAACGTAAGCGTTTATTTGATTTCTATAAAAAGTAGCACCACCAGAAGCTATAGCAAAGCTATCTGCTATTCTTGTAAATATAAAACCTTTATTAAGTAGATAACTTATAGCTGATTTAACTTTATTAGTACTTTCTGCAACAGCATCTGCTATTTCAGATTCACTAACGTTTATTTTTAAACCATTACGTCTTTCAACTAAGTAAGGAGAATTCATTAATGTTTTAAAATCTTTCCAAAACTGTGGTTGGTTAGCAAAAGCTTTACCTGCTTTATATATATTATTATTACCGAAATTTATAAAGTTTACAGATGACAACGTTTGTAGTACGGCAGATCTTGTGTTTAAGAACATAACAGCACCAACAGAATTGTTTAACCAGTCTAACACATTGTTAACTACTCTAGAACCTCCTATGGGTCTGTTAGAGCCTGATTTCATTCTAGCTAATTGATCACGTAAAGCTTCTACATATCTTGGACCGTACGCAGCCTCAAGTTTATTCATGTTTTTATCAGAAAATATAATGTCAACATTTTCTTGCCACTCTTGTAAATATTCTTTTCTATTTACTTTGTTTATTTCATTTAGTATGTCAGAAGTAATTGTACCAGCCAACCAACTATCACTAGGTTTAGGGTATGGTTTACCTTTTTGTATTTTAATTAATTCATCAACAAACGTATTTAACTCCGCGTTATTATCTACAAAGTCATTTAATTCTTTTATGTCACGTTTAGATAAACCAGGTATACTCATACCTTGTCTTGTCCAAGCTGCTACTCTTGTTGCTTGTGAAAAAGTAAAGCCACCAATACCAGTTTTTTTAGATAAAGATTTTGGTAAAGTTTTTAAATTTCTTTTTAATGCTTTAAACGCTTTAGCAGCTGTTATTTTAGCATTAGTAACAGCAAGCTCAGCTCTATTATAAGGATCTAATAAATTAGTTTTGTAAAAAGCCATTTGAGCATCTCCAACTTTTCCTTTACCTAGTGTTTTATATAGTAAGCCTAAAAAATCCTCTGCAGACGGTGTATTAAAGAAAGTAAATCTACCTTTGTTAGCGCCAACTGTTTGAGCTCTTGCTGCTGAATATTCTTTGTAACTTTCAATACCTGTAGAGCTTTCTAATATATCATTAAATACTTTATCAAAAGTTCTTTTTTTACTTGACTTTGCAATTTGAACAACTGAATTTACGTCTATTTGACTTAAAACTTCTTGAACAGCTTCCACGTTTTTATAAGCATCATCTGCAAAATAAAAATCATTATAACCTTCAGCGGCTTTTTGAGCAACCCAGTTACCTTTAGCGCCAGGCGTTCCGTTTTCTAAACCTGTTATATTAGTTAATGGTAGATTTAAACCAATACCATCTAAAAACTTTTTAATACCTTCAGCTGCAATTTGTGGTCGGGCTGTTAATACAAATATATCTTTACTACCAAACTTCCCTTGACGTTTTAAAGCTAAATCAGCTAACGGTCCTTTTTGAGTACCTTTGCCTACGTTTTCAAAATTAGAAAAATCAAACTTAGCTCCTTCAGCTTCTAGCTCGCTAGCTTGCTCTGCAAACTTAGCAGCACTTATTTCTACAGTAGTTCCATCTATGTTATTTACTATAACTTTTTCTTTAGTTTTAGCTAAAGTATCATCAAAATCAAAAACACTTATACCTTTTTTAGGTGAATCAAGTTTTCTTCCTTGAGACGCTGCTTTATCGTAAACACCTAACATTGTTAACTGCTGTGCGACAGTCATTTCATCATTTATTTTATCTCCAAACTTAATAGTATTCTTTTTGCTAGCTTTATATTCTAACGCTGCTATAGGTTCGTAAGCTTTAATTCTAGCTCTAGTTGTTTTACCATCTAAATTATCAGTAATTTGTTCTGATATTAAAGCGTTTTGAGCATATATTATATTAGGATTTTTCTTGCTAGCTTTATTTGTAACACCTACGTTCATTAAGTCATCAAAGCTTTTACCTGTTTTAAAATCTTTAATTGTATTTAAATCTATACCAGCCGCGGCAAACCTTCTAATTCCAGCGTTTGGTGTTAGTATACTTACTCCTTGAGGTAAAGTGGAGTCTAACTTTGCTTTATCTAGTAAAAAATCATCTGCTTTAGATAACTTAACTTGTATATAGTTTTCTTTAATGTACGGGAACAGTGCTTTTACTTGACCGTTTTTAATAGCCCATATTATACTAGCTCCTACTACAGATGCTGGTGGACTATGTTCTTCTCTCCATTTTTCTTTTCCTGTTGTTTGGTTGTTTTTACCTTCTTTAGCGTACTGAGGATTTGTAGACTCTCCTACAATCTTTGCTGCTATTTTAACTAAACCAGGAGTGGCTTGATAACCAGAACTTATAAACAAAGCCGCTAGTTCTATTGGCATACCGCCTTTTACAGCTGCTTGAAGCTCTAAAGCAACAGACTCTAATACTTCAAGATTTATATCACTTTGGTTGTTTGCTTTTTCTGTACCTGCCGTGTTAGCGTTTACGCGTTTAGCTTTTTTACCACTACCAGAATCATTTGCTTTAACTTGTGCTAAAGCTTTTTTGTAGGCTGGATCTTTTGTTCCAAAATATAAACTACCTTTCGCGGGTTCATTAACATAAACATCGCCTACTTTTTTTCTACCAAAATTAGAAAATCTAGAATTTAAAAAAGCTTCTTCAGATATTAAATAATCTTTCAACGCTTTTAACATTGCCTTTTGTTTTGCAATTTTATTTTCAGAAGTAACACCAACCTTATTTGATAAATTAGGGTCAATTATTTTCATAGCTTTATTAATGTCCCTAGCTAAAGCTATGCTTGTTAGTTGTTCTTGAGCGCTTGAGCTATCGATACCTACGCGTTTTTTATTTGCTTTAACTACATCTAATGAAGTATCTTCTAAGTTTCTAGTGTCAAGTTTATTTTCTATATTTTGCATAAACTCTTTAGCTGAAATACTTTCGTTATTTAAAGCAGTTTGCAGTTTATCCATAAAGCTTTTATCAGCCATTAACTCTTGTATAGATTCTAAAGCAAAATCTTGAGTTAGTATACTATAAAGTGACTGTTGCCTTTTTTCTCCAGCTAAAAAATAATCTTTAAACTTTTGTAATCCTTCGTTGGTAACTTTAGGCACGTTATATACTGGTTTGTTAAAATAACTAGGTTTGCCTGTTTTGCTTGTTTGTTTTGTTTTTGTTACTCCTGTTTGTTTTATTCCAAATAATTTACCAAATCTTCTTTTTATTGTTCCTACTGGTAATGATTTAATAAAACTTTTATCTAATGAATTTACAAAGTCTTTATATGTTTGACTAGAAAAAGTTCCTATATCTTTTCTAAGTTTTTTGAAATAATCTTTTTTTGATTGAGTAGTTATGTTCCTAGCTATATCTGCCGCGTTAATTTTTTTGTTAGCTGACAGTAATATTTCTTTAGATACTTCGTCTTTTATAATACCTTTAGTTTCTCCTAAATCTAAGTTACCTACTTGGTCTGTTTGCGATGCATACACTTTTTTTCTTTGAGAACTTTCTTGAGTTGTTGTTTCGTCAAAGTCTTTTACTTCTGTTGTGTCTGCAACTTGTCTAGCTTGTTCAGAATCTAAGCTAGCAGATTCGCCTTTACCTAAATTAGCTCTTGCAACACCACCGGCTCTTAAATTAAACTTACTTGAAATTGAAGAACCAGCTCCAGTTCCGGTATCTCTATCGGAATCATATTCTACTAACGCTTGTACGTATTCGTTTTCTAAAGCTTTCTTAAATTGATCTCTAGTTAATAAACTTCCCTGTCTCCATAGTCTTTTAGTAGCTGCTTCTATAACTCCACCAGCGGCTTCTACGGCTTTCTTTTGGTCAAACCTATTAGTAGCTTCAAAGTCTGGATCAGCAAATAATTCATTTGTTTTATCAAAACCTTGACTACTTTTAGAGTCAGTGTCACGATCTTTTATATCTTTAGTTTTGTATTCTCTTTTAATTAAATCACCTTCTGCTCTACCTTCAAAAAGTTTGTCTTGAGCTTTTGTAAACTTTCCTTTCTTTATGCTTTCGTTATAACCTTTTATAAATTTAAATACATCTTTACCACTATTAAATCTAAGGTCTGCTTCACGACCTATTAAAGAATTAAATATTCTTGTAAAAAAACCTTGTATCTGATCTAAAGCACCTTCATTTAATTCTATAGCACCGTCTAAAGCTGCTTCTGAAAATAATGTTAATACTTCTTCAGCTTGCTGCTCGTTAGTTACGGTGGGATCGTCTTTATATTGTTGTAATCTTTTAGCAAAAACAGAGTTTTTCATTAGCTCAGGATTTACATCTTTTAAATATGTAACTAAATCATTTCCTAAAGCTAAAGCAGTTCCTTTACTATTTTTTACTGTGTTCCATAATACAGCGTGTAGAAATTCATGAGCAGCTGTATTTATAGCACCATCAGCTAATATTTCTTTATCATTAAGCAATATAACTTGTTGATCACCTTTTTGAAATATAGTACCATAGTTAGTTGTTAAACCTTTTGATGCAGCTATTTTCCAACCTTCATTGTTTAATTTGTCTACTTGGTTTTTAACACCTTTTTCATCTTTACTACGTATTATTTTTACTTTAGCGCTTTCGTTGTTGTTTATAATATTAACAACATTACCAACCTGATTAACATAATTTTCTCTTGAATCAGCTTTTTTAACTATGCTTTGAATCTGACTAGATACTGTAGCTAATTCTAAAATATCATTAGCGCTTATGTCTTTATTATCTACTTCTTTAATTTTATTTTGTAAAGCTTTTTGCTCTAACAATAATCTCATTAATCTATTTTTAGATCTACCATCCACATTAGCAGGTATTTTTAAACCTGCGTTTCTAATATTAGATATATTTCTAATTATTTGTTGTCCTTGCTCTTGTGATATTTTTTTTGAATCTATATCTTTTTGTATTTTTTCTATAGATTTATTAAAAAATAATTCATTTTGTTTATAAGTTTCACTGAACTTACCTAAATCAAAATTTGTTGATAATTTTAAAGCAGCGGTATTTAATTCAACAGCAGTTTGAGATGTTATTTTTCCCACAACAGGTAAAAATCTACCTATTTGATATCCTTTTTTAGCTCCTAGTAAGTCAAACTCAGCTTCTGTTAAAGATTCATTAATAGTATCTCCAGAGCCTAATCTAACACTAGCGTCAGAAATATAGCCTTGAGAACCTTCTGTTAAGTATTCAGTTAACCCAGAAAGTTCTCTTTTATAAGCAAAAGCAGGTAGTGTTTTAAGAAAAGTTTTATATTCACCTCTTAATAGTGATGCTACATTTGTACCTAGCATTTTATTTGCTCCTAAAGCTTTAGATATACCTAATCTTTCTAACGCTACAATACCTCCTGTGGTTATAAGATTTTGAATAATATTTGCAGATTCAGGATCTTCTATTTCAGCCATATAGTCATCTAAAGTAGGTTGGTAGTTTTCACCTTTTCTATCTTTTATTCTTTTTTCAAAAGTACCCCATATTTGAGATCCAAATTCTTGCGCCGCTATGTCAGCAGTACCTAAAATAGACAATAATTTACCAACGCCATACGCCGCTATACCAGGAGCTGATTTAAAACGAGAACCAATAGCAGCTATACCTTCTCCAGTAAAAGTCATTAACATATTAGATTGCTTGAGTATTTGATTAACGGTATCAACAACTCCACTATCATTAGGATTTGTTTCGTTTAATAAACTTTGAAATCTTTGGCTTTTCAATATTTCTATAGTCGGTGCAATAGTACTATCAATTATCGAGTCTTGTCTTTCAATAATTCTATTCATATTATCTCTCAAGTTCGTGGATTGACCTGTAACGTCGCCCGCTGTCATGCTTGTTCTACTTTTATAAAGCATGTTATAGCTTTCAAGCATTAATTCTTTTTCTTCTTGAGTTAAATCTTTAAGACTATTTTCATATTCTAAAGTTGTAGGATAATCATCGTTATATTTTTTTGATGAATCAATAAGCTTAGCAGCATCTTTACCAGCATATGCCATAGCCATCCTTGCTGATCTACTAATAGGTTTACGTTTAAATTGAGTAAAACCAGCTAGTCTAAGTTTTTCTTCAAAATCTTTTATATCTAAGTCAAGTATTCCTAATCTTTCTAGGGTTTCTTTATTGTTATTATAATAACTTATTTCATTTGCAAACTCATTAAGATTAGATTTTTTAGCAGTAACATCAAAAACATTATATTTTTCAGGTAAACCTGCAATCATACCTATAGCTGTATCTTTTAATCCCCACCAAGTTTTACTTATTTCACCTTCTTTAAGCTGTCTATCTATCTCAGCAAGATCTCCTTCTTTTGTTCTACCAAAAGGTTTGTATAAATCTTCTAATATTTTTTTAGTAGCAAAATTATATTGTTGTCCTCTTGAGTTTAAATCAGTATTTTGTATTAATTCGTTATATCTATTTTTTCTCCACGTATTATACTCGTTTTGCAATGCTTCTACCTCCTCTGGACTATCTAAACCATTTTCATTTATAGCAACATTTAACATGTCTATATATTTTCTGTAAGATTCATTTTGCAAATTAAAATTAGCTTCAGCTAAAATCTTTTTTACTACTGGATCTTGCATCGCTATTTTTTCTGTAACCTCACGAGCTTTAGCTACAAATTCTTCCCAAGTATTGTAAGTTTCAAGCTCACCTTCTGTGAGTATAGAGTCTTTTATATATTTATAAGCTGAGTCACTAACACTGTAATATTTACTAGTATCTTCTTTTTCATCTTCAGAAACAACAAACATAGGTGGTATTCCAGTTGAGTTTTCGTCAGTTCTTATTATATTCTGAGTTGCTACTGGGTTAATTTTTATAATTGTTGGAGAATTATTAATCTCTGAATTTATTTTTTCAGTAGTCGCTAAAACATCTATTTCTTGACTTTGCTCAAAATCAACATTAACTTGTTTTGCTTCGCCAACGTTTATGGTAGATTGTGATAATTTAACAGGATTTTCAACTATATCATCAATTTTATTTACTATTTCCTGTGTTTGTATATAAAAATCTGATTCTTTGGGATTACTAGGTTCGTACACTATAGCATCTTCTGTTGCGTTATAATCAACAACCTCTGCTATTTCCCCTACTTTAGTGTTAATTTGAACAGGATTTAACAAAGCAGGATTATCTCTTACAATAACGCTTTGGTCAAGTTCACTAACGGGTTTTTTTTCAGTGTTTTTATCAAAAAAATTATCCATAGATGGAATATTTAAAAGAACTTCTTCATCTTCTTTTTCTTCTTCCTCAACAACTTGGTTGGAAATGTTAGGAGTCAAAAGATCCTCCATAGTAATTTCTTTTTCTTCTTCCATATAATTATATTAAGAATATTGAGCAACCAAAGCTGCCGTTTGTTCGTCAAGTTCTGCTGGTAATTCGTTTGATTCTTCTGGTAACTTTTGATAAAATAAAGGTAAACCAGCTTGCCACTCAGTTATACCTAGTTGATTTTTGTAAAAATCTGGCACTGGCATTTGATTTTCGTTTAATGCTTTTATTAAATCTTGACCTTGTTTTGTTTGATCTGTTAAAGTTTCTTTAACAAAGCTTGGTCCACCTGGAACATCTTCTTGTATTATTTTAATATCTAAATTAGAGTCCATAATCAATTGCGTTACAAAAGCTTTTTGAGCATCTACTAAACTAATCTTTTGACTAGAGTTTTTAGATATAGTATTAAATTGATATCTATTACCTACAAAACTAGCCTTACCTTCTGGAGATAAAGACTCATACATTGATTGTAATTCTTTAGTAGCTACTTCGTTTATACCTAAAGGTAAGTCAATACCTAGTCTTTTATTAGTGTAGCCAGATAATACAGATATATTACCACTAGCTATAGCAAATAAACTAGCTACATGGTTATTAATCTCAGCCTTGTAAGCAGGTGTCATGTTTATAGCTGTTGTGTTTACAGGTTTAATCATGGACTTTTTTACTTTATTACCTTCTATACTAAACATAGGTATTTGAATAGCTGTGTCTTGTCCTGGATCATTTCTATCTCCTTGCGGAATAGTACCACCTAGAAAATATTGAGGTTGAATAGTTGCGTTTATAGTTATACCAGCGTTGTCAAAAGTAGAACCTAGATCCATATTAGTTGGAACTTCGGATAAATAAAGATCTAATAAATCCCCATTAGGAATTTGAGTAGAATCAACTTCTCCATATATAGTGTAATAACCTTCCATGTTTTCATCAAAACTTATATTTTTATTTGCTAAAAAATCATCTATAATATAAGGTTTTTTGTGCAAATATTTACTAAAAGTTTCACCAGTTATTTTTATTTTTATTCTTTGATTTAAAACCGCTATTTCTCCATTGTTTGTTTGTCGAAACGTAAAGTTTTTTTCGACCTTTACATCATCAAAATAATTAAATAAATCAGCCCAAGCAGCGACCATAAACATGTTTCTATCTTTAGTTCTTTCGTTTGTCCCGTTTATATTAATCTCATTATAGCTAGATATAAAAGCAGGTAAATTATCTGGTTTAACAGGCTCTACGGCAACTACTAAATATCCTCCTATTTCTTGTATTGATGTTAATCTTGAGAAAAATGTTGATATATATTCTCTGTCTTCTTTTATTTGCTCCTGACTCATGTTCTTGATGTCAGTAGCTAGTCTAGTTTGTCTCACTAGAACTCCCATCTCTTGATCTTGAGCTTGTTCTAAAAAAGTTTTCACTATAATGTCTGAAAGATTTTTGTCTTCGTTTTTATTTAAAGCTAAAGGACTGTTTAAATATTTACGATATTTTATACTAGCATCTGTAAAAAAGTCTAACTCATTAGCGCGTCTTACTTGAGACACGTTAACAAGTCTATTAATTTTACTATTATGAGCTTTGATTATTTCGTTCATTTTTTATTTTTTTTATTCGTCAGATCCTAGTAAACCACCGGCTATTGACCCAATACCTGATATCATTTGTCCTGTTCCTGCAGCTGAAGCAAGAGAAGCTTGTGATTGTTGATTAGCAAAGCCTTGATACTGCTGTGAGTACATGTTTATGTCTGCGTTACTTCTATTTTCTTGAGCTTGAAACTGAAATACTTCTCCAGCAATCTCAGAGTCTTCAACTCTTGTTCCTTGTTTTATCAATACATCTTGATATCTAGTAGTTGCTGCTACTTTTTCTCGCATCATCTGAGCCTCACCTTGAGCTCTTAGTTTAGCATTGTCCGCTTCTTGCTTACTAATATCTGCTGCTACTCCTTTTTTAGATTTTAAAGCTGCCATAGCTAAAGCCGTAGCACCGCCAGCACTTGCTCCCGTTTGTTCTAAAGTATCAAGAGTATTAGCTAAGGATATATCAGCTTCTTCAATTTGCATTTCTGCAGCTGCTGTCGAAACACTTAGTTGGTTATATGGGTTAGATATTTGGCTTGATAAATCGCTGGCTAGTCCAGATAGATCAGTTACTCCTGCGTATGGGTTTGTTATTTCTGCTCTATTCGCCATAGCGCTTAACATCCCAGCTTTTGCTTCTTGTTTTCTTCCTCTAGCTCTACGCATTTCTTTATGCGCTTTACCGGCTTTTACTGCTCCTCCTACTGCTTTTCCAACTCCGACTGCTACTGCTGCTATTGCTGCCATATTATTATTTTTAAATTATTCTTTTTATCATTTCGTGGGATGGAGTTTCATCAATTGTCCACCCTAATTTTTTATGTATTTTTAACAAGCTATTACTTCTGCTTATTGACATTAGGCATTTTTTACCTGCTGCCTTTACTAGTTCTTCTGCTGTTTCTATCAATAGCTTTACTGCTAAAGGTCTAGCTCTTTTGTTTCCTTTGTGATCAGATATTACCCAGTCTAACCAACATAAGCCTGAATTGCTCCAGTATAAAAAACCAGCGGCAATTGGTTTGCCTTCATTTTCAATCATAATACCACCTGTTCCATTGTCAGGTAATATATCTTTATTTAACACGGGCCAACCCCAGTCTTTCCACCAACTTTCTAACAACTTCCAGTCATTTTCAGTTAGTCCTCTTGAATTTAATTTCATATGATTATATTTATCTATTATTGTAATTACTACTTACAGAAAACAATTGTTTAGAGTCGTCTTTAAATGTTGCGTTATCTGTAGAGAAAGTAACTGTTAAATACATACCTTTTATGCCACTATTGTTGCTATATTCGTTTGGAACAATTCCACCACCTAATATTACTTGACCAGGTAAAGTAGCATTGTTTGCTTTTATAGGCGCGTAATATTTATTTTGTTTTCTGTCAAAACCTGCCCTGTATTCTATGCCTGCATTAGTGTAAAAACCTTCGTCGTAACTAAGTATTCTATTACCTTCTTGTTCTAAATCAGTTTCTCCAAGACCTGGTTGCTGTGGATTTGTATCTGTTCCAGTGTAATCAACAGTAGAAAAATCAACTTGCCAACCATTACTACCAGTATACTCTACAGTTTTAAAAGTTTTTGTAAGCGTAGGTTGAGGATTAAACACAAAAGTAACACTAGACTTTCTATATTCATCATAAAAAGTATTGTATTTATTATTACTATAATGTTTCCAAATACTATTTTTAGCAAAAGTATAATATTCGCCTTGTAAACTTGTAGACAAGTCTGGTATATATGTTTGAAAACTAACCCAACCATTCACAGAAGTATCGTAATGTAAAGTTTGTGAGGCTAAAGTTACTACATAGTTTTTTTGAAAAACATCATAACCACCTATAATTTCTTGATTAGAAAGAGAGTTTAAAGAATTAAATGTATCTCTAAAATAATCAATCATACCGAAATTAGATATTTCAGTAAGACCATTAGGTCCTAATTGCATTGTTACTCCACGATCTCTATCTGTAAAATATTTAAAGTATCCATATGTAGCAAAAGAAGTTGGGTCTTCAGAAATACCAAAGTTACCTTCAAAAGGAGTTGGTGTTCCAACAACTAAAGTACTGTTAGCTGTTAAAGGTTGTCCTTCTTGTGTAAATATAACGTCTTTATCTATAGGCGCTCTATTAACTTTACGCTCTTGAAATATAACTAAGTTTGTATTTTCTGCAAATAATTTCTGTATGCTTCCAGACGAAGGATCAACTGCTCTTGTAATATCTTCTCCAATAGGAAATTGATTACTATTATTAATACCGTTTTTAGAATTATATACACCTGAGTATATTATAGCGTTTTTTCTACGTTCCTGTCTAGATTCTTCTTCTACGATGTAAGCTTTGTTACCAAAGTCAACAGAAGCGTTATTAAAACCACCTTCTATTCTTGCTTCTTCTATAAACCAATCTTCATTCACGTTTGAATCAATATACCCTGCACCAGTAGTTATATCTGGCGTACCAGTTGTTGTTCCTCCTCCTACAGAATAAGGCGGCGTTATTAATTCAAGACTACCGTCTGGTTTTCTTTCTTGAAACTGAGTAGCGTTTTTTAGTCTCTTCAGCCAAAAGGAATTAAAGTACGATATTTCTAGTGTAGTCGCCATATATTATTATTACTTATTTTATATTTTTATTACAGTGGTCCAAGACAGTCTGTGCATCCATTAACTGGTTGCGTTTGTCCAGCATCATAGTAGTTAACAGTAAACTCTGCACAAACACTACACTCGTTGCAACCAACCGAAGAAACTCCATTGTTTCTAACTGCATATTCTCCAACAGCTTGGAAAAAATATGTTTGACTAGCTGTTGTTGCACCTGCTCCATCAACATCTAACTCATTAAAATTACCTATAGTTCCACCGGCTGGTTTAGAAGGTGAAAAAGCTAAGCAAGTAGCTAGTGTCCAAGCAGCACTACTATCCGCGCGGTATAAAATTGTAAATGCTGTTCTATAACTATTTTCGACTTGTCCAGGAATAGATACTGACTTAGTTAGTATAGCTTGAATAGCCATTATACCTTGAGTTAAAGCTCCTGTTGTAAAATTAGGATCTGGAGGTACTGTTGGAGGTATCGTAACACAATTAAAAGCTGGAGGTGAGCTTGTAAAATTAGGGTTACCTTCTTGTAAAACATTGTAATATCTAAGATTAAAATTACTACCTGAAGATAGTCCATATCCAAAACTTCCTTTACTTGGAACAAAGCCATTATCAATGTCTTGTAAAATAACAGAAGTTCCACTTCCAGTTACGCCTACATCAAACGCATCTGATACAAATCTATTAGCTCCAAAAAATACCTCTAAAGGTTGACCAGTGTGTGTAAGTCCACCGCTGTTGTTTATGTAATTACAAGAAGTGTCTAGTGAGCTCATAGCAGATGTAGGACCAAAACATATAGCTTGATTAGTTGGAGGTGTTCCAAATAATAACTCATACTCACATGTTGTTGATAAGCTACCAGCATCTAAAACACAAGAAGAAGCTGCATCAGTAACAGTGCATTCAAAAACATAAGTACCGTTAACTAAAGTTCCGCTTGTTAAACTTAAAGTACCATCTTGACTTATTGCCCATATAGCTGTAGAACCAACAGGTTCTGATGTAACACTTAAAGTATAACATAAATCTTGAGTTTCATTAGTTACGTCTGCCGAACCGTTTTTAGCATTAGTAAATTGACCAAAATCACCTGTCATTGTAGTGTCATAACCTGCTGTACCACCTGGTTTAGAGCACGCTTGTTCAATATTAAGTTGTGTTAAATCGCTAGTTTGTGCAGGTGTAAAACCTCCTATGGTTGGCGCTATGTTATTTAGATTAATAGTTATTTCGTTTGATAATACATCTATAAAAGTTCCAGCTTGATAACTTGTTTGAAAGCTTACAAACCATTGATTTGATTTGGTTCCAGAAGAATATCCATACCAAAACAAATCGTTTGTTTTAAGATCAAATTTATCGTAAGATCCTGCAACAGAAGCATTTATACTAAATATTCCTGTTACATCGTTACCATTAGAATCTAACACTTGAGTTATTATTACTCCAATATCAGGAGGGTTTGTTGCTGGAGCAGCTGGATCACCGTCTAAAACCAACGTATTACCCGCTGAATCTTGAAAATCAAATGAAGTAATAATATCAGTTCCACTAGGAACGTCTTCATCAAAACTACCAAGCGTAAGAGACGTTTTAGTTACACCTCCATAATCTGCTAATACTGTATCATTTAAATCTACAAAGTTTCCAGAAGTAGAAGTTTCATAAAATATTTCTAACAAACTTTCTACAGGCTCTGTTTCTGATACACTTAAAAAAGGATACATACAACCAATGTCATTAACTGGTACTGGAAAAGTTCCGTTAACAGTAACTCTAGCACCTAAAGTATTTAATTGTGGTGAACCAGGTTGTGTTAAATTTAGTTGAGTATCTTCAGCTCCTATTTTAACAACAACAGCTAAAGGATTTTGTTCTACGTTATAAAAGCTTTGCACTTCCCCAGCATCACCCCATGGTATATGAGGACCAGTTCCCGCGGCTGAATTAGTAAAAGCAGCTTTTGAAGAAGTATTATCAAAAGGAGAGTTAGCTAATTCTAAACCACCTTCGCCAACTGGTCCTATAGTTACAGCTTCATCTTTTAATCTTCCTGGATAATATTGACAGTTCCAAGCATAGTTTCTATTTTCATAATAAAAATTACCAACACCACCCTTTTGATTGTTGTCAATATTAGGATTATTAACTCTTCCAATTAAACCAACAGAGCTACTAAATTCACTTTGAGTTGGTCCTACTTCATTTAAATCTCTAGGTACTTTATTTATATTGTCTCCAAATAAAGAAGCAAAAGCTATTCTACCGTAATCAGTTGCTGTTTTTATTGGATAACCAGATATGTAACCTGGAAGATATACATTGTAATATTCTTGCTCTTGTTGTTTTACAACTAATTTGTATGATTGCCAACCTAAAACGTTAGGAGGGTTTACAGTAACTTGCACCTTTAAACCACTTCCTGTAATTATAATATTGTTATCAAGAATTTGACCGTCAACGTAATTTTCACCTGAACTAATAATGCTTAAACCAGTAACACCGCCAGCTCCATCAACTGTTTCAACTTTAATCCTGAAGCCAACACCGTCTCCTTCACCGCTATTAAATGATATTTCTTGCCCAACAATATAACTAACGCCAGGAGCAGTAACTGTAACAATATCTACAGATGTATCAGTCCAAGATTTATAAAGCCCTGGTTCACCAGTTTGAGAATTATTAGTTATCTGTGTAACACCATTGTTTATTTTTAATCTTAAAGCATTTCCTAACCATTTGTAAGTAGTTACATCTGTAATAGGATCATCAAGTTCTCCAAATGTTTTATAAGGAACATATAGTGTTGAACCTGCTACACCTGGAGTTGAATCATTAGTAGATAAAACAACGCTAGAAGCTCTGCCGTATCTATCGCTTAAAACAAAACCTGCTTGATAACTTCTATCTTGTTTTACTGTATGATAAGGGTATTGAGCATAGTTGTCATAAGCAACAGACTTGTCTTCATTAATTATTTCGTAATCAATACCATTTGGTGGAGTATGTTTTTGTAAAAAATTACCATACATAACTCTGTTAGCTGTTATTTCTTGAGCTAAAGCTTTAATAGGTACATTGTCGTAAACTCTATTTTGTTCTGATGTTGGTAAGGTTCTAAAAGCTTTTATAGATTTATAATCAAAATTATAATACCATTCAGGCCCTTCTACAATAGAAGCTTGTGGTATTAATTGTAAAAAAGAACTTAATATAGTATCATCTACTTGTATACTTTCTAGTATTTTAGTAGATAACGCGTCACTTTCTTTATATAAAATTTCTATATTTGTTATTTTATATTCGCTTATTAAATTGTCTATAACTTCTGCGCTTGTAGAATTACTAATACTTGGAAGAGGTATTTTTAAAGATACAGTATCTATGTTGTTTGTAAACCATTCAACAATAGTTGAATCATAAGCGTCTTTCATGTCTTGAAGACTTTCGTTTTGACCTCCTCCAAACAAACCATTATGTTTAGGTATAAAACATATTTGTGTATAAGGAGCTGCTAAAGAATATTCATTATCTTCAAATTTAAATCTATAGCTAAATCTTATAAATTTTTCTTCAACTAAATCAGGATCACCTGTAAATTGACTATCATAATCTGGATTAGCAGCGACTGTTACATCATCGCCAATAGCGTTAACTGTTACATCTTTTGTAAGTTGTAAAGTTATACTTGTTGCTGGTACAGGAGCCGGAACAGTTGATGGACCAATTTCTTCAACGCTTTGTATAACTACTTCATCAGCAATAGTTATACCTACACCACTTGGTCCTGTTAAAGTTTCACTTATTATAAAGTCACCCACTCTTGGTGTTGGCTGCGCGCTTTGATCATTTACTTTATTATAATAACTATAGTTTAATACTATATCATTACCGGCTACTACAGCTCCTGCTGCTTGCGCTGTGGTTTCAAAACCATTTGTCTGTCTTTTATTAGCAAGGTTTTTTACAGATGGTCTTTTAAAACTTACATTTGCTTTTTCATTTGCACCGTCAAAACTACCAGGTGACATGCCTTGGCCTAAGTCTCCGTCTTTAAAGTTATTATAAATTGTAACACTAACGTTTGGGTCGATTGAAATAACGTTCCATAGTTCTTGATCTCCTTGATCTGGAAATCCTGAAGCTATATCACCTATTTTTATACCTGTAGTATCAGCAACATCACAAACATAACCCTTTAAAGGACTTACTGCTTGAGCTCCTCCAATTATTGATCTTTTATTATCTTCTAAAACTAAAGGTGTTCTATATGGATAATATTTTGCTACAGATATTTGATCTTCATTAACATAATGAGTTGGTGAAGGTAAAGATTGAGGGTTAGCTAAACTAACATTTATTTTTCTAGGTTGATTTCTATTGTCTGTCCAAAATAATAAATCATCTATAAGATTAATTCCTGTTATTCTATTTTTTTGACTAAAATTTAAAAAATCTCCTCTAACTAATAAATCTAAAGAATCACTAATAGGATTGTATCTATGAATAGTGTTATTAAATCCAATATAAATTTTGTCTCCTGGCTGTAAATTACCAGGTAAATCTTGATTTAATGCAATTTGATTAGGTCTTAGGTCAATAACTAACGCATCTGATTTATATCCATTATCTCCAGAAGGTAAACTAGATGGACCCCATGAATCCCCCCAAAGTAACATACCTACTTCTATGCCTAAAACCTCATAATTTGTATATGCGGTTCCTGAAGCTTTTTCTATTTGAATAAGTTTTCGATCTCCACCAATAAAACCTTGAAAATAAACTACAACATCTCGAGGGCATATATCATTTTGTGTATAACCAGAATTATAAAGAAATATATCACCAGACGTTTCATTTGTAAACTGGCCTATAAATTTACTACCTAAGCCAGTATATAAATTTCTTAATTCAGTGTTACCTGGTATATTCTCAAACTCTCCTACTTCTGATCCTTCTGATCTACTTATTTGTAAATTTTGAGCATCTCTATATTCGCCATTTGGTAATATTCTAGAGTCTAAGTCTTTATTCATTTTAGACTTTAGAAACGTATTAGTTATTTGTGGCATGTGTTATCGTTTTATCCATTTAGCTTTACCTCTCATTACTTGAACTATTTCATCAAGCTTAACGTTTGATAATCTTATTTTAGCATTTCTTAATTTAGCACTTTTTTCTTGTCTAAGTCTTTGAACAATATATTCAGGTTGGTTAATTCTAGTAGAAATTATAGCATGAGAAATATAAGTATATAAAGCGTCTTCTGCTAGTTTTGGTATTCTACTATCTAAATCGTAAGCAAGACCATCAGAAACGTACTCTAGTACAATTAAAGCACCTACTAGATTACTTGAAAAAGATACTTTGCCTTCTCTTTCATTCATGTTAAACCATCCGTTATGTTGTGCGTATTGTGGAGACATTCCGTATTGTTCTCCCCAACCCCAATACCAATATCCTCCAAAACCCCAGTTATAACCTGCCCAGTCTAAACCTTCGTTGTAAAGACCAAAAGATGGTAATCCATTTATTAAATTAGTATTACCTCTTTTCCATTTCATTTCAGTTAATGAAGTTCCTTCTGTGTTTTCACCAAAATTATCTTGAGTTGGACTGCCTAAGTTATCTTGTATTGGATTTTCATAAGGAGATATAGTTAAATTGTTTGCTGGGTATATAATTCTTTTAACACCTAAAGCATCTATTCTTGAAACTCTAACATAATTAACGTAGTCTTGTGGTAATATAACACTTAGGCTAGGTGGTATGTTTAATTCTTGAGATTTAATAGATTTTAAAGTATCATAACTAAATTCTTGTAATCCACGTTTAGCATGAAATATTATATCAGTTCTTTTAGCATCTGATATTAATTTATCTTTTCCAACATAACCTACTATAAAATTATTGACAATATCTTTTAATGTTACATAACCATAACTTCCGTAGTTTTGTTCTGTAGTAACACCATATGCGTCTCTGTTACCAAAGCTACCGCCATCAATTGTTTTTAATTGACATACTAGTATATTGTTTTGTGGTAGCGGAGCTGCTAAAGAAATAACATTTCTATCAATACTATATGACGATATGTATTCTATGTAGTTTATACCATCTACACTAGAGTATAATTTAAAATTATTTAAAGCATAGTCGGCGTTAGCAGGATCAGGATCACCTAGCGTTAAGTTAGTATTAAATGTAAATGTAAAATCACTTTGTCCAGCTATTGCTGTTACTGTAAAACCCTGCGCGCCCGCGTAATATTGTTGATTTGTTTCGGTGATTAATCCACCGTTTGGTATTGCCATATCTTATTAACTTTTTTCGTTTGCATCTACGTTAGCTACAGCTTGTGAAGCTGTTTGTATGATAGTTGGGTCTTGTATAATAACACCAGCGTAAGCTAGTATTCTCATTATTAATTCATCTTGGTCAGTAACGTCTAGTCCAAATTGCACAGAAGCACCTTGAGCATATATAAACGCTCCTACACCATTAGTTGTAAAACCCCAGACAATGTCATTAGGTTTAACTAAATATGATATAGCTATATCGCTTTGTATACTACTAGGGTATACTTTAATGTCGTCTTGTAAATATGTGTATATTGGAAAGTTTTCTGTAGGTTGAGTTAATGGGGAAAGTAATAATTGTCTTAACTCGTTTGGTTGAGTATATTGACCTAAGTCTGTATCTTTATAAAACACAGAACCTAATCTATACAAAACATTTGTAGTTCCTACAACAACTGGAGAATCATTAGCTACAGGAAACTCTATTAAAGGAAAATTAGAATTAACTACATTATAAGGTATTGAAGTGTTTCTTTGGAAAAATTGTAGTTTTTGTTCAATGTTTTTTACTCTATCTGAGTATTCTGTATCATTACTCGGTAAACGATACTGTTGGTTCAAGTCACTAGCGTAAGCCTCAAACATAGTAAGTTGAGCTTGCGTAGCAATTTTATTAAATTCATCAGGAGTTATATAGCCTCTTTGTTGTTGGTTAAGGATTAATAATACCGTTTGATATACTGTGTTAACGTTTACCATTATATTTATGTTTTAATAAAAAGGCGGACGAATCCGCCCTTGTTATTATTATTTTAGTCTTTTTTCTATTGACTTAAATACTTCTACTCCTTCATCTGTTTTAAACCACGCAGCGATAGCTGAGTAAGGGTTTTCATCAAATGGAACAGTCATTAATTTTCTATCATTACTAGTCCAATGAATTGATCTTTGGTCTGGTGATATTCTTATAATGTTATGTTCTACCGCGTTAATTGCAAAGTTTCTTAACTGCACGTTTTCATCAGCAGCAAGAGACAAGAACAATCTAGCGTTCTTTTTAGCAAGTAATAATAAGTCTCTTCTTAATTCTTTTGAAGACATTTTATTTACTTTTGAACCATATTCTACTCTTACAATAGCTTCTGCTAAATCAATATCCATATCTCTAGCAACATTTAATGCTTCTATTTCCCATTCAATATCTTCAAGTTCATCTTGTGCTATACTAACAGGTTTATGTTCAGTATATTTTTGATCTCTCATTGGGTGATATAAAGATAACAATTTTTGTAAAGCTGTTTTTTCTTTTGGAACACTTAATGTTCCATCAACAAACGTAATATGTCCTAAAGTTACTTCACCTTTTTGTTCGTCGCGAAACGGACTGTTCATGTTAGTAGCGTATCTTAATTCTCTTTGTTCATTTGTCTTATTGTCAAACCACAACATTGGATGTCTTAAAGTATGTTTGCTTGGTATTGTAAAAGTTAAAGGTGATTTACTTCCTTTAAGTAAATAAGTTCTATCTTTTATTTCCCAGTCATCTTGTTTTTTAACTGGTTTTATAGGTGTAGGTTTTGCTACAACTTCTTGAGGTGCAACCTCAACAACTTCTTCTGCTTTAGCTTTTTTAGCCATAATATAATATAATTAAATAGTTTATAAAAATAATAATTACCCCTGCCCGAAGACAGGGATAGTTATTAATATTGAGTTATTACACTCCTTTGAATAATACAAAGTTGTTAGCAGCTTGAGTTACTAAACATCTTTCTGATAGGAAGTTTACTTCCATAGCATCAAGAGTTGAAGTAAATGCACCACCAACAGAACCTGTTAACCATGATTTCATTCTTCTATCATCAGTTTGTGAAGCTCTATATCTTACGTGTAAGAAAGGGCGTCTGATGTTAGTTCCTAAAATTTGATCGTAAACAGTTGTTGTTCCTGCTGGAATTAATACTCCTTCAATAGACTGAGGTCCTACCATTCCACCACGTGTTGAAGCGTCGTTTAAGTATTTCCAATCAGTTTTGTAGAAGTCATAAGAACCTCTTCTGAAACCACTGAAACCTAAGTTTAAAGCCATTTCTTCTGAGTTTTCAAATAATCCAAATGCAGTACCACCGTTGAATCCTGCAGAAATTCCTGCAAGCATATCATCAAAGTCAAGAGCCGTAGATCTGTCTAAGAATAACATGTTTTCTTCAATTGCACCTTGTGTATCTAAGTTTCTAAGGATACCATCGAAATCTCCAATACCTGTAGCAGCAGAGAATCCAACTTGTACATTACCTCTATCTTCGATAGCCGCAAATAAACCTTGAGAACCTATAGCGCCTGAAGCACCTAAAGCAACTGCAGAACCTGCTGCTGTAACTTCTGATTCAACACACATCATTTCTAGGTAATCTTCAAATCTTAATCTTGTTTCAGATTCAGATTTTAAATACCAAAGGTATCCACCAGTTCCATCTTCAGTAGCAACTTCTACCCAGCCGATTTGAGCTGTATCAGATCCATTTACTGTGTATTTGTTTCTGATGATGATAGGGTTATTACTAAATTGCGTGAAAGCAGGCTCAACACTTACGTACTCATTGTTCGCTAGTGTAGAAGCACCACCGTTACTATTTAAAGTAACTGATCCTTTTGAATATTCAGAACCATATACGAATATCTTAAGATCTCCTGCTAATCCAGCAGCAGCCCAAGTGGACGTGTAAGGTTCAACTGTTATAGCACCACCTACACCAGGTGTAGAAGCTACTACTAAACATTTTACTTCACCACCAAAGTTATCTAAGATAACTACTGTAGCTCTAGCTGATACAACGTTTGTTACAGTTCCTGGCAGTGTTAATACTGTTGGAGGTCCTGCAACTACGTTAGCAGCTGGTACATCATAAGCAATGTGTAATCTGTTTTGTTCTGACCAAATTACTTGGTCACTTGTCATTGGAAGCTCTGCTCCAACCATTCTTAAGAATCCAGATAAGGTTCTGTTACCATATCTTTCAACTTCAGCTTCGTAGATTTCTGGTAAATACTGCTGTGCAAAATCTGCAAAGTTAGCAGCTCCAGCATCTGTCCACTGTAAATAGTTAGATTGTAAAAGCTCTTGTTGTTGACTTGGTATTATAGTACCAAATTGTGGGTTTAAAGCCATTTTTTCTAAATTTTAATTGTTAAATTTTCGTTTTTTTATTTTCAATTTTGACGAATCAGATCCACTAATAGACTTTACCTTCATTCCACCCACAAAAACATCTCCTCCGGCAACCTGCCTAGGTGTGTCTGTAGCTGGATTTTTCGATTGTTTAACGATAGCTTTAACACCATCAGCTTTACCTTGCTCATAAAAATGAGAAGCTAGCTTGTCCGAATTCATCGCAGCATATAAAGCTTTGTGATAACCCGCGGCATCAGAAATATTTCCTTCTTTATCAATAAATTTATTAACAAAGTTTTCAATATTACTCTGAGTCTCGGCAACACGCGCAGGATCTTTTAATTTGTATCTAAAATTTTTGTCTCCGACAGAGTAATCAAAACCTTTGAATTCTGATCCGAACAAATCATTAGTACGTTGTTTAAAAAGCTCTTGCGATTGCTTTATAGTTTCTTGCTGTTTATTATAACGATTAAAAAAATCTGTAGCTTTAGCTTGTTCTGGGTTAGCGCCAGGTCTGTTTTTTATCTCTGCATAATATTGATCTTTCATTTTAGTAAGATCATTTTTTGCTTGAGCAACAGCTTCTTTGTAAGCTAGTTTTTTTCTTCGTATGTCTTTTGCCTCATCTAAATCTTCGTCAAACTGATAGTCTTCTAATAATAGACCTATGTCATCACTGTCTAGATGTGGTTTTGTTTTTTTGTAAAACTCTTTTAATACTTGATTATCGTCTAAAGAACTATAGTCTTTATTTAATTCAACGTAATCAGATACAGTACCTCCAGTTTCGTCCATAAACTTTACAAGTTTTTCTACGTTTTCTGGTAGTTTAGGAGTTTCAATTAAAGGAGTTTTTTCTTGTATAGGAGTTTCTTTTACCTTTTCTGTAATTTCTTCAATTACTTGTATAGGTATTTCTTCTTTTACTTCTTCTTTAATTTCAACAACCGGTACTTCTTTTTTAATAGTTTCAGGTTCTTTAGTTAAATCCATTTTAGCAACAGCTGGTTGTACTTCGCCTTGCGCTTCTGGTTTAGATAAATCAATTTTTGCTATTTCTTTTTCAGAAACTGCTAATTGTTTTGGTTTTTTACTTTTAGGTTTTGACTTTATTTTAAAGTCACCTTCCTGCTTAACAGGTTCTTTTGCTTCTTCAGCCATAATATAATATAATTAAATAATTAATAATTAAGCAACTGGAAATTGGTCTTCCACTTGCCCTTGTTGTTCAAAATTAGTAGGTAATAAATCATTTTTTCTTTGATCTATCATAGCACTTTGTTGTGATCCTGCTATTCTTGTTCTTTTATCTTTACGATCTTCTATTTCTTTTTCACGACCAGTTTCTGCTTGCATTTTTATTTGCTCTAATTGTACTTGGTAGTTAAATTCTTCAGACATTAACTCTCTTTTTATTTGAGCTTCTGCTTGCATGCGTTGTATTTCAAACTGAGATTTAGCTTGTTCAAAGCTTACTTTTTCAGAAGTTAAAGCTTGTTGCTTTTGAACTTCTTGCTCTGCCGCTGCTTGACTAGCTTGAGTTTGAGCTTGCGCTTGTTGCTGAGAAGCCTCTGCTTGCATTTGCCTAGCGTATTGTTGCTTCTGCTTACGTTTCATTTTAAGCATTTGGTTGGCTAATTTTAAATTACGTACTTGGCGTATTTCAATAGCGTCTTCTAAATCAATTCCTCCAGAACTTAAAGCAACTTGTATGTTTTGTTCTAACATTGCTTTTTCTTCTTCGTCTGGTTCAAGATCTAAAAATATACCAAAATCATGTAAATTTATTTGCTCTAATCCTTTTAAAGTTTCTGTGTTAAATGTTGAAATACTATTTTTTAATACATTAGCTGTTAAAGGATAATCTAACATATCATTTATTTTTTTAGATATATTTTCACATATTCTTAAAGTTAAATACAAGCTAGCATTGTTTATATGTTTAGTTGCTATGTTAGAAGCTTGTGCTGCAAGTTTTTGTAAACCTACTAATGTGCTTTTATCTGGTGTGCTACCATCTCTAGCTTCGTTAAGCCCGGTAACATCTCTTATCATTTGTAAATAATAATTATAAGTAGATATTAAACTTTGTATTTTAGCTTGACCAGAACCAGTAGATAATTCTTGAACAGGTATCTTACCTCTATTAGGATCACCATCTTGAGTTAAAGATCTACCTACAACAGAACCTGTTTGAAAATACATGTTTAAAGCTTCTTGAGGATTATAATTAGTTCCGTTTCCTAAGTCAACTTCAGCTAAACCATCCATGTCTAAAAACACGCCATCTGGAACCATTCTTGCAATAACTTGTTGTAGCTTTAAATGAGTTAATTGAATCATATCTGCAAAACCAGTTATTCTACCTACAGTTGAATCAATACGTCCTTTGTATATTCTAGGCGCGCATATAGCATAATTCATTTCTACTTTAGTTGTATCAGCAAAAGGTCTAGTCATGTTAGGACACATTTCCCATTTCAATAATATATTAGCACCTAAAACTTTAACTCCTCTATATAAAACTTCTATAGTTCTACCTACTCTTTCGAAATTATCATTTTCAGGTGGATTAAAAGTATCAGTTTTTTCAATTGCTTTTAGTAGACCACTTTCAGTTTCTTTTATTTTAAATACTTGATGACTATAAGTTTTATATTCAAAATATAATAAAGGAATACTATTTGAATCCCAAGCTTGATTTCCAAAACCATATTTACTTTCTTGGTTTCCTTGATTTTGTTGTATTCTTTCTAATACTTCATCAGTTAAATTTGGAAATTGCTTAGCTATTTCTGGTAATGTTTGAGGCTTTAATTCACCTACGTAATATATATCTTCAAAATTAGGATCTTCTGTATAAGAGTATATTAAACTTGAAGGATCAACGTAGTCAATTGTTATACCATTTGATACATTAAAATCTGTTTTAACAGCTCCAATACCACATGTTACTAAATCATAATTTACTCTACGTCTAATTAAATCCCACTTATTAGTATCTAATACCTGATTTATAACTTCTTCTTCAGCGATCTCTACAGATTGCTTGTAAGTTAATTGCATGTGAAGTTCTAATTCTTCAGGTGTTTGTGGTAGTTTATCTTCTGGTACATTAGTGTTGTAAAGTTCCTTGCCTAGCACAGCTGTTATTTGCTTCATGGTATCTCTAGCAAATACATCTTGAGCTAATAATTCCGCGTAATTTGTTCGTTTTTGAACTGAAGCAGGGTCTTGTGCGTATGCATTTATATCATAATCTTTATTAGAAATACCATTAGATAATATATCTACAAATTTTGAGATAATAGGTACTGGTTTCCAGTCTAAATTAAGATAAGACAAATCACCGTTAATAGATAATTCATCTTTATATTTTTGAGTAGGTTGTTCACCTCTAGCATATAATCTAAGTCTATTGTAATTGTTCCATGTAGTTAGGTATCTATTGCCATTTGTTCTACCTACGTTGAACCACTCTTGTTCTATAGCTTGAGCAACTTGCTCGCCATATTCTAAGGATGCTTTTTCAGCGTCGCTAACCACTTGGCTAGGAAAAATGCTATTACCGTTAGTATATACTTTTCTCATTTAATCTATCATTTTAGATAATAACCCACTATTATCATATTTTTTTATTCCTAAATCATAATTTTTTCTTACTACTTGTGGAACAGGTCTATATTTGTTTTTATTGCAAGCCATTATAGCTAAGCCAGAACTAATAGAAGCATCATGTGTTGTTCTTTGATTTATATTAAATTTAGCCCAATCTTCTAATGTTCTTTGAAAATATGTGTCTCCATATGTGTTATCATCTCTAAGGCCAACATAACTTTCTACATAACTTTCTATAGCAGCAGCGTGCGATTGTATTATGTCTTGACTAGAGTTAGGTATTCCACCAATTTCTCTTTCTGTTATTGATAATTTATTGTAAATTTTATCTGGTCTATTCATTGCAAAACCTCTATAACCTCTACGTTTAAAGTGATACAGCAATCTAGGTTTGTTGTTTTCTGCAAGTATTGGCATGCCGTAAAAAATACAAGCCATTAAAACATCTTCAAAAAATATCTCTGCTGTTTGTGGTCTAGCTATATACTCTAAAAAGAAATGATTTGGTGGCACGTCTTCCATACTAAATTTAGTTAACCCATGTAAAGATCCGTTAGATCCTCTACCGTCAACAGTTCCTGATATGTCATAACTATCACAACCAAAAGCTCCTAAAGTATCATTGCCAGGATACTTATTACCTAACTTACTTATTACATTGTTTTGTAATCTTTTAGGTGGAACCCATGAAACAAAAAATCTTCCATTTTTATTTGGCACAAATATAACAGTAGTATCTTTAATACCTCCTGTCCACTGAAAACTACCTTGTGTTATAACAGATGATCTTTTTATATCTGCGTTCCAGTCTATTTGTTCGTATATTTTAGTTAAATTAAACAACGAAGACTTTGCTTCATCTCTAAAAGCGTGCTCTTCTGTTCTTGGGAATTGTCTGTAAAATTCATTTAAAGCATCTTGATCTTGCTTTAAACCATCAACTTCATTTTGCCAGTATTCAATAACCCCAATTGTAATTGGTGTTCCGTGAGGCCCTTTAACAAGGTCTTTTGGTGTGTCGAAGACAGGATGCCCGTAAGAATCAATGTATCCTTCGTAATTCCATTCCATAGGAATGAACAAAGAATAGAGTCCTGAACGTGTTTGTCCATTTGCGTTTCTTTTTGTAACATCTGAGTCATTGTATAATTTTTTAAAATTAGCACCTCCTTTGTCTAAAGCGTTTGATGTTGATCCCATCATGCACTTACCTATAATTCTAGAACCTAATCTAAGTGTAGTTTTTGTAACTCGCCAATTGTTTAATATATTGTTTGGTCTCTCCCATTTACCACTTTCATCATGTACTAATAGCTTTAGTTTTTCACCATCATAAGCATTATCTCCAGTATTTTTCCAATCAATAGTAGTATCTAAACCAGCAAGTTCTTCGTTTTTTTCTGTAGATACAATACTTCTTCTTGTAAATTTAGAAGCTGGCACTCTATAAGCTAACTCTGTTTTCGGTCGATCCATACCGTCTTGTATCGGTTTAAAGAAAAATGGATAATTAACCGATATTGGTACTACCTTATCTGTAAACATTTTTTTAGCATCAGCACCTGATTTTGATAATATACCAAATCTAGCATCTGTAGATATTGTTGCCATATTAACAGTTTCACCTGAAGCCATAAATGAAAATCCAGAACGTCGATTTTTTAAATAAGACATACCATAACATCTATCATCAGCTCTACATGCTTCCCAAAATATAAAAAATAATCTATTTGCTTCTCTAAAATCTGGTTGGCCAACATCTATTTTTGACCATTGTAGATACATATAATGAGTTCCTGTAATATAAGTAGAAACACCTTTGTTTACATACCAAAAACCTTCTTCTCTTCTATTAAATTCATTATCAATATAATCGTAATATTTTTCTTTAAACTCAACAGGATATTCTCTCCAATCAAATACTGTTTTAATTTTACTTAAAACTTTAGGATATGCAAAAGGTGTCCATTTATCTTTTTCAAAAATATGAACTTTTTCTGCTTTAGGTAATGCTATTTTTAAACCTTGTATTTCGTATATTTCTCCTATTTTACCAGTTTTAGAAATAACTACAATATCATGCTCTGCGTTATAACCATACTCCCATTTTTTATACCTATTTAATTGTTTAATTATCTTAGGTTTTATATGGTCGTCTAGTATTTTATATAAAGTTTGCTCGTACATTATTTAGATCTTCCTTCAGCAAAACCACGAAACGTAGTTTCTTTTTTAACTTCTTTAGGCTTTTCATCTAGCATATCTTGCTCTTCTTGTATTCTATTTAATATTTCAAAAGCATCGAATACACATAATTTTTTTGTTGCAGCTGCGTTTTTTAATCTATCAGCTGATATATCGTCGTCAGAATCAATTATAGGCTCTTTAGCTACTTTTATTAATTCTTCAACCGCTACTTGTCCAGCTTGGATTATACTCCTCTTGGTTTTCTTTATTTCCATATTTAATTACAATATCATTTGATTTCATACAATAAAGACGTTGATCGTCTATAATAAATTCCCACTCAGCACCAGGTATAAAACCTATAGTATCCCCTTTGTTAATATTAGATGCTTCTAATACACTATTACCAATTTTAACTATTCCAACACTAGGTTGTTCTTTTCTGTTTCTTAAAGAATCAGAATTTTTTAAAGGTACAATAAAACATCTATCTCCAAAAGATTTCCAAGTAGTATGGTTTTTATATAAATAAATCTGATCAACAGAAGCAAAATATAAATTATCTTTAAAATAAGACCTGCTATTGCTTTGCTCGCCTTTCATATTATAAAATCTTCTAAAAATATTTTGATGAACAACAATTGTATCACCTATTTTTATAGAAGTATGCAAAGCTATTGGCACTGCAATTACTTTTGCTAGTCTATTAACAAATTTCCAAGATTCAACTTTAGTATTAAGTATTAAATCTTTACCACCTACTGTTTTTATATTATCATACCTATCACCTATAGGTTCTACAATAAAGTCATATATACTATTCATTAGTATTCTAAATCATACTCTATAGATATCGCCATGTTTGAATTAAATTTTTTCCATGGCAAAACCTCATTGTTCTTTTTTATATGTATATTATAAGAATTATCTTTCTCATCTTTAAGTATGTGAGATATTTCATGACCACCGTAAACTTGTTGACCTACAGAATAATGCATTGCTTCGTTTTTATAATCAGAACCTATGCTTATTTTTCTAATTACATTATTCATCTTCTTTGGTTTCAGTATAACTACCGTCTTCTAAATTTATATTTATAGAACCGTACTTAGTTTCTAATTCTTTTTTAACAGCATCTTGATCTTGATTAACTCCTGCTATTTCATGAAGTATAGCATGTTTTTGAGTTTCTGCTAATCCTATTTGTTGTGTTAATTCAAAAAGTTTTGATTGAAAATCTCTGACTTTTGTTAACTCTTCTTTTGTAATTTCTTTTATTTTTTTCATTTTATTTAATTTAATTTGTCATTACCCAATGTCTTCTATATGTAGAAGTGCTATTGGTACTTCCTTCAAATTTTACTGATAAAGTGTTTTTGTCTACATACTTGTAAGTTAAAAATACTTTCCATTCATTTTTAGGATTGTAAATTTTTGTTTTAACATAATCATCTCCTTGTTCAACAACTGTTTCTTCTATAGTGTTGTTATCTGCAAAAGAGAAATTAGTAAATTTAAATTCTTTTTCATTATGCAGTATAACTACATAATAACTTGTCGCGTCACTTGACCAAACTCCTTTTAGTTTTTCGCTAAAGTCTTGACTTTGAATGCTAATACTAAACAGTATTAACGCACTTAATAATAGATTTTTCATTTAATTGGATTTAATTAATATAATACTCTTAGTTATTATCACTCATTTTTTTGAATTTTTCCACCCCTCGCGAACCAAAATAAGCTACATAAACTGTTATGAGTAAAGATTTTAATAAATCTACCCAACTTTCATCAACTCCAAATCCTATATTTCCACTATCTAAAAGTATTAAAACAATTAAAGACACAGTTAAAAATATAAGAGTCATTGGACGTGTGTTTTTGCTGAGCCATGAATCGCTCTTCATATCGCTCGACCAACGTTTACTTATTTCTTTCATTTCAACTATATCTTGTTGTAATAATAATAAAGCTTTTTCTTTATCTTCTGGCGGTAAAGCCGGATCTTTGTCTATAAGGTTTTTAACTAATCCAAAAACGCCATTATCTGGCAATACATCGCCTACAGTATTTAATATACCTGGAGCTGCATTGGATAAAAATCTACCAACCTTAGTGTCTTTAAATAATTTTTTACTCATTTACCTTGGGTTAACAGCACAGCCACAGCCTCTTTTACCGCTTTTTCCAATTAGCGGTTCAAACCATTGGCCACCTTTTCTTATTAAATCACTAAAATTAAGAGTTGGTAATGGTAATTTAAAACCATCTCTTGTTTTGCCTGCTCCTGTTAAATTAAACAGATCATCAGCACTTTCAGGTATTATTTCTAATGGATCTTGTTCTATAGGTCTAAAAACAGTGCTAGTTGTTACATCGTCATAATTATGAGTTAAGTCTTCTGGTGTTTCAATTTCTGCAGGTGGTGTTGTAATTGGAGGACTAGGATCTATATCGCATTTGTAGAATCCTGATTTAGAAGAATTACCCATGTTCATTACAATTCCTTCGCAGTCTTCTTTAAAAGATGGACGATCATTTGGTGGTGGTGGTGGAGGTGATGGCGGTGTCATTGTTCCTCTATTAGTAATTGTTGTGATAGTATCATCATTATAACCTATGATATTGCCATTATCATCTAAAACTTCTTCACTTCTATTAGTTATTACTTCTTCACCTGGAACGTAATCATAACCTGGAATAGCTTCGCCAGTTCTTGGATCAATTTCTTGTTCTTGATGTAAAGGACTATTGTTGTTTACTGGACTATTGCTCTTAGCTGCTCTTGCCGCTAGTATTGCTTCTTTCTTTTCTTGTAATAAAGCTTTTCTTTCTTCTATAGTTCGATTCTCCTCAGCTGCTTTTGCTGCTCTTGCCGCTTTAATTTTATTAATTTTTTCTTGTGTTGCTAGCTTTTCATCAGCTTTTTCCTGCTCTTTTCTAGCTCTAATTGCAATGATTTTTTCTTTTGCTTCATCTTTTTGTTGTTGAGTTGGCTCAGGTCGGTTATTTCTTTCTGCACGTATGTTAAACTCCTCTTCAGTTCCTTCTTCATATTGATTTCTAAAATCATCATTATTGTATCTAATTTTATTCGCCTGATCATAACCTTCACTCATAGCCTGGTTGGGATTTCCAGCTACAATTTGACCGTCTACAATACTAACTAAACCTCCACCTTGCACCATCATATCATATATTTGATCTTCAGTATATTGAGTTTCAGGAATCGTATAACTACCATCTTCATTAGCCTTTCCTTTTCTTGTGTTAAACATACTACCTTTGTCAATGTTCATATATCCCTTCTTCAGTTTTAAGGTACCATTTTTAAGTGATAGCTTTCGTTTTTTGTTATACAAATCATCAGCTAAAAATTGACCTTGAGTTACTTTTCCAGAATTATACAAATTAGCTAATTGGCCCGCGTATCTTCTTGCTAAATCAGTTTCACTTACTCTTTCGTCAAGTTTTTTATCATAAAATCTTCTATCTGCTTTATTTCCTCCAAATTTATCACTACCTGATATAACTTTTTGATCAGAAGAATATATGTTACTTTGATTTTTTGGATCATGAAAATGAGTAAAATTTGTTCCAGTTCTTTTGTCTCTTAAATTGTGATTTAAAGGACTTTTACTTTGAAAAGGATTTTTATTTTGATTATAGGCCATGTTTAGTATTTTTTAAATTCGTCTGTTTTAGAGTATGCTTCTGCTTCCCAAGGTAAGTTTTCTGCACCTTCTTGCATTTCAGCTCTTGAGTATTTTTTACCTTTCCAGTAGACATTCTCATCATCGTAATCTAAATCACCTCGTTTCATTTGATCTAAATGAACTTTTTCATGATCTATAACGCTTTGTCTTTCTTCAGGATCTGTTATTTTGTCTGACACTAAAATAGTACCGTTATTATTAGCTTTACCTAAAACTCCTTCTTCAAGATCAGTGCTATATATAGGTGTAGCATCTCTTGAAAATGGAGCTTTTACAGTAAACTTATTTTTTAGTCTAAGCATATTACTTTGTGTTGTTATAAGGAAATTTTTTATTTAAAATCTCTTGTCTTTTTGCACAACCGCAAGGTTTATTAAAAACTTTAGAGACAGCTTGTACCGCTGAATTAATACCAGTTTTTTTAGTAAAATTTGCTATGCTATCACCTAATCCTTTAGATTTCATTTTTAATTTTCAATTATGAAAATACTACGTTTCTAAAATACATTTGATCTCCATTGTCGTCTTTTCCTAAAAATACTTTAGCTTTAACGCCACCTGGGTTAGCTGTTAAAGCATAGTTGATTGCTTTAGTTATTAGACCTGATGTCATTACTGGACTAACAGCTGCTCCACTTTCGTTTATACCTACAGTAATTTCTATTTCGTTTTGTGTTGCTGTTGGGGTATTAGTAAGTAATTTACACGTACCATCTGCTGTTTGTTGAACAGCTACAATGTTGTCTCTGTTTACTAATTGTTCTCCATTGTCGAAGTCTCCACCAATTGAGTTGATTACTTCTAATGCAATAAATGTTGCCATAATTTTTGTTTTTTGTTATTTGTTATTTGTTGTTTGTTAATTATTTTATTATTCTACCTGTTGGTGTTCCTGGATTTCTTTTCATCCATTCATTAAGTTCGTCTCCATACTTAGCTTTAAAATCATCCATATCGTAAGCTGGATTTTCTTTTTGCCAATTTTCTACAAAAGCTGGCATATTTTCAATCCTAGATTCTCTAGCTTCAAATTCTCTATTTTCTTCTAAACCAGCTTCAAATTCTAATTTTTCATTGTTTTTAAGATTTTTTTCAGCTTCTTTGTTTTCTGTAATAGATTTTGCAATTTCTTCTGTTGCACCCATTATAGATTGATTAATATCTTCTGCGCCTTTAATTTTAGCATTAGATATAGCTTGAGCTCCGTCAGCTATATGTTTACCAACTTTAGCACCATCTAATTTAGGTAAATCAAAACTAGTTGGCATAGTGCTCTTATATTGATTTAAAGGAGATCTATTGTTGAAACCTACATTAAAAGAATTTCTATTAATAAAATTGCTTTTTAATTTACCCATTGTGTCCATATTACCCTGCGTGATAACCTCTTAAAGCAGCTTCAGCTTTTGATTTGCTTCCGTATTTTGCTGGCCAAGGTTTGTCTGTTTTATTACTAATTACTCTCCATGCTCCACCCATTTCTTGAATACAACCACTTCCACCTTCGTCTTTAGCACAAGCGTTAAAAGGACTATCTGGTCTGTTATCCATCATATCATCCATTTCTCTACCTCTTAGTTCTCCAGATCTTTCGTCTCTAGATTTTGTTCCACTTCTTTCATCTACTTTTCTAGCTTTGCTTAAAAGTTTTTGTACTTTAGGGTTTTCATAATCATAACCACCTTGTCCTTCAGTTTCGCTAGATATTTTACCAGCTCTTTCTCTTAATCTATCAGCTCTATTATTCATTGGTGATGGAGCAGAACCGGTGTTTTGTCCCATACCAAATGAATCATCAAGTCTTTCATTAACGCTCATGTGATGAGGTGAATCGTGATCGTGTCTGTCGTTTTCTAAATAATGTAATCTAGCAGAAGCTGTTAAATCTTTGTTATACGCTTGCTTAGCATCGTATCTCTCGCCTGAATAACGAGGGTGATTTCCACTGTATCCTCTTCCCATAATTAGCTCATTTTTGGATCAGAAGAATAAGCTCCTTTTCCTTTAGATTTTTCCATTCCTTTTGATTCGTCTCTGCGATCTTTCATAGATTGATCTTTGCTAGACTCTTTACCGTCTTTAGCTAAACTTTCATCAAGCTTATCATTATACCCTTGTCTGTTCATTGGTGAATGAGGGTGATCGTGAGAACCTTTAGCAGTATCATAATTCATAGCTGGAGAACCTTCAGCATCACCTTTTTCAATATCTACTATTGGCATGTCTGTTAATTCTCTTGAAGCTTCTTTTGCATACATAGGTGATTCCATTCTATGCATACCACCTTTTTTTTCTGCTTTATACATTTTTAAAGCTGAATCCATCATTTTTAATGGATTTGATTTGTTGTATCCCATTTTTTTATTTTTAATTATTTGTTTTTAATCTGTATCTAATGCAATTACATTACTTGCATCACTTTCTGTAACTCTTTGAACTTTTATTTGACTTAAAACATCAATAATACCACTAGCTCCTTCATCTGTTATTTTCACTTCCTCTGTTTGACCAACAGGTATAACTGTTATTGCGTCTCCTGCACCTAACTGAACTATTAAACTATAACCGCTGTTACCTTCTAATAAAGAACCTCCATTAGCTCTGTAAACTTTAAAATCATAAGGAGCCGCTAAAGCAACAGGTGTTAATAACGTATAAACAGTGTTTAAGCCAACTTTATTAATACTTATTATTTGATGAATTTCTTGAGGCTCGATTGATCCTGTTGGAGAAGCTTGTATAACGTCTCCTGTTTTAGCTACCAAATCCTTTCCACTAGTGAAAGTTACTGTTGTTCCATTTGTAGTGCTTGTTTCTGAAAGAATAGCTCCTGGTTCTGGAATATTTAAAGTAGCGCTTGGCACCACTGGTATTGCTTTTATAAAGTCTGACATAATTTATCCTTTTGCTATTTGTGTTATTGGTCCTCTTCCTCCTAAAGGAACCTCTGCTAGTTTAAGTTTCATTCCGTATATTCCAGAACTAGATCCTTCGCCGTGAAGTCTACCTTTCTGACTTAATGGTCCGTCCCATATTTGAGATTCACCAACTATACCTCCGCTTTTGCCACCCATATCTTTTGTGTGAGCTGGATCTATTTTAAAATCGTCGTTGTGCATATTTTTTTTATTAAAAATTTATTAATGGTTTTTTGTATGGTTGTATACCTCTTGACTGTTCACTACCAAAAATTCCTTCTGCAGCAATTGATGCTTCAGGAGAAAAACTTCCAGTTTGAACTTGAGGGGCAACGCCACCAACTCCAGCCATAGCATCTGTAGCTACATTTCCTACAGTTGTATTTGCTGAACTATTTTGAAGTGAGTTTAAATTGTTATATGTAGGTGTTGTGGTTCCTGTGTTAGGATTAAAACCCGTAGCTGATACGTTATTAGGATCTGCATTACCTACAGCACTACCTACAGCTCCAGCTACACCACTTGCGCCACCTGAGTTTCTTCTATTTTTCGCGGCTTGCCTTGCTCTTGAGTTATTAAAAGGTTGCATCACGGCATATTGTCCTAATCCTCTTTGTTGCATTAAAGCTTCAATAGCTGGATTACCAGTTGGATTAAATCCTTGCATTTGTTGAACTTGCTGTTGATAGGCTTCCATAGTTGGATTACCCTGTAATGGATCAACTGCTTGATTTGATCCTCCTGAGCTTAACCCAGATGCTATTCTTGCTGACATTGTAGCCATGTTATCTGTTTTTATCTTTGTTTACATTATATATAGCTTGAGTCATTACTTTGTCTGTATAGCTATTACCTTTTATTAACTTATTTCGTCTCATGCTAGTAGGAATATCTTCTTCGTTTAGCATAATACGATATATTCTTTGTATTAGTTGTTTACCTTTAAAAGAAACTTTGTATATATTATATTTTTGAGTTGTTCTATTTCTATTTCTCCATACAACTACCCAATCATTTTGTATTAACTTGTTCCATCTACGGTTATCCCAACTGTAAGAATAAGTACCTTTTTTAAAATCTTTTATTGTAAATAAATCAACACAATCAAGATATATTAACAGTTCTAAATCTGAATCATTTAAGCCGTTGTTTTTGCAGGCCCATTTACGTATTATACGATAATGTTTAAGCAAGTTTAAATCTTTAAGATCTCTTGCGTCTAGCCTTTTCATAAAACAACGACAACATCTTGCATTTTAATTACATGATAAGTTTTATCATCTAATTCAATAAAATGACCAGCATGTCTGTCAAAAAATATAGTATCTTTTTCTTTTAATCCTTGTACTTCTTCACCGACAGATACCACTTTAGCTTCTACGTACCTTATATCAGATCTGTCGTTTTTATTTAATAATAAACCACCTTGTGATTTAGTTATATTTTGTTCTACTTTTTGTATAATTAAATTTCTACCTATTGCTTTCATTTGCTCTAATATTATTAATTACACAATTAGTTGATAATATTGTAGTAGCTACAGAAGCCGCGTTTTTTAAGGCACTTTTTGTCACCAGTAAAGGATCAATTATACCTTCTTGTATCATATGCACCATTTTGCCTGTAACCACGTTTATACCAAAACCATCTTTTTTAGAAACTTCTTTTTCTATTCCAGCATTTTCTAGTATTATATTGAAAGGGTATAATATTGCTTTTAATAATATTTCTTCACCTATGTTTGTGTGTTTTATATTACTTGAAGCATTCAACAAAGCAACTCCACCTCCTGAGACTATACCTTCTTTTATCGCGGCTTTAGTAGCACATATAGCATCTTCTACTCTATCTTGTTTTTCTTTTAACTCTATATCAGAATTAGCACCTACTTTAACTATAGCCACTTTAGCTGACAATCTAGCTAGCCTATGTTCATAACCTATAACCTCGTGAGGTTTTAGTTTTTTAGTTAATTTATCTTTTATATTAGATATAATTTGTTCTACTTCTTCTGGAGCTTCTTCTATTTGTATTATAGTTTGATCATTAGTTGTTGTGGTTTTTAAACATGTACCTAAATAATCAACTTGTATTGTATTTAAATCATCACCTAGATTTTCATCTATTATTTGAGAATTTGTAAGTAAAGCTAGATCTTCTAATATTTCTTGTCTTCTTAATCCAAAAACTGGTGGATCAACTACATTTACTTTTATGTTACCTTTCATCTTGTTCATTACAAGCGCAGATAAAACTGGTGGTTCTACGTGACCTATAATAAATAAAGACTTGTTAGTTTTAATAACATGCTCAAGAACAGTTTGTACTTGTCTTACTGATTCTATTTTAGAATCCACAATCATAACTAAAGGATTGTCTAGTTCACAAAGATTTTGTTCTTTATCTGTAATAAAGTTTGGATTTAGTAATCCTTTATCATACTCTATTCCTTCTACAATTTCTACTTCTGTTTCACCAAGTGATGATGATTCCATTATAACAACACCTGTTTTTCCTACTTCTGTAAAAGCGCTAGCTATTAAACCACCTAGCTCAGGATCATTGTTTGTAGATATTGTAGCAATTTCTTTTATTCTGTTTTCTACTGGAACAGAATTGGTTTCTAAATAATCTACAACCTTATCAACAGCTGAAAGTATACCTTCTTTTATTAATCTATTATTAGATTTATCTAAATGTTTATAAGCTTCATTAAGTATTGAATGAGCTAATATAGTTGCGGTTGTTGTGCCATCTCCAGCTTCTTTAACTGTTTTACGAGCGGCTTCTTTTATTAGTGTTGCTCCTATGTTTTCTACAGGATCATATAATACTATTGAATCTGCTACCGTTACACCATCTTTGGTTATTACTGGATTTCCGTGTTGATCTTCAAGAATAACGCATTTACCGCTAGCCCCAAGTGTGGAGCTAACAGCATTTGCTAATTTTTCAATTCCTTTAAAGACCTGGTCTCTGGCTTCATCGCCAAAATTTAGGTTTTTTACTATCATTTGATTAAATTAAATTATATTGTTTATTTAAATGTTTTAATTACTTTTGGTCCTTTTAAGTATTCTACTTTTTTCAGGTAGTGAGCAATTGATGAATCAATAGCTTGTTCTGCTCCTTCTAAAGTTTCACGTCTTGTAACGTCGTTCCACTTTTCACAAGCGCAACTATTTTGACTAGGATTACATTCACAATTAAGATCCTTGTATTCAGTTTGGTAAAACCCATTTGGTAATTGTACTATTCTCCAGTTCTTTTTTTCTGAAAGATGTTTCCAAAGGTTAATGGTTTTTTCTGAAATTTGTGGTTGACCGCTCCAAGAGCTAGTCTGGTAATAAATTGTCATTGGTTTTGGTTTTAAGTTAAATATTGGTTAATGCTCTTACCGAGCAGGTTTGTTATTGTTATTATTACTTAATTTTTTATTTTTTTACTATGTTCTTCTTATTCTTAAAGCACCAGCATTATGATATATACCTCCTACTGGTATTCCTTGATTTGCAGCCGTTAAATCATCTGCGTAATCAAAAGCCACAATGCTTGGCATAACTATTCTAGGTTCTTGAGCAAAGCCACCGCCTCTTGTTACACCACCTTCTGTTATTATTATAGCATTGCTATTTGTTACTGTTCCTGTACTTAAAACCAATTTAGTATTACCTAAACCATTACCATATTCAGTTGCTGGATAAGCTGAAGTATCGTTTCTAAAACCTAAAACCATATTACCGTCTTGACCAGTAATTCCGTTACCAATCATAAATACACCATTTGCAGTTGCGTCATTTAAAGTATTAGATTCTCCTATAGCAAACACATTATCTACACCATTAGTAGTATTACCAAAACCTAACACCATTGCGTTTTGTTCTGTTGTTACTGTATTATTACCACCAGCAATAAAGCTAGCAAAAGAACCTGTTAAACTATTATTTAATCCTAAAACTTGAGATCTTACTGTCGTGCCACCTGGAATACCTGTTCCGTCTATAGTGTTACCTTGACCTACAGCAAATGATGCCGCTGCTCCATTAGATATAGTATTACCTAAACCAAAAGCCACTGCATGATCTGAGTTACTTAATATTTGATTATTATTTCCTACAGCTAAACAATTGTCAGAACCTGATACAATATCATTATTACCAGCACCAATTACTACTGATGTGTTATCTACGTTTACACCACTTGGGTTGTTTGAAATAACTACACCGTTTCTAAACCAAGCTGCTGGAGAAGTGTCTGTAGAAGTACCTACGTCTAATGTTGCTCCTGTAGGATCGTTAGTTCTACCTACAGCAAGTTTTTGTTCAAATCTAAAACCACCTGCTCTATAAAAACCACCATTAAAGGTAGCTGATTTAAAATCAAATTCTGAAGAATTAAAAGAACCTGGTGCAAAAACATAAGCATTTAGACCTAATGGCAAACTTACTTTTTCACTTGCCGAATCATAACTAATTGGTGAATCACCTAAAACACCGTTAGGTCCATCTGCCCATATCGGTAACGTATCGGTTGTACCAGTTCCAGTTACTGTACCAAGTCCTGGAATCAATGGTCCTATAAAATTAGCTAAATTAGCTAACGTAAGACTTTTAGTAGGATTATTACCTACTGAATTCATTTTACTTATTATTAGTCTGTCTGTAGACGCTAGGTCTGCGGCTTTTATTACTGGATATGTAAATATTATTGCCATGTTTTATTTTAAAAGTCTGTTGAATCTAGTATTTTATATCTAATATTAACCTCTATAGTTCCACCACCTGTAATCGATGTCGATGCAGTTTGTAAAACTAAATCCGTGTTTTCTTCTATTGTACCTGCAGAAATATCAATTAGGTATACTAGATCTCCTTCAATAGTTTTAGAAGGTATAAAACCAAATGATCGTGTACCTATAGCAAATTGTATTGTATCATCATAAATTAAAGTGTCTCTAATAGTCCCTTCTTTAAACAATATTGCTGCAGATAGAATTTCAATATATCTTCCAACTCCTGGAGCAGGTATTAATAGTTGAGGCGTTGTAGCAAGGTTTAACACTTCTGCGTTAGTTAATTGTACTGATATTTCTTTATCACCCAACACTAAAGCTCTTACAGATTCTATAGTAAAATTTGCAGTAGGGTTTACTTGTTGTCCTGATATTTGTATTTTAGTCCCAAGTAAGTAATCACCTTCTTCTGGTGACGCTACCGGGTATGATGCTATTATTGCCATGTTTTATTATTATCTATAGGTTTGTTACTTGTACAAAGTTAATAGGTCCAGCTACATCAATAGATACACCACCTGGGTTAGCTTCAAGTGCAGAATTTATAGCATCTGCATAAGTTTGATACTTTTCGTCTGATTGATCAGCTCCGCTAAATGTTATAGATGCAACTACATTGTAACACGCGAGCAAAGGTAAATGTATTCTTCCCTCACCACTTCCAAGGCTATAAGCACCTGCTCTAAGTCCTGCAACGTTTATTTTTAAGTTTTTATATTGGTTTTCCCCATTTGGAAAGTTTAAAAATTGTCTCATGTTTATTGTTATTATATTATTCTATACCTTTAGTTTGGAAACTCCAACCAGTAATTGTTTGACCAACTGGCAATTGAACCTCTATAGCTTTTCCACCAGGGTTTGCTGCTAGAGCTTCGTTAAATGCTGCTATAGTATCTATATCTAGCGAAGCATTTGATGTCTCAATATCATAATATGATGCCTCAGGACTAGCTGGATCAAGATTTAGAGAGGCGCATTGCCATATTTGTACGGATAAAGCTGTAAGAGTTTGGCATAGCAATATGTTATCTATAGGTAGATAATACGTACCTGGTTCTGCTACGTCAGCAGTTCCAGATCCGCCTACGGATTTAAATTTTAAAAATTCTTTCATTGTTTGTTTTTTTAATTACCGAGATATTCAACCGCTGCAATAACTGAAGGAAGTGGAATTATATGTGCTGATGGACTTGATTCTACAGCTTGTTGTATAGAATCCATTAAAACTGGAACACCGGAACTTATACCATCTAAAGACATTACAGCTTGACTACTATTTCCAATTTGAGAGTAGTAGATTTTACATATTTGAGTATCTTGGAATTCCATAATCGCTGCTTCACTAAAGTTAACTAAACTAGTTCCGTTAACGTCATCACTTAGTGGGTTTATTTTTAAAAATTGTGCCATTTTTTATTTTTTTGTTTTATTATTACGGGTTTACTATATTAACACCTGTTACAACAATATCGTCTACTTGTATACCTTTAAGAATAGCGTTAAAATCTACAATTACTCCAGGGTTAGAGATTGCAATTTCTATAGCTGCATTCATAGCTCTTGTAATAGGGAATTCATCTGACGGCGTAGATCCTGGATCGCAGTCTATTTCTAGTTGATAGACTTGTGCGCTAGCGGTTGGTTGGTTACCTGATGGTATTAAAGATACATAAGTGAAAGTATTATCCCCACCATCTGATTGTACTGAAACTATTTTTTCAGGGTTTATAAAAAAACCTAAACCAGTGTTAATGTTTGCTGTAGTTTTTATTTTTATGAAACTTGCCATAATTTGTTTGTTTAATTACTGTTGTTTGTATATTATATATACTTACAGATAAGAAGAGTGTTTTACATAAACAGTGACATAAGGGTACTACTATATAACTATAACTACCTATTGTCACTAAAATAAAAAGTGTTACAAATAGAGAGGCTGGGTGTTCCCCCCTACTTTTTTTTTGCATATTTCTCAGTAAAACTCATTTTATTTCACGTAGTCCGCAGTCTTTTCACACAAAACCTAGCATATATACAAGCTTTTTACAATACTACTAAATATAATTCAACGTTTTTCTAGACACTACACATTACGATACTTAATACGATATCACATTGATAATATAAATGTAACTAATAAATAATAAATATGAATAATAAATTTTACAATTGGAATGAAGATACTTTAAATCACTTTAAATTCCAAACTAATTACCAAAACAAAAAGGAAACTTTAAAAGAAGTAACTGAATTTGTTGAAAATGAATGTTCTTTAGAAGATAACGAAACTAATGAAATGTTAATAAAAGATTTAATAACCCAAATATATAATAAATAATAATACAAATGTTAAACAAACTATTCAAACTTCACATTAAACTCTTACAATTACTAATACTAATTACATTACCAACATTAATAGTACATATTATTGTGACATAATGTCATGACAAAGAGTCATTGACTTATACTTCTATAACTATTTCTACACATAAATAATTATACACTTATAAACTTCGAATGTTAATACTAATACTAATTGATAATAATAATGTAACTAACTAATAAACAACAAACTAATAACAAATAAATAATAATAACTTAAATATAATAACTATGTCAACTTTAAATTCAAAGAGATTCGTAATAAGAAAATCTCTAATCGGTAAAAATCAAATCATTAACTTCACTAACAAAAAAGGTATATCAATTACTTACAATCACGATATTGCTTATGAAATAATGAAAGATAAATTAAATGCAATGAATTGCTTTACTAAGTACAAATCTTACACTTCATCTAATAATATTCCAGTAGTATTAAGAGATAAAGAGTTAGTGTAGTGACACAATGTCATGACAAGGTGACTCACCGAACCTGAATGGGACGCAAACTGGTGAGATAAAGGAAGTGGTGGCTAATGTGAGTTCGACTCTCACGCTTCAACGAAACATAATACTAATAAGTATTGATAATAATAATAAATAAATAACTATGAAATTAAATCAAATATACAGCGAGCTTCAAAAGCTAGATGAATTCCACGCTAACTTTATTCCAACAAGTGAATCAAAAGCAAGAATGAGAAAACTAATATCACTAATACCAATAACTAAATACGACAGAGTAAGATGAAATTAATTAAAATAACTAATAAAGGATCTATCCACTTCAGATTAACTGATGGTAGATTAGGTGTGTGCTACGAAAGTGGATATGTCAGAGTAAATACTAAATACAGTAATATGTATCATGGAAGAAAACTATGTATCAAATCAATAAAATGATTAAAGTATTAGTGCCAACTAAATGGAACTCAGAAAATACTAATTATAATAGAGTAAAAATACTAACTTGTGTCGACAGAATACAAAGACTACTTGACTTTGACAACAAGAACTGTCAAAATGGT
>Ga0209271_10000053_pt1 | contig 43155 bp, 42 predicted proteins | sample tdAd002_FD_187123 | JGI IMG/M metagenome (GOLD analysis project Ga0209271, IMG submission 187123) | Marine sediment microbial communities from the Atlantic coast under amendment with organic carbon and nitrate - tdAd00.2 (SPAdes)... | ecosystem: Environmental > Aquatic > Marine > Coastal >... | reverse complement strand
TTTGGAATGACGTACCTTAAGATAAGGAGGTCAGGGTTTTCTTATATGGGCTCATCGGAGTGTGTAAATACAGGAACCTTAGCTAAGGATGCGAGGGTTGGTATTCTATCAAAGACAGGTTCTGATTCAAAGAAAATGTTTACAGACAAAGTTGTTCCTATAGCAAATAGATTGCCTTTCTTTTTTAAGCCTATTCAGGATGGTATGGATAAACCTAAAACAGAACTAGCGTTTAGGATACCTGCATCTAAGATTACAAAAAAAAATATGTATAACTCAGATACAGAAGAACTGTTAGGGTTAGATACAACCATTGACTGGAAAAACACTGACGACAACTCTTATGATGGAGAAAAGTTATTACTACTTGTTCATGATGAAAGTGGAAAGTGGATAAAGCCCAATAACATATTAAACAACTGGAGGGTTACAAAGACTTGTTTACGTTTAGGTAGTAAAATTATTGGTAAATGTATGATGGGCTCTACATCAAACGCCTTAAATAAAGGAGGGGCAAACTTTAAAAAGTTATTTGAAGACTCTTCATTAAGTAAACGTAATTCAAACGGTCAAACTAAAAGCGGTTTATATTCACTCTTCATCCCAATGGAGTGGAACATGGAAGGATTTATAGATAGGTACGGTATGCCTGTATTTAGAAAACCTATAAAATCTATTGTAGGGGTAGACGGTGAAAGTATAAATCAAGGTGCAATTGATTATTGGGAGAATGAGGTAGACTCTTTAAAGAGTGACCCCGATGCTTTGAATGAATTCTACAGACAATTTCCTAGAACTGAATCACATGCGTTTAGAGATGAGAGCAAGCAATCCTTATTTAACCTAACAAGAATATATCAGCAGATAGATTACAATGATTCTGTTATAAGAGAGCAGCATCTAACAAGAGGTTCGTTTTCATGGAAAGATGGAATTAAAGACACTAAGGTAATATGGACTCCAAATAGTAGAGGAAGGTTTCAGGTGTCCTGGACTCCAAACAAAAATTTACAGAATAGAGTTATAAATAGAAATGGAAAAAAATTACCTGCCAATGAACACCTTGGTGCGTTTGGATGTGACAGTTATGATATCTCTGGAACTGTAGGAGGTAGAGGTTCTAATGGAGCACTTCATGGTCTAACTAAATTTAATATGGACGAAGCTCCTAGCAATGAGTTTTTTCTTGAGTATGTAGCAAGACCTCAAACAGCAGAGATATTCTTTGAGGAAGTCTTAATGGCTTGTGTATTTTATGGGATGCCTATACTCGTTGAGAACAACAAACCGCGTTTACTATATCACTTTAAGAATAGGGGTTATAGAGGGTTCTCTTTAAATAGGCCTGATAAATCATATAATAAATTATCAAAGACGGAGCGCGAGCTGGGAGGTATACCAAACTCAAGTGAAGATATTAAGCAAGCTCATGCTGCAGCGATAGAATCTTACATAGAAAAATATATAGGTTTGGATATAGAAGAAACATTTAGAGACTCTGATTTAATGGGCACAATGGTTTTTACTAGAACTTTAGAGGATTGGGCTAAATTTGATATATCAAATAGAACTAATTTTGATGCATCAATCAGTAGTGGATTGGCTATAATGGCATGTCAAAAACATCTTTATACACCTGAAAAGAAAAGCTCAAAAATTTCCATTAACTTTGCAAGGTATACCAATAAGGGATTAACAAGCGATTTAATAAGATAGATGAAAGAAGTTAAGATAGATATTTCATCTGTAGGATTCCCTAGTCAATTTGTATCAGATGCCGAAAAAGCCACTGATGAGTTTGGCTTACAGATAGGGCAAGCGATACAGTATGAGTGGTTTAAGAAAGACGGTAATGGAAGTAGATACTACGGCCAGTGGAGAGATTTTCATAGACTTCGTTTATACGCAAGAGGTGAACAGTCTGTTGCAAAATATAAAAGTGAACTAGCGGTAGACGGAGACTTGTCTTACCTAAACCTTGACTGGACACCCGTACCTATACTTCCTAAGTTTGTAGATATAGTTGTTAACGGAATGTCTGACAGGCTTTTTAAAGTTAAAGCTTATGCCCAGGACGCTTTGTCTCAGGGAAAAAGAAGTAAGTATCAAGATGTAGTTGAAGCTCAGATGGCAGCTAAAGACCTTCTTCTTGATATCCAACAAGCAACAGGTGTAGACCCTTTTACTATGAATCCAGATGCTGTTCCTGAGACTGACGAGGAGCTTACTTTGTATATGACTCTTAACTATAAGCCAGCTATAGAGATAGCTGAGGAAGAGGCGATTGACACATTGTTTTCGGAGAATCATTACAATGATGTAAGAAAAAGAATAGACTACGACTTAACTGTTTTAGGTATTGGCTGTGCAAAGCATGAGTTTCTACCAGGTTCAGGAGTTAAGGTTTCGTATGTAGACCCTGCAAATATTGTATACAGCTATACAGAAGACCCACACTTTAAAGATTGTTTTTATTGGGGAGAAATAAAAGTAGTTCCAATCACAGAGCTTTTAAAGATAGACCCAAGCCTTACGAATGAAGACTTAGAAAAAATATCTAAGTACAGTCAAAGCTGGTATGACTATTATAATGTTGCGCAGATGCAGCAGAATGATATTTTTACTAGAGACACAGTGACGTTGTTATACTTTAATTATAAGACCACAAAAAAAATGGTTTATAAGAAAAAAGTTTCTGATAACGGAAATATAAAAATGATTGAGAAGGACGACCAATTTAATCCTCCTGAGGACATGATGGATGATGGTAAGTTTGAGAAGGTGTCTAAAACAATTGACGTGTGGTATGATGGTGTGATGGTGATGGGTACAGATATAATTTTAAAATGGGAGCTTGCTAAGAATATGGTAAGGCCTCAGTCTTCATCTCAACACGCAATGCCTAATTATGTGGCTGTTGCCCCAAGAATGTATAAGGGTGTTATTGAATCTTTAGTTAGAAGAATGATTCCGTTTACAGATTTAATACAGCTTACACACCTAAAGTTACAGCAAGTAATTTCAAGAGTTGTTCCAGATGGTGTGTTTATTGATGCTGATGGGTTAAATGAAGTTGACCTAGGTACAGGAGCTGCATATAATCCTGAAGACGCATTAAGATTATATTTTCAAACTGGTAGTGTAATAGGAAGAAGTTACACACAGGACGGAGACTTTAATCAAGCAAGAGTTCCTATACAGCAGCTAACATCTAATAGCGGTGCTAGTAAGACGCAGATGCTTATAGCTAACTACAACCATTACCTGTCAATGATTCGCCAGGTAACAGGCTTAAACGAGGCGAGAGACGGCTCTACTCCTGACCCTAATTCTTTAGTTGGATTACAGAAGCTTGCTGCATTAAATTCTAATACAGCAACTAGGCATATCCTTCAAGGAAGTTTATATATATATAGAACATTGGCAGAGGCACTAACGTGTAGAATTGCAGATGTATTAGAGTACTCGGATTTTAAAGAGGACTTTATTAATAAGATAGGAAAATATAACGTAAGTATCTTAAATGATATTTCAGATTTATATATATACGACTTTGGAATATTTATAGAAGTGTCACCTGATGAAGAAGAGAAATCTAAACTAGAGCAGAATATTCAAATGGCTTTAAGTCAACAGGATATAAACCTGGAGGATGCTATTGATATTAGGGAGATTAAAAATATAAAGCTTGCAAATCAATTATTAAAAGTAAAGAGAAAACAAAAGGAAGACAAAGACCAGAAAGCAACTATGCTTCAACAGCAGATGCAAGCGGCTTCACAATTAAAATCTCAGCAGATGGCAGGTCAAATGGCAATGCAGAAATCTCAAGCGGAGATGCAGGCCAAAATGCAAATGAAGCAAGCGGAGATAGCTTTTGAAATAGAGAAGATGAAAAATCAGGCTCAACTTAAAAGCATGCTTATGGCTGAAGAGTTTAGCTATAACCAGCAGCTTAATGGAATGGAAGCAGAGGCATTAGCATCAAGAGAAACAAGAAGAGAGGACGCTAAGTCAGGCAGAATTAGTCAAGCTAATCAAGAACAATCAAGGTTAATCAATCAAAGAAAAAACAATTTACCACCTCAAAGGTTTGAGTCTAATGAAGACAGCTTAGATGGTTTTGATTTAGCTGAATTCGACCCAAGATAAGTAAATAAAATGTAATAATTAATTGTACTATATTTGTACTAAAATTTAATCAAATGGAAATCAAAGTAAGAGAATTAGGTTCTGTAGAAGAAAAATCAGTTGCTCAAGTAGAGGAAGCTTTAATTGAAAAAGTTGAACAACAACACGAAGAACAAGTACAGCCAGAGGTTGTAGAGCAAGAGTCAGTTTCAGAAGAAGCGGAACCTGCTAGATTAGAAGAAAGAGATGTTCTTGAATTTATAAAGAACAGGTATGATAAAGACATATCGTCTGTAGACCAATTGTTTACAGAGAAAGAAGGTAATAAAGAGTTACCAGAAGATGTGTCCGCTTATTTTGAATATAAAAAGAAAACTGGTCGTGGCATTGAAGATTATGTTAAATTAAACAGAGACTTTGATTCCTTAGATGAAGACCAAATTTTAACTGAGTATCTTTTAGCTACCGAAGAAGGTATTGATAAAGAAGACGTTGAACTTTTAATGGAGGATTATTCCTATGACGAAGATATAGACGATGAGTCTGATGTTAAGAGAGCTAAGTTAAAAAAGAAAAAGGCTATTGTAAAAGCTAAGAAGTTTTTCAATGAACAAAAAGAAATGTATCACCAGCCGCTTGAGTCAAGCGCAACTGGTATTTCTGAGGACAATGAAGACTATAAGGCATACAAGCAATATGTTGAGAATGCAAAGACTCAGTCAGAGGAGCAGTCTAGGAAAGTAGATTTCTTTGAAAAAGAAACTAACAAGGTGTTAAATCAAGACTTTAAAGGTTTTAAGGTTAATATTGATGAAGCTAATTTGTTATACAATCCAGGAGGTTCTGTGGAGGAAATTAAAAAATCTCAATCAAGCGTTATTAATTTTATTAATAATCATTTGAATGAAGATGGATTAGTTAAAAACGCAGCTGAGTACCATAAAGCATTATCAGCAGCAATGAACCCTGATAAATTCGCAAGGTTTTTTTACGAGCAAGGTAAGGCTGCAGCTACGGATAACGTAACCAGAAAGATGAAGAACATCGATATGACTACGCGTTCTGCTCCAGAGGTAACCGTAAAAGGTGGAACTAAATATCGCGCAGTAAATGCAAGTGAAGGCAGAGGGTTAAAGATTAAGAGTATTAAAAGAAAAAATTAACCACATTAAAAATTAAAAAATGGCAGGACAATTATTAGGACCGAATACTACACCAGTAGGACCAGGTTTTCAACTACAGCCAGCACCACAACAGGTGCCATTGGCTACAAATTACATTACTGATTTCAACTTTTTGAATCAGTATTTACCAGACACTTATGAAAAAGAATTTGAGCGTTATGGTAACAGAACTATTTCTTCTTTCTTACGCTTAGTAGGAGCTGAGCTACCAAGTAACTCAGACTTAGTAAAGTGGGCAGAGCAAGGAAGATTACACACTAAATATACACAGTGTGGTACAGCAGCAGTAGTCAATGGAGACAACGTAACATTTGATATTAACGATGCGTTAGTACCAGACCGAGCTGCAACAGGCTTAACAGCTGGAACTATTGCTATTCGTGTAGGTCAAACTTTAGTTGTTACTAACAATGACGGTTCAGGAGAATTCAAAGGAATTGTAACAGCAGTAGGTGTTGCAGGTGGATTAAATGATAACCAAATTACAGTAGCGTTTTATAATGCTGCAGGATTTACAGGTGGTACAGGCGCAGGTAATGCAGATGCAACTATCTTTATCTATGGTTCTGAATTCAAAAAAGGAAGCAACGGAATGCAGGGTTCTTTAGAAGCTGAAGATGAAATCTTCGACAACTCTCCAATCATTATCAAAGATAAGTATGCAGTATCAGGTTCTGATATGGCACAAATCGGATGGATTGAAGTGACTACTGAGAACGGAGCTTCAGGATACCTATGGTACTTGAAGTCTGAGCATGAAACTCGTTTACGTTTTGATGACTACCTAGAAACAGCTATGATTGAGGCGGTACCAGCAGAAGCAGGTTCTGGAGCAATTGCAGCAGGTGGAGATGTAGGAAACAAAGGTTCTGAAGGTATCTTCCACGCAGTGGAAACTAGAGGAAATGTATGGGCTGGTGGAAACCCAGTTGCTCTTGGAGACTTTGACAATATAATATCTAGACTTGATAAGCAAGGTTCGATTGAAGAGAACGTACTTTTCTTAAACAGACAGTTTGGATTTGATATTGACGATATGTTAGCATCACAAAACTCTTATGGAGGAGGCGGTACTTCTTATGGTCTTTTTGACAACGATGAGGAGATGGCTCTTAACTTAGGTTTTACAGGATTCCGTAGAGGTTACGACTTCTACAAGTCTGACTGGAAATACCTAAACGACCCAACTATGCGCGGTGGTCTAACTGGAACAGGAGCTGTAAACGGTTTGTTAGTACCAGCAGGTTCAACTACTGTTTACGACCAAATCCTTGGAAAGAATGCTAAGCGTCCTTTCTTGCATGTACGTTACAGAGCTTCAGAAACTGAAGACAGAAAGTACAAGACTTGGATTACAGGTTCAGCTGGTGGTGCAATGACATCTGATTTAGATGCGATGGAAGTAAACTTCCTGTCTGAAAGATGTGTATGTACTATGGGTGCAAACAACTTTGTGATTTTCCAATCATAAATTAAATATGTAATTACTACCCTTGTTATTGTGACGAGGGTAGTTATTACTTTTATTAAATCTAAATTATAATTAAATGAAAAAAAATGTAATGGTCAATAAGACCTATAAACTTACCAAAGATGCGGCACCACTTTCTTTTATGCTGCCAACTAGAAACTCAAGAAGATATCCCTTAATGCACTTTGATGAAGAGACAGGAACTAACAGAGCTTTACGCTATGCTAGAAACCAGAAGAGTCCTTTTGAAGATGAGCAAGACGGAAACGCTATTGTAGAGCCAATTGTTTTTGAAGATGGATTCTTATCTGTTCCAAGAAACAATCAATCTCTTCAACAATTTCTTCATTACCACCCTATGAATGGTAGTAAATTTGTAGAAGTAGATGTAGAAAAAGATGCTAAGCAGGAGATGGATGTTTTAAATACCAGAGTAGACGCTCTAATAGAGGCTCGTCAGCTAGATATAGAACAGATTGAGGCTTTAGCTAGAGTTCTTTTTAATACAGATGTATCAAGAACAACGTCTGCAGAACTAAAAAGAGATATATTAATATATGCTGAGCAAGCACCAGAAGATTTTTTGCGAGCAGTTCAGGACCCAACTTTAAAATTAAACTCTAAAGTACAAGAGTTCTTTTCTCATAAGGTATTAATATTTAAAAATAATAAGAAGGATGTATACTTTAATACATCTAAAAATAAGAAAAGAATGGTTAACATTCCTTTTGGAGAAGACCCTTTCTACGTAGTAGCTGGGTATCTTCAATCCGATGAAGGCATTGAAGTGTTAAAGTTTCTTGAAACTAACCTTGAAAATAAAAAATAAATTATACATTTGTAAAAGTTTGTTTTAGTTTTGGGAAGGGGTCGCTTAAATGCAGCCTCTTTTTTTTTTGCTTATCTTTGTTGTAAATAAATAGACAAATGAGTATAATAAATTCAGTGCGAGAAACAGTACTGTCGGTCCTTAATAAAAATAACTATGGGTATATTACCCCTAGTGATTTTAATTTATACGCTAAACAGGCACAGCTAGATATTTTTGAAGATTATTTTTATCAGTACAATTACCAGCTGATGAAGGAGAATGCAAGAGCTTCAGGTGTTGGTTATGCTGATTTAAAGAAAGGTTACGAGGAAGCAATAGATATTTTTTCAGAACAAAGTTTTCTTGTTCCTGTGTATGCGAATGGAGCGTCTCAAACATTAGCTTTACCCTCAGCATCTGCATCATATAGCGTTCCTACTACTGCCACTACAGGCTCTGATTATTATTTAATAAACAAGGTTTTGCTTTTAACCAAGTACCTTGTTGTTCAAAGTACTAACACCTTGTCTTTAGTTGCTGCAAGCTCGATGAAAGATTCAACTTTAAATTTTTCAATCATTGGCGTAAAGCCTGGAGATGTTGTGGTTAATAAAACTACAAGTAAAGTTGCAAGCGTATTATTCGTAGACCAAGCAGACCCTAGCCTTTTGTATTTAGACGCAGATATTTTTACAGCTGTAGGGGATAGCTACTGTATACTAAGTTTATCCAGGGGAGTGAACGAATGCGAGAAGGTTACCAATAAAAAGATAACTCAATTGAATATGTCTAACCTGACTAAGCCAACAGAGCTTTTTCCTGCATATTCAAATAGCTCTACTGTGATTCAAGTTTTTCCACAAGATATACAGGTTGGTGTTAATCAAGGTCAGACTTCTTTAGGAAGAGTTCTATGTCAGTACATAAGATACCCAAAAGACCCTAAGTGGACGTATGCATCTCTTGTTGGTGGCACACCTGCTTTTAATCCTTCTAGTCCTTTGTATCAGGATTTTGAATTACCCCTTGATGATGAGCCTAGTTTAGTAAACAAGATATTACAGTACGCAGGAATGTCTATTAGAGAAACCGAGGTAGCTCAGTTTGGACAAGTTCTAGATACAACAGATAATCAAAACGAAAAATAATGTCATACCTAAGCGAATATCAGTACTATGAAAATAATGGAAACTCACCAGAAGATGCTAACTGGGGGTCATACCAATACGTAAGCCTGTACGATATAGTTAACAATTTTATGTTGATGTATGCAGGTAATCATAGTCTAGTAAACAATGAAGAAAGATACAGAGTGTTGTTTCATGCTAAGAGAGCAATACAGGAACTTAACTACGATGCTTTTAAAGAATTAAAAGTTCTTGAGCTAGACGTTTGTGACACACTAAGATACGTTCTTCCTTCAGACTATGTGAACTGGGTAAGAATATCTTTATATAAAGATGGTATTCTTAGGCCTTTAACAGAAAACATTCAGACTAACTGGAGTAACGCTTACTTACAGGACAATGATTGTAGAATATTATTCGATGAGGATGGAAACATTTTAAAGCCATCTACATCCACGATAGACCTTCAAAGGATAGAAGGTACTAAAAAAAGTATTTACTTAAACCAGCGCAGTCCTTACAACAACAGAGAGGGGTACTGTATTGACGGTGCCTGGTATTTTGATTATGGTATTGGTGGAAGATTTGGTCTAAATACAGAGACAGCAAACTCTAATCCAACATTTAAAATAAATAAAAAAGCTGGGGTTATAAACTTTAGCTCTGATATGGCAGGAGAGCTTTGTATTTTAGAATATGTTTCAGACGGAATGGAAGGCGGAGACGATACCTTGATAAGTGTTAACAAACTATTTGAAGAATATGTTTATGCTTACATTCAGTTTGCTATATTAAACGGAAAGTTTGGAGTACAAGAATATATTGTAAGTAGAGCAAGAAAAAGAAGCTCGGCTTTATTGCGTAACGCTAAATTACGAATTAGCAACATACACCCTGGTCGTTTATTACAGAACATTAGAGGTATGGATAAGTGGATTAAATAAACATGGCAGAAGTTACTAGAAATTTTATTGCAGGGCGAATGAATAAAAGCGTTGATGAACGCTTATTGCCTAATGGTGAGTACGTTGATGCCTTAAACGTAAGGCTTGGTTCTACAGAAGAATCAGAGGTGGGCTCTGTTGAGAACGCAAAGGGCAACACCAGATTGACCAGCTTAAGTATAGACTCAATTCCTTTAAGCGACAACGCTACCTGTATAGGTGCGTTTGAAGATGGACAAAGAGAAACTATATACTGGTTTGTTCATGACCCAACATTTCAACCAAGTGCTGGTGTTAGTGTGGTTGCAGACCTTGTTGTATCATTTAATGTAATACAAAGCCTTCTTACATATCATGTTGTTACACGTCAAAACCCTCTTATTATAGACAGCATATCAGTTCTTAATTTTAACCCTAGGTTTTTAATTACAGGGGTTAATAGAGTTGAAGACTTGTTGTTCTGGACTGACAACTATAATCAGCCAAGATTTATAAACATTAAAAGAAACTATGATTCATTTGCTGATGACTTAGCCGAAGAGTTATTAGTTATTAAAAAACCGCCTACACAAGCACCAACTTTCGAGCTGGTTAATGTTGGTGGTGAAGAGAATTTTTTAGAAGAAAGATTTATAACATTTGCATACAGATATAGATATGAGGACGGAGAGTACTCTGCGTTGTCTCAGTTCAGCGAGCCAGCATTTGCTCCTAAGAACTTTGAGTATACTATAGACTCAGGGTTAAATGAAGGAATGATAAACGCTTTTAATAGCGCCAATGTTACATTCAATAGTGGGGGAAGGTTGGTAAAATCTGTAGAGGTTGTCTTCAAAGAAACGACAAGTAATGTTATAAAGTCAATTGAATTATTTAATAAACAAAATCTAGGGTACGCAGACAATACCAATTATGTTTTAAGCTTTAACAATAGTAAAATATACACAGTTCTTAATGCAACGCAGCTTGTTAGAATGTTTGACAATGTTCCGCTAAAGGCTCAGGCTCAAACAGTTATGGGCAATCGTTTGATATATGGAAACTATGTGGACGGGTACGACCTGGAGGACTTAAACGAAAACCCCATAAGACTAGAATATTTTACAGAACTTATTTCTGAAGAGATTGGGATAGGAGAATTTACAGACTTTAGCACTCCTTATATTTACTCTATTGATGTTCAGAGAAGCACAGCAAATGCAGCGGCATTTTTTAACCTTGCTGATGTTGAACTAAAAGCAGGGGCAACTTTGTTTTTTGAGATTAGATATGGGCATCAAGGCTTCAGTGGAGACACACCTTCACCAACTCAGACATCAAGTAACTTAGAGCTAGACTTTTCTTTTAATCTTCCCGTTGATTTTAACAGTGTTTATGAACTATCTATTGACCCATCGTTTGTTAATCTTATAGGAACAGCGCTAAACATAAAACCTGTGTATGATAATACACCAGGGAGTGAAACCTCTTGTGACGGTAACACCGTAACAGATAATTTTAATTGTTTTATACCTAACAACCTAGATGCGTTAACTAAATTTGCTAGTGGGATTAGTGGGGAAGGACAACCAATAAGAATAATAAGCTCTCCGTCAAGCACAGAGATAGGTATTGTTCCTGTTGCTATGAGGTTTGTTGACGCGCTAAACAATCCAACATTTAATGTATATGAGTACTATCAAGTAACTTCAGCAAGCGGTACTTTTTTAAGCACAGGAAACCCAAAGAGTCTTCATAGTGATAGAGATTATGAGGTAGGTATTGTGTATATGGATGAGTTTAATCGTTCTAGTACAGCATTAGTTAGTCCACAGAATACAGTTCATGTAGGATGCTCAAAATCTGCAACACAGAACTCTGTGCAGGTAACTATTCCACAATCACAGCTTGCGCCCTCTTGGGCTGATAGATATAAGTTTGTTATGAAGCCTGACTTCGAGGACTACAATACAGTATTTACAAATCTTTTCATAGCTGACACCACAACGTCTGCGGTATTCTTTTTATTAGAAGGGGAGAACGCAAGAAAGGTTCAGGAAGGAGATAGGCTAAGGGTAAAAGCGGATACAAGTGGTGTAACATCTAGATGTCAGTACGCTACCGTATTAACTAAGACTGCTGAGACTAGGGATTTTATAGTTCCTGCCCCTACTTCTGAATCTGGTCAAGAAATTCCAATACCTGCAGGGACTTACATGAAAATTATTCCTAATGACTTTACGGTAGTAGAGGCTGAGCTTCCATTTATATTAGAAGGGCACAAAAACAATTGTGCTCAAAGAGGAGGTCAGCATCCAAGACTGAATTACCCTGTAAGTATCCCAGACCCAGATAATCCTGGGTTCTATTTACAGTACGACATACCTCAAGGGTCTAGGGTAAATATAAATGTTACGTTTAAGAGAGATGGAACTAATGGGAAGTGTGAAAAAAGAACGTATATTTTAGAGCTTAAATTAGTAGCCTCTCAGGACTATGATAATTTTAAAGAGTTTTTTGACGGAGACAACATCGCGTCAAGACTTGATGGCGGTAGAGTTGAGGTGGCTGGAGACCAGGATTGTCCTCCTCCTTACTTTGCTAATTACTATAACCCAGCTTTACGAACACCAGCGGAAGGACAGATGCCTGAGGATAGATGTGTTTATCAGTGGCAGTTTATAGAAGGTAATGAAGGTCCTGCAGGAGACCCTGGTAACGCATTATACTTAGGTCTTGTAGGTACTAATAGCTGTTCAGGTGCTGCGAATAGTCAGAAGAGACGCGCATGTATTGACGCTACAATTGAAGTATTTAGGGCTGAGACCACGCTAGTTTTTGAAACAGAGCCTCAGGATGCTACTCCTGATTTATGGTATGAGTCAGCTGATGTTTATAGTATTGATAAAAACACTGGAACACACGAAGGTAATATACAGAATCAGACAGCGACTCAGCCAGCTATTATTAAAACTGATTTCTTTAATTGTTTTTCTTTTGGTAACGGGGTTGAGAGCTATAGGATTCGTGACTCTGTTGTGGGTAAAGAATTTTCTTTAGGTGAAAGAACCACTTCTACATCTGAGGTAGAGTTTAGACAGGCACATCGTTTTGCTGACTTAACATATAGTGGCGTATACAATGATGAGAGTAATGTAAATAAGCTTAATGAGTTTAACCTAGGTTTACTAAACTTCAAACCGCTTGAGGATGTTTACGGTCCTATTGAAAAGTTAAGTGGTAGAGAAACAGATATACTTGTACTTCAAGAGGATAAGATATCCTATGTATTAGCTGGTAAAAACCTGATTAGTGATTCAATTGGAGGAGGTACAGTTGCCTCTATACCTGAGGTACTAGGAACGCAGATAGCTAGGATTGAAGAGTACGGAATATCTAGAAACCCTGAGAGCTTCTGTTCGTGGGGATTTGATAAGTATTTTACTGATGCCAAAAGAGGAGCTGTTATAAAATTAACAGGTTCTTCAGGGTCTAACGAGCAGCTTACGGTTGTGTCCGAATCAGGAATGAGGTCGTGGTTTAGAGATAGATTTATATCAAGTATAAACTATCAAAAGATTGGAGGCTTTGACCCGTACATGAACGAGTATGTTCTTAGTATGAACCCAATTGAGTTACCTTCAGAAGAGGAATGTATTGCTTGTGGTATTAACAGAGAGTTTGCTTTTAATAGCGACAAATCTGTTGAGTACTGCCTAGACCTAGGTACAATAGTTGGAGATACAGCTTTAACTGTAACTGCACAAACACCATCAGGTTCTGACCTTAGTTCTATTAGAGTTAGATATAACTCTGTTGATGTCGTGCCTACTACATTGCTTTCTAACGGAACAACTGGATGGATTTTTGACAAGAATAGTGTTTCACAAACTACAGCAACTGTGTTTATTGAAGGGAAAAAGAATTCTTCTTTAACAGTTAGGCTTGCTTGTCCAGCCCCAACAGGTATTAGAGTATATCAGATATGTTTAACAAACGCTCCTGATTCTGGAAACAATATTCATAACGAGTACAGATGGACAGACGGTGATTTTGTATCACCGCTTCATAGCGAGCAGGTTACATTTTTAGATGATACAGGAACTTTTATTATAAGTCAGTACACAGATATATTTGCTCCGCAAGGAGGAGGTGTTGTTCCTGCTAACGGTGCCGAAGTAAGTATTATATCTAACAAGAGACCAACGGATAGTTTTGTGTTTGACCCATCTCAAGATTCTTTTTATTCATTGAGAACAAGTACAAATTACCCACCAACAACTGCTGGGATAACAAGCCTATTAAGTGCGGCAGGTGCTCCACTTCCTTTGAATGTTAGTCAAGCGCCTTTAATTTATTCAGGAGAATTTACAATGCCTGATGTCGGTGGCAACCTGTATCTAGTGTATGACTACAGACAGTCAACACCTGCAAGCTTATGCTATTCAACATCAAGCCTTCAGAACGCTTGCTGTGATTGTCAAGAACCTTAAAAAAAAATATAATGTCACCACTTGAAACATATTACCTAAACGGACCTGACCTTGCGTCATCAACCGCCATCTTTACAGATATTGGAATGGATACCTGTGCTCCAGATGGATTTTATTCTGACGAGACTATTGCTCGTGAGCTGGTTAACTGTGTTTTACAGCCTGCTCAGAACTGTCCAGAGGAGTGTGTTGAGCCTAGCTTCTTTAGAGTTCTAAACCCACAGAGTATCTGTAATACTTTTTGTCAGTTTGGTTCTTCTTTTGATATAGATGTAGAATTTACTACTGTATCTGGTAATAGCTATACCCAAATAACTGTTGGAGATGTAATAGCTGGTGCCTCGATTCCAGATGGTTTTTATGCTGTTTCGGAGTTTGAAACAACAACAAGCAACCCTTCAACGACTTTTAAAATGTTAGAGATTGAGAGCCAGACGGTTTTATTTATTTACGAGTGTGGTGTAGGTCAGGCATGTGACGTTGTTTAATTTAAAAATATGGAAGAAAACTTTTTATACACATTAACATACAGCGCATCCTCTAAGGGATGGCCTTCTTTTTATTCTTACTACCCTGAGATTATAAAAGGAATGAATCAGTTTATGTACAGCTTTAAAGGAGGCAACCTTTACGAGCATAATACAAACGAGGTAAGAAATAATTTTTACGGAGAGCAAGGGATTTCTAAATTAACAAGTATATTTAACGATGTTCCTACAGAAAATAAAAAATTTAAAACAATTTCTCTGGAAGGAGATGATGCTTGGACTGGAACTTTTATAACAGACCAACAGACTACAGGGTTTATTAACTACTCTGAGTTTGAGAAGAAGGAAGGTGACTGGTTCTCTTACATTAGAAACGAAGGAAGTGTTCCTGCTAATGCAGACCAATATCCTTTGCGTTCATTAACAGGTATTGGTGTAAGTGATAGTATACAGGTTGGACTTGTAGATACAGAGATTACATTTATTCCTCCAACTATAGTAGACTCAATGCTTTCCATTGGTGATGCTTTTTATTTTGGAGTTCAAGTTTTAGGGGTGATACAGCCAAGCCTGGCAGGTATAGTTACGTCTGTTGTTCTGTCAAACGATGGAACATCTAAGGTTATAATTAATACTTTTGTTCCAGGAGCAGGGCCTATACCATCAGATAATGAATATTTTTTATACATTAAAAATTCCATAGCAGAGTCTCAGGGCGTGATGGGTCATTTTTGTGAGTTCACATTAACAAACGACAACACATCTGCTACAGAATTGTTTGTTGTAAAAAGTCAAGCGTTTAAAAGTTTCCCATAAAATTCATATCTTTGTAAAAGTTATGGGTATATTAAGTATCTTTAAGAAAAAAAGACCTGAGGACATATTAGGATATGTTCATGAAAACAGGGGTGTTCTTTGGGAGAATATTAAGTTATTTAAAGAGAGACTTGTGTCTCACGATGAGGCTGTTGTACATCATACCCCAGAAATGGATGAGTTAATGCCAGTGAGTCATCATTTAAAAGACGGGCTGTACACCAGAGAAATATATATGCCTAAGGGCACGTTGGTGGTAAGCTTTATTCATAAGCAAAATCATCCTTCTTTTTTTTTAAAAGGAGAGATGTCAGTTTTACTAGACACAGGGGAGGTTAAAAAAATAAAAGCCCCCATGAAAGTAATGACTGAGATAGGAACACAAAGAGTTGCTTATATCCATGAGGATACAACTTGGGTTTGTGTTTACAGAACAGATGCAACAACAGTAGAAGAGGCTGAGAAAGAAGTTTATACAGAAGATTATAAAGAACTTCCTGAGCACGTTATATTAAATAAAAAATTATTATGTCAGGAGCAATAGCAGGTTTATCAATTACAGCAATAACAACTGGTATGAGTTTTATTCAGGCAGGTAAAGATAGAAGAGCAGCAGAAGCTGCGCAATTACAAGCGGATATTTCGATGGATAAAATTGAAAAAGCTTTAACTAAAAACGAAATGGAAGCCCTGTCTCTTCAGACAGAGTCCTATGAAAGAGAGGCAGATGCGTTAAAGACACAGGCTAAAACTGAGATAGATATGGTTCGTGAGGGAGACCAGCGTGGAGTACTAGCTGGAAGTGGCAGAATACAAGCTGGAGTTCTTGAAGCGGCAGGTGCCCAGAGGAAAGCAATGGGAGAAGAATTGGGAGACCTTGAAAAACTTTCCGCTGATGAAGCAACTAGAAAAAGTGACATAGGAATTCAGATGGAGCTTGGAAATATACAAGGCGCTCAGACAGCAGCTGCAGCTTTATCAGATTCTGCGTCTCAAGCTACTAGCGCAGGATTGCAGGGTGTTGCAAGTGCAGCAATGCAGGGTGTAAACATGGCTACACAAAGTACCTACGGTAAGTCAGCCGAGGCTAAAAAAGCACAAAGAAAACAGAATAAATTTATCAGACAGGAACGAAGAGATTCTGACTTAAGCAGAAAAGATTTTAACACACAGAAACTTCCAGGGATGCAGCAGGAGTATCAAGATAAAATATCTGGATTAACCCTAGGAGGAACACTTCCAAACAGATTAATAAACACACAAAATGAGGATGGTACTGTAACTATTTCAGAAGAAAAAAGATTAAGCCTGGGTGATGTTAAAGATATGACAGAGTTAGAGTTTAGAAACTTTATGATGGAGCTTACGCCTGAACAACAAGCTTCAATATACGCCCAGATGAACAAGTAAATAGAATATGAGCTACTACGGATATATAGAAAGAGAAAACAGTCAAGCCCTTGACTGGCAGACCATTGGTAAGAACCTTAGTGATAGTCTTTTAAAAGCTGGTAAGGACAGACAAGATAGAAGAGACGAGTTTCAACAGGCCTCATTAGATTATCAGAAGGAGCTTGATGAAGCTCCATCTGGTGACTATAAAACCGCTAATGTATTTGCGCTCAATCACGCAACAGACGCATCAAGAGCTAGGCTTATTCAGGATAGACTTTTTAAAAATGGTTTGATGACCGACAGACAGTATACTGCAGCACGTCAAAGACTAAGAGACGACACTAAAAGCCTGTTTGGATTAACTAAAGAATATCAGAAGGAGTACGAAGAGAAAATGGTTAGGTTTAAAAATAACGAAAACCAAGTACTTGAAAATATGCTTATGGAAAATATAGAGGGACTTGCTAATCTTAGAGAGGCAGGAACATTTATAAATATGGAAAGCGGTGCGGTAAGTATAGGTAAGTACGACATGCTTAAAGATTCTGATGGCAAATATTATGATGACATAAAAGTTGAAAAGCTTTCAGCTAATGAAGGCGAAAGGATGACTGTTAATCAAATGAGAAACAGGTATAAGGAGAAGTATGACAGGTTTGATTTATCTGGAGCAATGGCCACAGAGGCTGAGCGTACTGCTAAGTTCGTAACAGCTATAAGAACAGCTGGTGGAGAAAACTATTCTGGAAACATAAGAACTATTCTTGACCCAACGCAGAGAGGGAAGGACGAATCTGGTGCTTTAACTGACGCTATATCTAGTTTTGAGAAGTACGAAAAGGATATGATTAATAGCTATTTGGGTAATGAATACCAGAGGTTGTCGGTACTCACAAACAGTTTAAAGTTTGATAAGGATGGTAATGCCTACTACCCAACTCTTGACCCAAATCTTAGAGGTAAGGTGAAGGATGGTAAAAACTACGTTCTAGTAAAGGATGATGGAAGCGGAACAATAACGGTTGATTTTACTAAAGACCAAACCAAAGCTGCGTTTGATGCTGCACAAACAAACTTTAGAAATAAGCTAGACTACACAGAATCAGAAACTACTTACACTGAAACAAGGGAGAGACTAGATAAATCGAAACTATCAAAGGTAGAAAAGGCTGAAGAAGAAATTGTAAGCTCATGGAACACGTTGTACTTCGGGACTAACCAACAAAAGAAAACTGCCATAACTAACCTACTAAACTCTAAGATAGCTGAAGGAAAAAAGAATGATGGTTCAGACAGTATACTAGCTATTGACATAACTAAAAATGGTGAAATCGAGGTGAGTTATAAAGACCCAACTCTTAACCAAGTAATTCCTTATGACCCAGATAACATAACGCTAGAAGATTGGGCTAGGTTAGGTAACTTTATACATGGCGTAGATGATATAGAGACTGTTATGAAACGTGCTGGAGGTACTCTAAGTGGTACTGATGGTGCTAGAAGACTAGGAACTAGCGATATTAATAACGTGTTTGCTAACAGACAGGGTGGGTCAACGACAGAAAGCCAGGGTGCTGCATTTAAAAGAATACTAAAGTCTAAGTTTGATGATACCCAAGAAGCTGCTATACAAACCATGGTTACTACTGCAGGAGACGATGCTAACGATAACTTTGTGGCTAACTATACTGATAGTATGCCAGCTGGATTTAAACTTCAAGCACTCAGCAAAATGGGTGATAATAGTGGTAAGTTTGTTAGGATTGCATACACAGACCCTAAGGGTAATAAAGTATTCTCTGAAGGGATTAATATAAGTGATGCTGGTTCTATGAAAAAGATAAGAGACTACATTACAAAGCAAAGTGGAACAGAGGCGGCTATGATACAGCAGGCATTATACATTAAGAATAACGGAGGAAAACTTTCAGGTACGCCTACATATAAAACTAGAAAAGATAGAAAAGGAGTCGGTGCAGCATACCCAGTTGATAACTAATTACAATTAAAGCATGTTAAATATAGATAAAGAGCAGTTAGAGCAGTCACACAGAATGTTTGTGGCCGAGGGCTACGAAGGAAATCTTGACCAGTTTTCAGAACTAATGAAGAATAACCCTGCGGCATTGAACGATATGTTCGGTCTTTATGTAGAGGCAGGCTATCGTGATTCAAAGGATGCTTATGCAGAGTTGATTGGAGCAAAGCCTCCAAAGACAGTAAAAAAAAAAGTTGTTACGGAATCCAATGGGGAAGATGGTTCTTTGGATTCGTCAGAAACTGACGGTTCACCAATACAAAACCCAACTGAAGCTGAGCTAGAAAACCTTCTTAAAGCTCCCAAAACACAAGTTCAGGAGCCTACAGGAATGTATCCTGACAATATTGCTGAGGTGGACGCTTATCGGGAACAAGAAATTACTACTGCAGGAGAAGAATTTGACGTGCTAAAAGCACAAAATGAGATTTACCAGAAGCAGAGACCTGAGGACATGGCTATTTTCCTGGCCGAAGAACAAGAGAGAAAAAATCTTGAAGAAGAGCAACGGAAAAACAACCTGTTGATTCAACAACAGAGCGACCCTTTTCTGCAGGACCTTTCAGTTATTAACACTGAACTTATAAAGCAGGATGAAGAGACTGCAATTGCTTTACTAAGAGGTAAATTTCTAAAATACGGTTTCTCATTTGAAAAGACTGGAATGGGTGACGCTATTATTGTTTCAAACTTTGACGGAACAGCAACAGAGACTATAGACCTCCAGCCATTTATGTCTTCGTCTGAAGTACTAGAGTCTAAGAAACTAAAAGATTTTATAACCAATAACGCTAAGCAAGAGTATCAAGAAAATGAGTTTGAGGACCTTGCTTTTCAATCAGACAAGGCACAAAACCTGCGTATAGCTCCAAGAATAAATGAAGACGGAACTGAGTCTACAGTTCTTATGACAGACTACGAGGCCAACGGTAGATTTTATGCTATCCCTACACTATTCCCCAAGGACCCTAGCTTTTATGGAAGTAGACCTGAAGACTGGCTTGAACTTGATTTTGAAGAAGCTAAAAAATTAGCTGAAGAAAGAGGTGAGGTCTTTGAGTTTGAAACCGCAGAACAAGCAGCTAAGTTTGCTGAAGGTTCTTGGAAAGATACTCACGCAACAAACGTAATAGGTAAACAATTATATTCTGAAGCTGGCTTAAACTTTGCAGCAGAGGATGATAAGTACCAGCAGTACCTTAAGGCTAGAGATACTAGAATATTTTTAGATGAACAGGTAAATGATTTAGGTAGAGATTTAATTAGCGAGCTGACACCAGAAGAAAAAGAATTGTACGGTGGTTATTATGTAAACGGAGTACTCAGAGACGATGCTGCTCAGGTTGCAAAAGAACAACGAGAAATAGAAAACAAACTATACCTTGAAGTTAATACCGAAGAAAAGATAAAGCTAAGAGAAGAGTTTGACCTTAAGACACACGAAAAATACGAAGCATTATCCCAGAAAGCAGCTAAAGAAAACAGACAACTGCTGTTTGCTCAGGATGAGCTAGAGGTTTTATCTTTAAAAGAGTTTGGTGTTCCTGTAAAAGACCTAAACAATGTTGTGCCTGCAGATGAAATACAAGCAAAGCTAATAGACGACCTTAGAATACAGACAAAATCTATAAATGTAGAGAGGCAGCACGCTGCTGATTTATACGAAACAGCTAAGACTTTTTACAGTGCTAAGTATGACAAATCAATAACCAAGGACATGGAGGATGGTGCGGCTGCGGTTTACAAAGAACTACGCGCTGGACTAAACGATGGAAACGCATCTGAAGTTATACTTCAGCTAAGTACGGGGATGCCTTTTGATTTTCAGAATTTAGATATTAACAACGAAGAGGATGTTAAGAAGGCGGCTGAAATGATATCTGCATTAAAAGGAAAAAATCAAGGCAGAAAACAGTCTAGACAGTTATCAAGGTGGAATAGGGCTACAGGATTTAGAGAAAGTCTTGATGCCTTTAACGCTAATCCATTTGAAACAGCTTTTGTTATGGCTATAAACTCTATAGGTATGATGCTTCCTTACGGAGCAGAACTTGTGGCGGCTGGTACGGTTGCAGGTGGTGGTATTGGAGCAGGAGTAGGAGCTGCAGGTGGTGTTGGTGTTGGAGCTGTTCCTGGAGCTATTTTTGGTATGAGACAAGGGATGAAGACAGGTATGGCAATGACATCTTTTGCTATGGAATATACCAATGAGTTCTTTGCAGCTATGGAGGACAAAGGATTAGATGTTCTAAACCCACAGGATGTTGTGAAGGCTATAAACGACCCAGAGATTTGGGCAACAGCAAAAGAAAGGGGTATAGCACGAGGTGTTCCAATTGCTCTTGTAGACTTTATAACCGCTGGTGCTGCTGGTCGTGTGTTTAAAGTTGGTAAAACAGCTTCAAGAACAAAGAAGGTTGTATCACAGGTAGCAGAGCGTCTTGTAGTTGACCCTCTTGCAGAAATGACTGGAGAAGGACTTGCTCAAATTAGTGTTGGTGATGAATTAGATTTTAAAGAAATAGCTGCAGAAGGTATTGGTGGTTTTGGAAACAACACATCAAGCATGATAGTCAACAAGGTGATGGACATAAAAAAAATGAGTAAGATAGAGCTTGCCTCTAAGCTTACCGAGATAGATTTTATAGTTCAGGAATTGTCACAGGAAAGCGATACAAGGGTATCTGCGTGGACAAACAACATGCTTGAGCTTGGACAAATTAATGCCGACCAGGCACAGAGAATACAAAAAAACCTAGGGCTTTCTAAGGATGCAGACAATATGCTTGACTTTGGCATAGATAAGAACAGCGAAAAAAATACACTTGTTAAGACAAGGCTTATGCAGTTGCTGTCCGCTAAAGAGGAGTACTCTGCAGACACTAACCGTAGAGAAGTATTCGGTCAGAAGATTAAAGATATCAATGCAGAGATTGCTTTTTTAATAGAGAATAAAAAATTAGCTCCCGAAAACATTAAAGCAAAAATAGAAGCTGTATTTTCTCCAGGTGTTGAGACCACTGACACAAGGGCCGCGCTATCTCAGTATGTGATAGACGGAAAAACCTATAGTAGAAGTGAGTTTTTAAAGAAGCTTGGTAGAATGAATGCTCGTCAGCTTACCGAGTTTAATGGTAAGGTTGCTAATGATAAAGAAGTTACTAAAATATTAAATGAAAAATTAGATGGCGTTCAAATCAGAGAAACAGAGAGCGTGGATGCACGCCAACAAGCCACAATTGGCACAGGAGTGGGAACAGAAGTATCCATCGGTGGTCTCGATTTCCAAGAAAACACAGAACTTGAGACCACCGAAACGGAACAAGTAGCCAGTCCAATACAGGAAGTAGCACCTACAACTAAGCCAGAGACTATCGTGGCTGTTGCTCCATTCTTTGACACTACAATTGAGAGTGCTGAACAGGCACAGACCTTAAGAGATAGTGAAGGGTATCAGCAGTACAGGAACAACCTAACTGGAATAGGTCAGCAACTAGGATTAGAGGTTGAGGTTGAAGAGGGTATTGGTGGATACAAGAATGACGCAGGTACAGAGATAGTAGAGGTATCTAATAGAGTTGTATTAAAGAATGCAACAATAGAACAAGCACAGGAGTATGCTGCATTAGCAGCGGCCTTAGCGCCTGAAACACAAGAGAGTAGTATAGCCGCAGAGTATGTAGAGGAAGGCTCTAAGAATCACAACGGTAACGAGTATGTTCTTACTGTATCAGATAGTCAGGGTGTTATAAATGCATTAAAAAAAGCAGGCATAACAGACTTCAGTATCAACGAAGACACAGGGGAGGTAAGCTTTATAAACATATTTAAGTTTGACAACCCAGAACTACAAGATAAAATTGGTATCTTTGTAGAAGAATTAGAAGCTAATAATATTACTTATGATAAACAAAGCTACCGACCAGTCAACTCCATCTATGTCGACCAGGGAAAAAGGAAAGAAATTCTTAGAAGCTCTGCGAGCAAACGGTCCCAAGACAGACAAACTGGGGGAGACCTTTATAGCACGCTCCTCAAAGCGATAGAGAACGACTCTAAGTTTGAGGGTGTTACTACCGAAGAATACTATTCAGGGATTGAGGAGCTCAAAGCAAGCGAGACAGCTGCAGCTCAAGAGGTTGCAGACCTAGAGGCAGACTTAGAATCAGAGTTTGAGAACGATGCCAATGTTGACTTCAAGTTAAAGGAGGAGCAGAGTAAAGAAGGATTCACAGATGTGAATGAAATTGTTGAGGCAATGTCCGAAGATACGGATGGTGCGGTTGTCGAGATAACTGAGACAAACCCCAATGCTCCTAAGATTGATGTACAAGAACTAAACGAAAGATTAAAGAAGGACGGAGGAAGACCAATGCCTATTGTTTCAATAGATGTCATTGATGGTATACCTACCATGTTCAGTATATCAGACCAGCTTAGAACTGGTAACGTAGTCAACCCATCCACAGGAAAGGTTATAAAAAATTTAAAGGGTGGCCTAGGATTTAACGGTGTGAAGGGTCATGAGAATCTTGCGTGGGCAAGCATCGACACCAATACTGTCAAGGGTCAAATTTCTACAGCGACCAAGATATACAACAACAACAAAGAACTTTTTAAGAATTGGTGGGCAGCTAATCCTGAGTATAACGGATTAGTTCCTATGTCAATTGTTAAGATGGAGACAGACTCTATACTTAGCAATGAAGCTGTTGTTCGTGTAATGGCTGACAACATATCCTCGTTTCCTAAGGCTCAGAGAGTAGAGGCTTTGAATGTTTTTAGAGAGAGATTAGAAACAAAAAAAACTAAGCTACAGCAAGCTATAAAAGATGGAGTGGGTTTATCTGGTAATGCGGTAAAACCTAGTACACTTAAGCAGTACGCTGAGCAAATAAAATCTATTGAGGATGTACAGAAAATGGATAAAAAAGTTAAGGCGAAAACTATAGATGGTTTACTAACGCCCAAAGCTTTAAAAAATCTAAAAGCTATAACATCGGTCAATATAATCACAGGTAATCTAGGATATGGTAAACCCAACAGCCCTACTGGTAAAGCAGTAAAGCCTGGTACCCCATCGAACCCTGTTGCTAAAGCACTGCTTGGCGAAAACCCTTCAGCAGAAAGCAAAGCTAAGCTACACCTTGGTTCTATCACCGATGTTCTTACAGAGCCTCAGCTTAAAAACACTCCTGTGCGCTCAGTCTTTACAATCACAGGTATTGATGTTCTGAATCCTGGTATTGAAAAAACTAATCACCCTAACTATCCTGTTGGTCCCAGAGGAAAAATAATAGGTGTTATAGAACAGCCTCAGTCTGTTCTTGAATTGTTTCCGTCTGCATATAATAATGCTGTGCTTGGTAAGGCTAATGAAAATGCAGGGAAAAATAGAAAAAGGTCAGATAAGAAAAGATTATCAGAGGTAATCCCTGTTCAAATGGGTATGACTAACAGAGAGTTCCAAGGAACTATTGTTGGTGTGACTGAAGAGGGTAGGCTTTTAGATTTTATGAACCGAAGTTTTCCTTTTGTTAATATATCTACCGACCAGGCCACTATGAACCAGTTGTTAGAGAGCCCTGACGTAACAGCATACCTAAGAGGAGATTCAGTTGTCTATGGTATGACTAAGGATGGTAACATCTTTATTAATAAAGAAGTTCACGACTCAAAGTCTGAGCTGTACAACACAGCTATTCATGAGATGGGTCATGTGTGGGTAAAGCATCTATCATTAACACCTAAGGGTAAGAAAATATATAAGCGTGGTGCAGAGATTGTACAACAGACTGAGCTGTATAAGAAATTACTCAAGCGTTTTGATGGAGATGTAAACAAGGCTACTGAAGAAGCAATGGCAACACTCATCGGTAACAGAGGTGAGAGCGTAGTGGATGCAAGTTTAAAGCAGCAGGTTAAGGATTGGATTACTGCGGTGTGGGATTATGTAAGACAGGAATTTAAACTGTCTAAGGACCTAACAACAAAGGAGATTCAGGACCTAACAATGGATGAGTTCCTAGGTACTGCAATGGCAGATATCTTTAGCGGTAAACCTATTAAGCTAACCGATGCTCAGTTAAAAACTTTCTCGACAGACCTTAAGGAGGCTATGCTTAAGTCTGACCAGAGTATGGCTTCTATAATAGAAACTGGGAGAAGAAACGGATACTCAGACGCATCTATTAAAGCGGTGCTTAAAGAAAGAAAGTTTCCAGCCGCGGATATAGCTGCTGCTATGGAAGTTAAGGTAGATGTGTTCACACAATTACCTGAAGCGTTTGGCAGGGTTGAAGGTGGCGTCAGTGAGGGCATGAAATTATATAGTGAGGTTAGACAAGCGGTATCTAACTTTGCATCCAAAGGTAAGACAATGGCAGAGGTAAGACAGAAAGCCATGGACCTGATGAAAGCTAATCCTATATACCAGGCTCAGCAAGAGCAGGTTCAGATGGAGCTTATGGTGGACTTTGACAAGACTTTAAACAGCCGCGCTAATGTTTCGGTGCAGAAAGAAATATCAGCTATTAGGAATAGCCTAAAGCAGCGTAAGATAAGCGAGAAGAATCTTAGGGCTTCACAGACTCAGCTTAAAAACTTTATAAGAAACCAATTACCAAAGTCTAAAACATATACTCAGGCTCAAATAAATAAACTTATATCTAGGGTTGGTAAATCTACAGTTGATACATTCCAGGCAGACACTGAGTATGTTATGAATATTGTAGATAAGCAGAAGGCTAATATGCAGAAGGCTTTAGTTAAGGATATCCTCAAGCTTGTTAAATCAAAAGCCATGACAGCGTTTACCAAGTCACGTAAGCGTAGAGCTAAAGGACTAAGTAAAGAGGGTCAGAGTTATTTCAACGCTGTTAAGCAGGTGCTTATGGCTGATGCTGATACGCTGCTTGATATACAACAGAAGATACAAGAAAATTCTGTAGAGATAAGTAACCTTATACAGAGACAGTTAGACCTAAAGGCTCTAACCAAAGCAGACCAGAAGACTGAAGCTGGTAAAGACTTAGTAAAAAAACTAACACTTGACCAGAAAGAGCAGGCTCTATTAAACTTGGCGTTAGCGTTTGATACCTTTGGAGACGTTTCTAATTTGAGTCTTGAAGAAACTCAAGCCTTAATGCAGCAAATAAAAGATACTAAAGCTGAGTCTATCGCTGTGTTTAAGTCCAGAAGACTAGCAAGAGCTGAGGCTAACAAGAAAATGAAAGAGGAGGCTGATGCTCAGATTAAGGATACAAATCCTTTGCTATTTGATGAGGATGGTAATGTTCTTAATGAGAATCAGCGTTTAGCTAGGAGAGATAAAATACTTTCTCACTTCAGAAACTTTGAACTAGGAAAAGGATTCTCTACATTAGCTGAAAGCATGAGGTTTTCTAGCGCTAGTAGCTATATTAAAAACTTTAAGTTGATGCTTCAGCATCTTGGTACTCTATCCAATACTCTTGATAGGGTAACCAAAGGAAGGGACTTCTTTACTAAGAATGTTTATGACGCTCTCAATAGAATGGATGACATAAGTATTGGTGGAGTTTACCAAACAAGACAGAAGCTTGATGACATTGCAAATACAATCCCTGGTATTACCAAAGGGATGAAACAAATATACCGAAAACTAAACACTGGTACTCATGAGCTTGTGTTAAGGCGAGGGGATACAGGAACAGAGTACACTGATATTTTTAATTCAGACCAGATGATGCGTATATACGCGCTTAGTTTGAACGATGTTCAAAGACAGAAGCTTGAAGCTCAAGGCATAACCCCTGAAACTATAGAGAGTATTAAAAATATTATAGGTCCAGAGGCGGTGGAGTTTGCTGAGAAATCTGTTGACTTTCTAAGTAATGAATACTATGAGAGCGTTAACAATGTTTACTCCTACGTCAATGATGTAAACCTAGGGTATGTAAATAACTACTTCCCAACATCCACCATATCAGCTGATACTTCAGCAGACATGATAAAGGGTGGAGACTTTAACGGTGTGTTTAATTCTGAGACCTCTCCTGCTTTTAAAGAAAGAAGCAATAAGACTTCTGATATTAACCTAAAGAAAGGTGATTTTACATCTGTTCTTAATAATCATATTGAGAGCATGGAGAAGTATAAGGCTTATGCTGTAGGAACGCAGAGGCTAAACAACTTATTTAAGATTGAATCTGTTAAGGCTTTACTTAAAGAGACTGGTGTTGAGGGTGCTATGAGGAAGGCTGTAAACTTTGCTATCAATCCAGACTCTGGAAAGGATGCGTCAGGAACTGTAAAAATAATAAGTAAATTACAATCTAAGTTCACAGGATTTGCCTTAGCATTTAAGGCTATACAAATACTTAAGCAGGCTACTTCTTTTGTAAACGCCTTTGAAGACTACAGTTATTTTCCTTCAGACTCTAAGGTTCCTCGTGTAATTAGGAAGGCTGTTGACTATCCAATGTTTATGATTGATGGCGCGGCTAACGTACTATCTTTAGCTAAAGATTTAGTTGGAATGAAAGGCCCTGTACGACAGGCTATGGAGATATCTCCTACATTCAGGAAGAGGATAGAGCAGGGTATAGAGGGTGATATCTACGGGCTAGAGTCTGGAAGTCAAACCTTTAATAAGAAATCATTAACAGGAAGCAAGCGTAAAAGAGCACAGCAAGGATTTAAAACAGCGGCTGCTGCTCCTACTGTGATTGGAGATGTGCTTGGTGTTATGGGTTACATGATTAACTATAAGCGTAACATAAAAAATGGTATGAGTAAGGCTGATGCTTTAAAAGCATTTAACAATTACAATCCTACTCAGCAATCAAGAAGAGGAACAGATAAGATTCCTTTACAGATGAACAGTACTGTTTTTCAAAGAGCTTTTACCATGTTCGGTAGCACATTGTTTCTTCAAATTAACAAGGTTATGCAGAGCACAACCAACATATCAAGAAGTATATCTCAAGGAAAAATGCCGCGCTCAAAAGACACGAGAGGTTTGGCATTAAACATGGCTGTAGCTAACGTGCTGTTTGTTGGTGTATCTAACATAGCTAAATTTGTTAAGGGAGATGACGAGGATAAAGAAGCGGCACTCAAGAAAATGGCAGAGGCTGCGATGGGGCTTAATCTTATATACCAGCTCCCATTTGTTGGCTCAGCTATCGAAGGATTTGATGTTGCTGGTAGAGTAATATCTGGTATACAAGGAGAGGAGTACAAAGAAGAAGGTCTTAGGTTTAGTGATGATGTTGTTAACCCCATAGCCAGTGTCTTCTATAAGTACAAAAAGCTTACTAAGAAAGATGTAGGAGAAGTAGAGGCCGCACTTAGGGTGCTAACAGAAATTACGGTAGGAGCACAGTTCGACCCTTTCATTGGACTGTATAATTTATTTGGTGGTGAAGAGGAAAAGCTTGAAGAGGCTACGTATGATGTTACGGGTATCTCTCCGTCTTACAGACCGAAGAATGAAGGCGGAGAAACATATACGCCAATGAGTAAGACTAAAATGAAACAGATGTTTCCTGAAATGTATAAGGATAAGTATGGTCCTGGAGGAACAAATGAAGATGCGGAAGAAATAAAGTCAGAGATTAGAAAGATGAAAAGAGATTTGAAGAAAGAAATATATGACGACTTTTAACTAATAGTGTCTGGCATAATTAAATGTCTTTTGTTTTGGGTACATTACAACAAGCTCTGAGCTTAGTTCTGATGTGCCCTGCCAAGACACTGTACCTGATATAGAATTTATTTTACCGTACATAATACCATCAAGACACGCCCATATTATAACAGGGTTTAATCTTTTAAGGGATAGCTTTGATAGATTATTTAGACTAACCTGCAAGGGGTAGCAGGATTTAATTTTTTTATCTGTAGGTATTACTAAAGCGAATGCTATTAAATTACCCTGCTTATCATACACCCTATAGTCTACATCGCTAGGCCCTAGGCTTTTGTGCGAGCCTTCAAACCTTTCAGTAAATTTAAGTATTGCTTTTTCTTTTACAGACATTAGAATATGTGAGTTAGCCTTGCTATCTGACCATATACTTTGTGGTGTATAAATGCCTCAACTCCCTCAACCGCACCAGTATATCCCTTCTTGTGATGCCAGGTGTCTGCAGTGCTTGGACTCCTAAGACTCTCAACGGTACATCCAATAAAATCTTTACTTGTTTTGTGGTGTACGTGGTGTGTATAGAAATATCTTTTAGTACAGTCAGTCCAGTCCTTGCTCTCGTGAGCCATAAGGCTTGGAAGGTCTGCAGACTTTGCACCATCTCCATGTGTGGTTCCAATTAAATTATTATGATACCTAAAGTATTTTCTGTGAGCCATGGTATTATCAAACGTAATATTTTTACAGTGTCTGAAATGGCTTTCGATTGTCTGAGCTAACATGAAGCCGCTTATGTAATCGTGATTGCTTGGGTTAAAGGTGAAGTGAATATCAGATATTGATAACAACAATTCAATAACATCAACGTAAAGTTTTTTAGCAACTAAAAAATTCTCATACCACATCCCATCTGTATCCTGAGGTGTGCCCCCTGTTGTTTGTCTCTTAGGAGAATCAATATGCAGTATGTCGTTGCCGCCTATGAAGTTAATCATATCTATATCAAACCCGTTAGATGATTTTAATATACCCTGAACTCCATTTAGTACTCGTTGTACTGCTATCTGTGAATTATATTTCTGTCCTGTCTCAAGCCTTGAGCAAAGCTTACCTATGTGTATATCTGCTGGGTCAAGCACCATAAGGTGGCCTGACTTAGATTTTTTTCTCCTAATTTTTTTGTACTGAGGAGAGTGCTTGTCAAGTTCTTTGATTAGCTTCTCAACAAAATCTTTTTCTTTCTGTACCTGGAAGTTAGGGTTCTTAACGAACAGGCTTGCCTTGTCACTCTTTAACCAGGCGTGCTTCACTGTGTCTACGTCAATGCCGCTTGCCTCAGCCGCTTTCTTTAGCCCTCGATACTCTTCTATTATATTTAACTCATCGTCCTTTAGCCTAAGCCTATTGGTCTTTAATTTTTTTTTCATGACTGCTGTTTTATAAATCATCTTCCATTGAATCAATCATATCTTTTAGCTTTAAGATTAATTCTTTAGAAATTTTTTTACAATGGTTGTAATCATGGTCTATTAAAGACTCGTAGATTTCATCGCATGAGTCGTGAAGACTGTTCGTTAGGTTGTTAACGTGTTCTATTCTTCTTTTCTCCAGCGAGGTGTTCGGGTTCATTAGCTTCTGTCCATTGCAATTAAAAAATCATTACCGATTTTATAATCTAAATTTTTTATTGCCCTATATATTTTCCTAGAATTTTTACTAGCGGTAGTTCTTTCCTTAGAACTAGAGTCAATCCCTAGGTTTGTATACATATAACAATCTATCCTTAAAAGCTCATCAATTTTTTTTCTTGTGTTCCATGATGTAAAGCTTATAATCTTTTCTATGTCGTTAACTGTGTATTCCATTTAGGTATGTGTTAAGTTTGCGTGTAACTTGTTTGATGTTCTTTTTGTTTACTCTCTCATGTATCGTTTTATAAATATCATGGTAAACCTTTTGTCTTTTTATAAATATTTCATGCTCTAAATTTAGACTAGATAAATTCAAAGTTAAGTTTTTTATTTTGTTTTCCAAAGTAAATATTAAATTTTTACATTCAACCAGTGTTAATTCTTTATTTTGTATTCGCTGTGGCTCTGTAAACATTTTAACACATCGCTCATACAATTCATACAATCTATCGTCTGCTTTTATAACATACTTAAATGAATTATTATAATGTATAACTGTGGCGTGATGCTTGTCCAGGCTCTTGGCTGTTCTTGATAGGGTTTTATATCCCTCGTCCATAAGTATTCGGCAGTACACCATCCTGGCCTCTACCACTTCTCGTTTTCTCGTTTTCTCCATAATGTCTACATCAAAAACTGTGTTTACTATTTTCTTAAGTCTATTTTCTCTTGTTAAGTTTGCCATTGTAGTGTTTGTTTAATTAAATATAAATCTAAATATGTATCAGAGTCTACCTGCTCTATGTCTATGTATATAGTATTTCCTCCTTCTTCTTTTGCGTACTCAACACAAAAAAAAATTGGTGTGTCTAGGTCTTTTGTTACACCAGCAAATATACTTGTACTAAATCCAGTAGCAGGAAGTAAGTCTGAATTAAATTCTATCTGAGATGCTATGTCCATAGCCAACTCTTCAGGCATCTCTCGTAGTATTTCAATAAAGTTTTCGTCTACCTCGTATTCGTATTCACCCTCTATAAACCTCAACCTGTACTCCATGCTTCTTTAATTCTTTAAGTCTATACTCCTGTAGCGCAGACACTTTTCCCTTAGTTGTTTTAACTTCGCTAAATATTACACCGCAGTTAGGTGGTATAGCAACAAGGTCAGGTATCCCATTCTTATTTGTTTTAATAAGCTTAATCACATAATAACCCTCAGCCTCAAGCTGTTTAATTCTCTTCGCTTGTATCTGCTGTTCTGTCATTTATGTTTTATAAAGTTACTAATTTCTTTTATAGGAATAAGCACAGCCATTGATGTGTTGTTGTCTCCCATTGCCTTTACTTTGCCTTGCTTAAAGTAATCTCTAGACACACTCTTAAGTAACTGAGTTTCAAATACATACATGACTTTGTCCTGATATTCTTTTGAGAATATTATTATCCAGTAGTCTGCCTGAGTTGTTGCTATACCAGATGGCTTGCCTCTGCTCTCGTACTCTATAGCTATATTGCCCGACCTTCCAACCCAGCTATCTCTTTTAACCTCAACTAATTTATCTTTGAATAATGAATCAACAATTCTTTCTCCTTCCTTTCCTATCTCAAGGTCGTATCTAAAATCATTATTGAAGTTCATCTTTCTCTTTGTGTTCGGGGTGATGCTCAGGCCACAGCCTTCTTGTCATATCTTCCTGGCTTTCTTCTGAAGGCCATTCTTTTTTTCCCCTATCTTTTAAAACACCAGGCTCCCAATCTTCAGGCCATAGCCTTCTACCTATTGCTTTTCCTACTACCATTACTATCCAGGCTATAGTTAGCCAACCAATTGCTTCTATCATTGTATTTAATTTAAAGTTAATAAATCTTTTTTAAAGTGACGCAAGGTGTAGTCCTTTTTCTTTGTCACCGCTTTGTATATTTGTTTTTCTATACCTCCCTTAGCAAACACCCAGAAAATTTTACTAAGCTTACTGTCCTTGGTGGTCATCCTGTCTCGGCTTTGCCAGTAGCTTGTCGCACTGAAGTCTATGTTATAGTACACCAGATACTCTGCGTTACGCAAACTAATTCCCTCCCTTCCGCTTACTATCTGTAGTGCTATGGTCTTGTCTGTGGAATCAAACTCGTCTACCTCTGTGCAGAGCTGGTCGCCATACACTTCCTTCAAAGCGTTTAGTTCCTGCTTAAACTTATAGAATATTCCTACCTTCATTAAGCAAAAGTTATCGTATATAAACTGAGCCTTGCTTAAGTCTAGTATCATAGAGTTTCCACTTTCAAACTTTACAGTCCCACTATATATCTGATGAAGCTTCATCATAAGTTTCACTGGTGTGTCCGCAAGTATAACCTCATCCTTACCCTCAACAACTAAATTCTTTTGAAGCTTTGAGGTTATGTTATACGTTGACTCACTCATATCCACCTCCAGCACCTCCTCTATAATATCATTCTCAAACCCTGCCTCCTTCTGTGTATAAGATATAGTGTATGGTTTCATCTTCTGAATTATAGAATCATGACCTCTGGTGTAGTCCCTTATGTACATGCTGTTTATCTTTTTCTCTTTAACATCCACGTAATCATGAGAGAACTTATAGAAACTAGGGTATTGTCTGAAAGGATTCTTTGGAATACCATACACCTGGTGGTACATCTGACTGTACGACTCAGGTGTTGGTGTTCCTGACAACAAACAGACATCACAACCTGTCTTGCTTATAATAGTTCTAACATCTTTAGCTCTCTTGTTGGGCTTGGGAAACGCACCCATACCATGGGCTTCGTCCAGAATAATCAAGTCCCACTTTATGTTGGGTAGTTTGTGCATACTCTCATAGTTTATAACAAACAAAATAAAAGATGTGGGGCACATCATATCGTTGTCGTGTGTTATAGAACTGATAGCCTTCTTTTTTGTAAGGAACAAAACATTTTCGTACCCCATCTTCTCTGCTATACCCAGGCTAGTCAGGGTCTTACCTGTCCTAACCTCCATGGCTAGATAAAGAAATCCTTTTTCAGATATTATCTTAACGCCATCATCAATAATCTTTTGCTGGTAGTCTCTAAACTGTATCATAATAATGAGGTTTGAATGTTAACTTCGTCTGCTCTTTTTAATCTCATCCATCTACCTGTAGCATCTCTACCCTTTTCAGGTTGAGCTCCCGTTTTGTAGACAGCATAGGCTGTAAGCCACTTATTAAATCTTACCTGTGATATAGATAGTCTAGACTTTGGTCCGTAGTCTGGGTACTCTGATATAAAATCCTGGTACAGAGTGTTGGTGTGTATCCTTGAGTCAACATATATGTTGGCGCTCATCTCACTCCCAGCTATTAACCCTAGCCACTCTATAAAATCATGTGAAGACTCCGCAGATAGCTGTCGTATCTTAAGGTTAACAAACTTACTCTTGACTAATCCTGTCTCTAGGTATCCCATCATACATCCCACCATGTAGTTATCAAACTTGCACCAGTCCTCATCGTTCCAGTCTCCAAACATTAGCTTACCGAACTCATCGATTGGTGTATAGTTTTTATTGTAGTGCTGGTGTAGTTCAAGCTCCCACTTTCTACGAGCAAAAGAATTACCTGCTCCCTTGATGGCGTAGTTAGTTGTGATTGCAATCTTAGGTGACTTACTAAACGGAATTTTTATTGCGTCCTTGTTTTTCTTTTCAAGCGTAAGTCCTTCTGTTACCACAGAAAACAATCTCTCAAAATCAAACCCCTTTTTTACATCATCGAACACAAGTATCTGTGTGTCAGCTGACACGAGTTGGTAGGCAAATGCTCTTTCAAAAGTAAAAGACTTTCCGTCTATCGTTACCACCTTCTTCATCTTCTGTAAGGCATTCATAAACAATCCCTTACCTGTTCCTCCCTCTGGGTTGTCACTTATAACCTCATCGTTTAAAATTATTGCTGGGCAGTATGATAAATTCTTGTACCCATGCAGAAGAAAACCAATAGTAGACTCCATTGATTTAATTCTACCATCATCAGAAGCACATATATTTTTTATAAACTTTTTGTAGTCGCAGTCACCTACCTCACACTTATTAAATACCCTATCAATGACGTGGTCTTTCCAAACAAAACCATTGAGGTCTATGTAATCTATCACCTCTACATCATCTTTTGTTACCTTGATAGCACAGTTATTATAGTAAAGGTATGAGGTGTTCTTATTGTCCTCAACAAAGTAGATGTCAATCGTTGATAGAAGTGTCAGGAAATCCTCTCTAAAGTACCTTACCTGGTCTGCAAAGTGATTGTATATTGACGCATCGTCCAGCTCTATAACGCTGTTCAATACAAAGTCTTTTATATACTTCTCATCTGTATGGTCAACCAGATTGTTGGTTACCTTAACAAACACATAGTTCTTACTACCTTCTGGGCTGTACTTATAAAAGCCATTGTCCTCAAGGAACTGCTTGAATAGTATATGCACTATCTTTATTACTCCCTTGTCTGATTTAGTCCAGAATTGTTTCTGTTCATTCTCCTCCTCAACCCTGTTAAGTACAGCCTCTATTACCCTTGGCTCTATGTGGCTGTCCTCTAGCTGTGATTTTATTTTCTTTTTAGACTCCCCACGTCTAAGCTTTACTCTTATGTTGTTGACCCTCTCCTCATCCTCATAGTATTTTGTACCATGGTTTTGTGTCTGAGCATAGGCCGAACTTATCGTCTGATTTATTTCTGTCTCTGTAAAGTCTGAAGTTCTATAGTTCTGCAGTACATATCCAGCTAAAGATTTATTAATACCGAAGTCATTAAATGCTGAGGCTAAAATAAAACAGTTATTGTTTCTCTGCCCCTCAACCATTGGGTACTTCTTTACCCACCACTTCACAAGTATCTCTACAATCTTGTTCTCATCTGTGATTGGTATTGTCGGCATGTCTAACCTGCTGTTTACCTCAGTGTATTCCTTTTCTTTAATCTCTTCCCATACACTAGAGTTTTTGTTTACGTATATCAACGGGTCGTAAGACTCGTAACAAACCCTTGAAATATTTTTACATGTAGTATCAAAGTGTGGGTTATTGAAGTGTATCTCAAGGCTATTAAAATAGTTTACATGATTGTCAATGTCCTGAGGTATTTTAACTAGAGCTTTTAATCCCTTGCCTGAAGGAGATATAAACACAGAGTATATAAAATTACTCTTAGTTAGTTTCTCCTTATCTGTTAGGAGTTCTTTGTTGTTCTCGTACCCATCAAAATCTAGGCATATAAAACCTGAGTGCTGGATGATTGATGAGTCGTTACGCTTATTGAATGTACCTGAGAAACATATTGCTGGTAGATTTTTCTTTAGCTCGTTTCTCTGTGACTTGTCTTTCTCTGTGCGAATTCTTTTAACCAAGTCCTTTGATGCTCCGCTTTTTATTCTGTCAATAATAAACTCCAAGCTCCTAAAGAAAGGGGTTGAGGTCTCTTTAATGTTCTGAAAAATTGTGATTTCTTTTGCTGTCATGCTGTGTTTGATTTAATTGTGTCGAGTTTGTGTCGAGTTTATGTTACTTAAGTAACTGATTATCAGTGTGTGTGTCGATAATGTTATCTTTCTGGTCTCGTATAGGGAATAAAAATAAATAAAAGCATTGAATAATAAACCCTATATAGTAAAATATATTAGCACAAAAATTTTGGGGCGCTGTTACACACCCCATTATTTTTAGAAGGGTACGTCACTCTCATCTAAATGAATTTTGGTTACCGCCTCTGTTTGCTTTGGTTCAAAGTTGTCAACAAACATGTAAGGATTTCCTGCCTTACTTTCCTTGATACCTACATTTACCCAACCGTTTTTTGAGTTGGCTTTTAAAAATGTGATTGCGTCATCAACCTTGATACTTAAACTTCCTAGTACAAAATCTTTTTGATTAGGATGTTTCTTTCTGAATTTGAAACCGTCTGCGAATACAATTTCATCTGTGTTTACTGCCATAATTAATGGTTTAAAATATTTATTTTATGCTCCAATGTTTCTATTGTGGCTATGATAATATCATCCTTAGCCTTTCGTGTGACACAGCTCATCGGAACTTCAAGCCATATCACATCCTTACTTCTGTATAACTCCTTGTACTTTTTAAGGAGCATCTCTTTAAACCTCATCATAAAAATAGAATTGGTTTATATCTTCCTCTGGCATGTCACCATAAAACCTTCTGTACTGCGCAACAGCCTTGGCAACCTTCTGCTCACCACGTTCTAAGCTCTCGTCACTCACAGAGTACATGCCTATCATCTTAGTTGTCTTATCCACAACTAAAAACACAAGGGGCTTTCCAAAAAGCTGTTGATATATATAAGCTTGGCTGTCGTAATTATAATCACGAACACTCCACTTAAACTTATCTATAGCGCCTGTTGTTTTGATATCAAAAATATATTCTGAGCCTACAATATCTGCTTTACCCTTCCACATTTCTCCATGTATTTCTTTTATCATGGGCACCTCATACTGCACGCCATCTTCCTGTATCAAAGCTCTGATGTCCTTCACGTTGAGCATGCTTTCAACTAGGTCTTCCATCATTAACTTCTCCTTTGTAAGCAGGCCTATCTCTAGATTGTTTTCAGCAATGAATTCTTTGTAAGCCTTGCTGTTCCTGGAGGCTAGGTCTACATGAGGCGTAGCCTCTGCCTTCTCTGGCTCAAGTATTAACTGATGGAAGTATCTGCCTACAAGAAAGTTTTTGTTGTCCTCTCTTGGTTTCCTAAAGTTCTTAGGATTTTTAATCAGGTCTCCTATGTCTGAGTTGGAAAGATAATTCCTTCCAACCCCTGTGTAGTACTCCTTGTCGTCTTGTAATTGTTTGATGATGTCTTTCATATCTATATTGCTTTTGCTATTTCTTTTTTAACTATCGTTGACATTTTATATTTTTTAGTCAGCTGTTCTCCAATAAACTTAAGGCCTTTGTCCTTGTTGTCGATTACATACTTCATAACTCTATCCCAATTATCATCTCCTATCTCTAGGTTTAGATGCGTTTCCATCGTTTGTAAAGAAGGCATAGTTTTCGCTGGCTTCTTAGCTACTGGTCTGCCTGTTGTTTGCTTTGCCTCACCGTTAGGTAAGTCTTCTCCAGCATACACATAAAGACCAAGCCCATGCCTTGCGATAGCCTTTGTTAAGCTACGCTGTATGGTTTTGTTTACATCAACAGACGATAGCTTATCCAGAAGGATAGAATTGTTTCTGAAGTCCATCACAGGTAGGTATTCGATGTGCTCTATACCCTCGATGGTTACACCTGTCTTAACCCATGCAGACCTGTTGTCTGTGTGGTAGAACATCCCGTCTACATTCTCATAGATTGTATACGTTGCGGTAGGGTAGTTCTTCTTTACCTCTGCCCACGCCCATGCCCATGATAGGTATGTTAGGTTGTTCTTCTTTTCTACTTTGTCGTTTACATTGATAGAGTTCAATGTTTCAAAAACTGATTTTAATTTACTCATGATTGTTTAGTTTTAAATTAATCTTATTATACTTTTTTAATAATCTTTCCCTATGATTTTTTAAATGTTTTATTTTCTTAGGGTTTTGTTTGTTGTTCATCTCGTACTTAATCTTGTATTCAATATCATTTAGTTTTTTTAAGTAAGTATTTATACATAGATTATATACGCCAAGCCTCCAACCTTTATTAATAAACACCATCTCCTCGTCATAAGAAATGTATTTGTAATAGTCTCCCCCAAGCGCTACGTTTTGAATAACGATATCGCCCAGCTCTTTGTCTTTAGTTATCTTGCAACCTAGGTACAGCGTTGAGTCGTACCCATGCCCATCTAAACTAACAGCCATGTCGTCTACTCTCGCCTCTTGAAAAACATTTTCTAAATTATTGCGCATGATTGTATAGTGTTTATTATTGTCTCCATGTCATCGTCATTAAAGACTCTCTCCTTGACTAATTTTATCCCATGAATAATTGTAGAGTGACCTACAGAGTATCCACTTTCCTGCATGTACTGTTTTATATAACGTACACGCATAGGTCTTTCGGAGCATAGATAATAAAGCATCTGCCTAGCGTCTACAATATCTCTTCGCTTGCTCTTTGTAAATAGTTCTGATTGATTAATATCATACAGCTCACAAACTTGAGACACGTATGATTTAAAAATTGAGTAGTGCATTTGATTTTTGATTTTTGATTTGTGCTTGAGCATGCTCTATGCCCATAGGTAAACTCTCAAGAAATTTCTCAAGAGTTTGTGCTATTTCTGTTAAAGATTTTTGATGTGAAGTAACATTAGATAACCAAGCCTCGTAGCTTGAGTCGGCATCCATCCTGTCCACTTCTTCCTGTCGCATGTCTGCGAGAAGTTGTTTAGTTTTTCCCATAATTTATTAGTGTTTAATGAATTGTAAATGTACAAAATGTTTATCAATCGTACAACAAATTGATATTAATTTATCATAACTCCAAGTATATCTTGGCTCTTGTCCACCAGTGGATGTGCTTAAACTCTTCCTCTGTGTATATGTGTATCCTGTTCTCCTGGTCTGTGATTGCGTGCAACCCTGAGGGCAACACCTTGTGATGTTTTATTTTCATAGGTGTCCCCCCTCCTGTAGGTCTTCGCACTCATATCTCCACTCTTCCTCTAGGTGATTGTCGCACATGGCCGAGCCATAGTGTAGATTGGCATCATAGTCTGTGCCAAAGCCGTAGTGAAAACGAGAGGCCTGTAGCTTGTCATCAATCTCTGCTATATAGTTTCCCTGGTTTGTTATGAGGTAGTCCTGAAGGTCTCCATGTTTATTTATTTTTAAGTAAGACTCATAGTCAACCTTGTCTACTTCTACTTCTATCTCTGCGTACTTATGGTACACTTGTCTGTGTTGGATTTTTACTTTCATAATCTCTAGTTGTTTAGTGGTTTAAATTGTCCATCGTTAATATGGTCTATAGCCTCGTCTATCATTGTAAAGACTGTCTCTGATACATAATCTTCTGAGCACACATCCTCTAGTATATCCATCGCATCCTCGTCTGAGCATTTGTAGTTTTGTTTTATGTCATCTATGTGCCATAAGTTTTCTACACAGTAGCCCTCTTTTTTTAGTAGGGCTTTGGCATCCTTGATATCTAGTGCTCTTCTTAATATAACGTCAGCCTCTAGGCTTGCTCTAATTTCTTGTTCTCTTTCTCTCATAATAAATAGTTTAAATTGTTTTATAAAGTTCTTGTAGTTCTTTTATCCTGTCGTCTGCAAATTGCATCGCATCCTCTCTGCGTTTTTTAGTGAGTCTCTTGATGCCGTTCTGCTCCTTGTAGTCTGCAAGGTGCATGTCTATCCTGTCCTCAAGCATGCCTTCAATAAGTAACTGCATGCATGAGCGAAACCTGTAAGACTCCCACGTCCTGTTGATGTATCTTACTTTTCTTTGTCCCATGTACATGTCGTTCATGTAAAGCTTAGAGATGTGTCCCCAAGACCTGCTGTTGCTGTACCCTTCGCTCTGGATGGTGTACACGTTTTTGTTTAATTTTCTGGTGTGTAACATAATTTTAGTTGTTTTTAGATTGATTAATTAATTTCTTGTTAAGCTCTGCTATCCTGTCCTTGAGGTGTTTGTTGTTGACCTCAAGTATAGATGCCTTGACTTCTAGTTCTTTTATTCTTTCTTCCATAGCCTGTATTCTTTGGTAATTAAATTTATGATTTGTCATGATTTTATTTGTTAGTTATTATATGATATCCCCCTTCGTTTTTTCTGGTGTCAATAGTTTTAGGTAGCGACTGAAGGTATCTCATCCTTCTTGTTACCTGTTCTACAGACATCCAGCTATCTACTCCGCCAAACCCTCCCCTTCTGTCTGTCACAGTACTCATAACCTCAAAGCTTGAGTACCCGTTGCCGTACAAAAATTCATGACCGCCTACCACTGAAATGAAAGTCCCGTTTTCAAACTCCATCCTGGATGCCCATGCTTTAGGAAATACCTTGTGGCTCTTAAAGACCAGGTCTTTAAAGGTGAAGGGCTTTTCTTTTATGTATACGTCTCCTAATCCTAGGTCGTTCTCGTCTATCCAATTACCGCACTCTCTCCTGGAGACGTCTTTAAAAAGAACGTCTCCTGTTGCATAACATATTACCTCGTGTTTCATATCTCTATTTGTTTTGATTAATTAATTTTTCTACCGCTTGCTCAGGTGTCGTAGCGGAGGCGTCAAATATCCCTGAAACTAACAGCTCTTTCTTTTCGCATGCTTTCTCTTCGTTGTAAAACAACTTACTACTGTCAGGAAACTCAACAACAATACACTTTAGGTATCTTCTTCTGCCCCAGTTATCATGAAAGTTTCTGTTAAAGCTGGTACGGTAAACCTCTTTCTTAGATATCGGTAACCCAGGGTACATCTCCTGTAGTTTAGCCAGCATCTCCCTGTAGTTTATATTCTCTACCAAGCTCTTGCTTATCAGATACTCCTTTTCTCTGTTGTACTGTCTAACCATGGCTATGAAGGTGTTAAGTTTAACTCTTCTGCCTGTATCCTGTATCATGTAAGAGTGGTACATACCCCTGTCATCAGAGTATATAAGGTCAATTATATGTTCTTTTCTGCGTAGCAGACCTTCGCTGTCCTCTCTTGAAACAAGAGACTTAAGTCCTAACGTAAACTCAGGTAGGCTGTAAGGCATGTCTGTAACATCGTCTCTATCTTTCATCCAGAATTTTATTGAACACTTACAGGGCTCTTTGGTAATTGATGGGTGTGCCCAAGCAGTAATGTATGCTGGGTAAGAGTCATCAGATAATCTACCAGAAAATTCCTCATTGCTTAGGTTACTAACGCGGTCTGTTACAACGAACTCTTCAGGTTTCACAGCCCCGTTGTTTTTCTCAGGCTCCCAGACAGTTGTTCTTTTATCCTTTACTACAAGGTCTAAAAGCTCGTTGTGTATCCTTACTCCGCTTTTGTATACCCTTATCTTTCTTTCGCAGTACTTGTCAACATTGCGCTTAACCATGCCGTTAATCTCCTCTCTTACATGGTCTGACTCAGCAATTATTCTTTGGTCTACTAGCGCCTCGTAAAGCCCTTTCCCGTTGGTGTCTACATTGGCTTTAATGGTTTGCTGAATAGCCCCTGTAGTCACAGTAAAGGTTACCTCTGCGTATGATACTTTTTTCTCCCAGCTAATTTTTTCCATGTAGCTGTAATCTAGCGGTGTGATGTGTTTGATGCTCATAATTTTAGTTTTTTAATTGATTAATAAATTCTACTACTGCTTTGTAGGTTTCTTTAAGAGAAACAACTTGCAATGCTTGTGCTATTGAGGTATATGACGTATTTATTATGTCTCTTCCATCAATGAGATTGTTGTGCATCTCTAAGCATTTCTCAACCACAGGCATAAGCCCGTTCCATGATGTGTTGTAAGCATACCAGCCTCCATCTACTATGAAATCATCTTCGTGTATTATATCCCAACTATCTTTTTCGGTATAACACTTTCCATCTGTGTCAGGCATAAGAGTAAATTCATGCCCCATAAATTCTGCTATTAGTTTATTGTCTTTCATAATTTTAGTTTTTTAATATGTTAATTACTTGTTTGTATCCTTCTTTTTTTAATTGAATAACTATATCTCCAACACAGTTAAAGGTGTTTTCATCTTCTTTTTCTTGCTCAAATATCACAATCTCGTTAGTCAATATGTTGTATGTATAATTTCTCATGTCCTCTCTTGAATTTAATTCTATTTCATCACTGCAAACGTGTTCCATGATGTCGCCGTCATTATCTACGATATCATAACAACACCTGTCACAAGTTTTATACTCTGTTTGATTAATAAATACTTCGTCAAGGGTGTATCCCTTCTTTGTTCTGCACACATACGCAATAAAATTACGCATGTGTTTGTCGTCTGCAAACTCTTTGGTGACGTACCAATCTGTTGCCTTGTCTGTCTTAAATTTGATAGTTGTTGCCATAATTTTAGTTGTTTAGTAATATTGTTTGTAGTGTTACGTCTGTGTGTGGCACAGGAGTCTGCCCCCCATGAAACCCAATTATTTTGAAGTCGTCCTGACCGTTGTGGTACTTTACATCTACACATTGGTTGTACATCACGCTGAAGGTGATTAGCTTGCCGTTGCTGGTCTTTATACTGATGGTCTCCTTGTCTTCCTTACACTCGATGTAGGTGTGCTTAAACTGTGCGTTAAAGACCGCAAAGCCTTTGACCTCAGCTATGATTGTGTTAAGCCCGTACTTAAACTCATCATCTACTGTACTGTCGTAGCTTAGTATGTTCCCAAAAAACTCTAGGTCAACGTCTGACTCTGGGCTGTTGATGTACTCAACAAACTCCCGAAGGTTTCTGACCGTAGCGGTGTAGTTTAGATTAATCTGAACGTGATACCCATTTTTTGCTTGGTATCTTTGCATCTTGTTTGATAATTTGATTGTTGTCTTCATAGCTTTATCCCTGTTTTAATTATTGAAAATCCATCATAGTGTACGTCACCGTTTTCGCATATATCTACGGTCTTTCCTTCAGATATATTTTCGTCAACATCCCATCCACTATTGAAATTAATTCTTATGTATTTCTTTACTCTCTGCGCGTGCTCTTCTGTTTCGCTCATTGTCTGTGATTTGTGATGCCTAAGCATCTGGTTAATAGCCTCCAGAGGAGGCTTTCATGTACTTAACAATCGTCAGTTAACCTTGTAGTTGTCAATAAAATTCTCCTCTTCTGGAGTTACCTTGTGCAGTATCACAAATTGGTTTGCAACGATGTGACCTCTGCCTGTCTCTCTGCTCCATGCAGAGACAAACGCCTCTGCCTGTTCATGTGTCTGAAATTCTAGTTTTGCTCTTTTCATAACTCTATCTCGTTATTCTTTAGCGCCTCCAGAAGAGCCTCTCTGTTACTACCATCAGCCCTGTTCCATGCTAAGGCAAAGTCCCCTGTGCATACAGCGTGCATAAAGCCTCCCATCCCAT
>Ga0209271_10000051_pt1 | contig 44143 bp, 34 predicted proteins | sample tdAd002_FD_187123 | JGI IMG/M metagenome (GOLD analysis project Ga0209271, IMG submission 187123) | Marine sediment microbial communities from the Atlantic coast under amendment with organic carbon and nitrate - tdAd00.2 (SPAdes)... | ecosystem: Environmental > Aquatic > Marine > Coastal >... | reverse complement strand
CGCCCGGCCGATGTCGGAAAAAGTGAGCCGCTCCGCGTTTCTGCTTTACATCCTGTTCCTGCAACTGGCCAGTGCGCACCATATCCTGGTCGACCCGGGCATCAGTTCTGAATGGAAGGTTTTCAATACCAGCTACGCGATGTACCTGGCGGTGCTGGCGAGCATGGTGCACGGTCTCACCGTGCCGGGCTCGATGGAGGTGGCACAGCGCGCCAAGGGCTATACCAAGGGCATGTTCGAATGGTTGCGTAAGGCACCCTGGGGCAACCCGGTATTTTCAGGCTTTTTCTTCTCGCTGATTATCTTCGGCTTCATCGGTGGTATCACCGGCGTGGTCATGGGCACCGAGCAGATCAACATCATCATCCACAACACCATTTATGTGCCGGCACACTTCCACGCTACGGTTGCTGTGGGTACCACGCTTACATTCATGGCGCTGACTTACCTGTTGATTCCGGTACTGTTCCGACGTGCATTGTTTCTGCCCGCAGTCGCCAGATGGCAGCCCTATGTATTTTCGGCAGGCATGACCCTGATGATTCTGTTCATGCTGGGCGCGGGTACCCTCGGGGTTTCCCGACGTCACTGGGATATGGACTTTACCGGCGCATTGCTTGCCTTCGAATATCCAGGCACGGCATACACGATGATGGCGGTTGCCGGCATTGGCGGGGTGCTCGGGATTCTCGGCGGGGCGATGTACCTGGTGGTAACAGTCGGTTCGTTGCTATTTGGGAAAAAGCTCGACGAGTCTGCCGGATTGTTTCAGAGCTTCGGCTTTCCGCTGGCGCCATCAACCTACAATATCACCCAGCCTGAACGTCTACAGATGGCGCCGAAACTGGCGGTAGAAGAGCATGGTTCCGGTGGTTTTGAGGCGCCCGGCACGTTTGCGCTGGCGCTGGCGCTGCTGGTGTGTTTCGTCGTCTACTACTACATAAACTGGGATTACCTGGCCTCGGTCTGGCCACTCAGTTAGCGCGTTAACCCGACACGCGTGGGGCGAGTTCCTGGCTCGTCCCGCGCTAGTCCAAACCGGTTAAACCGACACAGATGAGGTCAGGATTAAGCGACATGTTCGGCCAGATAACCAATTTACTGAAACTGCGAATCGGTGTGGTCATGATGTTGACTGCACTGGTGGCCATGGTGGTAACGCCCGGGCAGCAGTCGAGTGCTTTCGAAGCCCTGGTGCTCGCGTTTGCAGTTTTGATATCCGCCGGCAGCGCCGGTGCTTTCAACCAGTATTTCGAAGTCGATCTCGATCGCAAGGTAGCGCGCACCTGCACGCGGCCATTCGTTACCGGGTATTTCCATAAGGGTCCGCTGTGGTTGGGAATAATTGCGTTGCTACTCGTTGCCGGGGTCGGATCGGCAGCGTTGGTGCTGAATGTGCCTGCGGCGATTTATATCTTTCTGGGCGCGTTTTTCTACGCCATCGTGTACACCGTGTGGTTGAAGCGCCGCTCCTGGACCAACATTATTATCGGTGGCGCATCCGGCAGTTTCGCGGTACTTGCCGGTGCGGCTGCAGTTGATCCGAACCTCGGTCCGGTGCCGATCATGCTGGCGCTGGTGCTGTTTTTCTGGACGCCGTCGCATTTCTGGAGTCTGGCGATCGCTAAAAACAAGGATTACACCAACACCGGTGTGCCGATGTTACCGGTCGTCATCGGTAACCGACGCTGCGCGGAAGTAGTTTTGATCAACACCCTGATTTTAGTGGCAATCTCTATCCTGCCGTTCTTCTACGGCATGGGCTGGATCTACCTGGTAGCAGCCGCCGGCGGTGGCGGTTATTTTATTTACCACAATTACCTGATGATAAAAGATCCTTCCCCTCGGGTCGCGATGAGGAGTTTCTTTGCCTCGCTGCTACAACTGGTGTTGCTGTTGGTCGGCGCCGTGCTCGACGTCTGGTTGCTCGGATAACGATCCGGCAGAAATCAAATGCGTAATTTTTTTCTCATATGTGGACTCCTGCTGCATATGGTTTTCGCGCCCGCTGCCAACGCGGTTTCAACATCAATTTCAGCTATTGACGGAGCCGCCGGAACCACCCCGGGCTTCGACTATGATCAGGCACTCGAAATCAGCCAGGGCGCATTAGGCAACCAGCTTGGTCATTATCGGTTTAGCGATGCCGATGGCAGCGTGGTCACCCTTGATCAATTGCGTGGCAAACCACTGGTATTGAGCATGATTTTCACCAGCTGTTACCAGATATGTCCGATGACCACGCGACACCTGTCGAAGATTGTGCAAAAAGCACGCGATGCACTGGGTGATGACAGCTTTAACGTCGCCATAATCGGATTCGATACCGCGCTGGATACGCCCGACGCGATGCGCTACTTCGCCGCAAAGCAGGGCGTTATCAACAAAGGCTGGCGCCTGTTGAGTGCCGATGCAAAAACTATCGAGGCCTTATCGAAGGATTTGGGATTTCAGTTTTTCAGCTCATCGAACGGTTTTGATCACCTGATCCAGGCGACTGTTATCGATGCCGAGGGCAAGGTCTATCGCCAGGTCTATGGCCAGGTTTTCGACACTCCGCTGCTGGTCGATCCCCTGATCGAACTGGTGCTTGGCCGTAGCCCGGCCGAGCAACCCCTGTTCGCCAACCTGGTAGATAAAATAAAGCTGTTTTGTACCACCTACGATCCGGTACGCGACGGCTACTATTTCGATTATTCACTGTTTCTGGGTATGCTGATCGGTGGTTCGATCATCTTTTTTACCGGCACCATCGTTGTGCGTGGCTGGCGCGGAAACTAGCCTGCATGTTGCACGAAGGCTAGCCTGTGTCGGAATTGACTTTAATCAGTGCGACCTTACCCGTCATCGGGTAAGGTTTCAGTTCTGTCAGCTTTATTTTCGAGATATCTCACAGGTGTTAATCAATCCGGTTAAGCGCGCCTACCTTGCGCTCGAGTCATGGTTCAATATTTCTTTCGGTACCGAGTGGAATCCCCTGTATCACCTTGGAACCCTGTCGTTCTTCCTGTTCTGGATAATCCTGGTCAGCGGCATTTACCTGTTCATTCCGTTTCACGGCAGTCTCGAAGGCGCGCACGCGTCGGTGGAGTACATGACCCATGAGCAGTGGTATGTGGCGGGCATCATGCGTAGCCTGCATCGCTACGCCTCGGACGCGGTAGTGATTACCGTGCTGTTACACATGTTCAAGGAATTTGCATCGGGTCGTTATCGCGGATTCCGCTGGTTTTCCTGGGTTACCGGGATTCCTAACCTGTGGATGATAGTGACCCTCGGCATTACCGGTTACTGGCTGGTGTGGGATGAGATGGCGCAGTATATAGCCGTTGGTTCGGCACAATTGATGGATGCCCTGCCAATATTTTCCGGCGCGATGACGCGCAATTTTGTCTCAGGCGGCATGACCGATCGATTCTTCATCCTGATCGAGTTTCTGCATTTACTGGGACAGCCGATGTTGCTGCTGTTTATGCTGTGGCTGCATGTCAAACGCCTGTCCAATGTCAGTATCAATCCGCCCCGCGGCCTCGCCGCGGGAACCTTTATCGCGTTACTGGCATTATCGCTGTTCGAGCCGGCCGTCAGTCACGCACCCGCCAACCTGGCAACTGTACCGCAGGAAATTCGTATCGACTGGTTCTACCTGAATGTCTATCCATTGCTTGAGGTCTGGCCAGCACAACAGATCTGGATGCTAACCACTGGCGTCACCCTGTTGTTGATGATTGTGCCCTGGTTGTTGCCGAAAAAAGATGGCCCCAAGGCGGTCGTCGATCTCGATAACTGCAATGGTTGCGGTATATGCTTTGACGATTGCCCGTTCGATGCGATTACGCTGCAGGCGCGCACCGACGGTGCGCGCTACGATCATGAAGTGGTAGTGGATCCCGAGCTGTGCGGGGCCTGCGGTATTTGCGCCGGTTCCTGTCCCGCTTCCAATCCATTTAGAAGCTCGCGCAGGGAACTGAAGACCGGTATCGACATGCCGCAATTACCAGTCGATAAAATGCGTAGCCTGACCCGTGAAACCATCGATGCGATGGAGGGTGACCTGAAAATTATTGTTTATGGCTGTGAACATGGCATCGACGTCAAGCGTCTGGATGGCGACGATACACGCGGTATTAAATTGATCTGCAGCGGCATGCTGCCGCCGACGCTGGTCGAGTACGCATTAAAGCAGGGCGCCGATGGCGTGATGGTGACCGGCTGCCGTCAAAACGACTGCTATTACCGTTTTGGCAATCGCTGGACGCGATTGCGTTTTGCCGGGGAACGTAAACCGATTCTGCGCGGTCGCGCTGAACGTGACCGTATCCAAATACACGGTGGCGCCGAGCCGGACAAGCGTGCCATCGAACAGGATCTGCAAGAGTTTAGGCAACGACTGCGCGAACTCAACCAGGCCTCCGAAGCCGCCGCCACAGAGGCGGATTGAGGTGCGTATGACCGTGATTAACAATAAGCCGGTCCGCTACCTGCTGCAGGCAATTAACTACAGCGTGTTCATGGGTATGATCTGGTATTTTGCGACTTCGCCCGCGGTGCGCCTGATCGGTGATGATGAAGCCAGGATTACGATCGCCTTTGCTCATGCCGGGCAACTTCGCGAGGTTTGCCGCAGGTTGAGCCAGGAAGAATTGAACGAACTGCCACCCAATATGCGTAAACTTGATGATTGTCCACGCGAGCGGTCTCCGGTCACTATTGAAGCCCTGCTAGATGGTGAGCCGATTTACCAGGCGATATTGCAACCGCCGGGCTTGTTCGGCGATGGCGGCGTCGATGTTTTTTACAGCAGCAAGATCCTCGCCGGAGATCATCGTTTAAGCCTGAAGATGAACGACAGCGTCCGCGTCGAGGGTTTCAATCATAGTTTTGAACAGCAGGTTAGCGTGGATCCCGCCCAGATCCTGCTGGTGGGCTTCGAGTCGCCGCATGGTTTTGTGATCAAGGGCGCGGATAACTAAACGCAAATCCCGCGGTGCAAATCGGCAGCAGCCAGGGAGGGGTGCGAAAGAAAACAGCCATATCCTCACAGGAAACTGGTCGAAGTTGCGGTGCCAGCTGATCAGCGGCATACTCGACCAGGGTCGACAATCCTGGGGAGGTGTAGTTTGACGCGATATCAATATCACGGCGGCTGGAAGTTTGAACGAATGGAGGCTTCAACTTCATTTGGCCTGCGCGCTTTGTTGAAACTTGCATTGGTGATTGGACTTGGATTCGGTTCTTCAGTAATCCAGGCGGCAGCTGACGTAGAAGCGGATTCTGCGATCGGGAATAAGTTGGCGGATATGCTGCGCGCCAGCAGAAGTGTGGTTTCGGCCAGCCAACCCCTGATCAATGACGCTGCCATCGGTGACAAGAGTTTCACCGGCGTAAAACTCGTGCGTGAGGCCGAGAGCATTTACGCTGAACGCGTCGGTAGCCAGCTGATGGTTGATGATCTTTCTGCACGCGACAGGCGGCTACTCGACGCACAAAGACAGGCAATACGCCTGGTGGTTGATAGTCACCAGGATGAGATTAACCGGCCTGGAGTGGGTTTCAAAGGCTTTATACCTGCGGTATTCGCACGCCTTGTGAACGAGGAATTCGTTACTATTGCTGGCGCGGAAGCGCGCATAAGAGTCACGGCACCCTCTGCCCTGGTGCGTAATCGCAAGGCGCGCCCCGATCCCTGGGAGAAAAATGTCATCGAGACCAGGTTGCTTGCTTCCGACTGGCCGGCCGGCAAATCTTTTACCGAGGAGGTCGAGTTCGAAGGGCGCCCGGCGTTTCGCATGCTTTTGCCTGAATACTATCGTGAGTCCTGTCTCGCCTGTCACGGTGCACCCAAAGGTGAGGCAGACATCACCAACTATCCGAAGGAAGGCGGAAAGGTCGGAGATCTTGCTGGTGCGATCAGTATTGTGATTTTTCGATGAATGCATCCGGGACGAGCCCACTCCCGGCCCAACCGAATTACCGGCCGCAGTCCGGGCTGGGGAAACTCGCGTCGCTGCCGCTTTGGGCTCGCCTGGTAATACTGACCGCTGCCGGGCTGATAAGCCTGATCGGATCCTCATTTTTCCTGTCGTCGGCGCTGCATCAAACTGCCGACCGGACCACAAGGATGATAGCGTTGTTCGACGTTGCCGGGGCTGCCGGGGAAGCGCATGTGACCTTCGGTGAATTGCGCTACTGGCTGACTGACCTTTCAGTGAGCCAGTTGATCAACTCGGAACGGAATGCGGATAGCGCACGGGAAAAGCTGGACCTGCATCTGGATCGCTTGCTGAGCTACGATCCCGATACCGTGGCTGCGATCCGTAAAGAGGTCGCAGCTTATTTCTCAAGGGCGATGGATGCGGCTGACGCCTATACCGATGGTAATCGAGTTATTGGGAATACCCTGCTGGGTGACGCGCGCGCCCACAGCGGCAAAGTCGACGAGGCGCTCAATGCACTGGTGAAGAAAGTGAATGCGGTAGCGGTTGCGGAACGAAAAATTGTGGTAGCGCGCGCCGATCAGTCTGCCCGCGTCGCCTTCTACATTGTTATTGCGTTAACACTGATCGGGCTAGGGCTCACGGTTATGGTGCTGCGATCGATCGTGCAACCGCTGCAGCGATTGAATGAAGCCATTACCAGTCTTATGCAAGGCCGCTACGATGTAGATATTCCAACAGAGGAAGGGCACGAATTCGGCGCAATGGCACGGACATTACACCTCTTCCGGGAGCATGCGATCGAACGGGAACGCCTGGAAATAGAAGCCGAGAGGCACAAGCAGCGACTGGTTCAGGCGGAAAAGATGGCCAATCTCGGCCAGCTCACCGCCGGTATCGCGCACGAGATCAAAAACCCGCTGAACTTCGTCAACAACTTCGCCAAATTGTCAGACGAGCTGTTGGAGGAGCTGGCCGAAATGCTGCAGGATCAGATAGCGGCGCTGGACGAAGATAAGCGCAACGAGGCCGAGTACCTGCTGCGTACTGTGCATGAGAACCTGGGCAAGATCAACGAACACGGCAAACGGGCAGACTCCATTGTCAAGAATATGTTGCTGCACTCTCGCGAGGGGCCGAGCGAACCCCAGAGCGTAAACCTCAACGCTATTGTCGACGAGGCGTTAAACCTGGTTTATCACGGCAAGCGGGCCGAGCATCCAGGTTTCAATATCGAGATGATCAAGTCGTTGGCGCCGGAGGTTGGAGAAGTCGAGTGCTTCCCTCAGGACCTGATGCGAGTGTTCCTGAACCTGATTGCGAACGGCATGTATGCGGTCCACGAGCGCAGCACGCTGGATGAGACCGGGGATGAGTTTTCACCGACAATATGGCTCACCACCCGGGCCAGCGGCGACCAGGTCGAGGTCGAGGTGCGCGACAACGGTGTCGGTATTGCGGCAGAGGTGCGCGAGAAGATTTTCATGCCCTTCTTCACCACCAAGCCTGCGGGTGAAGGAACCGGGTTGGGTTTGTCGCTAAGTTACGACATTGTGGTGAAGGAACACAATGGTGAAATGGAGGTGGACAGTCAGTTAGGCGAGTTTACCGCCTTCCGGGTGACGCTTCCCCGGATCCTGGATATCTCTGTGACAGAGCTTTCCAGTGCCGGCGTGCACAAATTACCTCGCGCTTCCGACAGGGTAAACAAACGATGAGCGTACGTATTCTGATGGTCGATGACGAACCCGATGCGCAGGAGTTGTTCCGCCAGAACTTTCGTCGCGAGATTCGCAATGGGGTCTACAGCTTCGACTTCGCGCTATCCGGTGAGACTGCTCTGGAGTTGCTGCAGGGACGAGCGCCGCCCGGGGTGGTTCTGGTGCTATCGGACATCAATATGCCAGGTATGTCGGGGATCGAGCTGCTCGCAGAAATTCGTAATACGTGGCCCGAGGTTGGAGTGTTCATGATTACCGCCTATGGTGATGACGCCACCGAGACCAGGGCGCGTGAACTCGGGGCGGTACGTTTTCTGAGCAAGCCGGTCGATTTCGAGGTCTTGAAGGATGATCTGTTGCGAATTCTCGAGGGTGCAGGGCAACCCCGATGATGTCGAAAATTCTTGTAGTAGATGATGAGCCTGATCTTGAATCCATGGTTTTGCAAAATTTCCGGCATGAAATTCGTCAGGGAGAACTGGATTTTCTGTTTGCCAGTGATGGTGAAGATGCTCTATCCCAGCTAGGAGGGGATGGTGATGTAGACATTGTTATCAGTGATATCAACATGCCAAAAATGGATGGCCTTACTCTGCTGCGGCGGATACAGGATCTGGATAGGCGTTTGAAAACTGTTATTGTCTCAGCTTACGGTGATATGAGAAATATTCGAACTGCGATGAATCTTGGCGCCTTCGACTTTTTGACTAAACCCATCGATTTCTCCGATCTGGAAATTACCATTAATAAGACGATTGCCGATCTGCAGTCGTTACGAGAGATCCATCGGCTACGAGAATCGGCAGAAAAAGCGAAGCTCAGCCTGGCGCGTTATTTCTCACCTAACCTGGTACAGCACCTGGTAGATTCTCCAGACTCGCTTAACCTGGATGGTGAGCGTAGAGAGTTAACCTTCGTGTTTACCGATCTGGCTGATTTTACTCCCCTCGTTGAAACGCTAGAACCTGGGGTCATTGTACCTTTGCTGAACGAGTACCTGGATGAAATGACAAAGATCATTTTCCGCTGGAACGGTACCGTAGATAAAGTGGTCGGCGACGCTGTGCATGCGATATTCGGTGCTCCACTGGAGCAGGTAGATCATGCCGCCAGGGGCATTGCATGTGCCATGGAGATGGATCAGTTTGCCGAGTCGTTCAGGAAGCGAAAGAAAACTGAAAATATCCTGCTTGGCGTTACCCGCATAGGCGTTCATACCGGCCTTGCGATGGTGGGAAATTTTGGTAGCGAACAGTATTTTGATTACACCGCACATGGCGATGCGATTAACACGGCTGCACGCCTTGAAACCGCAAATAAGTCCTTAGGGACTCGTATTTGTGTCAGTGAACACGTGGTTGGGCAAATACCCTCTTTCACTGGCCGGCCAATCGGGACTGTTTTGCTACCGGGCAAGACAGAGCAGCTTAAAATATTTGAACCGCTTTCCGCGGAGCGGATGGAAACACCCGGGATCAAGGCTTATCAGGCGGCATTTGCGAAGCTTGAAGGCGGAGACTCCTCGGCCAGTCAGGCTTTTGCGGCAGTCGTTGGAGAATATGCTGATGATCCGTTGGCTACCTATCACCTCAAGCGTACGTTAGCGGGCGAAGCGGGCGTAAACATAATTCTCAAAGATAAATAAACTCGGATATGTGTTGGTGGGATTGACCCCCGTGGCTTCACTAGTAAAAGGTAAAAGGACCAGCTAACCAACCTGGCGGCAATGCGTTTCCCGCAGGAACAGCGCGGCAACAAATGCTGTGAAGTTTAATATCAATAAACTGGTAAACGCCAGACTGTAGTTACTGCCAGCGTAAACGCGGGCGCCATCGAGCATTTCTCCGCTCCAGTGCAGATCCAGCAACCAGCCAACCAGCGGCTGCATCACGGCGCCCGAACCGACAATGCACATGTTCATTAGCCCCAGCGAAGTACTGCTGTAGCGCGAATCGTTTAATTCCTTGACCGAACCAAAGCATACCGTCATCGAACTCCCGCCTGCGCCGATGAGAAATATCAATAGCATCAATAATAGCGAGTCGTCGGGGGTATAGTAAATCAGGCAGGCAAGCGCTATCAGCGCCAGCATCGAACCCCCCAGTAAAATAATATTGCGCCGCCCCATTCGGTCAGAGGCCCAGCCGGCCAATGGTGAAAAAATGGCCCAGCCGACAAAGATCATCGAGGTTGCCGCTGCCGCCTCGGTGGTCGTATAACCATGCACGTTGTTCAGCCAGGGTACGCCCCACAAACCGCCAAATGCGAGCATGGTTGCCGCCATACCGAAACCAATCAGCGAGCAGATCCATGTTTGCGGGTTGATGGTTACCGCGTGCAGACCTTTTAGAATTCCCGGTCCCGGTCCGTGTTGTTTTTGTTCGCTGGAGCGTAGTGGAACCAGGAAAAACAGTAGCAGCGCGAGTACCAGCGCTACCACCGCCAGTACATGCATGGTACCGCGCCAGCCGATCGCTTCGACCATCTGGCGCAGCGGCGCCTGGCCGAAAATTGCACCGCACATGCCTACAGTTTGCAGTAATCCTGCGAGCAGGGCGTATTGAGTGGACTTGAACCAGTATCCCGCAATAGCGAGGGTGCCGACAAAGCCAAACGCGACGGTACCGCCGATGAACGCCCGGCCGAGTGAAGCCGTGAGCACCGAATCACTGAAGGCAAACCCGACCGAAGCGAGCGCACATAGTGCCATCGCAAAGCTCATCAGTTTGCGCGGCCCGAAATGGTCGGTCAACATACCCACGGGTAACTGAATCGATGCGTAGGCGTAAAAGTAAAATGCCGACAGCGAACCCAGCGCTGCTCCGCCAACCGCAAAGTCACTCATTAACTCATTGGTCATCACGCTTGGCGATACGCGTTGCACAAAGGCATAGCCGAAAAACAGGGTTCCCAGTGCGAATGCGATGATCGCCTGGCGGCGACTTACGCTTGATACCTCAGGTTTGGACATGAACGGACTAGGATTAATCGACCAGTTGTTAAACTACCATGATGCGCTGTAAAAACCGGCAACAAATCTTTACCTGCAGTGCATATTTCTTCGAGGGGCAGATCCTCAGGGCACTCGCCACCCACCACTGTAAGGGGAAGCCGCAGGCCACCCGGTCAGGCGTGAGGCGCTCCACCAGTTTCCCCGGGGGGATGCTTTCTACAATCGAGTTAATACGATGTAAAACAGAGTCATACTGTTGATTTTTATGGTTTACTTCCGAGCACGAGTGTTTCATTTCAGGCAGCGGTGTGCGCAAGCGGGTATGGCTTCAGGCTAGGGGGCTATTAGCAGTTCTATCGCCTTGAACGACGACACCGCCAGTACCATGATGATGAGCAGGAATACTGTCGAACGTTGTTGCTTGAAGGGTTTGCCGCGAAATCCTTCGATTTTCAGCAGAATCCAGTCGGACAAAAAGTAAAGCGCTATGGCTGCCAGGGTGTAGTAAACAAACTGCATCGCTAATCCACGGGTTATGTGTCGGGTGTATAGATGTGGAATCCGAGGATATAAATCACTACTCCGGAAACCGATACGTAGAGCCACAACGGCAAGGTCCAACGCGCTATGCGCGGGTGCCTGTTGAAGTTGCCGGTAATCGCAAAAAACACCGTGGTCAACACCAGCGGTACGATAACTGCCGCGAGGATAACGTGTGAAGCCAGTAGCGTGAAGTAAAACGGGCGGATGATTCCCTGCCCGGTGAACGGCATGTAGCCAACCCTGGCGTGATAAGTCAGGTACGAAACCATGAACAGGCTCGAAATCAGCAGCGCTGTCGCCATGCAGCCGCGATGCAGCTCTGGTTTTGCATTGCGGATGAAGTAGTAACCCGTTGCCAGTAGCAGCGCCGCCGCGGTGTTGAGTAAAGCCTGGAAATGCGGCAGGTAGGGGATGATGTCATCGACGGTCATTACGCGAATGGTTGGTAAATACGCATAGTCTGCATGGAATTAGTGGCCAGTGATTAGTGGCTGGTGCCTGCCGAACGAGTGATCTTATTGTACACGTTGTATTTGCCGGAGGGTTTGTTCATCGGGATTCGTTTGACTTCTTCGAGCGTGGCCGCGTCATAGATGACTACGGCTCCATCCGGGTCCCAGATGCTGAGCAGGGCGTATTTGCCGTCGCGCGTGAATTCGACATGCGCGGCGGTCTTGCCGGGAGCCGGACGCAGGGTCTTGACGATTTCGAGGCTACGCTTGTCGATGACATGCACCACGTCCTTGTTGGGGCCGAAGAATACATCCACCCAGGCATAGGGTGTGTTTTCATGACTGCGCATGAAGAACCCGGGTCCCAGGGTTTCGATTTGCCTGATCGTCTCCCAGCTTTCCATATCGATAACGCTGACATTACCTTCTCTGAGGTTCGGTGTTGCCAACACCATACGGCCCTGGTATTCCCAGGTGATACCGGACCCGAGGTGAGGCATTCCCGGTAATGCCAGGTCGGGAACAATCACCCGGCCGATATCCAAATCGACTACCTGTCCCTTGCCTTCGCGCGACGCGCCGATGATGGAAACGTATTCCTGGTCGAAGAAAAAATCGTCGAGATAGTCATCGACGCGAATGCGTCTTACCGGAAAGGGCTCGATTTTGCGGTTTTCACCCGAGTCCGTATTGTAATCATGCACCCAACCATCGAAACCTGCCGGCGGGTCATCGCCGTAATAAATTTGCCAGACTTCAGGGATGTCTTTCAAGGCGGCGATAAAACTGTTCCGTGGCGGCGCGGTATAGACTGCGGAGACGCGTGATGTCTTGCCGTCTTTGTCGGCCACGTCAATAAGTTTGACTGGTTTTAAATCGACCGCATCCAGCAGTACCAGCGAATTTGGCAGGTAGTTTGCCACCATGACGTAACGATCATCGGCCGATACCGCGAGGTTGCGAGTATTGATACCGGCACGAATTTCGGCGACCAGCTTGAGATTGTAGATATCGTACTTGCTGATCCAGCCATCGCGTGAGGCGAAGTATACAAAGCGCCCTGAACTCGAGTACTTGGGGCCGCCATGCAGTGCGAAGCGTGATTTGAAGCGGTGGATTGGCTCCAGGCGATCACCATCGAGCAGGGTTACATGGTGGTCACCGAGCTCAACTACGAGGAACAGGTTAAGCAGGTCATCGACCTTGAAAACAGGTTCTGCGGACAGGTCCTGTGGGCGATTGTGAATTATTCTGCTGGCAGTGATCTCCGGCAAGCCCCAGATGACGGTTTCGGTGGAAGGCGTATAAATGAATTCAACCAGTGCCTCGATATCCGCCGCTGTCAGCTTGTCCGCAAACGCGGGCATTTGCGTGGCGATGCGACCGCCACTGATCACCTCGATCGCGGCTGGCTTGCGCAGGCGCTTGAGGTTGCCGGGTAACAGTGCCGGCCCCATGCCGCCCAGGCGTTGTGGGTTGTGGCATACGGCACAATGATCCTGGTAGAGCCTGGCGGCATCCTGGGCAAAGCCCGAGGGCGCTAAAGCAAGAGCCAGACAGATCAGGGCGAATTTGGTTGCAACACCGGTGGGTGACATATGAATAACCGTAGTTTCTTGCGCTGAGCCGACGCGGCTACTCGGTTACCGTTACGCTGCCGAGCATTTCAGGGTGAGGGCCGCAACGGTAAGGGTAGGTACCGGGTGTCGAGAACACCCGCTCATAGGTATCTTCCGGGAAAAGGTAATCCTCGGGTTCTGCTTCACCCAGCGCTTCGAACCAGACGCTGTGATACTGGCGTTTTTCGCGATTTTCCCAGCGTAGTGTCTGTCCCTGTTTAATCGTGATTTCCTGGGGAATGAATTTATAGTCCTTGATCACGATCAGTAATTCGGCATCCTCTCCGGCGAAAGCACCGGCACTGAAACAGGCCAGTAATAATCCAATCGCTAGTAAGTGATGCTGCATCGATTCACCTCGAGTTCGACGATTCGTATGTGTGCCTACAGTCCTGCCGCGTTGATCTCCGCTTCCTCGTCGTCGAATCCGAGCTTCAATCCCAGGGATACGTGGTGAAAACGGCTACTGCTGTAGTCATCGTGGATCGCAAAGCCGATATTGTACCATTGGTCGAGACTCATGCTGATATCGCCGGGTTTATCGGAAGTCAGTTTGCGTACCATCTCGACGGTCCATACGCCGTCAGTCAGGCTGCCGCTAAAACTCACTCCCTGGCCGCCACTCATGACCCGTTGTTCGAGGATGTAGCCATCTTCGGACTCACCACTACCGGATTTGTAGCGTAGCAAATCCATGAAAGAACCGTTTTCCAGCGCGGCCTGAATCTCGGCCTCATCTTTTAGCTTGTCCCAGCCGCCACGCTGTTTGCCACCCTTTCCTTCAATTTCGATTTCGCTGCGGCTTTCCTTCAGGTACTTGGTATAACCCAGGCTTAGATCGAGTCGAGATGCCAGCGGGCTGCTCGCGAGTTCCGCTTCGTCGGGCTGATGCGGCATGTAGTTTGCATCGTGATGACAGCTTTGCCAGCATCCCGCGCGCTCCGCGTATTCGACCTTCGGGTCGTCTTCACTGTCGGTCGCCAGCATCACCGCGAGCTTGATCGGGTTTTCCGGGTCCATCTTGCCGCCATCGACAAAGGGTACCGGCGCGTGCTCACCATCTTCCCACTGGAAACGCATGTAGAGATTGTCAGCATCGTGGGCAGCCTGGATGTTGACCGGGATGCTGCCGCGTTTATCGGGGATCACCGTCTCTTCGGCCTTGTCGCCGACAACTATCAGGTCGCCGATATCCATTTCTTCGTCTTCATGACATTCAAAGCAGCGGTCGCCCTTGACGAAGGCGCGTTTACCGCCATGATCGCTACCCTTGAGTACCCATTCCATTGAAGCCTGTCCCGGATAAAACAGAGTCACTTCACGGGCTTCGATAGCAGACCAGTCGACTTCGCCAGCGGGCGCCGACTGATTACTGGTAGCAGCGGGCTCTTCAACCGTGGCTACCGCTATTTCCTCAGTCTCGCTGGCTTCGGTTTCGACAACGCTCTCTTCCGCGGCTTGTTCGGTTGTCTCTGTAACTGTTTCGGTTACCTCGGCGACGCTGGTATCGGTGGTGGCCATGCCATCGATAAATGCCTGCCACTGCGGTGGAATGGGGCGCTTGTTGTCGGGGTTTGGTTGCTCCATGGCGGTGAGCTCTTCGTCGCTTAACTGGTCGTGTACCTTGTTGTGAGCAATCCCCTTGTGACAATCGATACAGGTGTTACCGGCTTGCATACCGTTGATATGTTGTTTACGCGAACGTTTCTTTTGCTCTTCCGGGTTCATCGAATCGAAATCGTGGCAGTTGCGACATTCACGCGAATCGGTTTCCTTCATCGCTTTCCATACGTTCCTGGCGAGTTGCAGGCGTTTGGCGTCAAATTTTTCCGGGGTGTCTATCGATCCCAGAACCTTGTGCAGGATCTCGTTACTGGCCTGTACTTTGCGTACCACCTTGTGCACCCAGGGATCGGGTACGTGACAGTCGGAACAGGTAGCGCGTACCCCGCTGCGATTGGTGTAGTGGATAGTTTTCCGATATTCCTGGTAAACGTTTTCTTCCATCTCGTGGCAGGAAATACAGAAATCCAGTGTATTGGTGGCCTCCATGGCGGTATTGAAACCACCCCAGAAAATAACCCCGACGATCATGAAGAACAGGGCGGCGCCGAGGGTTGTTCCCAGCACAACCTTGCGCGACATCATTCCAAATTTTCGAGACGATTCTGCCATGTGTTAAGCCACCTTGTTGTTGTTCTGTTTAATTCGAAAAAATCACTTGAGACTTTTACGAAATACTTCAATTCTCAAAAAACAGGGCGGACACTCTATCGAGTATGCCCGCCCTGGTCTTACTTCATATCCGTAACTTGATGGACTATCAGGTTACATGGTTGGTGCGGTTATGCACATTGAACTTGCCGGTAGGCGTGGTCAAACCCTTGATGCGCTTGATTTCTTTAAGCGTTTTGGAGTCGTAAACCACGATCTCGCCGGTCGGATTACTGGCGTCTTTACGGTTCCAGACAGAAACCCAGACTTCAGAACCATCCGCGTTAAACTCAATGTGAACTGCGGCCTTACCTTCTTCCTCGGTTACCCGAATGGTCTCGACTACCTCGCGGGTCTTCTTGTCAATGACCTTGACACTTTGCTGAACAATGGGCTCGGGGTGCTTGGTCTGGTCAGCCCAGACGTAGTCAGACTTCGGATGAGTGCGGATAAACACACCTGGGCCATCGGTTTCGACTTCGTAACAGATTTTCCAGGCGGCATCCTTGTGGCCCTTGGGATCGTTGCCCCAGACGGTAACCTTGCCGACACCGAGATGGGTGGTGCCACCCACCGGGCCGCATTTATCATCAACCCAGTTAGCACCTGGCCCCGGATGCGGCAGCTTGTCGACATCGATCATGGCTTCAAGTTTGCCGGTATCTGAATCGACAATGACCATCTTGTTGGAAGCGTTAGCAGCGATCTGGAAATAACGTCCGCTCGGATCGAAGAAGCCATCGTGCAGGAACTTGGCGGAATTGACCTGCTTGATAGCCAGGTTATCGAGGTCGCGGTAATCGACCTGCCACATTTGTCCCAGTTCCTTCAGTGCAACCCAGAAAGAAGACTGTTTCGGCGTGGTGTAGATTGCCGCGACACGAGACTCGTTGACGTAGTCGCCATCGACATTGACACCACGGGTTGAAACCACTTTGAGCGGTTCCATGGTAACGGCGTCGAGAATGACAAAATGCGGTGGCCAGTAAGCCCCGCCGATGACGTATTTACCATCGCCGGAAACAGCGACATCACGCGCGTCGTAAGCCATCTGGGCTTCGGCGACGAGCATGCTGCCCGGCTTCTGCCACAGATCGATCTTGGTCATCTTGCCGTCACGACCCTGGGTGTACCAGAAACGACCGGGGACACCACCCACCGGCTTTTCGGTGTCGTGATGTTCGGTAGCCTTGATGACGTGTACCGCGTAACCGGTATCGATGTGGTCGACGATTTCATGTTTGTCGCCATCGATGATGGCAATCTTGCCGGCGTCACGTTCGATGACCACGAAGAAGTTTTCCCAGTTACGACCATGCAGTGGTTTGCTTGGGTAATCCTTCGGCTCGATATAAACCTTGTGCCGCTCCTTCATTAGCGCCAGTGACATTTCCGGTGGCACCGGGGGTTGCATTTGAATGTAGCGGGCCAGCATGTTTATTTCTTCGTCGCTGAAAATATCGTCGAAGTTGTTCATGCCACCTTCGGTGCCGAGTTTGATAATCTTGGACAAACGCTTGGTGCCGAGTTTGAGTGTACCCTTGGATTTCTTCGCTTTGTTAGGTTCAGGTAACAGGCTTTTGCCCGTAGCACCTGCCCTCAAAACGCCATGACAACCGGCGCAACGCTGGAAGTACATGCCCTTGGCCTTTTCGAATTCGGCCTCGTTTAGAGGCGTAAATTTTTTCGCAGCAAGGGCAGTCCCTGATATTGTGGCAAAGCCCATGCACGCGGTAAGCAATATCAAGCCGCGCCTGGTTTTTTCTGTGATACTCATCGAAGCATGCTCCTGATTGTAATGAATGAACCAATATCCAGGATATTGGCCGGATAAAAAATTATCAAAGATGACATTAAGCTTCTGTTGGGGGTCTTGCCTTGATCTATGTCAATAGAAAAGCGAGTGATTGCTATTCAGCTTTCCCGCGGACCGGGCGACAAGTCAGCCGGTCGGTAGTCTGGGTAAGTGGAGGAGCAAGAGATCTGTGCCTGCAGACTGCAAGCAAGAATAAAATAAAGGCCAGTGCTAGCACTGGCCTGAATTAATACTAATTATAAAGATTCGTATCTGGCTGGAAAATTACTGACCCAGGCTGGAATAGTATGCCGCGAGATTGTCGATATCGGTATCGGAAAGTGGAGCAGCCATAGGCGACATCATCGGATTTTTGCGCTGACCATCGCGAAATGCTTTCATCTGGGCTATCAGGTAGCCCGCTTTTTGTCCAGCCAGATTAGGCCAGATATCATTCGTGCTAACTCCGTTCATACCGTGACAGGCGCCACAGGCAGCCGCTTTGCTCTTACCCGCCGCGGCATCCCCGGCGAAAGCTATGGAAGAACTGGTGCTCAGAGCAGCGATCACCACTAGTGAAAAGATTTTTCTCATGATATTTCCTTCTGGATTGAGTTAAAGATTGTGCCGAATTCTAAATGATTATTTGCCCCGCTGTCTTGATTTTTGTCATGCAAGGTCAATCAAGGCTCCAGGCGGAGCCGGGCCTGCGGCATAGCGTGGTTTGCCAGTAAGGCCAGGGAAACCTGGTCGAGCAGGGTTTTGCTGGATTGCTAAGGTTGCCGCCTCCCAGGAACCTGGCAGGCGGCTATGTTTATTGCGGGATGGTCGAGGAAAGAGAGTCCTTACCGTTGTTGGCAACCGGATCGGGAGTGGTCAACTGCTCCTTTACGCGTGCGATAAAAGCATCGGTTGAATTTTCCGAGGCAGCCTTGGCCGAAGCCGCGGCGTTCGGCGGGATTACAACAGTACTGAGAAAGTCGTCTTCTTCCACTTCGGGTTTATCTTCCAGTGGTTCATCGTCCACCGAACCGAGGTCAAAATCAACCGGGGGTTTGGGTGGGACTACCTCGTTGACAGATGGAGCTTGTGTTGCTTTCGCCGCAGGTTTCATCGATGGAATGGGTGCCGATCCGAGCGGTGCTCTTGGGGCCGGCGAGCGTTGTGGTGCTGGCGCAGCCGCGGTAACCGGCTCTTCAATCGGTGGTATCGGTGCCGATGCAAAGGGGGATGGTTTATCAAAAACAACGCCCTCGTCTGCAGGTTGCGAATCGGAGGCAACTGGAACCGGTTCTTCAACCGGAGCCGGCTCCTGGATTGGTGGTGCCGATGCAAATGGCGTTGGATTGTCGAAAACGGCGGCTTCGGCCGCAGGTTGCGGATCGACTGCAGGCGCAATTTGCTCTGGCAGTGGTTCCGCCTGCGGTGGTTCTGGCACTGGCTCGACTGGCGCCGTGTTGACCGGAGTGTGATCTTTCGCAGGTTCGTAGCGCGTAGACAGGGTTCCGGAATCGGTAGCTGCGTTATCCTCATGCCTGGGGTTGGCTAGCTCTTTCACGTTACCGACGCCTATTTCGAAATTTGGCGCCGAAAACTGGCTCAGGTATGCATTCAAACTCGGTTTCAGTCCGTAACCGTCGGCGGTTACATTGAGGCGTCGATTCAGCAGGTACAGTAGCTGTAGCACGATCAATCGGATCGGTGCCGGGTCGTTGCCGATACCGAGCATTTCACGATTGCTCAAAGCCAGTGGTGCCGCGTTACGCCAGGCGAAACAGCCCTGGGTCGCGATTACCGCCGGCAGTGCCCTCATCGGGGTTTCGATCGCGTCTTGCTTGCGCTGCTCCATCCACAGCTCGATATTTTCCTGTAACTGTCGGTAGCTATGTTTAATTCCGCTAAAGCCGAACATGAAGGCTGGCGGTCTGCCGATCAACTCGAAGCGTGCCGTACGTAGCGGGTCCTCATGGAAAAAAGTCTTGTTAGGACCAGGCTTCAAACCATTTTTCTTGGCGAGTTTGATCAACACGGCTTTGTCGATGTTGGTTTCGAGACGAGCCAGTGACGCACAGGCGTTGAGGGAGTCAAAAAATGTTTTACGGATAAACTTGGCTCTGACCGAAAATACCGCGAGCACGGATTCGTAAAGGTATGCGTTATTGGCGCCAACCATCCCGATACGGGGGAAGTCGCGATTATAAACCACGATGTCTATATGTTCGGATTGATTGCCGAAAGCATCGACTATGCGGCCAGAGCCGACGCCGAAGTTTTCAGGTAAGAACGGTTCGAGTACAGCGCGCACAAATGCTTCATTTGCGGCTGTGTCTTCCAGTTCATCTTTTTCGATTGCTGCAATTACATCGGCTTCGCCTTTGAGTCTTTTTGCAACAAGTTGTGCCCAGTCTTCGTAATTATTCATGATACCTACCGATTGCTTAGCGCTTCTCTCAGATCATTTTTAGCAGAATGGAGGGAAAGTTCTACATTATTATCAATACTTTAGTATAAATTTGCAGATTAATCCCAGGTTATAGACCCGATATTCGCTTATCTCAACTGTGTTTGGTCGATTGTTGAGGTATTATGAATTTTTTACATTTTTGTGTATCAATGCGATTAATCGACCCTTCGGCAACCGATTTTGATCAAATTTACAGTCAATTCCAGTGGTCGATTCCCGAATATCTCAATGTTGCTAACCAGGTTTGCGAGCGACATCAGGCGCAGGCACAGCAAATTGCTGTTTACTATGAGAACGCTGCCGGCCAACGTGCAAGCTATAGTTTTGCAGATTTAAAGAAGTACTCGGATCAATTCGCCAACGCGTTGCGCGCACTTGGTGTTGGACAGGGTGATCGGGTGGCGATCGTGTTACCGCAAACTATCGAGACCGTTGTCGCGCATCTCGCTATTTTCAAACTTGGTGCGGTATCACTGCCGTTGGCAATCCTGTTTGGACCCGAGGCCCTCGAATATCGTTTACGTGATAGCGGTGCACGCGCGGCTATCGTGCATACCAGTCGCTACCACGACATCAGTACCCTGCAACCGGAACTACCCGATTTACAAACCGTGATCGGCTGTCGCTGCGGGGTAGCTCAGGATGAATTCTGGACCCTGTTGGAGCAGGGGTCGGATGATTTCAGCGTGGTTGAAACCCTGGCAGACGATCCAGCCTGCCTGATCTATACCTCTGGCACCACAGGTCCTCCCAAGGGGGCCTTGATAGCGCACCGTGCGGTAATGGGAAATTTCACCGGTTTTGAAATGTCGCAAAACTTCTTTCCGCAAGCGGGTGATGTGTTCTGGACACCGGCCGACTGGGCCTGGACCGGCGGGCTGTGGGATGCTTTGCTGCCGGCGTTGAACTATGGTATGCCGGTGGTGGCGTTCGAGGGTAGCGGTTTCGATGCCGAGCGGGTGTGCCGGTTGATGGGCGACTACGCGGTAACTAACGCCTTTATTCCACCGACCGCATTAAAGATGATCCGGGTTTTACCCGATGTGAAGTCGAACTTTAAGTTGCGCTTGCGCGCCATCATGAGTGCCGGTGAACAAGTCGGCGAAGAGCTGATCCACTGGGGCCGCGACGCCCTGGGTTTGACCATCAATGAAATGTGGGGGCAGACGGAGTTTAATTATATCGTTGGTAATTGCTCGGCGATCATGATGCCGAAGCCGGGGTCGATGGGCAAACCATATCCGGGCCACCGCGTCGACGTGATCGATGAGGCAGGCAATGTCATGGGGGATGGTGAAGAAGGCGAACTCGCGGCCAGGTGTGACGATCCGGTGATGTTTCTGGGTTACTGGAACAATCACCAGGCGACCCGTGCTAAAATCACCGCCAACTGGTTTCGCACCGGTGATGTGGGTTATCGCGATGAAGATGGCTTTCTGTGGTTTGTCGGGCGCAAAGACGACGTCATCACCAGTGCCGGCTATCGCATCGGCCCTGGTGAAATCGAAGATTCTTTGCTGAAGCACGCGGCCGTGCTGCAGGCTGCGGTAATCGGCAAGCCGGACGATCTGCGCGGTGAAATCGTCAAGGCCTTCGTGGTGCTAAGCCAGGGCCACGCAGCCACCCCTGAGCTGGCCCGAGAAATTCAGCAATCGGTACGCACGCGTCTGTCCGCGCACGAGTATCCGCGTGAGGTCGAATTTATAGATAGCCTGCCGATGACCACCACCGGCAAGGTCCGGCGTATCGACCTGCGCGCCCGCGAGTCCGGGACCTGAACCCTCGGGGTCAGACCACATTTTTCGCCCTCCCCGTCAGTAAATTGAACCAAAGTCCCGAAAAATGTGCTCTGACCCCTTCGAAGCCCCCTGTCAGATAAACGACGTAAATCCAAATTAAGCAATCAGGGCGTATACCAGATCGGTGAGGTGATCGCGCGCTCTACATTCACCATCGGAATCTCCTTCTTCATTTTAATCCCGAAGCGTTTTGCCTCGTATGCGGTCCAGCGCGGCGTGGGGATTTCGAGCACGCGAGCGTAGTACGCGGCGCTGATCTTTGGATCAAACTCGGGATCGGTCCACGCTGTGATCAGCTCCGGTGAACCAATCGTGTTAGACCAGGTCGCGTTGGCAATATCAACCGTATTGCCAACCAGCGGTAGTTTGCCGTCAGCGCCGGGTTTGCGGTCTCCAGACCAGGCTACGTCGAACACCTTCTCTTGTCGCTCACCTGACTTGTCAACCCAGACCTTGACGATCTGGATACGGTCCAGGTTGCCCGACAACGGGTCCCGCAGTGCAGCCGCCAGAAAACTCGGCGACTTGCCTTCAGGCGCGCTGGAAAGATCACTACCCATTGGCACGCCCTTGCCGTAGCCCACATTTGCGGGTAGACGATTCTGTGCATCGGCCTCGGTGAAATCCCAGCCACCGAAGAAACGCAGCATCATTCGAGAGCCGGTGGTCGAGTAGGTTTCCTTGTTCTGCATGGCGTCGAACAGGGCTTCGCGGGTATTCTCCCGGGCCCATACGCCGGCAAGGCCGGAAGCGACCATCCCCCAACCGGTATACTCGGCGTCACCAACCTTGGCCATCGGGTGCTCGACACGCTTGGGGTTCGGTTCCGCACCGGAATGTTTGCCGAAGAAGTTGTCTTCCTGTGCGGTAGCAAGACCAGTGTGGCTGTCGGTTGAACCGATGAAACCTACCTTGTACGGGTTTACGCCAAGCTCCTGTTCAAGTTGCAAGCCTACCCCTAGCGCGGAACGAGCGTACTCGTACTGGAGCATTTCGTCCTTCTTGAACTCGCTGAGGTCGAGGTTGCCCTGGTCCCATATCTCGTAGTCGGCGAACTCGTCGTTTGGTGACAGCAACGGATGGGTCTCGCCGTCTCCCTTGATCTGCGTGATTTCGTAGAGCGGTTCCCACTTGATGCGTTCCTCCGCCCACGCACGGTCGTATGGTTTACCAGTGAACGTATCCTTGACTGGAAACATGACGCCGTTTGACAGGTTGCCGTTGTGCGCGATTGCCAGTACGCGTCCTCCGGTCTTGTCTTCATAGCTTTGCAACCACTTCCACAGGTCGCGTTCGTCCGGGCTGCCGTACGGAGGCAGCGAGGTGTACGGCTCCATCAAACTCACCTTGAACCCTCCGTCGCGGTAAATGACAACACGATGACGGTTGGCGCCGTTTTCGGTTGAGGTCCATTCGTAGCCATGAAACGCGGTGTAACGCCCGGGCTCGTTGTATTTCTCCGCGGCCTTGATGGTCTTATCCCAGGTCGAACGGTAAGCGGGGGTCCCGGGAGCGAGGTAAAGGGCTTCAGGAAAGCTGTTCCCGGTGAGAGACTGAATGATCTCGATCGCAGCCGCGACCCCCTGCTGGCCACCTTCCTGGATCATGTCGTACCACTTTTTACCTGTCGGATCGGCGAGCATCTTACGGTCACCGGAGTTCAACAAAGGGAAAAAACCCATGTTGTCTGAATGGTCGGCGACGACGAGGAAGTCGAGCGGTCGCGACAGTTTGACCTGCAAGCCGGTCGAGGATGTCAGTTCCTCACCGCGCGCAAATCGGTGCGCATCTTCGGGCAAGAGCCTCGCACCAAATGCACCGGCGTCCAGTGAATTACCGGTATGCACATGGGTGTCGCCCCAGAATACTGCGGTGGGAAAGTTACGCCCCGCGTAAGGCGAGTAGTGCTTTTGCGCAGGGAAGGAGTCCTTTACGTCATCCGTGGGCGGCGGTAACTGGGCATACGAGGCTGAACATACTGTGATAGCCGCCGCGACAATCGCCACGCCGCATTTAATATTTGCTCGCATTTGTGCTTCTCCGTCTAGACATTTGTCGATAATGCAGATCGTATCATGTGTTGCTTTTTTGAAACAAGAGAGTGCCTGCCAGATCAGTTGATCTGAAAATAACAATCAAAGAGGTCTGATTCGAATGATTTGGGAAGACTTGCGGTTACCTCGGACAAGTCGCAGTATGGTGGTCAGTCGGGTGGATTCAGCAGGTTATGGTGGCCGAGGTTTTGCAGCAGGCGTTCGCCGCACAGGGCCATGGTCGTATCCAGCTCCCGGTAGATGATGTCGAGGGCCTGGTCGACGCCGGCTTCACCCCTGGCGCCGAGACCATAGATAAAGGCGCGCCCGATGTAAGTGCTTTTCGCACCCAGGCAGATTGCCTTGAGTACATCCTGCCCGCAACGTATACCGCCGTCGAAATGGACTTCGATATCCTTGCCGACTGCGGCCACGATTTCCGGTAGCGCACTGATCGATGAACGCGCCCCGTCAAGCTGACGTCCGCCATGGTTAGAGACGATAATGGCATCAGCGCCCGCCCTGGCTGCCAATTTTGCATCCTCGGGATCGAGGATGCCCTTGATTATCAATTTGCCGCCCCAGCGCTCCTTGATCCAGTCGATATCCTGCCAGGATAGCTTTGGATCAAACTGTTCCGCGGTCCAGGAGGACAGCGATGACAGGTCGCCAACGCCCTTGGCATGGCCGACGATGTTACGGAAGGAGTGGCGTTTGGTGGTGAGCATGTTCAAACACCAACGCGGCCGGGTCATAATCTGTAACGCGGCGTTAAGCGAGGGCTGCGGCGGTGCGCTCAGCCCGTTACGCAGGTCCTTGTGTCGTTGGCCGAGGATCTGCAGGTCGAGGGTCAACATCAATGCGCTGCAGCCGGCATCCCTGGCACGATCGATGAGGCGGCCGACAAAGTCACGGTCCTTCATTACGTAAAGCTGGAACCAGAAAGGTTTGCTGGTGTGTTCGGCGACATCCTCGATCGAACAGATACTCATCGTCGACAAGGTAAACGGTACGCCGAACTTTTCCGCGGCACGCGCTGCCTTGATCTCACCGTCGGGATGTTGCATGCCGGTTAATCCGACTGGTGCCAAAGCGACGGGCATGGTTACTTTCTGGCCGATCATTTCGGTTGTTACCGATCGATCGGTTATGTCTACGGCAACCCGTTGGCGCAGTTTGATATGCTGGAAATCAGTTTCATTGGCACGGTAGGTTGACTCGCTCCAGGAACCTGAATCGGCGTACTCATAAAACATACGCGGTACGCGCTTACGTGCCAGGTTTTGCAAATCTTTAATATCACAAATTGCCGCCATGTATCCTCTTATTTCGGGCCCTTTTCGGTGACAGTTTACTTTATTCACTGGCTAAATCCATCTACAAGAGCATCAAGTCAGAATTAAGTAAACTGTCACCGAAAATTCGGTTAGCATCTATTCGTCATGCTCGATATCACCAGCCTTTGCAAGTCTTACCGGTATGCCGACGCCCGTCAGGATGTGCTGCAGCAACTCGATTTTGCGATGGCGGCATCGTCATCGGTGGCCTTGCTCGGTGACAGCGGTAGCGGCAAGTCGACCCTGCTACATTTGATCGCCGGGCTCGAGCGGCCCGATAGCGGTGAAATAGTATTCGCCGGGCACCGGATCCATGCGGACCCCGAGTCAACTCTGGCCGCCATACGACGCTCGGAATTAAGCCTGGTGTTTCAGCAATTTCACCTGATTTCGACCCTGACCGTACTTGATAACATCAGGTTTCAGGCGGCACTGAGTCAGCGTTTGGAGCAGCATTACGAGGCTGAATTAATCGATCGCCTTAATCTGGGCAGTCAGTTGAAAAAGTTTCCGTACCAGCTATCGCGCGGCCAGCAACAGCGCGTCGCCATCGCACGTTCATTACTGCACAAACCGCAACTGGTGCTGGCGGATGAGCCGACTGGCAATCTCGATGAAAAGTCCAGCCTCGAAGTCATGGGCCTGTTCAGCGACCTGGTTAAACTGGCGGGCAGCAGTCTGTTAATGGTTACCCATAGCCAGGCGATGGCAGCGTTTATGGACCGGCGCGTTTGGCTGCACAACGGCAAGCTGGCCGAGATCGAATGAAGCCCGGTTTTTACTGGATACTGAAGGCTTTGCTGAGCCATTACTGGCGGCATCCCTGGCAGACCCTGTTTCTGTGCATCGGCCTGGTAGCCGGTGTGGGTCTGTGGTCCGCGGTACAAATTATCAATCAGCACGCCACCGCAAGTTACCAGCAGGCGCAAAACCTGCTCGGCGCACAGGCGAACTACTGGATCCGCAGTCGCCGTGATACCGGTATCGAGCAATCACTCTATATAAAGTTGCGCCGTGAGGGTTTTCGCCAGGTGATTCCCGTGGTCGAGCTTGAAGTCAGTACCGCGGAAGGCGTATCGATCAGCATAATCGCGACCGACTTATTGGCTCTGCCTGAAAATGCATTTGATGCCGAACAGTCCACGCAGGACTTTGCCGAAACCTGGTTGAATTTTGTGCAGCCGCCGTATCGTGCCTGGGTGCCCTCGGTACTGGCCGCCGAACTCGGTCTCAAGCAGGGCGAGCAACTCGAGTTGCGCGATGGCCGCCTGTTGCCGCCGGCGTTGCTGCAGGCGCGGGTGCAGCAGGGTCGGCGGGTGTTGATCGATATCGGGGCGGCGATGTCGATGGCGGGGTCGCAGCGGCTCAGTTACCTTGCGGTGGGCGGGATCGCGCCGCGTGAGTATGCTCGCCTTGCCGCGAGCCTGCCCGATCATATCGAACTGATCGAGAATCAGCAGCACCTCGACCTGCAGCAACTGACCGCAAGCCTGCACAGTCATTTAACGGCGATGAGCCTGTTGTCATTTGCGGTGGGACTGTTTATCGTTTTTAACGCGGTGCGCTTTTCGCTGTGGTACCGCCGCGCAACGCTGCTCGATCTGCGTTTGATGGGTTGTGACCTGTGGCAGCTGTTTAGCGCGATTTTGTGCGAAACCCTGGCGTGGAGCGTGATCGGTACTGCCTGCGGATTCGTCCTCGGCATTATCCTCGCCCATGCATTGTTACCTGGTCTCGGTGCCAGCCTGCAAAGTCTCTATGACGCCACTGTCGAAGCGGATCTCGGGTTGAGTCCGTGGACGCTGTTACAAGCCTGGGGGATAACCCTGCTCGGTTTGATCTGGGCACTCGCCTGGCCGCTTTACCGACAATTGAAGCATTCCAGTTTCGTGGCTGGCAGCAGTACTACGATGCTTGCGGACGAGGCCGTCGCACGGCGTCGCCTTGCGTTTGGGGCCCTGCTGCTTGCCGGCGTTGCCTGGCTTGCTTATGCACAGATTGCAACCGCTACCCAGGGATTCGTGGTACTCGCTATGATTCTTTTTGCCGCCGCCTGGGTGCTGCCGATCTTACTGGCCTGGACTTTGCGCCTGTTTGGTAACTTGTTGCCGCCGCAATACTTACTGACCCGCTGGATGGTCAGCGATGGCTGGTCGCAATTGCCTGCGTTACGCAGTGCCATGATGGCCCTGTTGCTTGCTTTGACCGCTAACCTGGGCGTAGGCAGCCTGGTCGATAGTTTTCGCGGTGCTTTTGTCGGTTGGCTGGAAATCCGTCAAAGTGCCGATATCTACCTGCGTGCCCCCCACTTGAGCTATCAACAACTGAAAGTATCACCCGGCAATGCCGACTGGCTCGACGCCAGCCACCATCGAATTGGAGTCAGTACGCGTTGGCGTGGTCGGCCGAGTTTGATCCGTGGAGCCAATACCGGGGCACCCGACAGCCTGGTGTTTCCATTATCGAAATGGCAGGGCGATTCCACGGCATCGGCGCTGAAATCCTGGCGCGAGGATCCGGGAAAAATACTGGTCAATGAGCAGGTACATTTTCTGGCCGGAGTCCAGCTCGGAGAAAAGCTTGAACTGTCTACCGACAGGGGTTTGCAGGAATATGAAGTGGTTGGCGTTTTCTATGATTACGGTAATTCGTACTTTCAGTTCTATCTGCCCGATCACGTGCTGGCGCGTAACTGGGATCACTACTACTCGCGTGGCGTCGCGCTGTGGCTGAAGCGGGACAATGCCGCAGCAATGCAGCAAGCCGAAGCAAGTTTGAAATCACTGGGTGCACAACCGGGTGACTGGATTTCGCAGGCCCAGGTGCGCAAGTTGTCGGTGGGTATCTTCGATCGGACCTTCGCCATCACCGCCGCAATGAACCTGTTAACACTGATTGTTGCGGCGATTGCGTTGCTGGCTTCATTGCTCGCGATTTTGCAGGAACGCCTGCCCCAGTTTGCGCAGTGGCGGGCGCTTGGGTTGCGCCAATACGAGCAACTGTTGCTGGTAGCCACACCGTTGTTTATTTTTTGCACGATTGTCTGGTTGCTGTCGATTCCGCTCGGTGCACTGTTAAGCTGGATATTAATTCACAAGCTCAACATCATCAGTTTTGGCTGGAGCATGCCGTTGCTCTGGGATATCGGCCCGGCACTTCAATTGGCCCTGGTTATTTTCCTGATTTGTACCTTTACCCTGTTACTGGTCTCATTTCAGTGGCGGCGCCAGATGCCGCTGGCTTTGGCGCAACTCGGGGAAACGCTTTGATGCGAGCTTTATCATTGGTTTGCCTCGCTTTACTCGGTCTTGCCGCCGATGCGCAGGGTCTGCTGGGAGACTTGCGTAACCAGGGGACCGGTTTTGCCCAGGTAATTCCAGGCAGGACGCTGGAGTTTCCGCAAGACCATAGTGCACATCCTGATTTTCGTATCGAATGGTGGTACCTGAGTGCAAATCTCACCGACCGTGAGGATCGCGATTGGGGCCTGCAGTGGACCTTGTTTCGTCAGGCTTTGAGCCCGCAACAAGTTGATGCTGGCTGGCAAAGTAACCAGATCTGGATGGCGCACGCCGCCATCACGACCCCCGATGGCCATTTTTATGAACAGCGTTTCGCACGTGGAGGTATTGGTCAGGCTGGTGTTACCCGCATCAGCGGTGACGGCTATTTCAATGCCTGGATCGATGACTGGCAATGGCGTTCGAACGGCGCGGCGCTATTCCCGGCGAAACTCGAGTTCAGCATTGGCGAGCGGGAGATTAAATTGACCCTGGAAGCGAGCGGCGAGCTGGTGACCAACGGCGTCGATGGTTATAGCCAGAAATCGGCTCAGGGGCAGGCCAGTTACTACTACAGTCAGCCGCATATCCAGGTGCATGGTTTTGTAAACCAGGGGTCGGAGAAAACTTACCTGAATGGCAAGGGTTGGCTCGACCGCGAGTGGAGTTCACAGGCGCTGGCAGACAATCAACAGGGTTGGGACTGGTTCTCGCTGCACCTGGACGATGGCTACAGACTTATGATTTACCAGCTGCGTCACGATGATGGTGAACACTGGCTCAGTGGTAACTGGATCGACCCATATGGTAATTCCACCTTGTTGGATAGTGATGCAATCGATTTGAACGCGCTCCGCAGCCGCGAAGTTGAAACTGGTGAGAATCAATCGCGCCAGTTACCGATGGAGTGGCAACTGACCCTGGTCAGGCAAAACCGCCGCTGGCGAATTCGACCACTTTATGACCAGCAATGGATGGGTACGCGCTTTCCCTACTGGGAAGGCGTGGTGCTGGTCGAAGACGGGCAGGGCTCCCGTTCCGGCGTCGGTTACATGGAACTCACCGGTTATCAGTAATTATCCCCTGGTTTTTCGGGTTGCGATGGCGGCTAATGGATCGTCGGGCCAGGGGTGTTTTGGGTAACGACCCTTCATTTCTTTTTTTACATCATGATACGACGAACGCCAGAAGCCGGCCAGATCCTGGGTGATTTGCAGCGGCCGTCCAGCCGGGGATAATAAATGCACGACGAGCGGGACTTTGCCTGCCGCCACTGTCGGGGATTCTTCACAACCAAACATTTCCTGAAGTTTTACCGCGAGCACCGGAGGAGTCTCGGTGTAATCTATCGCAATCGATGACCCCGAAGGTACTTTCAGGCGTAACGGTGCGAGTTGCTTCAAACGCTGGCGTTGTTCCCAGGGCAACAACGCTTCCAAACTGTCTTTTAATTTGAGCTTTTTGAAGTCCTGCAACAAATTAACCTCGCCCAGGTAAGGCGCCAGCCAATCATCGACAGTGGCGAGTAATGTTTCCTGACTGATATCGGGCCAGTTTGCGCCGCCCTCGACCGATCGAAGCAGGGATACCCTGGCGCACCACTGGTGCAAATCAGCAGTCCAGGGTAGAAGATTGAGCCCCTGTTTTCGGATATGCTGAATCAATGCGTTTGATTTTGCAGCCGCGGGTACGGAGCTTAAGAATGTTCTTGTCATCACCAGAGAGCCGATTTTCTGCTGTTCTTCGGCGACAAATCGATTCGTTTTCTTATCCCATTCTGCAATGGTCTGCAAACTGACCAAATCACTTAGCAGCGTCGAGAAGAGGTCTACATCGAGGGCAGCGGCAGATCGAATCAAATCACCTTTACCACCCGCGACACTGCTGACCTCGGCGACTGCGAGCCAACGCTTGTTGCCCAGATGATGTTCGCTCACGAGATTGGCGCTGCGGCCGTTGGCGAGCTGGTAACCACCCGAGTGTCGTCGACGGGCGATACGGTCCGGGTAGGCGCAGGCCAGTAAATAACCGGGTGCTTGATCAAAACCGGGTGAATGCCCTGGTTCACGCTTTTTGTAGCCTGATTTATCTACCTGCTCTTCGAATTGCCGCGCCAGCTGCCGGGTTCGGTGTAACCATCCCTGCTGCTCGCGAGGGCACGGAGTTTCGCCGGTCAGTAAGTCCAGGCGATAGCCGATATCAGGGTTGTCGTGGCTGAAAGGGTCGCGCTCGGAAAGCAGACTGGCTAACAGGGCCGCTGTATTGACGAAACCGGTTTTTGCCCCGCACAACAGCAAGTGCGCAAGCCTCGGGTGCACGGGCAGGGTGGTCATGGCCTGGCCATGCGGAGTAAGCACGGCAGCGGTTGCTTTCATTTCTATAGCACCCAGTGACTTGAGCAGGTCCAGCGCCTGTTGCCAGGGTCCTTTAGGTGGTGGGTCCAGCCAGCACATTTCGGCCGGATCATCCACACCCCATTGCAGCAATTGCAGGGCCAGTGGCGCAAGGTCCGCGCTTAATATTTCCGCGGTGCCATGCGGCGCCAGCTGCTGCTGTTGAGAGGATGACCAGAGTCGATAACATTTGCCCGCTTTCAATCTGCCGGCTCGGCCCATGCGTTGAACACTGGATGCATTTGAAATCTTCACCGTATGCAAGCCGGTCATGCCCGTCGCAGGGTCGAATTTGGGCTCGCGGGCGAGTCCTGAATCAACCACGATATCAATGCCCTCAATGGTGAGACTGGTTTCGGCAATATTGGTCGCAAGCACCACTTTCTGATCGTTTGATTCATGACCTGAAAGCGGTGCGATGGCTTGTTGTTGTTCGTCGATCGATAAATTGCCGAACAGTGGGCGTAGATGAATATCGTTAATCTTTCTCTCCAGCAACCAGCTGGAAAGTGCATCGGCGGTGCGTCTAATCTCCCCCTGACCCGGCAGAAAGGCAAGCACACTACTATTCGGGTTATCCCCAAGCGCCTGTTTGATCATTGCCGTCATGCGCTCTACGATCCGCTCTCGCGGCTGGCTGGCGCGACCGTAGATGACCTCCACGGGATAGGCTTTGCCTTCACTTGTAACGATCGGTGCATCGTCTAACAGCCGTGCGATTGCAGCGCTGTCGAGGGTTGCGGACATAACCAGTATTTTTAACGGATTGCCTGTCTTCTCCTCACCACTTCTAAACAGCGCCCGTCCTTTCAGGCACAGACCAAGCGCCAGATCGGAATCTAGATTGCGTTCATGAAATTCGTCGAATATCACCAGGCCTACCTCATCCAGCGAGGGGTCCTGCTGCAGCATTCTGCACAAAACTCCATCGGTAACAATTTCTATTCTGGTGTGTTTGCCGACCCTGGTATCCAGTCGCATACGATAGCCAACGGTTTGCCCCGGGACTTCGTTGATCAGACTCGCCATTCGATGGGCGGCCGATTTGGTCGCGATTCGGCGTGGCTCCAATAGCAGGATTTTCTTGCCCGCCAACCATGGTTCGGCCAGTAGTGCGAGCGGAACCAGGGTGGTTTTTCCCGCACCGGGTGGGGCTTGAAGCACGACCTCGTCATGCTCGGACAGGCGTTGTTTAAGCGGTTCTAAAACATCTTCAACAGGCAGGCGAAGCGGGATCAAATGGTTATCCTGCTGCTTCACATCAGCAATGTCTGGATTTTTTCGGAGTTGTACATGTCGCCAAGAGCTTGTTGCAAAACACCGATCCGATCAAGCGCTGCCGAAGTCAGTTTTTGTGCGGCAAGCATGATTGATTCATCAGCCGTGCTCTCGACTATGGCATCGTAGAAAGCAAAGCTACGATCGCAATAGAAGCTGAGTTGCTGCAGGTTAGAGTCAGGACTATTAGATTTATCCTCCAATTGTGCATTGTAAGACTTGAGTTGCTCAAGGTTCATGAAAATATCTTCACCCGGTAGTTGTTTACTATATTGCGCCAGGTTACCGAGGGCGTTTTCATTGCCGCTGATCTGTTGCCTGGTTTCCCGGGCCAGGGCAAGCAGTTGCGGGGAACCTGCAGCGATCCTGGCCATCGTATCGGCAAGGCTGCGATCAATATGAATCGCCGCCGCCAGCAGGTCGGCTTCATTATGGATGGCCCTCGGATCCAGCACGGGTTCAACCAACCCGGTGTCACGCTCTGTGTGATAGGCGCGTCGCCGTTCGGCTCTGAGCAAAGCGGCATGTCCGAGTTCTTCGCGTGCCAGGATTTCAGCGTATTTGCGTACGACTTCATTGTCTGACTCTGCCGCCACATGGGTATAGAAACGGAACGCGACCTCCTCGTTATGTACTGCGAATGCCAGTGCCTTGTAGGGAGTGCTGCGATGGGGATTGCGTGCCTCGTCATCATAGGTGGTTGATACCTGGGGATCGCTCCAGCTTATGGGGCCGATGTCGGGATTCTCGTCTATGCATTCCCGCGCCATCCATTCCAGCAGCAGGCGCTCATGCTCCTGTTCTTCAATTACCATGCGGTCAAACAGCGCGGCAGCCGATTCGTTGCCGACTTCACGCATCATGGCGGACAACCTGGAATAACGCCGGATAGCTTCGCGTTCTGCCTGCAGCGCGATGGACATCAGGTCACCGGTGGTTTTTACGTTGGTTGATAACATGTTTGCATACTCTCCGAGAGACTCATTGTCCCGGTCCTGACTTGATCACTAATTGATTTATGTCATTAGGCGAGTGTTTGATCACTCGCATAATCGCCTCGTCCCACACAGATTAGATTGCTACTACGTGAATTGTCCACAAGGTTTCACCGCCTCGCCCCGGTTACCTCCTGAATTAATTAAAGCGAACTCGGCGTATCTCGCTTGGCGTGACTTTATTGTGCGGCTCCTGGCGCTGCTGTTGATGCAGGGCTTGCTCGCTGTTGGCGTCACCCATGCAGGTTCGGAGCTGCCGCGTTTTATCGATGCTATCAGCCCCGATGAAATATTTCCCGGGGCGGACAGGCTGGGGTCACCCACCGGTGATCCACTGGTAGCACCCGCATATAAGCAAGGGCAGCAACTCGGTTTTGTTTTTCTGACTTCAGATTTCATGAATACAACAGGCTATTCGGGCAAGCCGATACATCAGCTGGTGGCCATGGATATGCAGGGCGTCATCCGCAAGGTATTGCTGGTAGAGCATCATGAACCCATCGTGCTGATTGGTATCCCTGAAAAACGTATCACTGCCGTGCTCAAGGACTACGAAGGACTGGACGTGGGTAAACTGGTACGCGGCACCCAGGAACACGACGTCGATATCGTGACCGGTGCGACGGTGACGGTGATGGTGATGGATGACACAATTTTACTAAGTGCCATCAAGGTTGCCCGGGTATACGGTTTATCCGGCCTCAGGGCCGAGCGCAAACCGAGCGGACCAGTGGCTTCGGTGAACCAGGATCTCAGTGAAATTGAAGACTGGCTCGGCCTGGTCAGCGATGGTTCGGTACGGCGTCTGAAAATCACTCTGCAACAAATCAACCGGGCCTTCGAGGAATCAGGCAATCCCCTGGCGCTCGAGTTTCCCGAGGAAGGGGAGGCAGATGAAATATTTGTCGAGCTCTACGCTGCTGTCGTTTCCATACCCAGCATCGGCCGCAGCTTGCTGGGGGAAAATGAGTACCGTAACCTGCAAAAAAAATTGAAACCGGGTGAGCAGGCGATTCTATTAGCGGGTGATGGACGTTTTTCTTTCAAGGGATCCGGTTACGTACGGGGCGGTATTTTCGACCGCTTCCAGATCGTCCAGGGTGACACTTCCATCCGTTTCCACGACAACTATCATAAACGCCTGCGCCATCTGGCTGCGGCGGGGGCACCTGAACTAAAGGATGTGGATTTGTTCAGGACACCGGCCGATTTGAAATTCGATGCCGCAAAGCCCTGGAAACTGGAGTTACTGGTCGGTCGAAATATCGGCCCTACAGAAAAAGTTTTTCTGACTTTTGACCTTGGTTACAAACCACCGGAAAAATACCTGAGTTTCAGCGAGATCGAGGTGAAGGCCGAGGATGTAGCCGCATCGGTTGACCAGTCTGAAATGGCCGCGCCGATCTGGAAAAAAATGTGGCAACTCAAGCTTGCGGAAATTGTGGTGCTTGGTATTGCGCTGGCCGTGCTCACACTGATCTTTTTTTTCCAGGACTGGCTGGTCAAGCGACCCAGATATACCGATCGGATTCGCATCGGTTTTCTTGTCTTTACCCTGTTCGGTATTGGTTGGTATTTCAACGCTCAATTGTCGGTGGTCAATATTCTCGCCATGTTTAACGCGCTGGTAAGTGGATTTGACTGGGGTTACTTCCTGATGGAACCACTGATATTCATTCTGTGGGGTTCGGTGGCAGCCGCGTTGTTGTTCTGGGGTCGTGGACCCTATTGTGGCTGGTTATGCCCTTTTGGCGCATTGCAGGAATTGATCAACCGGGTTGCCAAGGTCATTAACATAAAACAGGTGGCTGTGCCGTGGGCAATCCACGAACGCGTCTGGACGTTCAAGTATTTAATCTTTCTATTGTTGTTCGGTTTGTCGCTGTACTCACTGGAATGGGCTGAGCGCCTGGCGGAAGTCGAACCTTTCAAGACCGCCATCATACTGAAATTCGTACGCGACTGGCCCTACGTGATCTTTGCCGTGGCGGTATTGCTGCCGGGAATATTTATCGAGCGTTTTTATTGTCGTTATCTATGCCCGCTGGGCGCGGCGCTGGCAATTCCGGGCAGGATACGCATGTTTTCCTGGCTCAAGCGTTACAAGGAATGCGGTAGCCCCTGTCAGCGTTGCGCCAATGAATGCATGGTTCAGGCGATTCATCCCGAAGGCAATATCAATGTGAATGAATGTCTTTTTTGTCTGCACTGCCAGGTGGTTTATTCCGATGATCACATCTGCCCGGTGTTGATACAGAAGCGTCTGAAAAAGGAGCGGCAGGCTGCATTCTCGGCGAAAAGCAAAGGTAAGGAAGATACAGGTATCTAGGTTGTGTTTTGGAAAAGATTCAAAAATTTAGAAGGTTTGGTAGAACTAGAGAGCTTTGTATTAAGTAGATTTTTGGTCACCGCATTAAAGGTGAAAAAGATGTTTTTTAGCAAGCTCACTTTTAGGTTACGCCCCTTGTCTGACCTGGGGTTTAAATAATCCGCCTGCAAAGTAGCGGGCTTTATTAATGAGGTAAGTACGATGAAAAAAGAAGACGATAAATCGGAAAATGAAGGTCTAACCCGGCGTGACCTGCTGGGTGGTTCGGTAAAATTGACAGCGCTTGCCGGAGTAGGCGCGATGGCGGGTCTGGCTGCAATGACGCCGGAGACCGCTAATGCCGCGGGTTCCAACAAGGCCGATGTAGCACCGGGCGACCTGGATGAGTACTACGGTTTCTGGAGTAGTGGTCAGGCGGGTGAAATGCGTATTCTGGGCATGCCTTCGATGCGTGAATTGATGCGCGTGCCGGTGTTCAACCGCTGTAGCGCGTCCGGCTGGGGTTCGACTAACGAAAGCCGCAAGATCATGCGCGACGGTATGTTGCCTGAAACCAAAAAGTACCTGGATACCGGCGGACGTGGCGGCGTCTGGACCAATGGTGATTTGCACCATCCGCACATGTCATTCACCGATGGTACTTATGACGGTCGTTACCTGTTTATGAACGACAAGGCAAACACCCGTGTTGCGCGTGTGCGTTGTGACGTCATGAAGTGTGACAAGATGATCGAAATTCCCAATGCCTCCGACATACATGGTTTGCGCCCACAAAAATTCCCGCGCACCGGCTATGTCTTTGCCAACGGCGAGCATCGTGTGCCCATTCCGAATGACGGCAGTATCCTGGATGAGCCGGAAAAATATCACGCGATCTTTACCGCTATCGACGGTGATGAAATGAAGGTTGCGTGGCAGGTGATGGTTGATGGCAATCTGGATAACTGTGATGCGGATTACCAGGGCCTGTATGCCTTCTCGACCTGTTACAACAGCGAGGAAGCTACCAACCTGGGAGGCATGATTGCCAGCGAACGTGACTGGGCAGTGGTGTTTGACCTGAAGGCTATCGAAGCAGGTGTCAAGGCTGGTGACTTCAAGGAAATCAATGGCGTGCCGGTACTCGATGGCCGCAAGGGATCTAAATACACACGCTACATTCCCGTGCCTAACAGCCCTCATGGCTGTAACACCGCACCCGATGGCAAGCACATTGTATTCAATGGGAAATTATCGCCCACGGTAACGGTAATCGATGTCAGAAAACTGCCTGACCTGTTCAATGACAAGATCAAACCTCGTGATACTGTTGTCGCCGAGCCTGAACTGGGTCTGGGCCCATTGCATACAGCGTTTGATGGAGAAGGCAATGCCTACACCACGCTGTTCCTTGATAGTCAGGCGGTGAAGTGGAACATTCAAAAAGCCATCGATGCCTACAGCGGCAAGAGCGTGAATCCCATTCTCGACAAGCTCGATGTACATTATCAGCCGGGACACAACCACACCAGTATGGGTGAAACCAAGGAGGCTGACGGCAAGTGGCTGGTGTCGCTCAACAAGTTTTCCAAGGACCGCTATATCAATGTGGGTCCGCTGAAACCGGAGAATGAACAGTTGATCGATATTACCGGTGACAAGATGAAGCTGGTACATGATGGACCGACCTATGCCGAACCGCATGACTGCATCATCGTGCGTGCCGACGTTGTCAACCCGGATTCACTATGGACCAAGGGTGATTCTTTCTGGGAAGAAACCAGTGCGCAGGCGCAGCAAGATGGTATCGAACTGGGTACTGATTCCAAAATCATACGCGATGGTAAAAAAGTGCGGGTATACATGTGGTCGATAGCGCCGAGCTTCAGTATGGAGAAATTCACTATAAAACAGGGTGATGAAGTGACTATCATCGTCAGTAACAGTGATGCGATCGATGACTTGACCCATGGCTTCACCATGGCTAATTATGGCCTGGCGATGGAAATAGGTCCGCAACAGACGTCATCGATCTCCTTTACCGCTGATCGTCCGGGAGTTCACTGGTTCTACTGCCAATGGTTCTGCCATGCGCTACACATGGAAATGCGTGGCCGTATGCTGGTTGAGCCTGCTTAGGTCCCGAGTGAGTTCACGGCAACTTAAAGATCGTTCGTCAGCCAGCCCGGCATTTTGTCGCGGGCTGGTTGGCGGGATTTTGCTGTGTCTGTTATTTTTGGCGTTTCCGGCGATAGCGAAAGAATGGCGGGTTATTCCGGGTATTGGCACGTTGCAAAGCGCCATCGATACGGCTCGATCGGGTGATACCCTGTTGTTGGCTGCGGGAATCTATACTGGTTCGGTAGATATCCACAGAAGCCTGATTTTATCGGGTAACGGTGTTAAAGGTGGTGCTGGCGACAGCATTATCGATGGTGAAGGCTCATCACATGTGATCAAGGTATCGGCACCCGAAGTAGTCATTAGTGGATTAAAAATCCAGCATTCGGGCGATGTTGCGGAAGACGAAAACAGTGGAATTTTTATCACCGATAAAGGTGATCGCACGCGTATCGAAAACAATCATCTGGAAAACAACCTGATCGGTGTTTATCTAAAGGGTCCCGAGTCGGTTGTGGTGCACGATAATGTGATTATTGGCAGCAAGTTTCACCGAATGAACGATCGTGGTAATGGCGTTTACCTGTGGAACACGCCCGGTTCAATTATCAGGGACAATGTGATTCGCTATGGACGGGACGGTATCTTTGTCAATGGTAGCCGCGATAACATTTTCAGCGGCAACCACATGTCTGAACTACGTTTTGCGGTGCATTACATGTACGCCCACGATAGTGAAGTCAGTAATAATATTTCAAACAATAATCACGTCGGTTTTGCGATCATGTTTTCAGATCGCATAATCGCAAAAAACAATATTTCATCGGCTGATGAGCAGCGCGGGTTGTTTTTTAATGCCACTAATTATTCAGTTATAGAGGGCAACCGTGTAATCGGAGCCGAGAAATGCATATTTATTTATAATGCCAACTTTAACCAGATCAATAGTAATTCTCTGGAAGCATGTCAGATCGGCATTCATTTCACCGCCGGCTCTGAAAAAAATGAAATTTATTCGAATGCCTTTATTGACAATCGTACCCAGGTGAAATACGTGGGCACCCGCTATATAGAGTGGTCCAAAAACGGTCGTGGTAATTACTGGAGTGATAATGCGGCCTTCGATATCGATAATGACGGCATCGCTGACCAGGTATACAAACCCAATGACCTGGTTGATCAGATTGTGTGGCGACACCCACTCGCCAAATTACTTTTGAATAGCCCTTCAGTGCAATTGCTTAAATGGATGCAGTCGGAATTTCCTGGACTTCATCCAGGCGGGGTAACCGACAGCAAACCATTGATGTCGCCGGCCCCGGTAACCCAAAGCAACGATCGCAACAGCCTGGTGTATGTTGCGGAACAAGGCGATTAATGCTGATGACAACCCCCATCACAACCAGGCAGGATGTTATTTCACTGGATGCTGTGAGCAAGCGCTACGGCATTGAAACGGTAGTCTCCGAGGTGGATTTCAAGATACAGGCCGGCGAATGCGTGGTGCTGGTCGGGCACAATGGCGCGGGCAAAACCACGCTGATGAAACTGATGTTGGGGCTTACCCGGCCCACCTTCGGTCGGGTAAACGTGCTCGGTAAAAATCCGGCAGCTGGGGCCGCGGTAAAACAACATCAAACTCTGGGTTACCTGCCCGAGAGCGTGGCGTTTTATGAAGCCATGACGGGTTGTGAAGTACTGGCGTTTTATGCCCGTCTTAAAGGCGTAGCGAATCGCCACTACGAGCAGCTACTGGATAGTGTTGGGCTTGCCGATGCGGCAAAGCGGCGTGTCGGCACCTATTCGAAAGGCATGCGTCAACGTCTTGGGCTGGCGCAGGCCATGCTGGGAGATCCTCAACTATTATTCCTCGATGAGCCCACGACCGGTCTTGATCCCGGTTTGCGTCATCAATTTTATGAACTGATTGATACCTTGCATAAGAAAGGTGCCACATCGGTAATCTCGTCGCACGCACTTAACGAAGTGGAGGCCAGGGCCAATCGTTTTATTATTATGAAAGCCGGTGTCATGATTGCCAGCGGCACACTCGATGAGCTTTATCTGCAGGCGGCACTGCCGGTTCGTCTCGAAGTTTCAGTGGCCCCGGGCGAAGCTGCCAGTGTAGCCGACCGCTTGGGGTCCAATATAAATATTGCCGAGGTCGGTAGTAAGTCGCTGCATCTGTCATGTTTCAATGGCGATAAAATGCCGCTGATTCGCCGCATTTCCGATCTCGGCGACGTGGTCGAGGATTTACAGATTATGCCCCCGCGGCTGGATGAGGTTTATAGCCACTTTATGAACGGAGAGTCGTCGTGAAGATGCTGTGGATACTGACCATGAAAGAGTTACGCGATGGATTCCGTAACCGCTGGATTGCGGCGGCTATCATTGTGCTGGGTATTCTTGCGCTGGTGTTGTCAGTGTTGGGTTCGGCACCAACCGGCTCTGTCAGTGTCAGTGAACTCGATGTCAGCGTTATCAGCCTGGCCAGTTTAAGTGTCTATCTGATTCCATTGATTGCGTTGATGTTGTCTTTTGATGCCATGGTCGGAGAGTTTGAACGAGGCACCATGATGCTTTTGTTGACCTACCCGGTGACGCGTTGGCAAGTCATCATGGGCAAGTTCCTGGGGCACGTATTGATAATGTTTATTGCCATTCTCGTGGGCTACGGTGGTGCGGCCATCGCCATGACTCTGGTTACCGGCAGTGACACGGAGGGCTGGCAGGCCTATGTGATAATGATGGCCAGTTCGATGCTGCTGGGTGCGGTATTTATCGCTCTGGGATACCTGGTCAGTGTGCTGGTTAAGGAAAGGGCGACAGCTGTCGGTGCAGTCATCGGCCTGTGGCTGGTGTTTGTCGTGCTGTACGATTTACTGCTGTTTGGTGCATTGACGATGGATAAAGACCAGCTGATTGGTCAGCAACTGTTCTCAATGTTAATGTTGGTCAGTCCAACCGACACCTACCGCGTCCTCAACCTGAGTTCGTTCGAAGGGGTCAGCGAGGCCGCAGGCATTGCTGGTGTTGCCAGTGAAGCCGGCCTGAGCGGAACTTTACTGGTCAGCGCCATGCTGTTGTGGGTGGTCGTGCCATTGGCAGGCACCCTGCTGGTGTTCCAGCGCCGCGAGCTTTAGTGTTCTCAGGCCAATAATTACTATCAGGTGATAAGATGTTGATTTAAAAGGATTGGAACCCTGACCTACAATTGTCAGATCCCGCGTTCGTTTCGTGGTGCCGGCATCATAGCCCTCAAAAAATTGATTAAATTATTGCTACTTTGGGAATACGAACACTTCTTCACCTGATAACAGGCTCTCATAAAAACCTTTCGTGCTTCGTATTTCCCTCGGCCAGTTTCGGACGCTCGGTACGGAAATCAGATCGATCGACACCGACCCTTTTGATTTTTCAATAACACGAAATATTAAAAATTAGCCTCAAGAAATGAGCTAACATGATTTACCGCTGCTTCTGTTGCCTTCGCATTGTACTCATAGGTCATGTCGAAAGTTTGGGAAAAGGTCATGTAGGAAGTTAGGTCAGGCCGATGAGGCAAATCGAACCAGTGATATGCACCGGGCATGATTTTCAGTATCGGAACATTTAAACCCGAAGGAACACTTTTCACTAATCTTTCGCAACTCGAGGGTTTTGCAAGGCCGTCAAGCTCAGCAGAAATAATCAAGGCAGGCGAAAAGAATTGACCAACGGCGATTAAATCACATGGCGGATAGATTGCGACAGCAGCCACGAACCGGTCCTTATGCTTGCCGGCCCAACCCAATGCATCGATAGCCCATAGTGCCGTCTCGGCGCCCAGGTCCCACCCCATGACGGCGACACGATTGCTGTCTACATACGGAACTTCCTGTAAATATTCCAGTGCACCAATCGCGTCAAGAACCTGGTTTTGCGACTGCAAATTGTTGGAAAACTCGTTTTCAGCCCCAACCTCCAGGGTAACGTAACCCCAGGCGTTAAGACGTTTTCGCCAATGTCGGGGAGTATCCTGCCATCCACCGGCAGTAGAAAACATAACTATGGCAGGAAAGGGGCCCTTGCCCTCGGGTTTTGTCAGGGTTGCCTTCACCGGTGAACCTGGAACGCCCTCGGGAGCTGGAAGCCCCTTTTGCTTAGCCTGGCGAATCTTAAATTTGTTGGGTGGCACATCCATACTGTTAAATTCGACTTCGGTAACAGAAAATCCCGACAGCAGGACTACCATTCCCATAGCTGCGAGATACAGTGTAAGCAGGTTAGGCAAATTGATGCCTGATTTTGAATGCCGCGTGTTATAGGTCATCGAGGTTCCTCTTTACAACTCGGCGAATGGTAACGATTTTATCCCTTGTATCCCGCATATACAAAAAATACGCGTCTACTCCCAACTGCCGCATACATGGTTCCTCTGATCACAAAGCCACACTTAATTATTCAGTTTCTAGTGTCGGTTGTGGGTCGCCTATCGCCGCTGACTCATCCAGTTTGAGGGTCAGTTCTCTCCCAAACTGGCGCTGGCGCGATTCATCCCAAAGACGACCTGCGGCCACAAAACGACATCGAGTTAAAAGATTATGTATGATTCGAGTAAATCCAACTCATTCGCCAGCTCAACATGAGATATCCCGAATTAAATTGCCGCCCGCTAATAATTATTAAAAGGTCAACGACCTCTTAAATATGCTTTAGCACACCCAAACGGAGTTTTCGTGAACTTCCGAGAAATGACAGAAAAAGAGATATGGGATATAGCTAACCCCATCATGGATAACCTGATGCAGGCATCGACCGATATAGATCACGAAAGGCATGTCCGGGACTTCACAGATAGAGCTAAAGCAATTGTTACCAAGGAGCACTTGGAGAGAGTCTGCAAAAAGTATCAATCCGAAAAAGGAACTTGGTTACATCGTGAACCATTGGCTGTCTTGCGTCGTCCGGATTCAGCAGCTGTAATTTGGAAACAGTATTGCTCTAAAGCTAAGGGCGAGTATGTGGCAGAAATTGTTTTAATGTATAAAAACAATAGTTATTTAGTTGATCATGCAATGGTTTTCTAAAAGTGCTGACAAGGCCATCAACTAATATCTACAAACCACTAGTCGGCTAGCTAGGTATTTCTCAATAACGGACGCTTGTTAGTGGGGTCAAGGCTTCGAAAATCGGCCACAAGCGGACCCCCGCAACAATCCACAATCTTTGGTTAGTACTCTGCAAACGAACTTATGCCGACGCAATATCCGTCAACTCGTTATCATATAAAATTTCCGTAATTTCTCTGTAATATGCCATTTGATTTGTGCACCCTTCGATATAAAGAACGAATCACCTGAAGTAAAAGTTTCAGAATCCCCGTTCTCGTTAGTAAGTGTCACTGAGCCTGAAATTACGGTCATCATTTCGTGTACTGGATAGCTATCAATTTCTTCTATGCAAGGTGCACATTCCCATACACCTGTCCAGGTACTCCCGTCACCGGTGGCATAGAATACATGCTCGATTTCCGTATGATCTTCGGTGGTAAAGGCCCCTGGTGGAACCTCGGCAACAGGCTGCATACCAGACGTTGGGTCTCCTCCCGGAAGAAGCCTTATAAATGCATCACTCATTTTATATTTCCCAGATTTGTTCGCTTGCCATCATAGCAGACGCTGAAAACCGCGAAGCGGGCTTCCGAAAACGGCCAGTTTCAGACGCTCACCTTCTTCGCAAGAATATGTTATCGGATCAAAAACTTTCTAATTTTGCTGCTGTGGGCAATTTAAGGCATGACAAAACCAAGTATCCACAATTATAGTGCTGCAGATATTCTGGTTTTACCTAGCTAAAGGAAAAGATTAGTGATTTCGCAAGACAAGATATTTGTAAGCATGATTGGCCTGGGACATATGGGCGGGGCCTTGGCTGAATCTTTATTGGCAAAAGGATTTCAAATCACCGTATGGAATCGAACAGAATCAAAAACCACGCGATTAAAGTCGCTTGGTGCCGAAGTTTCTTCGAGCACCGAAGAGGCAGCCCAGAAGTCCGATGTAATAGTGACCTGTTTACTCGATCATGCTGCTACTCGTGATGCGATTATGTCTACTGAGATTGGGAAAGCGTTAAAAGGTAAAACGCTTGTTCAGTTAAGCACGGCAACAAAAGATGAGGTCGATGAATTGGTTGATTGGGCCGAATCATATGGAATCAAGTTATTAAAAGGTGGCATCCTGGTCTATCCGGATGATATCCGTGCTGGAAACGGCGCTATTCTCTATGGCGGCTCCAAGATGCTATTCAAACAGTTGCACCCGATACTCATGGCTATGGGGGGAATGCCCATACATATTTGTGAATCACCGGCCGATGTTGTTGCGTCAACCAGCGCAAGTTATTCTTTTCTGTATTCAGCATTACTTAGTTACTTATTTGGTACCGCTATTTGCCATCGCGTTGGAATTTCGGTCGAAATCTTTACTGAGAAAGTCATAGAACCGTTCATTAGTAGCGGCTCCCTGATGCGTTACCTATCTAATGCCGGGCAGGCAGCAGCCGATCGGGATTACGAAGGAGAACTTCAGGCGACGCTGGATGTATGGGACGATGCGCTTCACCAGACAATAAAAGACATCGAGGCAATTGATATCGACACGGCTATATTAAAGCCGCTTAAGGCGTTACTTGAAAACGCTTCGACGAACGGATACGGGGAAAGTGATATAGCGGCAGTTGTTGAGACGCTACTTGCTAAACAAGGGTGAAAAAAAATGCATAACCAGAGCATGCAGTTGGACGTACCACTCGTTATGCTGGAAATTTCTCAATAACAGACGCTGGAAAACGCTTGGTGGACTTCTGAGTTCGGCCAACTGCAGACCCCTAGTAGCTTCGTGATAATATGCTGTCA
>Ga0209271_10000048_pt1 | contig 46382 bp, 46 predicted proteins | sample tdAd002_FD_187123 | JGI IMG/M metagenome (GOLD analysis project Ga0209271, IMG submission 187123) | Marine sediment microbial communities from the Atlantic coast under amendment with organic carbon and nitrate - tdAd00.2 (SPAdes)... | ecosystem: Environmental > Aquatic > Marine > Coastal >... | reverse complement strand
CAATGGCACTTACTTAAGTCCGAAAATATGGTTTATCGGAACAAATCCAAAATATAAATGCCAGGTAAATCTCATGGCCGGATAATCGGTGAAAGTTTTTGCGAAGTAAACCGCAGGCGGTGTAGCCGCCGAGGCATTCGCGAAAACTTTCACCGATTATCCGGCCATTGCTGGTTTGGTATAACGATAGTTGCGAGTTTAAGTAAGTGCCATTGGTTCCAGTACTCTCATTTTTACAAATTACACCGCTAACGGTTTACAGCCCGGCAAATGCCTGACAAGCTCTCGCTTTTAGAGTGCCGTAGGCTGGATTTGCGGCTACCGCTGAGGCCGGCATGCAGAATAATTATCAATAAAAGCAAAGGAGACTAGTTATGCATAAGTATGGTGCCGAGTTTTTTGGAACCTTCTGGCTGGTGTTAGGTGGCTGTGGCAGTGCGGTTTTAGCTGCGGCCTTCCCGGATGTCGGCATTGGCCTGCTGGGCGTGTCACTGGCATTTGGCCTGACGGTACTGACCATGGCCTACGCCATCGGGCACATTTCCGGCTGCCACCTCAACCCGGCGGTATCTATTGGGCTGTGGGCCGGTGGTCGTTTCCCGGCCAATGAACTGCTGCCCTATATTGTCGCGCAGGTCCTCGGTGGGATTGTCGGCGGTGGGATTCTTTATCTGATTGCAACCGGCCAGGCCGGCTTTGATGTATCCGCGGGATTCGCTTCGAATGGCTACGGAGAGCATTCGCCGGGTGGGTACAGCTTGCTGGCTGCATTGATTGCTGAAGTGGTAATGACGATGATGTTCCTGCTGGTCATTCTCGGCGCCACTGATGCAAGGGCGCCAGCGGGGTTCGCGCCGATCGCAATTGGCTTGTGTCTGACCCTTATTCATTTGATCAGCATCCCGGTCACAAATACTTCGGTGAACCCTGCTCGTAGTACTGCTGTTGCGGTGTTTGTCGGCGACTGGGCTGTTTCACAACTTTGGCTTTTCTGGGTGGCCCCGATCGTTGGTGGGTTACTCGGCGCCGTGGCCTATCGCTTTATCAGCGGCGAAAAGAGCTAACCAGGGGTATCAGTTTTTAGTTACAAGGAAGGTCTTGCGCGTCGCGGGATCGCCAGTGCCAGCAGGAATGCAAATACGTAGGCACCGATGTATATGCTGAAGCAGAGTTTGTTCTGACGCAAAATCCCGGCGGGATCGGTATCGATGAGCAGCGTCGAGATAATGGTGATTCCCGCAATTCCACCAAGATAGCGCATCGTCGATAAAATGCCTGCAGCCACACCGCTTTGCCCAGGTGGCACGGACGACAGTGCGGCAGCTTGCGCGGGACCTGACACCAGGCCGATACCGCTGCCGACCAGCGCCAGTGAAATCGGCATCCATAATAGCGCTGTGGAACCGGTGGCGCCCAGCAGTATGATCAAGCCTGCAATGCTGACGCCTAAGCCGATCAAAACAGTGTTACGGACACCAAGACTGTCACCCATGCGTCCACCTACCGGTGACAGGAAGACCATGAAAATCATCATCACCAGCAGAATCTGTCCGGTTTCCACCACATTCAGCTGGTGCCATTCCCGCAGTAGAAAAGGGAGCTGGAACAACAGTGCATACATGCCGAGATTTTGCAGGCCGTAAACAGCGCCGCCGATCATGAACGGACCGCGTCGAAACAATTCAATATCGATGAGTGGATGTTGCGTAAATCTTTCCCAGCGAGTAAATACGACCAGGCCGAGGCCACCGAGCAGGACTGCGATCAGTGGCGAGAACTGGTCGCTCCTCAGACCAATTATCAGGATACCGAGACTGATAGCCAGCAATCCCATGCCGATGATATCAAATCCGAGTCCCGCCGCGTGGCTATCCCGAGGAGGGCGAACATAAGATGTGTCGCTTTTAACCAGTACCCAGGAGAGCAGCAGCAGTGGCAGATTAACCAGAAAAATTGCCTTCCAGCCAAAGTATTCGGTCAGTATGCCCCCAATCATCGGTCCAGCCGCGGCCGAGGCTCCCAGTATTGCGCCAAAATATCCAAATGCGCTCGACCGTTTGTGTTCGGGAATGACATTGCGCAATAGCGCCATCGCGTTCGGGATCAGCATTGCGCCACCCGCCGCCATGAGGACACGAGACGCCGCGACCACCGGTAAATAGGGTGCCAGGGTGGCAATCAGCGCACCGAGCGCAAACAGGCTCAGGCCAATCATGAATGTGCGTCGCCTGCCTACAATGTCGCCGAGCTTTCCGGCGGGGCTTTGTAGAATAATATTGACCAGCAGGTAGGAAGAAACCAGCCAGGTTGTCAGCTCGCTGGAACTGACCTGGAAACTGTCACCCATCGCTGGTAAAGCGACCGCAATCATCGTCGAATTGAGCGGGGTTAGTGTCGCGCCGAGTACCAGCGCGACGATAAACCGGGTTGCGGGTGTCTGGAGATGATCAGAATTCAATTGCTGACGGGTTCTCTAGGGCCGGGTGGTGATAGCCCGACACTGGAGTAAAACGAGGCGACCATCGGCCAGTCCCCATTCCATGTCGAGGTCATTGCCATAAACTGATTCGCATAGCAGCGCCAGCTGGTGCATGTTTTGCAAATCGTCGCCGTCGAGTATCCTGGCATTGGCCTTGTCCGCCGCAACTTCAACCTCTTCGGTTCCACCCTCGGCCAGCAGACGCAGGGCGATGTCCTTGTCGCCAACCCGGCACTCGAGAACTTCGCCTGTGGGGCTGAGTCGGTAATAGTCGGGAATGACCAGTCCGGCGACCACGACTTCTCCCAGGCCCCAGGCAGCTTCGATCACACGTTCTTCCACACCATTGAGCGGATTACGGGTGAACATTACGCCGGCTGCTTCAGGAGCGAAGAGTTCCTGCAGCACCACGCCCATGCAGGGCGCGCCCACTACCCCCCGCTTTTCCCGATACGACATAGCCGATGGACTTAGCGCGGACTGCACGACTTCGGCAATGGCTGAAGTTAACTGGGAGAATGTCATCACGTTCAGCACCGTGGCGTGCTGGCCCGCAAAACTCGCCGCTTCCGAATCTTCGCCTACCGCCGAAGAACGCACCGCGATTGGCTTTTTCATTTGTGCAAAGGCGGCTTCCAGCTGGGTGAGTACGATTGCATCGTTGCGCATCACCGCTTCTACCCATTCGAAACTCAACGCGTACCCATTGGGGACGTCGAGACCGGCGCGCAATGCCGTGGCCAGGTGTACAGCCTTGCCGCCGAACTCCGACTCGCGCTGTGCTTCTTTTAACGGCAGTAGTTCTATGAGAGCACCTCGACTGTTCCGGCCACACCGTCGACGCGTACCCTGGCACCGTCGGCAATCATCTTTGTTGCGTTGCCGGTGCCCACCAGTGCCGGGATGCCGTATTCCCGCGCAATTATGGCGGCATGCGAGAGTTGCCCGCCGCGATCGGTGACGATGGCCCCCAGCATCGGCAGGACGACGTTAAAGGTCGCCGAGGTGTTTTTGGTAATCAGCACGTCGCCCTGTTGCAAGCGCTGAAAATCCGCCGGGCTTTGAATCAGCCGCGCGATTCCCTCGTAGCTGCCGGCGCTGACAGGATGTCCCCTGACGACCGGTTCCGGACTTGCTGCTGCAATCGGTGGCGCGGCTAAATTACCAAAGGCGGCGCCGATTGCGGCTTCACCAGGACGCGCATCTTCGGGCAAGGTTTCCAGCGGTGGCGGTGGCTCGGGCGGTGGCCCGAGGAACGCTGGTACATCGTCGGTGGTTTTGTTGTTGTACCAGTTTTCACGCTCCTGCAGTTGCTCGACCGTGGGGCCGCTTTTTCCTCTTAGTAGCGAGAGCATTTCCTCATGGGATGCGTGCAGAAGGGTCGCCGCTTGCGGCAGACGCCCTTCGGCGTGCAGGCGTTTTCCCGCTTCCAGCACCGCGCGGCGAGATAAACCGAAGGCCCGGGCTTCGTTATAGACACCGCGTTCATCACGTAGACGGTTGATGAAGCATGCTTCGTCGAGCAACGAATTGAACTCGTCGCGGTATTCAGCCGGAACCTTGAGACGCATTGCCTGCCGGGCTGCTTCATCTGCAGCCTGATTCTCGTCGGCCGTGTTGCCGGCCAGCGCGCTCCAGATATTGCCGACCAGGAGTTCCGGCATTTCCAGGGCGTAACGTTCGGTAATGTCGTAGCCGGAAGTGAGTTGCATGCCGACGATGTGTAAATAGTTCTCGATGGCCGTATCGATGTTTCCATTGCGCGAACGTAACGTATGCAGCACCTCTACCGGGGGCATCCCACGAAATTGATCGGCGTCGATACCTTCTTGTCGTAAAAGCAGAACGATCTCCTCGAGTTCGGCGACAGCGATTCCCTTCGATACGGGTGAAGAGCCTTTTAGCAGGCTGAGTACTTCACCGGGCGTGGCGCCGGTCCATTGACAAACTTTGTCAAGATATAAACCGACGGGGATAATCGACGGAATGGTAAAGATATGATGGCGGTAAATCATCTCGCTGGCATTTTCATAGCAGTCGATCATATGCTTTACCAACCCTTCGTTATCCAGGGACCCGGGGTTGATCGCCTGCAGTTCCAGGTTGCGGCGGATCGAATCAGGCTTTACCTCTTCGTCCCAGCGTTTGAGGTCTTCGTGCCACAGCTTATTTTCGATGGCCTTTTTTCCATTCTGCAGACGTGCCAGCAGTTCCGGTTGCTCGAAATATCCTGCTGGCGGTGGCCCGGGCGGCGCATCTTTGGGGGCAAAGGCAAGTACCGGTTTGCTATATGCAAAGCCGTGGATATAGGCGGACTCGAGGTGGCTCATCAACAACCCATAGCGCTCGGTTCCTACCTTGATTCCACGTACGAAGGAATCGCTCATAAAACCGGCGGCATAGTCGGATAGAGGTTTTGAAAAATGAGTCGCATCCAGTTCCCAGGTTCCAGGACCCGGTGCTTCGAAAACTCTGGCAGTCATATTGTGCTCCTCCCCAGGAAAATAACTCCTTATAATTTATTAGTTATTCTGACAGTAGCATGAGCCGTTTTTTTACGACTGGAATCATAAAATGACCTGCCAGGCAGCCCATTGTATCCCTAAAATTTCGAACTCGGAGAACTTTGCTATATACCCGTGAGAACAGCATAGCGGGTCTGAATACTCAGCCCCGGTCGATAAAATGGCAGGAATAAGCACCTTTTTCCATCGGCTCTACCGTATAGTCCAGGCCATACTTCTGTTTCCATTGCGCTACAATTTCTTTCTCCGCGGGGCGCGCGCCATCGTCAAGCAGCACGATGGAATTTTCGTGTAGCTTGTCGATAAGTATTGGAATGGCCGGGTACCTGGCATCCACAGCTATGTTTCTCGGCGGGCCATCCACGACCAACAAATCAATGCGACCGAGAGCCTCGAGCCCGGTGTTGTCATACCAGGGATACTTTTTGTCGTCGATTTCATACTCCTTGATTGGTGCATACCGCACCTCTGCGAATTTATCCAGGCCGTGGGATTTGATCGTTTGCCGACTAATATCCGCGTACTTTTCAAGGTGGTCGAGGGAGATAATTTTACCGCGGCCGAGTTTCTTCAGGCAGTAAGCAGCAACCAGGGTTGAAGTTCCGCTTCCCGCTTCAACAATGAACTCGGGCTGAACACGGAATATCTCGCGGGCCAGTAAATGCAGGAAGTCCGGTGAAGCCGCGCGATGGCGGGTAGTTGGCAACGGATGCTGTATATCCAGCGTATTATAAAGACCGGCAAGCGCCTCGGTTTGACGGAAAACCTTGAACTGCTGAATTTCGATTTGCCGATGCAGGGCCCGGTACAGACGCCAGCTGAGTGCCGTAAGGGCCAGCGAGGCAGTCGTCAGGATGACGATCAGTGATGGCAGGTATTGCACCCCGACGAGCGTAAATACGATGAACAGTATTGCTATGACGAGCGAATGTAACTTCAGGGTCTGGTAAGGTTTCATTGACTACTTTCTTCGATTTAGTGGGTGTGGCACATGCCGGAGAAGGGCGCAATGTTAGCCGCTAAGCAGAACCTTAGCAATTTACCGTGATGGCCTGAAAGCAGGTGGCCGCTTCCGTCTGTTCGGGATGACGCAGTCGTTACCACCGGCCGATGACGATACCCTGTGCTTCGGCCTGCTCGGAACCCATGCTGGCGAGGTTTTCATAGGGCACCCCGACACGTGGCTTTAAGCGGCGTCGCGACTCAATCACCAGTTGCTGCATGTTAGTACAAACCTTCGCGTAGGCTGGATCGTCGCCGAGGTCGAGCAGTTCCCGCGGGTCTTTTTGCATATCGAATAATTGCGCGCGAAACAGGTTATGGTGAATGTATTTCCAGCGTTTGTTGCGAACCATCAGTGCACGGCAATCGTAAGGTGCCAGGTTTAGCAAACTACAGACTCCACGATCGGAATAATCGATTTCGCTGAGTGCAAACCGACGCCAGTCGCCGGGCATGATACTCGAACGTAACAACGGCATCAGCGACTTTCCCTCGATACGCTCGTGGTTGATGATGCCGCCGGCGTACTCGACGAATGTCGGCAGCAGGTCGACCGCCTCGACCATTTCACCGCACACGCTGCCGCGGGTATCATCGGCGGTGGCGTTCGGATTGACGATAATCAGGGGGATTTTGGCCGAGGCTTCGTGGAACAAATCTTTCTCACCAAGCCAGTGGTCGCCAAGGTAATCGCCGTGATCGCTGGTAAACACAATCATGGTTTGCTCAAACATCTCGCTTTGTTTCATGTACTCGAACAGGCGTCCAAGCTGATCATCGATTTGTCGGACCAGTCCCATGTAAACCGGGATTACGCGTTCGCGTACATCGTCGCGGGCGAAACTTTCGCTGTATTCCTGTTCCATAAAGGCCGCGTAAACCGGGTGAGGGTTGTCGAGTTCCCGTTTGGAACGTTGTACCGGCTGAATGTCCGCGGCGTTATACAGGTCGTGATAGGGTGCGGGGGCGATCAATGGCCAGTGCGGTTTGATGTATGAAAGATGCAGGCACCAGGGCTTGTCGCCTTCCTGCTGGTCCAGGAATTCGATCGCGCGGTTGGTCAGATAAGCCGTTTCCGAATGTTCTTCGGCGACACGTGCCGGGTAAACCGAATTTCGTAGCCGCCAGCCGGAGCGAATGTTGCCATCCCTGTCTTCACCACTGTTGGCGTATTCCTGCCAGGGGTTACTGCCCGCATAACCCTGGCTGTTGAGGTAGGCGGTATAGCCATTGTTCTCTGGTGCGCTTGTGCCTGGATACAGGCCGTCGTGGAGCTCGAAGGGTTCGAAGCCACCGCTGCCGGCGCAACGCGTGTAATCCGAGTCGGATTTGATGCCGAGCGCACGCATTGCCGTGCGGCTTTTGCGATTGTGGGTTTTACCCACCAGTGCGCTACGATATCCCGAGGGTTTCAGGTAATCGGGGATGGTCAGTTCATCGACCCGAGTCGGATCCTGGTTCGCCATCACGCCATGGCTAGACATATAACGCCCGGTATAAAAGCTGGCACGTGACGGACCGCATAACGGTGACTGGCAGTAAGCGTTGTCAAAGCGCACCCCGCGCGTAGCCAGTGCGTCGATGTTCGGCGTATTGAGTTTCAAATGCCCATAACAGGACAGGTAGTCCCAGCGCAGCTGGTCACACATGATGAAGAGAATGTTTCTTGGCATATTAGAGATGTAAAATTAAACAGGACTGCTAGTAAACCGCTACTTCTCCGAGCAACCAGTCAACTTTGTCGTCTCCCTCGATACTTAAACGTTTGCGCGTTTGATAATTGAGCTGAGGGGTCTTTTTAAGTAGCTGAAGGTAGGCCGTGGCTTCCACCGAGATCAATCCACAATCGGTGGTTGCGGTCATTTCAACCGCCTGGCTATCGGTGTAGGGGCGCCAGCCGAGCTCTTCGCCGTTGACAATTTTTTCTTCGCCGCCCTCGGCATCGATGATCGAGCCGAAACCTTCGACAAAAATATACATATGCGAGTTGTCCAACCACATGGTTTTGCCGCCCTCGACCACCTTCCACTCGGCAATACGTGAAACCTTGTCGGTTACCGTAGACGACAATTCGGCGAACTGGGGTAACAGCTTGATCACCGGGCGTAGCAGCCAGCGATTTTCGAGCACGTCCTGCAAACCGCTGTAACGGATGAAATTACGAAAGGTTTCTTCGGCAAAAACGCAGACCGTAACCGGGGTCCTGGCAACGACGCTGGCATTGCGAATTCCGGAACCGGTGAGTACCGCCATTTCGCCGATAATATCGCCGGCCTGCAGCATTGCCACCGTCTCGCGTTTACCGTCTTCGACCCGCACTACTTCACAATAGCCGGTCAGGATCAGGTAAACCGAACCATGGGTCGCTGCTTCCTGCACGATAATGACGTCCTCGGTGTTATAGCGATAAATTTCCTGCTCTGCGAGCAGGTTGCGCATCCAGCGATTGGGGAATGGCTGCCCCAGCCAGAGCGTCAGGTAGTGGTTGATTTGCGAGGTGTAAATCATGCTGTCGCCTTCCAGCAAGGTGTAGCGTTTGCCGGAGCTTGCGAGTGAAAAAGTTGTCTGCAGCGCGATCGGCATTTTATCGACATGTACGAACACGACCCGTTCGGCTTCGGATTGCAATGCGTCGGTAGGGTCACCGTGGATTTCGCCGGCACCGCCGTCGGCGATCAACAGGTGGAAATCCTGCTTGTACAGGCGTTCCAGGTTTTCGATGGTTTCAGCACGCACGATACCGGATTTACCCATGTCCCGCACCGCGGCCATATTCTGGTTGTCACCGACGATGCAAACATCACGAAACTGGCCTTTGTGGATGGTTGAGAAGGTGGCGCCGATGGTCGGGATGCTGTGCACTGTGTTATGGATCTCAATAGTGAGTCCGTAGTAATTAATGGTGTCACCGGGTTTGATCCGGATCAACTCAAAGTGCTCTGCCACTGTGGCGAGGTTCCAGCCGAGGCTGCAACTCAGCTTTTCCATCGCCATGTTAAAGATTTCTTCGGTGGTGATGACTTCGACCCGATGCGGCATTTCCATTAGCGGAAACATCGAACAGTGATCGTCATGCAAGTGGGTTAAAAATACCGCGGATACCTGGTTCTTGGAAATGCCACGCGCAAACAGGTGCTGATCGAGGAACGGGATCGAATCTATCAACAGGTAATCGCCGTTGTAGCAAAGCGCGAGACCGGTGCAAGGCTCCTCGGTGGAAAATCCGGATGCGCCGCCAAGTATCTCGATTCCCAGTTTGGCCAGGCCACCGGGGACATAATCGATAGGCACCGGGTAACTTGGAACGACTTCGACGTCATCGTTCAGGTCAACGAAAACATCGCCACCGCGATTGGTTACCAGGTAGCGATCGATACCCTTGTGTTCAATGACAAAATCTCCGGCGATGGCTTCGTTATTTTCAAATGGGATGAGGTTAAAGAAGTCTTCGACCTTCATTGCCTTACCGGCGTCGTTTTTGATGGCTATCGTCTCGGATACGCCAAGCCATTCGTTTTTAAGCCCGTCCTCCGTGCGCCATTTGTCGAGTTCCGCGCGCGTGGGACCGAGCAGGGTATAACGCAGTAAACGTAACGCATGGCTGATTGATTCGGTGTCGCCCACCAGGTTGAGTTTGCGCTTTTCGGCGAGACCTTTGGCGAAGAACAGAAAAAAGTACAGCGGGAATTCGAGATTATTGAGCAGCGAGCTGCTCTTTTCGCGAATATCGGTAAGCACCAGGGTGTCGAAGCGGGTAACGCCCTCGCGTAACAAACCCTTCAATACTTCCGGCGGTTGTCCAAACAGAATAACTTCGGAATCATCGGTAACGATTCTGCTGCCAGTCGCAGGGATTATGATTTGTGGTTCAGCCATTTACCTGATCATTGATTGCTGAACTTTCGAGTGTACCCTGACCGGCACAGCGACGAAAGACGAAATAGGGTTAGAAAGTATGAATTAGTTCGTCTTGCAAATTCGAGGTTTGAAACTAGGGCTTTAAACGGTGCTGGTACAGTTCTTCGTAATACGGGCGTGCCTGCAGTACAATTTTTCGATCTTTTGTTGAAAGTTGATAGCTCTTTTCGTGGTAGGCCGCGAATCCGGTCGAATTCCAGACCGAGTCATACCAGTGCTTCGCCCACACCCCGTCGCTGTCGCGCTCGCCTTTGGGCCAGCTCAGCATAGCGGGAACAAATTCAATGCCGAGCCTGGCGCAAATCGCTTCGAGCATCGCTCGCGGATCGAGCAGGAACTCGCGGCTGTCGATGACCAAAGGGATTTCTCCGCTGATGCGCCGTACATAATCAAATAATTCGGCTTGCTGGGTGAAACCAATATCTTCGAGGGTAGCGTCGCTGCGTACCGCGGCATAAGAAGCGATCACGGCCTCGGGTTCGCGGATCAGGAAGCAGTTCACCAGCGAGGCTAACCAGGTACGATCGAGTTCCGGCAGCAAATGCAGGGTCATGTGTTTCTGGTAAAAGATATCTTTGCCATCCGGGACATCACCGATACAACGCGCGATGATCGCATTTGCATCGATGTCCTGGTCGGCGATCACTTCCGCCGCTCCCGGGTGCGAGATTCCGGTGGCATCGAGGTAGTAGCCATAAAGCGGCTCATCCCAGACTATGCAATCGGCACGATTTTCCCAGGCACGCATCATCGCTGTCGAAATGTTGCGTGGTCCCGACCACATCGCGATACGCAAGGGGTTTACGCGCATTCCTGTTCGAGCATTTCGAGGTATAGCTGCTGTAGTTTCTCGACCATCGGGCCACGCTCGCCGGCACCGATAATGCGGCCGTCGACTTCGCGTACCGGCGCCAGTCCGGCAAAGGTGCCGGTAACGAAAGCCTCGTCGGCGCCGTAAACATCGATCAGGCTGAAATTTTTCTGCTGTACGGGAATCTGGTTTTGTTCGCATAAGGCGATGACGTTGCCGCGGGTGATCCCGCCGAGGCAATAGTCGCCGCTCGAAGTCCAGACTTGACCCTTGCGCACGATGAAAAAATGAGTTGAATTACAGGTTGCAACAAAGCCATGCGGATCGAGCATCAGCGCTTCATCGGCCCCGGCCTTGGTCGCCTGAATGCAGGCGGTTATACAGTTCAGCTTGGAGTGACTGTTGAGTTTTGGATCCTGTACGTCCGGGTAGCCGCGGCGCACATGCACGGTAAACAACTTGATACCCTTGTGCGCGGTCTCCGGTAACGCGGTTTTATACTCCGCGATAATGACGATAGTCGGCGGGGTGATGGTAATTCGCGGATCCTGGTAGGGCGTGGCCTTGATGCCACGCGACACCATCAGTCGGATGTGAACACCCTCCCGCATGCTGTTTTTTTCGAGCAGTCGGTACAGCCGCTGGCGCAGATGGGTGGCCGAAACTTCCATTTCCATATCCAGGGCCTTGGCGCCTTCGTACAGGCGATCGAGATGCTGATCCAGAAACGCGATCTTACCCTGGTGTACGCGTAGTCCTTCCCAGATTCCGTCACCGAGCACGAAGCCACTGTCGAAAACCGACACCTGGGCCTGCTCGCGGGCAAAAAACTCACCGTTGATATCGATAATGATGTCCGCGTTGCGCGGGTCATCCTGGTACTCATGGGTACCTTTGCTTTGCTTATTCATTGGTGCTTCCCAGTTCAAATTTTTCGCCCAGGCTGGTAACGCTCAGATAACCCGCACCATCGCGTTCGCTTTCCTGGGCCAGGTTGAGTAAATCGTAAAACGCGCTGCGGCTGATCAATGCATCGAGACCTGCGCGAACATGTACATAAGGCCGGGGCGCGTTGGTGTCGGCGTCGATATTGATCCGGATCGCATGTTCCTGATCGACCACAACGCGTTCTCCCATGTTGGTGGTAAACACGATGGCCTGCTGGCCATTATCCTCGACGCGCTCGACCAGCGTTGCTACAAAAGGGGCGTCCTCCACCACGATGCGCAGTTTTTCGGCGGGAGTGACGAGAAAGTACTCCTCATCCTCGCGGCGCAGGATGCTGGCGAACAGCTTTACCATCGCATCGCGCTGAAAGCGACGTTGCTGATGGAACCAGCTGCCATCGGCTGCAATGCGGATATCGATTTCGCTCCGACATTGCGGATTCCAATGGCGCCTGGCTGCACTAGTTGCGTCGCCGGCCTTGATATCAGCGAGAATTTCATCGAGCTCGGACATCTGGTAATTTTGTGCAAATTATCGCAGCGATACAATACCTATTTAACGGATGTCTTCGCCGTGAACTCAGAATTCCTTTGACAGCAGGCTACCTAAAGTAAAAAAGATCACTTATACTTTTTTCACTTGCGGCACCCGGGAGGATACATTCGAGCATGAAGCGAAGAAAATTCGTTAAAATGTGTGCGTCTGCAGTCGCCAGTATAACTGCCAGTCCCGAACTCCTGGCCGGGGACCATCAGCAATATCATCGCTACGGTCGGGTTGCGTTAATAGACCCATACTCACGTGAGCCGGTTCGCGCCGCCGCACTGGATGTGGGTGAAACCTACCTGTTCCACTATCCATTCGTATCTACCCCGTGTTTTCTAATCGATCTGGGTAAGTCGGTAACCTCGAGTAGCAATCTCAAGACCGATGCTGGTGATCACTATCGCTGGCAGGGCGGGGCGGGAGCAAACTCCTCGGTGGTCGCGTTCTCTGCGATTTGCGCGCATAAGATGAGCCATCCTGCACCGTCGGTGAGCTTCATCAATTATCGGCACAGTGAAACCAGGTTTCGCAATAGCCAGGATCAAATCGAAGAGCGTTCAGGCGTGATTTACTGCTGCTCGGAAAAGAGTGTATATGATCCCGCGCGTGGCGGGCGGGTGCTGGGCGGTCCGGCGCCTCAACCACTAGCGGCGATTGAGCTAGAGTACGATGCAGAGCAGGATTCCTTTTATGCCATTGCCACCATCGGCGGCGAAATGTTCGAGCGTTTTTTCAGCAATTTTCACGATCGACTCGTGCTGCAGCACGGCCGTTTCGATATCGACCAGGCGATGACCGATACAACGAATCTGATGCGTCTCAGCGATTATACTCGGAACGCGGTAAGCTGCGGCGTGTAAGCACAAACTGCCATCCCACTGCTGTGGACGGCTCGAGCATCCTGCTTCGCCGGCTTGCGCGCCAGGATGGTGACAGGTAGAAGGTGCTCTTTGCGGTCGTGATTGAACAATCCGATCTGGGGGATTTAGCCTGTTCGACTTGCTAACACGGATTTGCATATTTCTTCGACATGCCGATGATTGCTTCCACAACAACCACCAAACACGTTGATGTGTGGGAACTCTCCGGCTAGCTCGCCATTTTGGAACCCAAGTTCTTTCGGATCACCTTCTTCCAGTTCTACACTTTCCCCGAGCTCGGCATGACTTTTGCTGGATGCATTCGCTCGAATGCCTCTAATTCGCCTGGTCCAGTTCTTGTGTTCAAGTATATTTTCAAAATGTGTCGGGTGTGCACAATTGATCATGTAATAGGCAGGCCCATTATTGGTTGCCTTATCGATGGCATTAATGGCATCTTCGAGTGAACCACCATCCAGTAACCTGCCATTGATTTCCAGCGAAAATGAAATTACCACCGGTATGTTGCGCGTCTGTGCCGCCCGGGTAATACCTATCGCTTCATCCGACTCATTCAACGTGAGTGCGCAGATCATGTCTACGCCGGCGTCATCCAGTGTACAGATTTGCTGGAGATGGTATAACTCGGCTTCAGCTGGCGTCATTTTTCCTTCCGGCAGATAGGCGTCCTCGCGCGGCCCCAGGCAACCGCTGATGACCATCCTGCTGGATTCGGTTTCGAATTCATCGGCAACTTCACGCAACAGGTTTACCGCTTTATGGTTCATGTTCGCCAGCTCCTGTTCCGAGTAACCGAGTTCTTTGCCCCAGTCGGCGCTAGCTCGATAAGTCAGACTGTCGAGGATGAATCCGACCCCGTATTTTTTGGCAATATCTGCATGCCTGCGATAATAATTGCGAATGGCCGCATAGCCTTTGTTGTCATTAAGTAAATGAAACGAGGCAAAACACGGTAGCTCGAACCCCAGGGTATAAATCAACTCGGTTTCCGTGCCACCATCGGTTAAAAAAAGATCGCCCGTGAGTTGAGGTAACAAGTTTCTATATTTAGACATTTAATCGGGCCTCCATGGTATCAATTCCGGTAATAGTGATCTCGGTGTCGTATGTAAGGATTCATTCATTTAATGGGCCTGCGGTTTCCGGGAATAAGCGGATTAAAGCAGGGCCAATCAAGCCGGTTTAATGTTCTGGTTAAAACGAAACCGATTGTCGGGATCGTATTTTTGCTTGATCTCACGCAAACGTGTGTAGTTGTCACCAAAGGTATCCTTTAACAACTGATCACCCTCTTCGCCGATCCCTAGAAAGTTCAGGTACATGCGCCCCTGGTCCGAAAAGGGTCGCATTTGTTGCCAGAAATCCCGTGTCCAGGTTATGTTTTTCTCATCTTCGCTTGCCTCCGGCCAGACAGAATCGATGGAAAACATATACGGCATCGAGCGATCGCCGAAGGCAGTAGCCGCGGCCGCCACCTCCGCGGTAGCACCTCCGAAGTTCCAGATCGAGGTAAGCGTATTGGCCGATGGTGGTTCGGCATTGCCTTGCAAAATCGTAGCGATAACCTCATCGGACAAGGCGCTTAGGTAATGCGACTTCCAGTAGCTGCGAAACTCGCCAGCGGGCATCAAGGTGTCGAACAGTTTTTGCAGTTCACAGTAATCCATACGTCCGGAAAAATCGGTCACCGGTTCGGCCAGTTCGCGTAGTGGCTGTAACAGCGCTTCTCCTTCGGTTGCATCCCCGGCATATACTGCCGCCATGGTGTAAACACGTTTGCCCCATGATTCCTGTGGAAACTCATCGTCTTCCGGAACCGTGGAAAATTCGATCAATGAACCCACCCTGTCACTCTTGTCGGCAAGGAAGTCTCTCCAGAATCGAATCGGTTCGGCGCCTGCTTCGAGCGCGTAAATCGGTGCACAAAACATGACTTCGGGTCCAATTTCATGCAGCCTGAATTCAAATCCGGTAACCACGCCGAAGTTGCCGCCACCACCGCGTAGGGCCCAGAACAGGTCCGAGTTTTCAGTTTCGCTGGCATTTACTAATTTGCCGTCGGCGCAAACGACTTCGGCCGAGAGCATATTGTCGATGCACAGGCCATAGCGGCTTCTCAGCCAGCCGATACCACCCGACAGTGTCAGCCCGCCGACGCCGGTATCGGAAATCAGTCCACCCGGGGTCGCCAGTCCATGCACCTGCGTTGCTGCATCCACGTCTCCCCAGGTGGCACCGCCTTGCACCCACGCGGTTCGCGCATCTGCGTCGACACTGACGCCGCGCATCTGCGACAGGTCGATCATCAGGCCGGCGTCGCAGACAGCGTGACCGGCGACGTTGTGGGCGCCGCCTCGAATCGAAATTGGAAGGTTTTGCTGGTTCGCGTAATTCACAGCCTGCTGTACATCACCGGCGTGTTTACACTGTACGATCAACGCGGGCCGTCGATCGATCATCGCGTTCCATACCGAGCGCGCCTGATCAAAACCTTCGGAACCTTCGCTAAAAACATCACCTTTAATTTTGCCGTTTAGTGTTTCGACCGTGTTATTCATCGCTACTCCCCTCATGTTTGTTATTTCTTGTGGATTTCATTCTATGGTAAGGTCCGAGGAGTCCACAATTGGCAAAAACTACAAAAACAGGGCATAAGTGCACGGGGAGGGGGCAAAAAGCACATCACCATGGCATATCTGACAACAATCACTTCCGGGATGAAACTCGATGACAACTAGTACCCGGCCTTTAATTTGTCTGCTCGCCTCCGAGGAAACTTCGCCGAGCGTGGTGTTCAGTTTGTACGACGTGTTGAGCACCGTCGGCGCCGCGTATGGGGACATGGTCAGCGGGGTGGCCGGGGAGGAGTTGCTCGATGTCAAAGTAGTAGCCAAAAACAGTGAACCATTTCGCTGTATGGGCAACGTGTTGATCGAACCGCATGCAGGAATCGATGATATCGACTCCACTGATGCCGTAGTGGTATGCGATATGTACACTCCGATCGATACCCCGCCAAAGAATCGCTACCAGGCTGAAATCACCTGGCTGAAGCGGGTGTACGCCAGAAACGCATTGATATGCTCGGTGTGTTCCGGTTCCGCGGTACTGGCGGAAACGGGTTTACTCGACGGGCTTGAAGTATCCGGACACTGGGCCTATCGGCATATGTTTCGCGAGCACTACCCCAGGGTAAAGTTGATAGAAGATTCGATTCTCAACCTGTCTGCGGAACATAAACGCCTGGTCACCGCGGGCGGGGTTACCTCCTGGCAAGACCTGGTGATCTACCTGATTGAGCGATTTTGCGGCTTGCAGCAAGCAGTTTATACCGCCAAGGTACATTTGCTGGCCCCGCATACCGACGGGCAGTTACCTTTCTCGGTAATGACCCAGCGTACCCAGCATAGCGATGCGCTGATTCACGATTGCCAGGGCTGGATTGCCGACAATTTCGATTGTACCAACCCGGTCGCCCAGATGGCTGAGCGCTCCGGACTGAGTTCGCGAACCTTTGCGCGCCGCTTTCGAGCCGCTACTGGTTATCAGCCAATCGAGTATGTCCAGGGACTGCGTATCGAGTCCGCCAAACAATTGCTCGAATCTGAATCCACCGCTATCGAAGAGATCAGCAATACGGTTGGCTACGAAGATCCCACCTCGTTTCGCAGGATTTTCAAGCGAAACGTAGGGCTGACGCCCGCGATCTACCGCAAAAAATTTTCCAGCATCACAGGCGGTGCAAATTACCTGAACGCCTAGCCAGTTGTGGTGACAGTTAACTTAATTCGAGATTGATTCAATTCATTAAGGTCGTTGTGGATTAAGTTAACTGTCACCTAAATTGGCCCTCGAAGCCTGTGTTAACATACGCGAATATTGATCCTCTCAGAGGCTTCGATGGCTGATAAACGTTTAACTGGCAAACTTGCCGTGATCCTGCACGCCGATGTTGTGGGTTCAACCGCGCTGGTTCAGCAAGACGAGCAAAAGGCGCACGAGAGCATCCACGATTCCTTTATACGTTTTCAGGCCACTATTTCCAGCTACCACGGCCAGGTCCGAGAACTACGCGGCGATGCGCTGCTCGCAGAGTTCGAGCGTGCCTCGGACGCCGTTTCTGCGAGCCTGGCGTTTCAATCAGAACAGTTCGACTACAACGCGCAACTCGATGATGAAATTCGCCCGGTGCTGCGAGTGGGGGTCGCCATGGGTGAAGTCATCATTGCCGATAACACCATAACCGGTGAAGGCGTGGTTTTGGCGCAGCGCCTGGAACAATTGTCGCCACCCGGGGGCTTATGCATAACCCCGGCGATTCGGGAGGCGCTACCGAAACGCCTGCCTTTCGCGCTGGAAAATCAGGGTGAACAGCGTTTAAAAGGTTTTGACGAACCGATTGGTGTTTACCGGGTTTCATTGAAGTCCGGGGAAAACATACCTGTCCCGGTACAGGAGGGCGACATTGGGTTCCTGCCTGGCAATATCGGGTTTGTACTCGTCGCCCTGTTACTGGTGATTGCAGGTATAGCAGCTTTTGGGTACTTATCGTGGCTTACGCAGCAGCAGGAAACCTCCGCATCGGTTGCGCGAGCGGCAGTTGATAAACCGTCGATTGCGGTGCTGCCATTTAACAATATGAGCGGCGATCCCACGCAAGAGTATTTTGCCGACGGAATAACTGAGGATCTGACCACCGATTTGTCGCGTATTTCGGGATTGTTCGTGGTCGCGCGCAACTCGGCGTTTGCCTATAAAGGTCGAACGGTTGATTTGCGCACCATCGCCGACGAGCTTGGGGTACGCTATTTGCTCGAGGGTAGCATACGTCGCGTCGGCGAACAGATACGCATCAACGCACAATTGATAGACGGCAGTAGCGGCGGTCATATCTGGGCTGAACGTTTCGACGGCACTATGAGCGACGTGTTCGCCTTGCAGGATCATGTGAATCGTAAAATCGTTGCGGCACTGGAGGTTAGCCTGACTGACGAAGACCAGGAAAGCCTGGATAAGGTGGAAACCTCTATTCCCGAGGCCTACGACGTGTTGTTGAGAGGTCTCGAGCAGTATCAGCTGTTTACCGCAGAGTCCATGATTACGGCGCGCGAATTGTTCCGGCAGGCGACCGTGCTCGACCCCGATTACGCGAGAGCCTACGCGAACATTGCCTTAACCTATACGACTTCAGTTAATTTTTACTGGGCAGCTGATCGGGAAAAGGCGATCCAGCTGGGACTTGAATTCGCCGATAAAGCGTTGCAACTGGATGACAGCATCCCGCAGATTTACCTGACTCGCAGCAGTTTGTACTTGTCGCAGCGCAAGCATCAGGCGGCAATCGAGGCGGCGCGTCGTACGGTCGAAGCGCACCCGAATTACGCTGACGGTCATGCCACACTTGCTTTTATCTCGAGTTATACCGGGCAGTTTGAAACGGCGCTCGAAGCCCTGGATAGAGCCAAACAGATCAACCCACAGGGTACCGGTGTTTACCTGGCGGTCGAGGGTAGAGTTCTGTTCCTGCTGGGCAGGTATGATGACGCGCTGTTGGTACTCGAGGAAGCTATGCAAAGAAATCCGGCTTTCGATCGTATCCACCTGCACCTCGCCGCGACCTATGCCCAGCTCGGGCAACTCGACGATGCGGTCTGGTCGGTGGAAGAGGCGCTTGCGATTAGTCCTGATATTTCGCTTGAGAAAGAACGCCAACAGGCTCTCTATCTGCGTGAAAGCGATATTGAGCACTACGTCGGTGCGCTGCGCAAGGCAGGAGTCCCGGAATGACTATTTACCCGCCGGTGACCGGGGGAAAGAACGCGATTTCATCGACGTTGGTGATGTCCGCTGCAGGTTCACTCATTTCCTGGTTGATCGCAACCAGTATGCGGGTGTTGCCGCCAAATGCGTCGGCAAAGGGTTCACCACGGGCGATTAGCAGCTGCACCAGGTCGGCTACGGTTTTACAATCCTCCGCCAGCTCGATCTGTTCTGATTTCATGCCGAGGGTTTCGGCGAGACTCGCAAAGTAAAGAATACCAGCCATCGCTGTTACAGCGACCAGTCGAAGAACTGGATGTCGACCTCGTCACCGGGTTCGACGCCGACGTTATCATCAGGCAGCACGATAAAGCAGTTGGCACGACTCATCGAGGTCAGTATGCCGGAGCCCTGCTGGCCGGTTTTGGCAACCTGCCATTCGTTGTTGTCGTCCAGCGTCGCGATACCACGTTGGAATTCGTAGCGCCCCGGTTTCTTGTGCATCTTGTCTACTGCGCGTGCACGGAACAATGCCGGACGCCTCGGGCTGGTGCCAGCCAGGGCCTGGATAGCAGGCACCACGAACTGGCTGAAAGTCACCATCACCGCAACCGGGTTACCCGGCAGACCCATGAAGATACTGGCGTTGATCTGACCAAAGGTCAGTGGGCGCCCGGGCTTGATCGCAATTTTCCAGAATTCGGTGGTGCCGAGATCGGCCAGCGCCGGTTTGATGAAATCGGCTTCACCGACCGAGACGCCGCCGGTGCTGATAATCAAATCGGCCTGGGTCGAGGCCTTTGTCAGCACTTCGCGCATGCTGTCGAGATTATCGCGTACCACTCCCAGATCGATAATATCGACCGCCATGTTTGACAACATGCCGTGCAAGCTGTAGCGGTTACTGTCGTAAATCTTGCCGGGTTCGAGCGGCGTGCCAACTGGAACCAGTTCATCGCCGGTGGAAAAGAATGCGACTACGGGTTTGCGCTTTACCTGCAGCTGGCCGAGGCCGAGCGATGCCAGTACCCCGAGGTCAGCCGGGCTGAGTCTGGCGCCAGCCTCGACTACGATTTCGCCCTGCCGTACATCTTCGCCGGCCTGGCGGATATTTTCACCGACGCGGTGATCCGAATCGATGCGAACCTTGCCCGCGGCGTTGATCTCGGTCTGTTCCTGCATGACCACGGCATCGGCGCCGTCCGGAATCAGGGCCCCGGTCATGATGCGAACGCACTGTCCCGGTCCGCAGCTGCCGTCAAACGGGGTGCCGGCATAGGCTGTGCCGATATCTTCCAGCTCGGAAATCACCCCCTGTTCGAGGCTGGCGATGGCGATAGCATAGCCATCCATTGCTGAATTCGGTAGTGGTGGCACATTGTGCGGCGAATTCACCGCTTCATTGTTGACCCGGCCCAGGCAATCGCGAATCGGCAGGCGCTCGCAGGCAAGGACCGGGCGCACGCGCTGCTGGATTTTGTCTAGAGCCTCGGCCAGACTGATCGAGTTGGGATCGAAGGCATCGGCGCAACCGGGTGCGGAAGAAATTTTATCTCTCATTCAATGGAGTATAGTCCTTAACAGTCCGTTAATTGAGGCATAGACGCAAGCAAAATGGTAGGGGCAAGGTGATATTTTTTGTCGAATTCGACCATCCGCGTGCGAAAGCTAATTAATTTTGGCCTTTGGGGCTATAAAAGCGTCGGCGAGAGTGGTACTTTTACGCACTGACCTGAGGCATTCCAGCTGGATATAAAAGAGCAGTAGTCCGGGTGGAATGATAATAACGACATAATCGGAGGATACAATGCAGAAATCCCTCAACATCGATCCCGGAAAGTGTACCGGCTGTCTCCAGTGCGAAATGGCATGCTCCTATGAGCACACGGGAACTTTTAATCCATCACGATCGTACATAAAGGTTTTCACTTTCCATCACGAGGGGAGATTCGCACCCTATACCTGTACCCAGTGTGACGAAGCCTGGTGCATGCGTGCCTGTCCGGTGGATGCGATCAGCATCGATTTTTCTACCGGTGCCAAGGTGGTTTCCGACGACAAGTGCGTCGGCTGCAAGGTCTGCACCATTGCCTGCCCGTTCGGCACCATCAATTACGCCCAGGCAACCGGCAAGGTCGTCAAATGCGATCTTTGTGGGGGTGACCCGCAATGTGCGGCCGCCTGTCCCACCGATGCAATCACTTACGTCGATTCAGACTGGACTGGCTACGACCGCATGATGGCCTCGGCAGCAAAGAGTCTGCCATCCGCTGAAGTAACCGCTTAACAATGGGGGTAACAAATCATGTCCTGGACAAGAAAAATTCTGCGGGTCGACCTCGCTAAAGGTACCTGTACTTCCGAGCCACTCAATATGGAGTGGGCAAATCTATACCTGGGCCAACGCGGCCTGGCGTCTAAATATCTGAGCGAAGAAGTCGATCCAAAATGCGACGCGCTCGGACCCGATAATAAAATGATCATGGCCACCGGGCCGTTAACCGGCACCATGGCCTCGACTTCGGCACGCTACTCGGTGATCACCAAGGGGCCGCTAACCGGGGCCATCGCCTGTTCGAATTCGGGTGGTTTCTTCGGCGCCGAACTGAAGTTCGCCGGCTGGGATATGATCATCTTCGAAGGCAAGTCGGAAAAGCCGGTCTATCTGCTGGTTCAGGATGACAAGGTTGAACTGCACTCCGCTGAGCAACTGTGGGGTAAATCGGCATGGGAGACCGACGATATTCTGCACCAGACCTACCAGGACCCGCAAATGCGAGTCGCCTGTATCGGCCGCACCGCTGAAAACGGTTGTCTCTACGCCGCGGTGATGAATGACAAGCACCGTGCCGCCGGTCGTTCCGGTGTCGGTACCGTGATGGCGTCGAAGAACCTGAAAGCGGTTGCCGTGCGCGGCACACAGGGTGTCGGTAATGTTGAAGATGCCGGGGCATTCATGGCAGCGACCAATGACGGTAAAGCGGTACTCGCTGAAAACGCGGTCACCGGACAGGGCCTGCCGGCTTTCGGTACCCAGGTGTTGATGAACGTTATCAATGGTATCGGTGGGCTGCCGGCGCGTAACATGCGCGACGTCGGTTTCGAAGGTGCGGAAAATATTTCCGCCGAAGCGATGGCCGAGCCCCGCGCCAGCGATGGCAAACCCAATTTGACTACCAATGGCGCCTGTTTTGGCTGCACCATTGCCTGCGGTCGTATTTCGACCGTCGACAAGACGCACTTTTCGGTCAAGGACAAGCCGCAGTACCACGGTGCCTCGGGTGGACTTGAGTATGAGGCAGCATGGGCACTGGGTGCCGATACCGGGGTAGACGATCTGGATGCGCTGACCTATGTCAACTTCCTTTGTAATGAAGACGGTTTCGATCCGATCACCTTCGGCAGCACCGTTGCTGCGGCGATGGAATTGTTTGAAGACGGGGTCATTACCACCGAGGACACCGGCGGCATCGAACTTAAATTCGGCTCGGCCGAAGCGCTGGTCGCGGTTACCGAACTGCTCGTGAGCGGTGAAGGTTTTGCCGCTGATCTGGCACTGGGTTCCAAGCGGCTTACTGAAAAGTACGGTCGCCCCGAGTTGTCGATGACGGTCAAGGGCCAGGAATTTCCGGCCTACGATCCACGCGGTATCCAGGGCATCGGACTTAATTATGCGACTTCAAATCGAGGCGCCTGCCATCTGCGTGGTTATACCATTGCTTCCGAAGTACTCGGAATTCCGGTCAAGACCGAACTCAATGATACCGATGGCAAGGCTGAACTGGTAAAGGCCTTTCAGGACGCGACCGCGCTGGTCGATTCCGCCGGACTGTGCATTTTCACCACCTTTGCCTGGGGCATGGATAATATCGCACCACAGATCGATGCGGCCTGCGAGGGTGACTGGAGTGTGGAGAACTGTCTCGAGGCTGGCGAGCGCATCTGGAATATGGAGCGCCTGTTCAACGAAGCGGCCGGATTTACTGCCGATGACGACAAACTGCCCAAGCGCCTGCTCGAGGAGGTCATCAAGAGTGGCCCAACTGAAGGTCAGGTTAACCGACTCGGTGAAATGCTGCCGAAGTACTACGAGGTCAGGGGCTGGACCGCGGACGGGAAAATTCCGGACGAAACCCGGCAACGCCTGTCATTGTAATTAAAACCCTGAACCCCTCGCCGCAAGGCGGGGGGTTTTTCATTTAAAGAGCGCTTAAGTTATGCAACATATCATCATAGGTGCCGGACCCGCTGGTGTAGTAGCGGCGGAAACCCTTCGCAAAACCGACCCTGAAGCTGAGATCACGCTTATTGGAGATGAGCCGGAACCGCCTTACTCGCGTATGGCGATCCCCTATTACCTGTGCGATAACATTGATGAATCGGGTAGTTACCTGCGCGATCCGAAGGCGCATTACCAGGCGCTGAATATCGAGCTGGTGCAACAACGCGTCGACAAAGTCGATACCCAACAGAAACAGGTTACGCTCGCCGACGGCAGTTCGCGCGCCTACGACAAGCTATTGATTGCCACGGGTTCTCATCCGATCAGTCCGCCGATCCCGGGGTTGGATCTACCGCAGGTGCATTCCTGCTGGACGCTCGAAGACGCGCGCAACATTATCAGGCTGGCGCAGTCCGGGTCTAACGTGGTGTTAATCGGCGCCGGATTTATCGGTTGTATCATTCTCGAAGCGCTGGTCAAGCGCGGAGTCAAGCTGACTGTGGTCGAGACTGGTAATCGCATGGTCCCGCGCATGCTCGATGACAAGGCTGGCGGTTTACTCGAGCAATGGTGTAAAAATAAAGGTATCGACGTGCATACTTCGTGCAGCGTCGAATCGGTGAGTGCCGCCGGAGACGATCAGGTTGAAGTCGCTTTAAGCGACGGTGATAAACTCAGCGCGGCCCTGGTGATTACCGCCACAGGCGTCAAGGCGAATACCGATCTGCTCGAAGGTACCGGTATCGAAACCGATTTCGGCGTGCTGGTGAACAAGCGCATGCAATCGAATGATGCCGATGTTTACGCCGCGGGTGACGTTGCCCAGGGTGTCGATTTCTCCACCGGTAACCAGGAAGTGCAGGCGATTCAGCCGACTGCCACCGACCATGGCCGCATTGCCGCCCTCAATATGGCGGGGCAGGGAGGCGAGCATCATGGCACGCTGAACATGAACGTGCTCGATACCGTGGGTTTGATCTCCTGTTCTTTCGGGCTGTGGATGGGTGTCGATGGCGGCGATAGCGCCGTGTTGTATAACCCGGGCGAGTTCCAGTATATCAATCTGCAATTCGACGGCGATCACCTGATCGGCGCGAGTACCGTCGGCAAGACCCAGCATGTCGGCGTGCTGCGCGGACTGATCGAATCGAAGATTCATCTGGGTGACTGGAAAGACCGTCTGATGCAGGACCCGACCGCGATCATGGAGGCCTACATGGCCTGTACCCAGGAGCTCGGTTATATCTGAATACACCCTGCCGGGTGATTGCAGGTAAATTCAAATGCAGATATATATCGAACTCTATGCTTCGTTGATGAAGTACCTGCCGCCGGGGAAAAGCCGCTTCAGACGCGAAATCAAGGTCGATCAAGACCTGGTGCTCAATCGCTTGATCGAACAGTTCCATATTTCTGTCGAACAGGCGCATATCGTACTCGTCAACGGACATTTCGTCTGCGGCGAAGACCGCGAAAGCCGGGCCTTAATCGAGGGGGATGTGGTCTCGATCTGGCCCCCCGTCGCCGGTGGCTGAGCAATATGCCTGATTCGACCCAGGTCGAGTATGAAATGGGTTACGGCGCTGATGAATTCGGCAAGGTTCTCAACGGACCCTTCAGCGGTGAAAAGTCGCCTTATCAATGCAGCCAAATCGCACGCCATCACTGGTCGCTAGAACAGTCCGGCGCGGCATTTGAGCTGGCGATAAAAGTCGTCGAAAAACCTCCGCGTAAGCTCGGTCTGTTTAATTTGCCGGTACTCGATGTTAAGTTTTTTTTCGCTGATACCGAGGTGGCATTGCGAGATGGTTTCTTTCATCGCTTCCACCAGTATTTCCACAAGGGTGGCGGATGAAACGGGCACAGCAAGATCGTTACGCGCGCCAGATCCGCCTGGCCCAGGTTGGTGAAGAAGGGCAGCAGGCGATTCTCGATGCCAGCGTTCTGATCGTTGGCGTGGGAGGGCTTGGATCGCCCGCGGCGATGTACCTCGCCGCCGCCGGCATCGGTAAGCTCGTGTTGAGTGATTTCGATATTGTCGAAACTTCGAATCTGCAACGCCAGATCATCCATCGCAATGTGTCGGTCGGTGAAAACAAGGTGGATTCCGGCAGGCAAACTATCCAGGCATTGAATCCCGACTGCGAAGTCGAGGTGATTGGCTATCAACTCGAGGGTGAAGAATTAAAAAAGGTGGTCGAATCAGTCGATATCGTGCTCGACTGCAGTGACAACTATCCGACCCGTTTCGAAGTCAATCGTTACTGTGTCGAGACTGCCACGTCACTGGTAACCGGTGCCGCGATACGCCTGGAAGGTCAGATCATGAATTACCAGCCGGCCGCCGATAGCGCCTGCTATCAATGCCTGTATACGCATGCCTACGGTAACGAGGAATCCTGTGAACTCGAAGGTGTACTCGGCCCGGTGGTCGGTGTTATCGGCACCATGCAGGCGGTGCAGACCTTGCTCATCCTCGCCGGGCAGGGCGCGGAAATGGTTAACCGTTTATTGCTGTTCGATGCCCTGGCGATGCAATGGCAGTCTGTAACCCTGCCGAAGAATCCGAATTGTCCGATTTGCAGCAAGACCTGACTCCGCTGCCTGCCGGCACAACCTGCTCTTTCAGTTCATTAGTGATTCCAGTTTCTGTATGAGTTCCGGCGTGTCCCACTCAATGGCCGCGTTGACGCCGTATCTGAATTTCCCCTGTCTGTCGATGACAAAGGTAGACGGGTAGGTAATCACGTTCCAGCGGTGCGCGGTAGCGCCACTGTGATCAAGTAAAACCGGGAAATCTACCTTTACTTGCTGCAAAAACTTCGCCACCGTACTTCTGTCTTCCGCGTAATTTATCGAGATCAGCTCGAATGGTCGCCCCTCCATTTTCTGTTTCAAGCGGTTAAGCGATGGAATTTCCTCGATACAGGGCGGACACCAGGTAGCCCAGAAGTTAACCACGGTGACCTTCCTGGAGAAGTCGGATTTGACAATGGTATTGCCGTTGATGTCGGTTAAGGTGAATGCTACGGGTTCGTTGTTGCCGTTGAAGTCTTTCAGGTAAATATCAATTCCACTTTCAGCCGTCAACGTCTGCTTCAAAGGCACTGGCATGGCGGGAATTTCGTGACGCGCCAGTACCGGTAGCATTAGCCTGATGCTGCCCGGTATCGGCTGGGCGCTGTTTTTCATCGCCGGGGTCGGTTCCTCCTCATAAAACAGGCTCATGACATCGGGTACCATGCGCGTATATATCGGACTATCGTTGGTACGCAGCTTTGCCAACAGTTCGTCAAACTGGCCGACGATGCCGCTGTTCTGTGCCTGGTAAATAACCAGGGGAATATTGGTGGACTCGACAATTGGCATGTACTCGGGTGGTAGTCCAAGCGGCGGTATGTACGCATAACTATACGGTGAGAACAGAATCGCGCCCACCAGATAAGAGTCAGCCTGATTCCTGCCTTGCCAGCGACGCGCGCCGAGCAGGGCGCTCATGGCCGCATAGGAGTCGCCGCTGACTACTATGTTTTTACCGGTAAGGCGGTGGGCATATTCGATCAGGTCGGCGATATACTTGCCGTCCAGTTGCTTCAACGAACTGTTACCCTGAGGCAGAAATAACGACTCGACGATATCAGCTTGCCATACTTCGATATTCTGTTCGGGCAGCCTGTCGGCGAGGGAGCGATGCGCCTTGCGAAATCCGTACTCCGGGGCCAGCCAGATCAGCAGGTACTCGCCCTGCGCGGGAAACCGGGTAATCATAATTTCCACATCATCGGATACAGGCGCGACGATTTCTTCTGCAGCAACACCGGTATTGACGATAGCAACCTGAATGCCGAGGAAGAAACTAAGCAGTAGCCGGAAAACTGTTGTCATGATTTATGAATAAAAAGGCCTGCATCAGTATACCGAGATTCCTGTTTTGCAGCTAATAGATCAAATGCGTGAAAATTTCGGTAAACCGGTACCAGGTTTGGTCTGGCAATCATGAACCCGAGTTGTATAAGAAGATCAGCAACGCTAAACTCCGTCGAAAAATACTCGGATTGAATAGTGGGGAGTCAATAATGGATAAACAGGAACTTCACATTTCGAGTATGGTGGTACATGCCAGACCCGAACACCTGGCCCGAGTAAAACAAAATATCGAGAGTCTACCCGGTGCAGAAATTCACGGCGAGTCCGCTAACGGTAAACTCGTCGTGGTGCTGGAAACCCTAAACCAGGGTTTTATCACCGATACTATCGACAAAATAAACAACATCGAGCATGTGCTTAATACAGCACTTGTTTATCATCAAATCGAGCAACTGGATTCATTAGAGAACGATAAATTATGAACTTGAGCAGACGCGCTTTTATCAAGGCAAACGCCGCGGCTTCGGCTGCGGCAGTCGCTGGCATTAGCTTGCCGGCTGTAGCTACCAATCTGATTGTCGACCAGGATAAAACCAAAATATCATGGGAGAAGGCAGCCTGTCGATTCTGTGGCACCGGATGCTCGGTACTGGTGGGTACGCAGGCAGGTCGGGTGGTGGCAACCCAGGGCGACCCGGTGGCCCCGGTGAACAAGGGATTGAACTGTATCAAGGGATATTTCCTGTCCAAAATTATGTACGGTCATGACCGTTTGCAAACCCCGTTGTTGCGCATGAAGAATGGCAAGTACGACAAGAATGGTGACTTCGAGCCGGTGTCATGGGATACCGCGTTTGATGTGATGGCCGAGAAGTGGAAGGCCGCGCTGAAAAAGAAAGGACCTACCAGCGTCGGTATGTTCGGCTCCGGGCAATGGACAGTAATGGAGGGTTACGCGGCGGTGAAGTTGATGAAGGCCGGGTTCCGTTCCAATAATATCGATCCCAATGCGCGCCATTGCATGGCGTCGGCCGTGGGTGGATTCATGCGCAGCTTCGGTATCGATGAGCCCATGGGCTGTTACGACGACTTCGAAAATGCCGATGCCTTCGTGCTGTGGGGTTCCAACATGGCCGAGATGCACCCGGTGTTGTGGACCCGATTGACCGACCACCGCTTGAGCAACCATCACGTCAGGGTTCACGTGATGTCCACCTATCATCATCGCTCTTTCGAACTGGCTGATAACGACATTATCTTTACCCCCCAGTCTGACCTGGCAATCGCAAACTTCATTGCCAACTACATCATTCAAAACGACGCCGTCAACTGGGACTTTGTCAACAAACACACTAATTTCAAGCGCGCCACCACCGATATCGGTTATGGCCTTAGAGACGAAAATCCGTTGCAGCAAAAGGCCGCAAATCCCAATTCCGGCAAAATGCACGCGATGACCTTTGAGGAATATAAAGCATCAGTTGCGGATTACAGCCTTGAAAAGACCATGGAAATTTCAGGAGTAGAGGAAGCTAAATTACTCGAGCTTGCGAAAACCTACGCTGACCCGAATACAAAAGTAATGTCCCTTTGGACCATGGGCGTGAACCAGCATACTCGTGGCGTGTGGATGAATAGCCTGATTTACAACATCCACCTGTTAATGGGCAAAATCTCGCAGCCGGGCAATTCGCCTTTTTCGCTTACCGGGCAACCTTCGGCCTGTGGTACTGCACGTGAGGTAGGCACTTTCTCGCATCGCTTGCCGGCTGATCTGGTCGTCGCCAAGAAGGAGCATCGAGATATTGCCGAAGCCATCTGGAAGCTGCCCGAGGGTACCATCCCGGCGAAGCCAGGCTTCCATGCGGTACAACAGAATCGCAAACTGAAAGACGGCGTGCTCAATGCCTATTGGGTAATGTGCAACAACAATATACAGGCGGCGCCGAACCTGATGGAAGAAGGGTTGCCGGGCTATCGCAACCCGGAAAATTTTATCGTCACTTCAGATCCATATCCGACGGTGACGGCGCAGGCCTCCGACCTGATACTGCCGACCGCGATGTGGGTGGAAAAAGAGGGGGCTTACGGTAATGCCGAGCGCCGCACCCAGACCTGGTATCAGCAAGTCCCACCGCCAGGCGAGGCCAGATCGGACAGCTGGCAAATTATGGAGTTTTCCAAGCGTTTCAAAATGGAAGAAGTGTGGACGCAAGAATTACTTGCCGCCATGCCCGAGTACGCCGGCAAAACGCTCTACGAAGTGTTGTTCCGCAATGGGCAGGTTGACCGCTTCCCGGTCGAAGAAGCCCGTGAACTCAATGACGAATCGCATCACCATGGTTTTTATGTACAAAAAGGCCTGTTCGAAGAGTATGCGGTCTTCGGTCGCGGGCATGGGCATGATCTTGCGCCCTATGACCGCTACCACCAGGAGCGTGGTTTGAGGTGGCCGGTAGTGAACGGCAAGGAGACGCTTTGGCGGTTTAAAGAAGGCTCGGACCCTTACGTAAAAGCCGGCGCCGGGTTTGAGTTTTACGGTCACAAAGACGGTAAGGCCAATATTATTTTCGCGCCCTTCGAGGCCGCACCCGAGGTGCCCGATGATGAGTATGATCTGTGGTTATGTACCGGACGTGTGCTCGAACACTGGCACTCCGGCTCGATGACGCAGCGAGTGCCCGAACTTTATAAAGCCGTTCCAGACGCACTTTGTTATATTCATCCGAACGATGCCGAGGCACGCAAGTTGCGTCGTGCGGATGAAGTCCTGATCCAGTCAAGGCGCGGTGAAGTGCGCTGCAGAATCGAAACCAGGGGGCGCAACCGGCCACCGCAAGGCCTGGTGTTTGTGCCCTGGTTCGATGCACGCACGCTGATCAACAAAGTAACCCTGGACGCGACCGATCCGTTATCGAAGCAGACGGATTACAAGAAATGCGCCATTAAGATATCCAAAGTGTGACCGCGATGAAGCTCACAGTGGAGAAGACTATGCAAAAATTTATCACGGTATTACTGATGGCGGGTGCCCTCGCTGTGGCCCATGGCCAGGAAACCGGTGACACTGCCGACGAAGGTGGGAGTGACAATGTCGGCAACGGTGGCCAGGCATCTTTGCGAGGATTGATTCAGCTCGATGTGACTAACAAAGCTGATCCGTTCAAGCGCGTACCCAGGGACCGCGGCCCTTATATTAGTGACTATGTGTATCAGCCGCCGTTAATTCCCCATAGAATTCGGGGTTATGAAATATCAACTAATGCGAACAAGTGCCTGTCCTGTCACAGCTTCAAAAAAGCCAGGGACTCTGGTGCGACAAAAATCAGCGTGACCCACTACGGCACCCGCGAAGGCCAGGTTTTATCCGATGTGTCACCGCGTCGTTATTTCTGCTTGCAATGCCATGTAACGCAGGCGGATACCGCTTTGTTGGTCGACAATGATTTCAAGCGCGTCGATTCTCTACGTTAGTTTCAGCCGGCCCGAGAGAAGCTAAATGAAGCAGTTAATCAAATCTTTCTGGAAAAAGCTTTCCACACCAAGCAAAGCCGCGGCTGGTGTCATATTGGGGTTAGGGTTTGCCGGCGGAATTTTGTTCTGGGGCGCTTTTAACACCGGCATGGAAGCTACCAATTCCGAGGAGTTTTGTTCCAGCTGTCACGCACCGATAGTCGAGGAGATTCGCGAAACCATTCACTATTCGAATAGATCCGGGGTGCGCGCGATTTGCTCCGATTGCCATGTTCCCCACGCCTGGAGCGACAAAATTGTGCGCAAGGTTCAGGCCAGTAAAGAGCTGGTGGCCTATGCTTTGGGTACTATCAGCACGACTGAAAAATTTCGTGCAAGAAGAGGTCATCTGGCTAACCGCGAGTGGCAGCGAATGAAGGCAAACGATTCACAGGAATGTCGTAACTGTCATGATTTTGAATTCATGGATTTTTCAGAGCAGGGACGGCGTAGTGTTGTACAGCATTCCACGGCGCTTGCATCTGGCGAAAAAACCTGCGTGGATTGTCATAAGGGTATTGCGCATAGACTACCTGATATGAGCGGTGTAGAAGGATGGCAATAACCCGGGAAACAGGACTATGAGTACACTTGAAAGTATTTTCTGGCATGTCGTAGGTTACGCTGCAATGCCGGCAATATTCGTGTTTGGCTTTATTGCGGTAGCCGCAGGATCCCTGTGGGTTTTATCGCTGGGGCCGGATAAGGATTCTTAGAGCAATTAACCCGGGGACAGTAGGTGTCGTATTCATTTCTTGCGTTCAAATAACATACAACTGCGTGATACTTTTGTGAATATTTTGAGCAATACTTCTGCGCTCTCCAAATAAACGAGGATTTACAAATCATGATTAGTGTGAAGAAAACTACCGGAGTTGCCATCGCGATGGCCGCAGCGGCCATGCTGGCAACAGCACCAATGGCTGCACATGCGGGCAGCATGAAAGGCAAATGCATGGGCGCCAATTCATGCAAGGGACATAGCTCATGCAAGACTGCTACCAGCAGCTGTAAAGGTTTGAATTCATGTAAAGGGAAAGGATTTCTCGAAATGAGCCAGGCTGAGTGCACCACTGCCGGCGGTGAATTCGAAGCATAAGGTTTAGCAGTACTACTCCCTGACCGGGTGCCGCCTCATGGGTGGCCCTGGTTTTTTTACACTATGCAGACTGGTGGTTGTTTACGCGGGATACTGGTTATGCCGTCAGGTAGAAGTCTTCGTAGATATATCGGGCGATCGCTTCGACATCATTGATATCGAGTACCGCAATAGTAACCCCGGCAGGTAATTCCGCGTCGCAGGCGATGGCAATGATCGAATCGTCCTGCTGATGCAGGTAGGGTGTTTTCATCGCCTCGCGGTGCAGCTCTATTTTCGGGAAACGAATTTCCTTGTAGCCCTCAACCAGTACTAAATCCACTCGACCCGTATCCAGTGAAGCGACGATTTGCTGCAGGCCGGGTTCTTCAGCGGGTTGGTTAAACTCGGTTATCAGGGCCATCCTGGTGGTGGTGCAGATGACGGTCTGTTCGGCGCCAGCTTTACGCAATTCATAAGAGTCCTTGCCGGGGAAATCGAGATCAAAATCGTGATGAGCATGCTTGATAACGGATACGCGCAGGCCGCGGGCTTTGAGCAGCGGTATCAGTTGGCGTAACAGGGTGGTCTTGCCGGTGCCGCTATAAGCACTGAATCCAAGTATCGGTACGGAGTTTGTCATGGGCGCGCCTGCATAGATTCCTGATCGGACGGGGTGTTGATATTGCGAAACATGTCGGCACAATCGGAAAAATCGGTGCGCGCAAAATCATGCAGCGCATACCAGCGATCGATCTTGCGATCACCGGAGTCGAGAAATGAGTTCAGGCTCGATAGCAGATCGACCCTGATCAACGCATGCACCGGTTGCAGGCGTTCACCATCATCGGCGACACAGATCGACGCCCCGGTTTGTACCTGGTTGGCGATGAATCGGGCCACGTAATCTGCTGCCAGTAGCGGTCCGTCACAGGGCAGGGTCAGGATAAAATCGGTGTCGACCGTGTTCATCGCGCAGGCAAAGCCCGCCAGCGGGCCCTGGTAATCGTCGAGCTGGTCGCTGACCACCGGGTAGCTGAAGGCCTGGTAACGTTCCTGATTACGATTTGCGTTGATCAAGATATTGCCGACCTGCTGTTCGAGCTGTTCAATCAGGATTGCCACCAGGACTCTGCCATCGACCTCGATCAGTCCCTTGTCCTGACCACCCATACGCCTGCCCTGTCCGCCGGCGAGGATAACCGCGGTGATATCCTGTTCGTTGATGCTCATTGCTGTTTGCAGTGGCGAACGGAATCCAGTTTGACAACTTCGGCGGATCCGGTTGCATCGGTATGGATCTTATGATCCCTTAGCTGCAGCCGGCTGGTGGCGAGTTCGTCGAAGACTTCCGGGTCATGGCTGACGATGACAATAGCGGTACCGCTATCGCGAAACTCCCGTAACATGTGCATGGTGCGTTCACGACTTTCGCTATCGAGGTTTGCGGTTGGCTCGTCGAGCAGCAGGATTTGCGGATCGCGCAGACGCGCACGTGTTAATGCAACACGTTGTTTCTGCCCACCCGACAGGGACTGGGCCGACTGGGATTCCAGAGCCTCGAGTTCGGCCCATTGAATTGCCTTGCTGACGCTGGATTCGCGGTTGACGATAGAAGGGTTATGCCGTGCCGCGTACTCGATATTACGCCGCAAGTTGCCGGCCAACATGTAGGGTTGCTGGTGCAGGTACATGACTGTTTTCAGCAGGCGTTTGCGCAGTCTGCGCCATGCTTCAGGGCTGGCGTCGTCGAGGCTGATGTCACAATGATCCGGCTTTTCGAGCCCGGCGATGATACGCAATAATGTCGTTTTACCGGCGCCATTTTTACCGGTGATAACAATGCATTCGTGGCGTGCAATATTAAGCGCTGTGCGGTCGAGGACCAGCTTGTCGCCATAGCGTTTGCTGATATCGCGGAAGCCGATACGGAAACTTTCAATCATGGGTCGATACTGCCCTTTCCCTGTACGTACTGCAACAAAGCGTTCACCAGAAAGGCCAGAAACAGCAACACCATACCCAGCGCGATGCCCTCGGCGAAAGCACCCTTGCTGGTTTCGAGGGCGATCGCTGTGGGGATGTTGCGCGTATAGTGCGCGATATTGCCGCCTAACATCATCGAAGCCCCGACCTCCGAAATAATACGTCCGTAGCCGGCGAGTAACGCCGCCATCAGACCGAAACGAATTTCATAAAGCACGGTGAAAAATGCCTGTACCCGGTTGGCGCCGAGAGTGCGCGCGGTTTCCCAGGCGGCGCGGTCAGTAGCCTGCAGTGACACATGCGCCATGCACACCAGGATTGGCAGGCATAGCAGGAATTGCCCCAGTATCATCGCGCTCTGGGTGAACAATAATTTGAAATCGCCCATCGGTCCCTGGCGCGACAGGATGATGAACAGGGTCAGGCCGATGACAACGGCGGGAACTGACAAGAAAGTATTGAACAGCGATATCAGGAACCGGCGCCCTGTAAAATTACCATATGCGAGACAGAAAGCGATGACCAGCGCCGGCGGCACCGCGGCCAGGATAGCCATGGTTGACACCCGAAACGATATGCCGACAATTTCCCAGATTTCGGCATTGCCGCTAAACAACAGTCGAAAAGCCTCGGCAGTACTGGCGAGTAAAACGTCCACGATTAGTTGGTGTTGCCCGACGACGGAACAAACAATTGTTGGCCCCTGATTTTGAATTCACCAATCATTTCCTGTACCGCTGGCGATGTTATCCATTTGACCAGTCTGACGGCGCCTGCATAATTTACATCCGGGTGCCGCTCGGGGTTCACCGCGATAATACCGTAAGGATTAAACAACGGAGGATCATCTTCGAACAGTAACTTTATGTCCAGTTTCGCCTGATAGGCAAGCCAGGTGCCCCGGTCGGTCATAGTGTAGCCATCTACCTCGTTGGCGATCTGCAGGGTTTTACCCATGCCCTGACCCACTTCGCGATACCAGCTACCCGTGGGTGCTTTGCCGGAACTTTGCCACAGGATAAGTTCGCGTTTGTGCGTTCCTGAATCATCCCCGCGTGAAATAAACGGTTGTTCGCTAGCATGAATGTGTTGCAGCACCTGGGCCACGGTATCACTGCTGGTGGCCCCTGCCGGGTCTGATGCCGGACCGACGATAATGAAATCGTTATACATCACGTCGGCTCGGTCGACACCGTATCCGCCCTCGATAAACGCATCCTCGGCGGAGCGCGCATGCACCAGTACGATGTCGACATCGCCTTCCCGCCCGAGGCGTAATGCCTTGCCGGTGCCGACCGCAATAAGGTGAACTTCGATCGCGGTTTCCGCGGTAAACTTCGGTAACAGGAAATCCATCAAACCGGAGTTGGCGGTGCTGGTGGTGGTGGCGAGTCGCAACAGCGACTCGTCGGCAATTGCCTGGTTAGTGATCAAAAAACCCATGATCAGTACAAACGCGCAGCGCAACATCTAGTCAATTATCCTCAGAGCCGGAAAAGGGGAGCGCAGTGTATCAATCCATATCGGGTTTCGTCGAATATTCATTGGGATGGTCATGCAAAACAGGTAAACTGAACGGCCCGGAGCAAAACATAACCAGGTAATTAAAGATGGATGAAGAAGCGCTCAACATGTCGATACGAAAGTTCCTCAAAAAGGTTGGTATCACCTCGCAACGCGAAATCGAAAGAGCGATTGACCAGGCAAATGTGGAGGGTCGGCTCGACGGTAATCCGGTAAGGGTCAAGATCACGCTGGAATGTGATCTTATCGATGACGCATTATCGGTTGAAGACGAAATCAGGTATTAGGGGCTGGCGGCTATGAGTCAGGACCGGGAATTCATCCCGCTCAATATTGCGGTATTAACGATTTCGGATACACGCGAAGAAACGAATGACAAATCCGGATCGTCACTGGTCAAATTCCTCACCGAAGCAGGGCATCGGCTCGCTGAAAAATCGATAGTGCCGGATGACAAGTATCGGATTCGTGAAATCGTCTCGCGCTGGATCGTCGACGAATCCGTGCAGGTGGTGCTGACCACCGGCGGTACCGGAGTTACCGGTCGTGATGGTACGCCCGAAGCGGTAACCCCGTTACTCGATAAAATCATCGATGGATTCGGCGAAACTTTCCGCAATCTGTCTTACCAGATCATCGGCGCTTCGACCCTGCAATCGCGCGCCATTGCAGGCGTCGCCAACGGTACTTACATATTCTGCCTGCCAGGATCGCCGGGCGCCTGCAAAGACGCATGGACCCAATTGATCAGCAGCCAGCTCGACTATCGCACCCGGCCCTGCAACCTGGTCGAATTGATGCCGAGATTACGCGAAACCTAGATCACAGGTTTTTGTTCAGTCCCGTCAGGCTAGCGTTGCGGGCGAGGGGGCGGCATCGCATCGAACTCGATTAATTCTCCGCCGTGATAAACCATAAAATGCCGGCCCTTGGCGCGGCCGATTAGAGTAACCCCGACCTTTTGCGCGATATCGAGTCCCATCGCGGTGATACCGGAACGTGACAGCAGCACCGGGATTTCCATCAACGCCACCTTGATCACCATTTCAGATGTCAGGCGCCCGGTGGTGTAGAAAATTTTACCTTCACCCTCGAGATTGTTGAGCCACATGTGGCCCGCAATGGCGTCCACCGCGTTATGTCGACCAACGTCCTCGATGAATTGTTCGATCTCGTTGTCTTCGTTGCATAGCGCGCAGCCGTGCACTGCACCGGCATTTTTATAGATTTCGTTGTATTCGTTAAGGGTGTTCAACAGAGCGTAAATCGACGATTGCTTCAGCACGGGTTGTTGCAGCGAAATTTCGTCGATGTTATCCATCAGGTCACCAAACACCGTGCCCTGGCCGCAGCCGGTGGTAACGGTTTTACGGCCCAGTTTCCGATCCAGGTTTTCGATACCGTCGTGCGTGGTGACCGCGACCGCTTCGGATTCCCAGTCGACCTGGATCGCTTTGATGGCTTCGATGTCGTCGACCATGCGCTGGTTGCGTAGCCAGCCGAGGATTAATAGCTCCGGATGGTTGCCAAGGGTCATCAAGGTGACGATTTCACGTTTGTCGAGATAAATCGTGAGCGCTCGCTCGACCGCAATCGCGGCTTCCACCGGTTGGTTGAATTCGTTGCAGGCGACTACGTTGGCGGTGGCCTTGAGACCGGCATTGGTCAGTTCGGGTAACCGACGGGAAGTGCTCACTTCCGGCGAGGAGGGCATATCAACCTCCGGTGAGGTTCATATGGCGCAGCAGGACTTCCTGGGAATTGAGATTAAAATCATGACCTTTGGGTTTGATTTGCATCGAGTCGATGATTGCCTGCTCTAGAACTTCGGACTGACCCGGGTTGGCGCGTACGACACGGCGTAAATCCATCGAATGTTCCTGCCCGAGGCATAGCAGTAATCGACCTTCCGCGGTCAGACGTACACGGTTGCAGGATTCGCAAAAATTATGGCTATGTGGGGAGATAAAACCGACGTGGGTGTTCTGCTGTTCGCCTAACTGATAATAACGCGTGGGGCCGGCGGTTTTCATCGTGGCTGGAATCATTTCGAAATGTTGTTCCAGGTCCTCGAGAATCTGATCGCTGGAGTAATAAGAGGCTGCACGATCGTGGTGATCATTCTGCCCGAGCGGCATTTCTTCGATAAAACTAATATCGATACCACGATCGATACAATAGTTCACCAGGTCGAGAATTTCATCGTGATTGTGATTTTTCAACACCACGGCATTGAGCTTGATCTGCTTGAAATCACAGGCGATGGCCGCGTCGATGCCGTCCAGGGTTTTTTGCAGATCGCCAATCCGGGTCATATCGCGAAAGCGATCGGGACGCAGGGTATCCAGGCTGACGTTGATGCGGGTTACCCCGGCGTCTTTCAACGGACGCGCGAACTTCTTCAACTGGGTGGCGTTGGTCGTCAGGGTTAAATCGCGCAGCGCCTCGATTTCACCCAGGTTGTTGAATAATTGCAGGATATTGCGTCGCACCAGCGGTTCGCCACCGGTGATACGGATCTTGTCGACGCCAAGCTTGATAAAAGCACGCGCGACGCTTTCCATTTCCTCGAGGGTCAGGAGCTGCGTGCGTGGCACGAACTTCATCTTTTCGGGCATGCAGTAAACGCAACGCAAATCGCAGCGGTCGGTTACCGACAGGCGAATGTAACTGACAGTGCGCCCGAAACGATCGATGAGCAGGTTTGGTGAATTTGTCGCTGACATAGGACGAGCCATTCTAGCAACGATTTATTGAATTAGAAACGGCAGAATTCTTAGGGCCTTTCACCACTGTGAAATGCCACCCTAAAATTCAACCCAGGCCTCGTGAAAAGGTCAATTCCCACACTAGTGATCCAGCTGGCTGCTTTATTCCTGATCTGGTACAGCAAATTAAATTTGCTGGCACTAGCCCCGGCCATGGCGCTCAATTACTTTTGCGCTTTATTCACCATTTATGAAGGTTGCAGTTATGTTGATAGGCGTTCCGAAGGAAATCAAGAACCACGAGTATCGTGTTGGTATGGCACCGGCGAGTGTGCGTGAGGCGATAAAACACGGCCACCAGGTTATGGTGGAGACCAGGGCCGGAGAAGGCATCGGTGTCAGCGATGCAGAATATGCGCAGATCGGTGCGCAAATCATCGATACGCCGGCGGAAATATTTGCGCGTGCCGAACTGGTGGTCAAGGTCAAGGAGCCACAGGCTGTCGAGCGCGCGATGTTGCGCGAAGGCCAGGTGCTGTTCACCTATTTGCACCTCGCACCGGACCCGGAACAGACCAAAGACCTGGTTGCCAGCGGCGCCGTCTGCATTGCCTATGAAACGGTTACCTCGCCCCATGGTGGGCTGCCCTTGCTGGCGCCGATGTCCAAGGTTGCCGGCCGTATGGCAATCCAGGCCGGCGCGTATTGCCTGGAACAACCACATGGCGGACTCGGTATGTTGCTTGGCGGCGTACCCGGAGTTGATCCGGCCAAGGTAGTTATATTAGGTGCCGGCGTGGTAGGCACGCATGCCACCCATATCGCGGTTGGTATGGGCGCTGATGTCTGGGTGATCGATCGTAGTCCCGAAGCGATCGAGAATCATTGGCGGCAGTTTGGACGCAGCACTAACTCGGTTTTTTCCACCGATGACGCGATTGAGCGTCATGTCGTGGAAGCCGACCTGGTGATCGGTGGGGTTTTGATCCCCGGTGCCGAAGCGCCCAAGCTGGTGACCGCGCAAATGGTAAAGGATATGAAGCCCGGTGCGGTTATAGTCGATGTCGCGATCGATCAGGGTGGTTGTTGTGAAACTTCGAGGGCGACGACGCATGCCGAACCGACCTACATTGTCGACGACGTGGTGCACTACTGTGTTGCCAACATGCCTGGTGGAGTGCCGCGTACTTCGACTTACGCGCTCAATAATGTAACCTTGCCGCATATAATCGCCCTCGCCAACAAGGGCTATCAGCAGGCGTTGAAGGATGATCGCTGGCTGCGTGATGGCCTGAATGTGCACCAGGGTAAAATTACGCAGCGTGAAGTCGCGCAGGACCTTGACTACGATTTTCACGATCCGGAGACCCTTTTATAATGGGCAAGTTGTAATGATCAAGTTTCGCGCCGCCTGCATTCAAAATACCGCCGGCCGCGATATTCAGGCTAACGTCGACTGGGTTTGTGCCCGTATCGATGACGCTGTGGCAGGCGGTGCGGATTTTATCGCACTGCCCGAAACAGTGGGTTTGATTGAGCCGGTAAACGCACAAATACCGGCAGCGACCTATAGCGAAGCCGACGATATCGGCCTGGCCGCGTTTCGGGCCAGGGCGCGTGAACACGGCGTTACTATTCTGCTCGGTTCGCAACTGATTCTGGAGAATGCATCGATTTTCAATCGTTGTTTTTTGCTCGATACGAGCGGTGAAATTCGAGCCCGCTACGACAAGCTGCACATGTTCGACATCGAGCTGAAAAATGGTGAAGCCTACCGGGAATCGGATGCGATCACCCCCGGTGACAAGGCCGTGATCGTCGACACCACGCTCGGCAGGCTGGGGTTGTCGATTTGTTACGACCTGCGCTTTGGCGCACTATACCGGGCTCTGGCGCAGGCGGGCGCGCAATTCATCACTATCCCTGCGGCGTTTACACAGACTACCGGGCAGGCGCACTGGCATACGCTGGTGCGCGCACGTGCAATCGAGACCGGTGCCTTTATCATCGCGCCGAATCAGTGCGGGCACCACGCCGACCAGCGCTATTCTTTCGGACACTCGCTGATCATCGATCCCTGGGGTGAAATCCTTGCCGATGGCGGCCCCGAGCCGGGGATAATTTACGCGGACATAGATCTCGATCGTGTGCAGAAAGCGCGCGCCCGTATCCCGTCTTTGCAAAATGAGCGTCCTTTTACCCTCGAACAGCAATAAATTCCTTTCGGCACTTTTAGTCGCGGGAACAATCACCTCCCGGTCCGGGGGCTTGATTTGTGGTATAACTATCGGTCCTGTATTCGAGCGCGTGATTTTAAGGCCTTGGACAAAATCGATCTGGTTGATTTCGACGAGAAGCTTCCCGACCAATTGAAGCTTGCAGTCGTTATGGAAAAACAGCCTTCCACGCATCCCTGGGCGGATTTCCGCTACGATGCGCTCGGCGTAGTCGTACGCGAGGATAGTGACGCAAAAACGGTTACCCGAATTTACCAGGATGGAGAGGTCGAACATTTCCTGGTCACGGGTTTGAGCCTGCGGCTTCATCTGGACGAATGTGAAAGCTATTACCATAACCTGATGTCGCCTGAACCGGGTTGCTTTATCGTTGCCAGCCAATCTGATTCCGACGCCGAGATGCCGCTGCCCTACCTGGTGTCGCTAAGTTTTGATGAGGTTCACGCCTATCTCGAGGGGGATGAGCAAATCTATTCGGTAAAAATTCCCCCGGAACTGTACCGGTGGGCCGAAGCTTATGTGCTCACCCATTATGTCGCGATCAAGAAAACCAAGCGCAAGCTGAAAAACTGGCACCAGACGGAAAAGCCCGCAACCCCCTCAGTGGGTAAGTCATCATGAATCAGGATAATAAAGAATCGGTACTGTCGCGCTGGTCGCGACGCAAACTGGAGACTGAGCAGTCGGCGCCGATGGTCGAGGAACCGGTACCGATGGATATCGAGGTCGACCTGAACGCAGCTGAGCAAGCTGCAACCGAAGACGAAGCGAAACCCGTATTAACCGATGCCGACATGCCGGATATAGAATCGTTAGACGAGAATTCGGATTTCAGTGGCTTCATGTCTGCGGGCGTGAGTGACAAGTTGCGTAATCTCGCCTTGCGCAAACTGTTTAAAGCCCCGGTGTTCAATATTCGGGACGGGCTCGACGAGTATGACGAAGACTATACCTATTTCGAAAAACTCGGTGATATCGTCACCTGTGATATGAAGCACCAGATCGAGATGCAGGAAAAGAAGCTGCGCGAAGCTCAGGAAGCCGAAGCTGCCGCGGCGGAACTCGACGAAACCGAGAATGAAGAACTAGTTGGTGAAGAAATGGTTGATGAAGGCGTAGTTGATGAAAATATAGAGGCCATGGAAATGATCGAAGACGGAAAACTGACTGAATCCGGTGAGCAGTCTGAAATTGTCGCCGAGGTAGATCTCGAGCCCGGGACAGGCTCCAGACCCATCCTTAAAAAAGAACAGGACTTATGAGTAACAAAGACGCTCGAAAACAGGCATTGGCGTCGCTGGGCAGCTTCGAGTTTGAGCCTACCAGCCTGGTTGCCTATCAGTCGGCGGGCAAGGTGCTAGCGCTTGGCGATACCGGGGCTTTGCAGAAGTGCGGCGATTTGCCTGCGGCAGTCGATCTCGAGCAGGTTTCATCGGTCAATTGTACCCTGCAGGTTGACGGTTACCTGGGTGCATATTCTGTCGAGGTCACAGACCAGCACGGAAATTCGAGCATTCTTAAGGGTGATGCCATCCTCGACTTGCATGCAACGCCGCTAATGACCCGTGAAATGCTGCCGCCGGGTTACTTCCATGCCCCGGCTAAAGACTGGAGTAAGTCGGCGGTGGCGGCGGAACTCGAGAATTTGCAGGGAGAATTTCAAAAACCTAAGTACTTCGATTACGACCCATCGATATGCGCGCACGCGGTCAACGGCAAAACCGTATGCCGGCAATGTATTGACGCCTGCCCGGCCACAGCGATTCAAAGCCTGGGTGAGCGCATCGAAGTCAATCCCTATCTGTGCCAGGGCGGCGGCAGTTGCACCACGGTCTGCCCGTCGGGCGCCATCCGCTATCTCTACCCGACCCTGCGCGATAACGGTAAACGCATGCGCAACATGCTTGCAGAGTATCTGCAGCAGGGCGGTAAACAGCCCATCGTTTTGTTTCACAGTGAGAACTACGCAGCAGAGCCGTATCTGCAGGCCTATGACAATGTGTTGCCGTTGCCGGTCGAGGAACTCGCCAGCGTGGGCATGGATTTATGCCTGTCGGCACTGGCTTATGGCGCGATGCAGGTGGTTTTGCATGTCGACGAGCAGGTTCCGCGGAGTTCTCTCGATAATCTGCATCAACAGGTTGGCTGGACCCAGGAGTTGCTCATTGGTCTTGGCCTGGATAGATCCTCTGTCGCCATCTGTTCACATGACGCCGCGCTGCCCGGGATCGATGTCTGGAATGGGGTCGAAACCGCGCTTCATGACATGCCACAGGGCAAACGCAAAGCAATTTACCTGGCACTCGACCACCTCGTGACAAGCTTGCAACCACAGGCAGACCGGGTCGATTTGCCGACCCCGGCACCTTTTGGCGATGTCGTGATCGATGCCGAAAAATGTACCCTGTGCATGGCTTGTGTGGGTTCATGCCCGGGCAGAGCCTTGCAGGATGGTTCGAATCGAGAGATTCCAGAAGTCTTTTTTATCGAAAACAGCTGCCTGCAATGCGGCGCCTGCGTGCAAACCTGTCCGGAAGATGCGATTGCGCTGAATTCGCGGCTGCTGTTCGATCACGAGACGCGTAACCGTGCGCGTGCGCTCAACAGCGACACCCCGTTTGCCTGTATATCTTGCGGCAAACCCTTTGCACCGACTTCGGTAATCCATAAAATGCAGGAAAAACTGAAGGATCACCACATGTTCGGCACCGCGCGTGCGCTCGATCGACTTAAGATGTGTGAGGATTGCCGCGTTGTCGATATCGTCCAGGATGCCGACGCGATGGGCGGGGAATTCAACCCGTTGAAACGTTTCCAGTAACCCGACAGGATGATCTAGCCATGCCGACTGCTGCAGGTGGAACCCTCGAAGACGAGCAACGCTACCGTGCGGGCGCCTACGGTCTTTTGGCCGCGCTGCTACGGGCGGCGCCGGAGCAGGCCCTGCTCGACCATCTGCTTGCACTGTCACCGCAAAGTGATGCCGAGCTGGATGCGCTTGCAGAGGCGATGGCCAGTCTCGCCGATGCCGCCCGCAGCCATAGCCCGGCGCAAATCGAAGCGGAGTATCAAAACCTTTTCATTGGTGTCGGCAAGGGGGAAGTGGTGCCTTACGGGTCCTGGTACCTGACCGGATACCTGATGGAACAACCACTTAGCGATCTGCGCGATGATTTGCGTGCACTCGGCTTCGAGCGCAGCGTCGACACTCACGAACCGGAAGACCACGCGGCCGCGATTTTCGAAGTTTTTTCTGTTATGATATCCGACAATTCCGGTCTTTCAGAGCAGGAACGCTTCTTTGATAGTCACATGAAGACCTGGCTGGAACGGTTTTTTACAGATCTGGGCAATGCCCGATCCGCCGATTTCTATAAACCTGTTGCGCAATTTGGCGCGGCATTTTTTAAACTGGAGTTAGCATACCTCTCGATGCGCAGTTAAAAACAAAACAAGCAAACTCTATTTCCCTGTGGAGGATAAAGCACGTGAAGAATAAAAGTCAGCAAACGGATCAGGAACGAAGAGCATTCATCAAAAAGTCCACCCTCGTTGGAGCGGGTGTGGCAGCTACTACCATGGCCAGCACCCGTGCCATTGCCGGAGTCAGCGCAGAAACCACCGAAAAACCAGGCCAGAAGGGTTACCAGCTAACCCAGCATGTTGTTGACTACTACAAATCTGCTGACATTTAAGCCTTTAAGGGGGGTTGCATTATGAATAAATTAACCAAAACATCGTGTAGCATCGACCAGCCTGTTGTCACCAGACCCGCAAAGTCGGGACCCGAGGGGATCAGTCGGCGTAGTTTTTTAAGAAACTCAAGCCTGATGGCAGGTGGTGCGGCACTCGCGACTACGATCACACCGGTGATGATGAAAAAAGCCAATGCGGCGACAGAACCGGGCGGTAAAGCCGAACAGATCAAGACGATCTGTACCCATTGCTCGGTTGGTTGCGGCATCATCGCCGAAGTTCAAAACGGCGTCTGGACAGGACAGGAGCCGGCTTTCGACCATCCCTTTAACAAGGGTGCGCATTGCGCCAAGGGAGCTTCGATCCGTGAGCACGGCCATGGCGAGCGCCGCCTCAAGTATCCGACCAAGCTGGTAGACGGGAAATGGAAGAAGATTTCCTGGGACGAGGCGATTAATGAAATCGGCGACAAGTTGCTCGATATCCGCGAAAAATCAGGCCCCGATTCGGTGTTCTGGCTGGGTTCTGCCAAGCATAGTAACGAGCAGGCTTACCTGTTTCGCAAGTTCGCGGCCATGTGGGGCACCAACAATGTCGACCACCAGGCACGTATCTGTCACTCGACCACGGTAGCCGGGGTAGCGAATACCTGGGGTTACGGTGCGATGACCAACTCCTACAACGATATCCACTTTGCCAAATCGATATTGCTGATCGGTGCCAACCCGGCAGAAGCGCATCCGGTTGCACTACAGCATATCTTCAAGGCCAAAGAAGAAAACAATGCGCCGGTGATTGTCATCGATCCTCGCTATACCCGCACCGCGGCGCATGCCAATCATTATCTCAAGATTCGACCCGGTACCGACGTCGCGATCATCTGGGGCATGTTGTGGCACATCTTCAAGAATGGCTGGGAAGACAAGGAGTTCATCCGCCAGCGCGTCTACGGCATGGATGATGTTATGGCGGAAGTTAATAACTGGAATCCGGAAGAAGTCGAACGCGTCACCGGCGTTCCCGAAGGCCAGGTTTTCGCTGCCGCCAAGGCGATGGCCGACAATCGTCCCGGTACCTTTATCTGGTGCATGGGCGGTACTCAGCACACTACCGGTAACAACAATACCCGTGCCTACTGTGCCTTCCAGCTGGCGCTCGGCAACATGGGCGTCTCCGGTGGCGGTGCCAATATATTCCGCGGTCATGACAACGTACAGGGTGCAACCGACCTCGGTGTACTATCCAATACCCTGCCTGGATACTACGGTCTTTCGGCGGGCTCGTGGAAACACTGGTCGCGGGTCTGGGATCTCGATTACGAGTGGGTCAAGGGTCAGTTCGATAGCGGTAGTTACGAGCAAAGCAAGGGCAAGGACGTTCATGTCATGAACACCAAGGGCATTCCGGTTTCGCGCTGGATCGATGGTGTGCTCGAGGACAAGGAAAATATCGCGCAGAAAGACAATCTCAAGGCGATGCTGTTCTGGGGTCACGCGCCCAACAGTCAGACCCGCGGGGTTGAGCAGAAAAAGGCGATGGAAGGACTGGAGATGATGGTTATCGTCGATCCTTATCCCACCGCTTCTGCGGTTATGTCTGATCGCACCGACGGGGTATATTTATTGCCGGCTTCGACCCAACTGGAGACTTACGGTTCGGTAACCGCGTCAAATCGCTCGTTCCAATGGCGCTCAAAGGTCATCGAGCCGATGTTCGAGTCTTTGCCAGATCAGGTCATCATGTACAAACTGGCGAAGAAGCTCGGTCTGGCAGATCAGATGTTCAAGAACATCAAGGTCAATGGCGAAGAGCCCGAGGTCGAAGATACGTTACGTGAAATCAATCGCGGCATGTGGACCATCGGCTACACCGGCCAGAGTCCGGAACGTCTGAAGAAACACCAGGAAGCCTGGGGAACCTTTGACTACGATACGCTCAAGGCTGAAGGCGGCCCCGCCGATGGTGATTACTACGGGCTACCCTGGCCTTCATGGGGTACCCCGGAAATGAATCATCCTGGCACGCCCAACCTGTATGACACGTCGAAGAATGTGGCCGATGGCGGGTTGACCTTCAGGGCCCGTTTTGGTGTCGAGCGCAACGGGGTTAATTTACTCGCCGAAGAATCCTTCGGTAAAGGTTCCGAGATCAAGGATGGATATCCCGAGTTCAGTGACAAGGTACTGAAGAAACTGGGCTGGTGGAATGACCTGACCCCGGAGGAGCAGGCAGCGGCCGAAGGCAAGAACTGGAAAACCGATTTGTCCGGTGGAATCCAGCGCGTCGCAATCAAGCACGGCTGTTCACCTTTTGGTAACGCCAAGGCGCGAGCGATGGTGTGGACCTTCCCGGACCCGGTGCCCATTCACCGCGAACCTTTGTACACGTCACGACGCGACCTGGTTGAGAAGTATCCAACCTATGAAGATCGTAAATCATTCTGGCGATTGCCGACACGCTACAAGTCAATCCAGGCGACCGATCACTCCAAGGAGTATCCGATAATCCTGACCACCGGACGACTGGTTGAATATGAAGGTGGTGGAGATGAAACCCGCTCCAATCCGTGGCTTGCGGAATTACAGCAGGACATGTTCGTCGAGGTCCACCAGCGTGATGCCAATAATGCCGGTATCAAGGATGGTGATGATGTATGGGTCGAGAGTCCGGAGAACGCCAAG
>Ga0209271_10000047_pt1 | contig 46572 bp, 40 predicted proteins | sample tdAd002_FD_187123 | JGI IMG/M metagenome (GOLD analysis project Ga0209271, IMG submission 187123) | Marine sediment microbial communities from the Atlantic coast under amendment with organic carbon and nitrate - tdAd00.2 (SPAdes)... | ecosystem: Environmental > Aquatic > Marine > Coastal >... | reverse complement strand
GAACCGGGTTATCTACCGGCTGCAAGACACCGGCTTTTCTGGCGCGCTGTAATCTTCCCGCATCGGTGGTAATGAAAACATCGGCAGGCGTCGAATGACCTTCGGATTCGAGCCGCTTGAGTAATGCATCGGCTTTCGCGGTAATCAGGTTGAACCCTATGCCAGTCTCGGCTGCAAATTGTTCAAGCAAAGGCAATATCAAAGCTTCTTTGCGCGCCGAGTAAACATTGACTTCGTCGGCATGAGCAAAACCCTGGCCAAACACCAGCGACAAGCTCAAAATACTCAAAATTAACGACTTAGATCCAATCAAACTGCGGTACATCGGTACATACTCCTGTGCTTGTGGCGAATCGAGGCGGTAAATTACCAAATCGTTAATGCGAATGCAAATGTTAATCATTCTCATTAGCGACACCATATTTAGACACTTTACTCCCATCGGGCAATGCTTTACTTGATCGAAGTCAAGCCGAACAATACGGGTCAGAGAGCAATTGTTTCTAATATTAGAAACAATTGCTCTCTGACCCGGGTTTTTTGGTTATGATTCGCTTTCAAAATCGGTATACAGGAACAGACTATTAACTTCGGTATTACCAAAACCATTCCTGCCAAAGCCGGGATCGAAATGCTTGATTCACTTTACGACGGCAGTCGCAAGGAATACGAGTTCCATATGGCCGGAAGCGAACCAAAGCGGCTCAAGGTGGGCGATTACGTGTACACGATATTCAATGACCAGCTACATGGGCGCCTGAAGATCAGTAAATTTATTACCGGGGCAACCAACCCCGGTTCGGGTAAACCCCGCATTCTGATCATCGTTGCAGCGCCCGGTGAAAGGCTGGCAACCCCGGTTGCCAGAAAGGGCCATCGCGGTACGCGATATACCGAGGGTGAAGACTGGCCGACCTGGCTATGATGGATTCAACCGAACAGGCGCTCACCGCGCTCGCCAAAACCAGTTTCACGACCTACTGGCTGGATAGCCTCGACCCGGTTGCTGACGAGCCGGCCCTGCAACAGGATACAAGTTGTGATTTATTGGTCATCGGCGGTGGTTTTTGTGGTCTGTGGACGGCTATCCAGGCCAGGGAACAGGACCCCGAACGTGAGGTGGTGTTGATCGAGGCCAAAAGTGTCGCCAACGGCGCCAGCGGTCGACCGGCGGCGATCATGTCGACTTCGGTGATGCACGGCATCGATAACACCGAGCGCATCTTCCCCGACGATGTTGCCGAACTCGAACGACTCGGTCGGGAAAACATGGATGGATTCCAGGCAACCGTGGAGCGCTACGCCATAGACTGCGATATCGAATGGGGCGGCGAAATGAAGGTTTCCATTGGTGACGACGGGCTCGACACGGTTGAAGAGGATTACCAGCTATATCTCAAGTATGGCCACGACGCGGTCAAACTTGACCAGGCGGGCGTACAGGCGGAAATCAAATCGCCGATCTTCCACGGAGGCACCTGGTCCAGGAAACGCAGCGGTACCGTACACCCGGGAAAGCTGGTGAGAGGATTGAAACAGGCCGCCCTCAAGCTGGGCGTGAAGCTCTATGAAAATACACCCCACCTGAGTAATCACAAAACCGGTGATAGCATTACCGTACAGACCCCACGAGCCACTATAAAGGCCCACAAGGTATTGCTGGCCACCAACGCCTGGGCGGCCGGACATCGGCATATCAGCCGCAGGGTCGCGGCGATCCGGGATCGTATCATTGTCACCGAACCACTGAGCGAAGCACAGATGAAGCAGGTTGGCTGGCAGCATCGCCAGGGCATCTACGACACCCGCACCCAACTCAACTACATGCGCCTGACCGCGGACAACCGAATCCTGTTCGGTGGCCGGCTGGACTACTTCTATGGCAACGACACCGATCCGGCGCTCGATAAAACCCCGCAACCCTTTATTCGACTAGTGCAGTCCTTCTACAGGACCTTCCCGCAACTCGCAGCCGAGATAAAATTTTCACACGCCTGGAGTGGGCCGATCGGACTAACCACGCGCATGGCCGTGCATTATCAAAAGTATCATGACGGTGACATGGTGTTCGCGGGCGGATATTCAGGATTCGGCGTCACTGCATCGCGTTTTGGCGCACGGGTGGGGCTGGCTATACTGGACCAGGCCGACATCGCGGAGACGAGGATGCAATTTGCACGAACCGTACCTGACTATATTCCACCGGAACCGTTTCGCTGGATCGGCGCCAAGATCACCATGTACGCACTCGACACCCTCGATGAAAAAGGCGGCTGGCGTAAACTCTGGGTCACCATGGTACAAAAAATGGGATTCCCGATCACCTTGTAAAATCGAGTAAAACCAGAGCAATCAGCAAGACGCCCAAAGCCCCTTTTACCGAACGGCCTGCCTACCTGGGATGCAACCAGGTGGGCAGAAAACTGTAAGGATCGCGATTGATGGTTTCATTGTAGGGAATATTGCGTGCCGACAGTTTAGGCTGCAATTCCCCCGCCTTGCCGACATCGAACAGGTCGGTGGCCCCACCGACGAATTCCCCACCTACATAAATCTGCGGGATCGTGGGCCAGTTATTCTGCTGGTTTAACACCGCCAGAATTTTACCGCCGCGATCGTTCTCCTGAAAAGCAACCGAGTCGAGATCGACAGCGACGTACGGAATATCGCAGGCGGCCAGCATCTTGCGTACCGACCAGCAAAATTCACACCATTCCAGTGCGAACATCAGTACCTGGTCCTGGTTCTCCTGCAAAATCGCCTCGACTTCGGCGAGCGCCGCCGGGTCCAGTTCGACCGGCGCTTCAGGTTCGCTTTCAGCCGGCACATCGTCGGGAACATCGCTGATATCGAAACGATATCCCGGGGTCGAGCGCGAAATACCGATTTCTTCTTCGTTCATATCTTCCGCAATGCTTTCAAACAGCGGCGTCGACAGGTAACGTTCTCCGGTATCCGGCAGCATGCACAGGATATTCGAACCCGCGGGAGCGGTTTCGGCGACCTGCAATGCGCCAGCAAAAGTCGCCCCTGAGCTGGTGCCAACGAATATACCCTCCTTCTGCGCCAGATCCATGGCGCACTGGATCGCAAAATTGCCATTGATGGGGATGATTTCGTCGATCATATTCGCTTCGGCCGCTTCCTCGGCGAACCTGGGAATGAAATTCGGTGACCAGCCCTGCATTAAGTGCGGTCTAAAGCTTGGATGCGTTTGGTAAGTGCCATCGGAATTGCGTTCCTGGGGAATACCACTTCCAAGAATCTGCGAGTTATCCGGCTCGCAGACCATTATTTTGGTATCGGGACTCCTTTTCCTCAACACCCGCGAAACTCCACCCAGGGTGCCACTGGTGCCGAAACCGGTTACCCAGTAATCGAGACCGATTTCACCGAAATCGTCGAGAATTTCTACCGCGGTGGTACGCTCATGCATTTCGGCATTGGCCGGGTTGTCAAACTGACTGGGTTGCCACCAGCCATGGGCTTCGACCAGTTCGTTAACCTTGGCAATCATACCCGTCCCCATGTCGGAAGCGGGGGTCAATATGACCTTCGCCCCAAGGAAACGGATCATTCGGCGCCTTTCGAGACTGAAGTTTTCCGCCATTACGATCACCAGCGGATAACCCTTTTGCGCACAAACCATCGCCAGACCAATACCGGTATTACCACTCGTGGCCTCGACTATCGTTTGCCCGGGTTTTAGCGCACCACTGCGCTCGGCATCTTCGATGACCCCTAAAGCCAGACGGTCCTTAACCGAACCCATCGGGTTGAAGGACTCGATCTTGACATATAAATTGACGTTTTCCGGCCCCAGGTTATTGATCTTGACCGCTGGAGTGTTACCGATAGTATCGAGAATACTCTGGTATAAATGCCCCATCTTAACTCCCCTCCCCGCACTGTTTTGCAGATTTATATTATCAAGATCACGATCGGCTCAGATGCCGAATGCCCCCGGCCGGTGTATAGACTATTCGCTGCAGGGCCAGCTATCCGGCATCCACCGTCCTTCAGGTAGCTGTGTGTTCTCGTTACCGCAGGCAATATCGAGTTGCAGCTGCGAAAGGCGTCGCACCTGGCGCAGGTCAACGTTTTCAAAATGGGTGCGATAGGTGTATGCACGCCAGAAATCGACACCTGTCAGGGTCGCGTTTGCGAACTTGACCCTGGAAATATTGGAATATTCGAAACTGACGTTTTCCAGTAACGCGTCGGAAAAGTTTGCGCGCCCCAGTTCCGATTTAGACCAGTCTACATCCAGGATTTCGGCATTGTTAAAATAGGCGCGGGAGAACTCCGATTTCGTCAAAGTTGAATTTTGCAGGGTCACACGTTCAAAATGTGCCCGGTAACCACCGAACTTGGTCAGATCCGAATTATAAAAACGCGCATCTTTGGCACTGCCTCGAGTCAAATCGGTTTTAACCAGGCTGGCGTCGGTGAAATCACCCTTGTCGAGCGAACTCGCGGCCAGATTGGCGCTGTCGAAGCGACTGCCAGCAAAATTGGAACCATCGAGCATCTTGTTGGTTTTCTTGCAGCCGCTCCAGTCCACTCCGGGAGCGCGTTTATCATTGCATTTCGCATAGGCCTGATTGACTGAAAAAATCAAGGCCAGACAGATTAACAGTAATGCTTGTTTTATTTTCTTGCTGTCCATTTTTTAGACCACATGCCCGGTTATTTTCTGGTTTGACTAGTGCAACCTGATTAAATTCCGCTGTTCCTCTACTAAGGTGGCAGCTAGTCATTGACTATACCCGATTTGTCAATTCTTTGCTGACGTAGAACTTCAACCACTCCCGCTGAAACGATTAACACCGTGCCGGCAAACTCACGCACACCGAATTGCTCGTCGGTCAGTATTGCGGCTGAAACCACACCGACGATCACTTCCACCATTAGCAACATACCTACGCGACCCGGGCTTAACACCGTGGCCGGCCAGATGGTCAGGTAAGTAATAGGCAACATCGACAGGGCGATAATCAATATCCAGTACCGGGCTTTCAGGAGGGTTGAAATTTCGGGCATTCCGGCAAAACTCCCCTGGTGCCAGATGACAAGCAACAGTGACATCAACAAAGCGCAGAGAACGAATACGGTCACCTTTTCCAGGATCATATGCGCGCCACCCTGAAACAGCTTCACCGACCCTACTGACCAGCAAAGCCCGGATAACAGTGCAAACCAGTCACCGGAATTGCGCGGGACCGGTAATCCGCTATCGATCACGAGTACTATATAAAGCCCGCAGAACGCGAGCAAAAGCGCGACTACCCGGTTTGTTGTGAGACGCTCCTTCAACACCAGGATTCCGAGTAACGTGCTCCATAACGGGCTCATGTAAAACAACAGGATAGCCCGTACCACGTCGGTCAAATTGAGGCTCGCGATATAGAGCGCAAACGCAAACCCGGTCAACAAACCGGGTATCACGATACTGCGCCAATGCGCGATAAAATTTCGAATCCGGGCCAGCGCTAACGGTACAAATAGCAGTGAACTGGCGCCGAAAATAACCGGACCGGTCCAGAAGGCATGCACCCCGGCCTGCTCGATACTGCGGATTGGAATCCAGTAAAGGCCCCAGAACCCGGCCCCTATCGCAATGGCAATGCTGGGCAGCAGGTCACTGCGAATCGGGTGCGTCATAAACTTTTCGCGCTATTGCGCTGCGGTGGCGCTAATATTCGCAAACGCCTGCATATTGGTATTATCCAGATCGATCCGTAATGGCGCATCCTGCGATGACAGCTTGACGATGGTTACCTCGGTTACCGGGTTTATGTATATCCACTGACTGTGGATACCGATGGCGAGCATCGCACGATGCTCATTGCCGGTCTGGTACCACTTGTTGCGATAGCTGCCCGCCGGAAATTCCTTGGCCGACTCGCCGCGCTCCCAGACTTCGCGGCTACCCCCATCGCTACAGTCCTCAATCCAGCGCTCGGGTATCACCTGTTGACCATTGGCATATCCGCGATTGCGTACCAGTTCGCCAAAGCGCAACAGGTCCCGCGGCAGTACGCAAATCCCTCCCGCCGTGCGCGCCGCACCCTTGCGATCCACGGTGACATAAGCATCGGCCTCGGCGCCCATGGGTTGCCAAAGGTATCTCGACATCAGGCTTGCCAGACGTTCGCCGCTGGCTCGTTCCAGCACCCAGCCGAGTAAATCCGAGTTGGGTGACTTGTAGCGCCAGACCTGGCCATGTTCTCCATCGGTGCGCCCCAGCGAACACAGGAAGTCGTGCAGATTTTGATCAATTGCGTCGACTCCGCAGGGGTGCCATGCGGTCGCGGTACGGTATTCGATAAACTTACCCGAAGTAGCCAGGTAATCTTCGTTAAAATCGATATTAACCACCATGTCGAGCACCTGCTGCAGGCTGGCGTCGCGGTAGCCCGAATCAGCCAGCTCCGGGATGTACTCGACCACCAGTTTGGCTGGATCGAGCAAGCCCTGCTCGACCAGCACCCCGGCCAGGGTGGCGGTGATCGACTTGCTTACCGAAAACACGATATGCGGGCTGGTTTCGATAGCGGCATCGACATACCACTCGTGTACGATTTTGCCCTTATGCGCCACCAGTAACGCGTCACTGTTGGAAACCTCGAGCCAGTCCTGTAACGACCAGTCTTCGCCCCCGGGGCCCCTCACGCTTACCCCGGCAATGCTGGCCACGATCGATTTATCAAAGGCACTCTTGGCAACGCCGCGTGGAATTTCCTCGCTCGGAACGATTTCACGTACATGGTGAAACGCCCAGCGATTGTTGGGCGGCTGTCGCCAGTTGGACAGGTTTAAACCATCGGGTCTGGATAACACTATTCGATCTCGGTGATAATCTTCTGGTTGTTGGAATCAAGAGCAGTCTGACACATTTCCAGATGCAGCCGCCCGCCGCTATTGTAAGGATGCGATTCGAGTACGGTTTCGTTGAGCACAATGCCAAGTCCGGGTTCGCCCGGCGCCGGCATGTAACCTTCCTCCCAGTCCAGTGGTCGCTTCAGAATCGCGTCGTGAAACTCGGTCTGGATTGTTTCCAGGATCAAAAAGTTAGGGCAGCTGAAAGCCACCTGGGCGGCGGCGGCATGCGCAATCGGGCCACAATAGATATGCGGTGCAATCTGCGCATTGAACAATTCCGCGATGGCGGCAATTTTTTTGGTTTCCCAGACACCGCCGCTACGACCGATATCCGGTTGCAGTATCGACACCCCGGCCTTGAGGGCCTGGTGAAATTCAACCCGCGTGGTCAGGCGTTCGCCGGTCGCTACCGGTATCGAGGTAGAGGCGGCAACCTTGCCAATGGCTTCCATCTGATCGGGCGGGCAGGGCTCTTCAAACCAGAGCGGATCGTAAGGTTCGAGTCGGCGCGCGAGTCGGATTGCCGATGACGTGGTCATCTGGCCGTGGGTACCAAACAGGATATCGGCACGGTCGCCCACCGCTTCGCGTATTTTGCGTATGTTGTCTTCACAACGAGTCAATTCGGCCAGCGACAGTTCGCGTCCACCCTGAATCGCGTAGGGTCCTGCGGGATCCTGCTTTACCGCAGTAAATCCCATGTCGACGTAGTCGAGCGCGCGGGCCGCCGCCGCATCGCCATCGTGGTAGACGTCGGGCGCACCGTCACCGGGGTTGCCGTCATCGTTCACCGCCTCTGGATAAAGATAAGTGTAGGTGCGCAGGCGATCATGAAACCTGCCGCCCAGCAGCTGGTAGATCGGTTGATCATGCGCCTTGCCGAGAATATCCCAGATCGCGATTTCGATACCGCTGAACACCCCCATCATGCTGATGTCGGGACGTTGCGTGAAGCCGGCCGAATAAACCCGGCGAAACATGGTTTCGACATGATGCGGATCTTCGCCGGCGATGAAACGTTCGAAGGTATCCTCGACCATCGCGCAGGCGATGTCGCCCGACACCGGAATACCGTAACACTCGCCGATGCCTTCGATACCGTCGTCGGTGGTAATCTTGACAATCACCCAGAACGAGCCACCGATACCGCTCGGCGGTACCGTAACCCAGGTTTTGATATCCTTCAGAATCATGCCTGTATCCGGCGTCAGCAAACTCCGCTAACTTACTCCAATCGCTTATTTTACGAAACTAAAATATGGCCGGGTAATGCATTGTTATGAAACCGGTAATACCACCAATTGCGCAATCTCGACATGCTTCGGCTGCCGCAGCGCGTATAACACGGTTTGCGCGACATCCTCCGCCTGCAGGCATTGCTCGGCACTGTCATAGTATTGTTCTGCGGCCTGAGCGTCACCGAGGCGTTGCTGCGCGAACCCGGTGCGCACCAGCCCGGGCATAATTTCGGTTACCCGAATCCCCCTGCCCGCGTAATCGAGGCGCAGGGTTTCGCTGAAACCATGCACTGCGAATTTACTACTGACGTAGGCGCTCATTGTTGCAAAGGATTTAATTCCGGCAATCGAGCCCATGTTGACGACATGCCCCGAACCGCGAGCCAGCATACCGTCGATTAATGCACGCGTAAGCCGGATCGTGCCCTGCACGTTGGTTTCGATGATGTCACACCATTGCTCGGCACTCCCCTCCTCGAAGGACCTGCGCCCGCCGATGTCATGACCGGCGTTGTTGACCAACACGCTTACATCGCTGAATTCAGCTGGCAAAACTCCCGCCAGGTCTGTGACCGCGTCCGCATCGGTGACGTCGAGCACCAGTGGATAGAGCCGGTCACCCAGATCTTTTGCCAGATCCTGTAAGCTGGACTGGTTGCGAGCAGCCGCGATCACGCGGTACCCGTTTTCAATCAGCAGGCGGCAGATCGCCGCACCGATACCGCCGCTCGCGCCGGAAACCAGCGCGACGGGTAGCGGGGATTCAGATTCATTCATAATCCTGTGACCAGTTCATTGATGAAGGATTCGAGCAGTTTATCCATTTGCCGGGCAAAAATCCCGGGTGAATATCGGATCACGTGACAATTCGGTAGCAGTAGTACTTCATGGCCGGGTTTCAGCCTGGTAGCCTGTTGAAACAGCGGGTACGTGGTTTTGCTTCTGTTTGCTCAGGAGAGCGGAGACAGGTAACTCATCCAGGCAGACATGCGTAGCAGCGTTTTTCGTACCAGTGCCAGCTCTTGAACCTCCCTGCCGTAAACGATCGCCTGCGCGCGGGATCCATTTGGAATCTGCGAGGCGTACAATGCGTAGCGGCGGTCGGTAATACCGATCAGCACCGGAATTCGGGCCTGGCCTTCAATCGCGGCCGCATTTAAAGTGGCCCCGCGGGTCCAGTCCTGATCCCTGTCCGATGCCGGTTTTACCGTTCGCACAAGGCCCGCGAAAACCTTACCGGGAATGCTGTCGAAGGTGACTTCGGCATGATTACCTTGCTTGAGACGCAGCAGGCTGTTCTGGGGGAACCATGCAACCACGTTACGGTCTTCGATCGCCGGTGTAAAATCGGTCGCCTGCCTGGTATCAGTGGTAGTGACCGACGTGATGGGCTGATATTGCCGGCTCATGTCCGAGTAAGGGTGGTAGTAATTCAACAGCTGGATCAACGCGAAGGTCAGCACGACCCCCCCGACCGAGGCGGTGGGTACCGTCCACTTGTTGAGGGGAATTCTCAATACCGTGAACAGCGCGATACAGATCGCGGCGTAGCCTGAAATAATAAACAGTTCCATGGATTTGCCTCGTTGTCGGCGCCTAGGCCGCTTTGCCCGCCGCCATGATGGCATTTTCGATGCGATCGATACGGTCGTCGAGCACCTCGCACTTATGCCCCAACAACGTGACAGAGTCGGTAATATCCGCGTCCAGCTGCGCGATTTCCAGATCGACAACGCCGGTCTGTGCAGGCGCCTTGTCGTTGATCGCGGTATCTTCGTTGATCTCGGCGAATCTCGGAAGCGGATTTTCGCGGTAAGCCGCAGACCAGATCCACAGCAGCGGCCAGATCGCGTGCAAGGTGAACAGGCTGACCCAGCCGGCAAAGTAGATGGCGTCCTGGTGGGGGTGGCTACGTTCCATGGCAATCTGATGGGGGATCCCCACGATCGCGATGGCGCCGAACAGCAGGCTGGACGCAATGAAAACAAGAATTCCGAGCGCAACAATTTCGAACATGTTCAGGATCCGTCGATTGATACTCAATGAAGTGTAGGCGAAAAGTCAGGATCGGTTTGTGCGACCTTGTTCTCACTTTCAGGGCGGAGACTGCCGCTGATCCGTAAATCTGCTACGCCTGTCGGATCAGGGCCGTCGCACCATCACCGCAGCCTTCAATTTCTCACCATCCAGCTATGCGCATGCAGGTAAAAGCTTGCAGTCTTCATCGTGTCACCAGTTCAGTTTTGATGGGCTCGAGCAACTTTTCGCCGTCTGCACTCAGGTTAAACTTTCCATCAGTGCGTGCAAACAGGCTACGGTTAATTTTGCGCTCGAGGCGTTTCATCTTGCGGCTAACCGCGAAATGCGACAGGTTCAGGCGTTTCGCGGCACGGGTTATGCCCCCGCATTTTGCGATTAAGGTGAGGACACGCATGGAATCTATATCAAGCGTCGACATTATGACAAATTTCGATGAAAGTCATGAAAAAATATCGTTTTGTTCATGTATAAACAATCGGTATATTAAGTTTTCGACCCGCTTAACAGCAACCTCATGACCCAGTACAAGAACCTGTTCCAGCCTCTCGAGCTACGTCATCGCACCCTCGACAATCGTATAGTATTTGGTGCGCACACCGCCAATATGTCCGAACAGGGCCTGCCAGGCGAGCGTCATCGCGGCTACTACGAGGAACGCGCCATCGGCGGCGCGGCGATGATCGTGGTCGAGCCGATGCCGGTTCATGCGACCGCGGTATTAACGCGGGGTAACTTTCGCCACTGCGACGACGCAGTCATCCCTCATTTCCGCAAGCTTACCGATGCCGTGCACGCGCATGGCACTACCATCCTGCAACAGCTCTACCATGTCGGCCAGCACGGCGATTCAGATTTATCCTTCATGCCGCACTGGTCGCCATCGGGACTTGCCTCTTATCACGATTCGGACGGCAGCCACACACTACGTGAAAGCGAGATTCTTGAAGTCATCGAGTGCTTCACGCTTGCAGCGAAACGCTGCCAGGCTGCAGGCTTCGACGGCGTCGATCTGTTTGCCGCCTATCATGCGTTGCTCGACCAGTTCTGGACACCGTGGTCCAACAAGCGCGACGACCGCTGGGGTGGCTCGTTGGAAAATCGCTGCCGATTGTCAGTGTCGATCATAAACTCGATCCGCGAGGCCTGCGGCGAGGACTTCATCATCGGCATGTCGATCAGCTACTCGGAGGAGACGCCGTACGTGATGACGCTGGATCAACTGCAGGAAGTCATCGCCCAGCACGACGTCACCGCCAACCTGGACTATGTGAGCTGCGGCGCCGGAAACTACGTCGACTACGAACGTCTGATGGCGACCTTCGTGTACGGCGACAAACAGGGCGTACCGCTCGCCGCGGCGCTGAAGTCGGTGGTCAAACACGCAAAAGTCACCGCCGAATGCCATATCCGTACCCCCGAAAACGCGGACTACACGATCGCCAGCGGCGACTCGGACCTGGTGTCGATCGTGCGCGGCCAAATAGCCGATCCGCACCTTACCAACAAGGCCAGGGAAGGACGCGACGAGGATATTCGCGGTTGCATTTCCTGCAACCAGATGTGCTGGGGACGCCGCTCACGCGACTACTGGATTTCCTGCCTGATCAATCCGTCGGCCGGGCGTGAATTCGAGTGGGGCGGCGACCGCTTCAGAAAAACCGATCAACCGAAAAAAGTGCTCGTCGTCGGCGCCGGCCCGGCCGGCATGGAAGCCGCGCGTGTCGCCGCCGAACGCGGTCACGAGGTCACACTGGTCGAAGCGCTCGGCGATCCCGGCGGCCAGTTCCGCCTCGCTGGCCTCGCGCCACGCCGCGGACAAATCACCGAGTTGATCGCCTGGTACCTGCGCCAGTTCGAGCAACTCGGGGTAGATGTGCGCTACTTCTCGCCATTGGACGAACAGGACATCCTCGAGTTCGGCGCCGACGAGGTTGTACTCGCTACCGGCTCACTGCCGGACGGGCTCGCGCGCCAGCGCTGGCTGCCCGAGCACGAGCAATTGCCCGGCCTTGAAAACGGTCACGTCTATGCCTGCGAAGAAGTCTTGCGCGGCCAGGCCGAGCTCGGCAAATCGGTGATCGTGCTCGACGAAGGCGGCAACTGGCGCGGCACCGGCACTGCCTGGCATCTCGCTGACAAAGGGCACGAGGTCACCATCGTCACGCCCGACGAACTGATCGGCAAGGAGCTGTGTCGTACTACCGTGGACTCCAGAATTCGCGCGGCGCTGAAGAAGCTCGGTGTCAGTTTCATGACCGAGTCGGTGATTGCGTACTGGCACGGCGATCACGCCACGGTGCGCTCGTTGCTGGATGGCTCGACGCAACGAGTCGATGCCAGCACGATCGTGACCGCGACCACAAACACCGTATTCAACGATGTCGAGCTTGCCCTTGCGGAATCCGATATCAAGTTCCACCTTGTTGGCGACGCCGCCGCGCCACGGCAGGCGCCTTACGCATTTCACGATGGCCGCAAGATCGGCCTCGCACTTTAATCGGGGGCAATAGATATGGCCGAGCTTGATGGCGACACGACGTAGACGACTGGGTGGCAGCGCCGCTCGACGTGCCGCGGTAGCCAGTGCAAAGATCGTGCATCACCCGGAAATCAGGCGCGGCATTCCGATCATGGAAGTCACCAACCAGGAAGGCGTGGAACTAATCCATGATTTCGCGATGCGTGTCGCGGAGGAAATCGGCTGTGATTTCCAGGACCAGGAATCACTCGATTACTGGCGTCAAACCGGCGCCGAGATCGACGGTGAACGTGTGCGTATAGGACGAGAAGAACTACTCGAGCTGATCGGTAAGATCCCATCGTCTTATCTACACCATGCGCGCAACCCGTCGCGCACGGTACGCGTCGGTGACGGGCACGCGGTGGTCTCACCTTCTTACGGCGCGCCGTTCGTTCGCGACATGGAAGGAGTTCGCCGCTATGCGACGCTGGAAGATTTGAATAACCTGCAAAAACTCAATCACATGGCGTCAACGGTACATATCGCCGGCGGTACCATTGTCGAACCGGTCGACATCCCGGTACCGTATCGGCATTTGCACATGACCTACAGCGGATTGAAATATTCCGATAAACCGATCATCGGCAATGTAACCGCCCGCGAGCGCGCCGAAGATACAATTGATATGATGAAGCTCGTCTTTGGGGCCAAGTTTGCGACCAACAACACCGTAACCACGTCGCTGATCAACGCCAATTCGCCACTGGTGTGGGACGAAACCATGCTCGATGCACTCAAGGTCTATGCAATCAACAACCAGGCGGTTATGTGCTCGCCATTTTCGATGGCGGCTGCGAGCACGCCGGCGAGCAACGTCGGCACGGTCGGGGTGGTTCTCGCTGAGGCCCTGATGGCGATGGCGATGACGCAGATCATTCGCCCCGGTGCACCGATGCTGTTCGGAGTACCGGCAATGACAGTGGCGCTCAATAGTGGCGCCCCGGTACACGGTTCGCCGGACTCGGCGATGGTGCAGTTCCTGTCGAGCGCGATGGCTCGACATTACAAGTTGCCGCATCGCTCGATTTTAAATGTCGCGACATCAAAGTCCGGCGACATGCAAGCGGCCTATGATTCTATGTGGGGGCTATTCCCGAGCATGCTCTCCGACGCCAACTGGCTAACCATGGCCGGCGGTATGCTCGAAGGCGCGCTGACGGTTGGCTACGGCAAGACGATGATCGATTTCGAGCAGCTCGACGCGTTTTTCCACTTCTTGCAGGGCCCGGATTTCAGCGACATCGAAGAAGTCTTCGAAGCTGCGAAGCGAGTCGGGCCCGGTGGTCACTTTCTCGGCGAAACCCACACCCTTAACAGCAACCTGTTTATCTTCGATTCACAGCATAACAACTCCTACGAGCAATGGGATATCGAAGGCCGGCTCGACAGCGAGGCTGTCGGCGTGCGCAAGGCACGGCAGTGGCTCAAGAAATACGAAGCACCAACCATCGACGAGTCGCTCGACGAAGCTTTACTGGATTTTATCGTCAGACGAACCCGCGAGATTCCGCAAAAGTAGCCCGGTCACCTTCAAACAGAGGTCGGGCCCCTGCTTTAGTTCGGTCTGCGCCTCAGTGTGTGACAGGTCTGACTTCGGGGCTGTCCTCAGGTTCGCGAACGGCGCTATCCGCCACTGCGGATGCCGTCGCCTCGACCTTCCCCGCAGCCTCTTCGATTTTATCGACATCGAGCACTGGTTGGCTGACTTCGGTGGATGGGTCAGCTCCGGCTGCAGACTTCGAAGCGCTGGTTGTTGCTATATCATCACCGGAGATTTCCGGGTCGGTTCGGTCATTGCCCGGATCAGTGAAGGGCTCGGCATGTTCGTCCACAGTTTCTAGCGGCGTGTCTAGCGGCGTTTCCGGTATCACCACCGAATCTTCAAGTTCACCGTCAGTGATCGTATCCCGGGCATTGGTTTCGTCATCAACGGAAATCAATACCTTACCTTGATGCTGCTCCAGAAGATTGGTCAAGGTCCGGCTGTCGCCCAGAGTTTGCGCACCCTCCGCCAGGTGCCGGTAAACCTTGACATAGTTTTGCGTCAGATCATTAACCAGTTCCGAGGTTTTATCGAAATGACTATCGACACTGGCCTTGTAACTGCTCAACTCCTCTCTGGCCATGTCCAGTTCAGATTTAGTTTTATCGGCCTGTTTTACCGACGGGGCGAGCAACCGATACGCCAGTGCGCCAATCATTACACCGGCGATCAGCGCAATAATACTGATCTGCCATACAGAGTTTACGTAATCCACGGGCCTTCTCGTAATTTATCGAAGTTTCGACATGAGCTGCGATTATAAGGCATCCGCTAACGCAATGAAATCAGGGAAAACGGCGTGAACTTTGGTGCCGGTTGGAATCAATGTAATCGGTATCGATCGAAATTGCTTCCCAGATATGAGCTCGCTGCTGGCCGAATAGCGTCCCCTTTATTTCGTAAAACTGATACCTTCGGCCGTAAATTGAAAAGAGAACAGATGATGAGTAATGACATTTCCTGGCTGCAGGCGCGTTTGAATGGTGCCGGTAAACCCGTTGTCATCGATGGAGGTATGGGCACATTGCTGGAACAATTCGGGGTGCCGATGGATGGCAAGGTGTGGAGTGGTCGCGCGGTGCTCACCCACCCCGATGCCGTGCTGCAGGCGCACGAAGCATATATAACAGCAGGTGCCGAGGTCATTATCGCCAATACCTTTGCCGCGGCGCGCCATATGCTGGAACCGGGTGGCCTGGGTGATCATGTTAAGGAAATCAATTTAAATGCAGTAAGGCTAGCGCAACAGGCCCGGGACAATATAGCAACCGAGGCTGTCGCCATTGCCGGCTCGATTTGCGAGTGGGCGCCGACCGATGATCCTAAATGGCATACACCCGAAGCCGTGGGTGCGTCAACGCGGGAGCAGGCCGAAATTCTGGTACAAGCGGGGGTCGACCTTATAGCACTGGAGATGTGTGAACAAATCGATTTTTCGGTGGCCGCTGTCGACGCAGCCCTGGAATTCGAACTACCACTGTGGATTGGTTTGAGTGCTCAGACTCATAAGGGTTGTTCTTCTTTATCGGTGTTCGACTACCAGGCGCTGGGTTTTGAAAACCTGGTGAAAAGCCTTGCCGGATATCCATCGATGATGATGAACATCATGCATACACCGATAGCCGACGTGGACGAGGCCTTGAGTATTGTAAAAAAGCACTGGGATGGAGCGGTCGGCATATACCCCGAATCCGGGTATTTCACCATGCCTAACTGGCAGTTTGTCGATGTCATAGAGCCCGACGACCTTGCCGAACTCGCGCAAACCTGGATTGACAATGGTGTGCGCATGGTCGGTGGGTGCTGCGGGCTAGGACCAGAACATATAGCCGCTTTACGTCGGGCGCTAAATTAGCCCTGACCCCAATGCCGGATCAACCATATACCACGCCATGCTTTTGGCCCTGCAGCCGCGGGTCTTTCGACTTAATCAGCACTGGTCGACCCTGCAGAATTTCGAAACAGCGTTGTAGTGTTTCCTGTTCCAGTCGATGCATTGCTTCAGCCGTGTAGAAGGTAAGGTGCGGCAGCATAATCACATTGCCCATGGCATAGAGTTCGCTCAGCAGATGGTTCGATTTTGCCAACGGTTCCGAACTGTAAACATCGAGCCCGGCACCGCCTATCTGTCGGGATTTCAAGGCTGCCAACAGGGCGATTTCATCCACGATGGCGCCGCGCGATACGTTAATAATAAAAGCATCGGTTTTCATGCCGGCAAGTTCTTTTTCACCAATCAAGTGATGGGTATCTTCATTCAGTACGCAGTGGATAGAAACAAAGTCACATTGCTCCAGCATTGCGCTCAGATCATCGGCTTTTTCGATGCCGTAGGTTCTCATCGTAGTGGCGCTTACATTCGGGTCAAAGCCCAGAACACGCGCTCTGAATCCGGCTCCCGCCATGCGCCCCATGCTGCGCCCAATGCGGCCAGTGCCAATCAGTCCGACTGTCTTTTCAGCCAGATCATGCGCCAACCAGCGAGCCGTTGGCCAGGCCCAGCCATCCTGTTGCATAGCATTATTCAGGGGGATTAACTTTTTCGCCAGTGCAATCATCAAAGTGAAGGCACCTTCTGCTACCGTTTCCTCAGCATATTCCGGGATGTTAACGACCGGGATTTTCCGAGCTTTAGCCGCGTCTATGTCGATAGCGTCAATGCCAACCCCATACTTGACGATACCTTTCAACTTCCTGGCATTTCTTATAATACGAGCAGTGATGGGTGTGTAGCACATCAAAATCAGGTCGGCATCCTGTGTTTCGCGGAGCAGCCGATCCGCATCGACGTTATCCGGTAACAGCACGAGGTTGATGTCTTTCTCACGCAGTACTTGATCCACATGCGGACATTCCAGCTCCTGATCGGTGCGCACAATTTTAATTTTTTCGGTCATTTACAAGGCTCAGTCAATTGCAACATCGGGTGTAACTAAAGTACCAAATTCGCTTCGGCTTCCGTCGGACCTATGTTTCGAGACTCTCGATCTGGTCGAGGGTATACTGCAACAGAACCCGCGCAATCACTTTTCCCTTGTCGGCGCTGGCAAGGGTGGCCTGTCCATAAACGCCTGATTCCGACCATAGCCCCTGCCCCCTGGTACGCGTCAGGCGACCTTCACCTTCGGCGCCATCATCGACCGCGCGACTCATATCCACTACTTCGGGTGCAATATGCAGCATCAAAGATGTCTCATGCTCATCGGCGTGCGATCCATACTGTTGCTGCAACAAATCATCAGGCAAACCCAGCAATGCAGTATCGAGATTCAGATACTCGAAGACGATGCCTTCATCCAGTGACGCTTTGACCTCGGCGAGCGCACGCAGCGTCGACAGCCCGGTATTGATGACATAAAAACGCGACAGACCGAAACCCGCCAGGCTCATACAGGTATCGGCGATTAAATCGCGCGCGGTCTGGTAACGCAAACTGATCGAGCCGGGGTACCCGGTGAACGCCGGATAAAACGATGCGTTGATCAGGGGCGCAATTACAACCGGTAATCTTGCGCAAATTTGCTCACCCAGCCAGGTGGCGATTATCGCGTCATTGTTGAGTGGCAGATGCGGGCCGTGCTCCTTGGCGGCCGCACCCAATGGTATAACGATAACCGGGTTATTTACAAACCACTGTTCGGCCTCGATCCAGCTGAGGGTTTCTAGCTTGACTCCTGGCTTCATTGTTCTCTATTGTTAGTCGCGTCGCGGGGTTGAATTGCTAAGATGATAACCTGAGACAATACTTAAAGGGGCCTCTGATTAATTCCGGGTCATTCAGCTGCGTAGGGAAAATGCGCCAAATCAAGACGCCAATCGCCGGTAATAGCCAGTCTATTGCCAAGATTGGCAACGCAGAGTTGGCGCATTTTAACAAGCAGATGTTGATTCATGAATTGATCAGAGGCTCCTTAAAACACATCGGTGAGGGCAATAGCCTGCCGCTTACGCTTTGAACCGGCAGTTATGTATGAATCACTATTCGCTGGATTCACTAAAGCCAGACAGGAAAAATCCCGGATCATGAATCAGCAACATTACTCGGCATGGAACCCCGGTATCGAGTCGGAAATACCGGCGGAATATCGTGAGCTCGAGACTATTTATGATCCCGCCAATGTCTTCACCACCATCAATCAGGTTAACGAGCTCGCCACAGAAACCGGGCTTGTGCCTGAGGAATTAATCAGCTTTCGACCACATCGGCTGGCTTTACATGAACTTATCGTGCGCATCACCGCTGACATCGTCGTGCTGGAAGGGGAATTGGAGGAGGACCTCGGCATCAACTTTCGCACCATAGCGCATAAGATTTTCAGTAAATATATTATCCCCGGCCTGATGCAGATCGAGCATGGCTTCGACACCATGCGCACCCGCATCGAGGATCTGACCACGCGGGAACTCGAGGCGGCGCTGCTACAACAAACGCCATCCAAAGCCGCCAAACCTTCATTCTGGTCGAGCCTGCTGGGATCGAAGCCAAAACCAGCGGTGAGCGCGCCGCAAAGCAGGCAGGAGCGCGAGTTTGAGCTGATCAACAGCTACAAGCAAAGTGGGCTCAACGCCAGCGATGAACTTTCCGCTGCCGTGTACCGCAGCCTGTACCGGGTATTGGGCTCTATCGCAACTTGCCGCGGTTTTATCGGTAACGATCCAGAGTACCTGAAAAATATCTGCGTCAGGCATGCCTGCAATTATCTCGGCAGTCGTGAGATAGGTAGAAAAGTCGGCGCCCTGGTAGACGAGGCTATCGCCACCGAAGGCTACGAACGGATTGCCGACGCCGAGATACCGATACTGATCAGCCTGAAAGGAGCATCGGCCGCCGGCAAGAGTTCGCTGCGGCCTATGCTGAGCGAAATGATGATCGAACTGGGCTTCGAAGAGCACGGCTATGGCACCATTAGCCCCGATATCTGGCGGCGCATGCTGCTTGACTACGATGCCCTCGGCGAGAGTTACAAGTACGCCGGCAGGTTCACCAGTCACGAGATAAATATTATCGACACCAAGCTCGATCATTACATTCGCGCCAAGGCCGAACACCGACATTCGATCCCGCACCTGATGGTGGATCGTTTTCGTTTCGACAGCTTCGCCAGCGAAAAAATCACCCGCGTCCTGCATAAGACTTACGTGCGCTACATCGACACCATGTACATGTATTTTGTGGTGACGCCACCGCAAGCCACCGTCGAGCGTGGCTGGGAACGTGGACTGGTGCGCGGGCGCTACAAGGCGGTAGAAGATTTTCTCGGCCATTGCATCGAGGCTTATGCCGGCATGCCCAAGTTATTGTTCAAGTGGCTGGCCAGCGAGAAACCAAGGTATTTTTTCGAGTTCCTCGACAATAGCGTTGCCAAGGGAACTTATCCTGAACTGATCGCGCGCGGCACGCAGGGCGAGATGCAGATTTATAAGCCCAGCTCGTTGATCGATATCGAACGCTTCCAGCGCATCAACGTGCTCGCTACCAGTCCGGATCAGGTAGCAGCCGCCCCCGAACAGCTGACCGTGGCAAACAACCTCGGATTTCTGCGCCAGTGCATTGCCAAAATCAAACTCATCGAGTTTGTCGATGAGAGCACCGATACCGGTTTTCTAACAATCCGATCCGGTAGCTTCGAAATCAGCAACCCTGAACTTTTCAAACAAAACCTGGTCGATGAAACTCTGCATGAAATAGTCGAATTGCTGGCTCCAGATTTGCTGCCCGCATAAAGCCCGGGCTACACTGCCGGCAACCAGGAGAGAACCCGTATGAACAAATCGATCAAGGGCAGTTGCCTGTGCCAGGCAGTCAGCTACCAGTTTCACGGCCCCGAGTACGTGTTTCAATACTGCCATTGTTCACGTTGCCGCAAGTTCACCGGCAGCGCGCATGCCAGCAATATCATTGTTGATCCAAAACAGTTCGAGTGGCTCAGCGGCGAAGATCAGGTGGGTCGTTTCGAGCATCCGGAGGCCAAACATTTCGCCACCTGTTTCTGCAAGAAATGTGGTTCGTCGTTGCCCTGGCTATCGCAAACTGGCACCGCGGTAATCATCCCGGCCGGCACTTTAGATGAAGACCCCGGGATTAAACCCACGCAGAACATTTTCTGGAAGGATCGTGTGCGCTGGCGCGAAGTAGTCGAGGAACTGCCGCAATACGATGAATTTCAGCCTCGCAAGGCGAAAACCTAAGATTCATTGTCATGAGCATACTTCGCACCTGGATACTAATCGTGAGTAGCCTGCTGATAGCAATATGCCCGGTGCAGGCCGCAAGCCCGCAAAACCCCCTGCTGTTAGACAATTCAATTTATGTTTCACAGCAGGGGGTTTACAAATTTGATCGCAACCAGCGCGAACCGCTCTGGTCCAGCCTGGTTGGCATCGAAACCTTCGAACCCGTGATCTACCAGAATTTGCTGCTGGTCGGCAGCACCCAGGGATTGTACGCGTTGAATCTCGAAACCGGTCTCATTGCCTGGCATATTGAAAAAAAGCATACCCTCTTCACTCCCACCATAGCAGCAAGGGCCTATGCCGGCAGCGTGCATGGGGAGCTCTACTCGATAGACCCGCGCAACGGCAACATTAACTGGCGACGCCAATTCACGGGATGGATTTATTCTCCGGCCGTCGATGAGAAATCGAATAAGCTATGGACCGGCGGACAGGCGCACCAGGTATATGGTATAGATATCGACGATGGCAGCCTGCAATACCAACTCGAAACCACGCAGGAGTCGGTTTTCAGTGCGGTGGATATCGACGGCGGTCAAACGGCGTTCAACCTGTTCGATGGCAGCACCCTGGTGGTCGAATCCGGTAGCGGTAAAATTGCAGCAATCCTGCAAGGCGATTCACAGCCGAACGCTATTTACGCTGACGCTGGCACTATTTATCGCAGTCATCTTGATGGCAGCCTGATGGCTTTCGACGGTCCGGGTCATGCACTTAAATGGCGTCAATCACTGGCTACCCGAAACCTGGTCATACATCCTTCCCAACCCGGGTACCTGCTGCTAAGCGATCAAGATCGTACTCTGCTCCTGCTAAATCTGGAACAACCTGACAGCCCCTGCCCTGTCGAACCTGAAAGCCCGTGGATGCTGCCCCTGCAGCTCGATTCCAAAAATATGGTCTATTTCCAGAAATCAATGCAACCTCCCGGCCTGACCCTTGTCCAAATCCGGGCACAGTGTAAATAAATCAAGGGGAATATTAATGAAAACAATGAAAGTGCTATACCTGGGAATGCTTGTATTTTTTATCGGGAGTGTCAATGCAGCTGCACCTTTTGGTGGAGAAGAAGACGTCAGCTATGCCAGGAATTTATGGCAAACCATGGTTGAGGCCGGCTACGCGGGAAAAGGCGGTTTGATGTCACGGCCTTATACCGGTCAGCACCCACACGGCGCAATTCTAGACACCATCGAAGGCCAGATAGCGTTACAGGGGAAGTTACACACCATTATCGTCAAGCGTAACTACGGCGGTGAGGGTGTCAGCATCGCCACTGTCGCCAACGATCCGGCGAAGTACCTGAAAGCTGTCACCGTGATGCTTAAACGTCCAGGTTACGATCCTGAAACCAAAGACTGGTTCTGGGCGAAGTTCAAGCCGGACGGCAGCCTCGACACCAATCCGAAAGGCATGATGCTGGCCGGCAAGGTGGCAAAAGGCAAGCCGAAGGGTTGTATCGCATGTCACACCGCTGCACCCGGCGGCGACATGATGTTTCTACACGATTAATCGTTATCTGTACTTCATTCCCGCGCAAGCGGGAATGAAGTCCTTCTCTTATTCTGCCTCGGCTCGATGCGTTACATCAGGTTGGGTCACGTGCCTGCAAAAAACCACGGTTCTGCTAAAACAAATCCTGTTGCTGATCCGTAATGGCACCCATCGATGAACCGATCGCGTTTAGAATCGTATCTGCGATCGGAGTCAACTGCCTGTCAACGATGTGTTCATAGTCCAGTTTTGAATGCTGGCACTCCAGCGTCTGCGCCCCAGCCACCGTTATCACGTATTCAATCCAGCTGCGATTACGATACCGTGATGGTTGTCCTTTTAGTTTGAACTGCGCTTCCGCCTTGATCGCAGCCTGCGCGTGCGGAGGGACATTTTTCTGATACTCGGTGAGCTTTTTGTGCAAGCGCTTACGATATACAAGCTGCCGATCAAGCTTGCCGGCAAACAGGTCCTTGACCGTCTGCATTATGTAGCCAGTATATTCATCACCGTCAAAAACCAGCTGGTACAAAGTTTGCTGGAATTGCCGGGCGAGCTCAGTCCAGTCAGTACGCACCGTTTCAAGCCCCTTGTAGATAATTTTACGATTGCCCTGTTCGTCATCGATTAAACCGGCATAACGTTTCTTACTGCCCTGCTCTGAGCCACGCGTGGTGGGCATGAAAAATTGCTTGAAATGTGTCTCGAACTCCATCTCAAGACATGATTCGATACCGTGTTCCTGTTGCAGCTGCTCACGCCAGTAGCGATTGATCGTACCGACCAGGCGGTTACCAATTTCCGCGGCCACAGTATTGTCACGCGTAGCATTCAATGCAACGAAAACCGAATCGGTGTCGCCATAAATGACTTCGTAGCCCTGCTCTTCGATGAGCTTGACAGTCTGAATTATGATGTCGTGCCCTCGTTTGGTGATCGAACTGGTCAGGCGGGAGTCGTGCACCCGGCATCCAGCGGTGCCGAGCACGCCATAAAAGGAGTTCATAATGATTTTGATCGCCTGTGACAAGGCAGCATTGCCGTCACGCTTGGCCTGGTCGCGCGCCGCCCACAGGTTTTCGATTATTTTCGGCAAGATGTATTCATGCTTGTGGAAGCTCGCACCGTCGTATCCCGGAATTACGTCCCGCGGCTGCGCCCCTTTGGCGGCAATCCGTGCATACGGATCAACACGGAAGGTACGGATGATGCTCGGGTATAGACTCTTGTAGTCAAGCACCAGCACCGAATCCTGCAAGCCCGGTTTCGAATCCATCACGTATCCTCCCGGCGCGCTCAACTCTCCCTGGTAGTCACCGATATTCGGCGCGATATAGCCCTTTCGATGCAGACGGGGCAGATAAAGATTATCGAAAGCGGCAACCGAACCGCCTGAGCGATCCATTTCCAGACCGGTGAGCCTGGCGCGTTCGATGGAAAAATTAATCAGCTCGGCTTTATCGAATATTTCCCGGACCAACTGGCAGTCTTCCAGGTTATAGGCCGCCAGGGTTTCTTTCTCCTGGTGAAACTGCCGCTTGATTTCCTTAGCCTTGTAAAGAGGGTCGGAGTGACTGGCGGCATAAATCAGCTTACCTCTGCCAAGCAGTTCCCGGGCCACAGACTCGAGCGAAAAACTGGGGAAGTTAAAGGTGGCTGAGCGCAGGGTATCGATACCGTCAAGCACCACCCGTCCGGGGATCAACACGAAGTGATGGCTACTATCGGCCTTCGACTGCCGCCAGACCGGTAGCGCGGCCATACGCCCGATGGCAAGGGGTAAACCAAGAGCCCGCGCTCTTTTGTATATTAATCTAAGATCAAAATTAACCACGTTCCAGCCGATCAGAATATCGGGATCGATGCGCTCAATCCATTCCATCCAGCGCAACAACAGGCAGCGCTCATCGGTCACGTATTCGATAAAGTCATTATCTACCCCGTCACCAATCATCAATACCCGCTTGACCTCGGAAGCAACAAAGGCAATCGAAAACAGCGTATCGTTTTCATAGTCTGATTCGATGTCGAGCGACATGACTTCAAAATCAGGAGTGTAATCACCGGGCTGCAATCGTACGTTGTGCAAAACATCGCTGCTATAATCTGCATCGACATCGACTGACGCTGTTATAAAACGCTCACACAGGAATCTCTCGCTGGGGCGGATATCCGCTTCGAAGCAGCCAATGCCATTTTGTGCCAACCGGTCGCGCGCGCGATAGAGCTGCTGCTGAGAATCAAAGTAAACCGCGCTCACCGGATGTTGCGAAAAAGTTTTCAACTGCAGCGGTTTCACCGATACACCGCGGATGTTCCCAAGCAATTCTTTTACTGTCATTTGGTCGCTTTGACGAACAAAGAACAGCGCTCGTTGCTGATGAATCGAAACCGCCTGGGGACCATGCGAAGTTGTAAACCACAGATCGAGCCGAACCCCATCCTTGTCATCGGTCCATTGCCGGGTTAACAGGAATCCAGGAATCACAGTAAATAATCCATCGCCGCGATCACATCGCCGACCTTTGCGGCAAGCTCCTCGTCCCGGTAATAGAGCACGATATCCAGTTCTATTTCTCCAAGCTCAGCGGCATATGAAACGACCTTGTTCTCCTCCAATTCCTGCTTGATAAGCGCCCCCGCGAGCCAGGCAATGCCCATATCGGCAAGCACCATTTCCTTAAGACTTGCCGAGAAGGCAGACTCACATATCGACTCGACACGATATTCCCTGATCACATCGGACAAACAACCAGCCGCCAGGGCCTCTGCCAGAAATCCACCCTTTTGATACATCAACAGTGGAATGGTCATGCCAGGGGAAACCTGGCCCAGTTGGTCAGCCAGTTGTTTCGCTGCTACCGGGATTAGTCGATCCTTACCGAGATATAGCTTGCGCACGGTTTTATGAGAGAAATCGAAATGACGCTGCGGACTCTGATAACACAGTAAAAAATCTGCTTCATTATAAAACAGCGCCTCGCATTGATCGTAGTTTGCCGGGACAACCCGGTAGCCAGGATCCGGCAGCTGCACTTTCACCTCGCGGATCAGAGCCGGGAATATGGAAATAGCCAACGTGTGTTGCGCAACAAAAGTAACCCGCTCCCTGGTTTCATGCACCCTGTTACGCAGTGCATAAAATCGATTGACGAGATCCCGAACCCCATCCTCCAGCGCCAGGCCGGTGGCACGGATTTTGATCGGCTTGGTGCTCCGATCGACCAGTTCGACTCCCAACCATTGCTCCAGCTGGCGGATTCTACGTGAATATGCGGGCTGTGTAACATGCCGGCGTTGCGCCGCACGCGAGATCGACTTCTCTTCGAGCAGCACTAAAAGATCTTCAAGCCACTTAAGTTCCATGCGCTACTCCCACCATTAACATTACAATTATTAATTTTACATAAAAATAATTGCATTATTAACCCTTTACTAACTATGCAATCATGCAGTTTGTTAATTTTGGAGAAAATCATGCACCTTGCCCGCTACCCACGACTACATTTCGCCCATCTGCCCACCCCGCTCGAACCGTTAGAACGAATATCCAGAGAACTCGGCGGCCCCAACATCTGGATCAAGCGCGACGATTGCACTGGCCTGTCCACCGGTGGCAACAAGACACGCAAGCTCGAGTTCCTGATGGCAGACGCGGTAGCTCATGACGCCGATACGATCATCACCCAGGGAGCTACCCAGTCAAATCACGCTCGTCAGACCTGTGCAGCCGCAGCCAAACTCGGTTTAGAATGTCATATCCTGCTCGAAGATCGCACCGGTTACCACGACGAAGCCCACGCCCATAACGGTAATGTTTTACTCGATCAGCTGCATGGCGCAACAATTTCGGTTCGTCCAGCCGGCAGCGATATGAACGCGGAAATGGAGCAACTTGCCCAGCAATTGCGTGACGATAGTAAAAAGCCTTACATCATTCCTGGAGGCGGCTCGAACGAGATCGGCGCACTAGGTTATGTCAACGCAGCTCTCGAATTGATTCACCAGGCGAACGAACGCTCACTGCGTATCGATCACCTGCTGCATGCGACTGGCAGCACCGGTACCCAGGCCGGCCTGGTTGTGGGCATGGAAGCAATGAATAGCGCTATCCCGGTGTATGGCGTCAGCGTTCGCGCCGCCAAACAGGCTCAGGAAGACAATGTCTATGCGTTGGTGCAACGCACCTGCGAGTTCATGGGTTTGAGTCCCGAGCTGGTGGCACGGGAAAAAATCGTCGCCAATAGCGATTACGTCGGTGACGGCTACGGCCTGCCGACTGACTCCATGGTCGAAGCAGTCAAGATGTTGGCGAGTTTCGAAGGTATTCTGCTGGATCCGGTTTACTCAGGTAAGGGCTTCGCCGGTTTGATCGACCTGATCCGCAAGGGTCATTTCAAACAAGGTGAAAACGTCGTCTTTCTGCACACCGGCGGTAGCGTGTCATTATTTGCCTACCCGCAAGTTTTCAATCTGCCGGGATATCGCTGAGATTTCGACATGCTGCATTTGAAAAAGCCAGCACTTGCATCGAAGGAAACAGATCGTCACGCGCGTGCTTTTGACTGTCGCCTGCGCATATACTTCCCTGAAAAAAAATCGGGCGCCGAGGTTTATGATCAGGCAAAATACTGATTCGGTCCGCCACATCGGAACGACAGTCGATGAAAAAAACAGTTTTCTCCAAACCCTTCACCCAGCAGGAAGCCATCCCCGACGCCGGCATCGAAGCTGCAGTCGAAGTGTTGCGCAGCGGTCGCCTGCATCGCTATAACACCCTCGAGGGTGAAACTGCCGCCGCCGCGCTACTGGAACAGGAATATGCCGCCTACATGGGCCAGCGCTATTGTCTCGCCTGTACTTCGGGAGGGTATTCACTACATATCGCGTTAAAAGCGGCTGGCATTCAGCCGGGCGAAGCGGTACTCAGTAACGCGTTTACGCTGGCGCCGGTACCGGGCGCAATCGACAACGCCGGCGGCAGACCGGTACTGGTCGAGATAGATCGCAACTATTGTGTCGATCTCACCCATCTCGAAACCATGATGCAGCAGTCGAACGCGCGCTTCTTCATGCTTTCACATATGCGCGGCCACATTGCCGATATGCACGCCGTGGTCGATCTTTGCATCCGCTACAACGTAACCCTGATCGAGGATTGCGCACATACCATGGGCGCCAGCTGGAACGGAAAAAAATCGGGTAGCTTCGGCAAGCTGGCCTGTTTCAGTACGCAAACCTACAAGCACCTCAATTCAGGGGAAGGTGGATTGCTGACCACCGATGACGATGAAATCATGGCACGCGCAATCATCTACTCCGGATCCTACATGCTTTATCAGCGCCACGGGACTTTGCCCGACCTCGACGTATTTGCCGACATCAAGTTCGATACCCCCAACTATAGTGGCCGCATGGATAACCTGCGCGCGGCGATACTTCGTTCTCAACTACCCGGGCTTGAGCACAATTGCGCACGCTGGAACGCCCGCTACCGGGCGCTGCATAACCGCCTCGCGGAAAACCCGCGAATTCAGCTCCCGCAGAGATCTGAACAGGAAGCCTTTGTCGGCAGTTCATTACAGTTTCGTGTCGAACAGCTCGACCAGGATCAGGTGCCCGCATTCATTTCCGCTTGCGCGGAACGTGGCGTGGAACTGAAGTGGTTCGGTGGCGCCGAGCCGCAGGGCTTTACCAGTCGCTACGACAGCTGGCGATACATCGATGGGCTGCAGCCATTGCCGAAAACCCTCGAAATTCTTGCCACCACCTTCGACCTGCGCATTCCGCTGACCTTCTCGGTGGAAGACATGGACATCATCGGCAGCATCATCGCTGACGAAGCCAGCGGTTTGCCTGGCTAGATTTTCGGTAGTGGCTCGGGAGCGGCGATGAAGTGATTACTGTTGCTGTTGTTGCAACTGCTCCATCATTTGCTTCATCTGCTGCTGCATCTCTTCGGTCATCTGCCCGCCGCCTTGTTGCATTTGCTTCATCATCTCATCCATATCCGGCATATTTTCCATCATCTGCTGGGTTTGCTGTGCGCTCTGATTCATTTTTTCAGTCATCTCAACGACCTCCATGCCGCCCGGTAGAGCATAGTGATTGCTATCAAATTTTTTATCGGTGTCGACCGCAAGTACCTCCGATAACAGCTTGCCCCCTTTATCGACTAGGCGTAGCGGCGCACCACTCGATTCAATTACTTCGGCTAACTGCATGTTGGCGCGTTGACATACAGGCATGGTGTGGCTCATACCTCCCATCATGCCACGCGAGAATTGCTGCATGTTGCGCATCGACTCGAAGATCGCACGTACATTTTTATCCTTAAGCAATTGTCTCGAGGCATAAACACTACCACAGCGCTCCCCATCCGCGATCAATTCAAATTTGCGCGTGGAGTATCCTGCAATCTTCTGTCCACCACCCTTGTCTTTAAGACTTATGCTGACTGGTGCGGCAGCATTAGTTGCATCCACCTTGTCAAGGCTGGTCTTCATTATTTCTTTACGCTTCGAATCGACCATGAAAAATTCACCTTTGGCATAATCGATGATTATAAAACCATGCATTTTCTGGCTGTCGATTCGTACCAATTGACCGTTGCTGCTAAAAGTACTGTTGCCGCCAAAACCGTCCTTGACCTTCAACTGCACGTCGGCAGAGACGTTAGCAAACAGCGCTAAAGCAATCAGCGTAAATACAATTCTTTTCATGTCTGATCTCCATGTAACCGACAATCTGTGCAGGTGAAATACTCGCACCTGGCAATTATAAATACTTTCCGGCAGATTTCAGGCACTGTCAATCAGCCATTGGCGTAGTTCGAGGGCTTTCTGACTCACATAGCGGCCCGGTGAGGTTTGAATAGCGTAACCGTAACCTTCGAGTCTATGCCGAAATGGCGCCACCAGGGTGCCAGCGTCCAGTTCCGGCTGCATCAGCGCGTCGGCCATGGTCCAGCCCTGACCATCGACGGCAGCCTGGGTGCGTACATTGGCATCGGCGATGATCCGTCGCGGATTTAGCAGCGATTGCTGCTCTTGTCCGTACCATGCTTGCCACAGATCCAGCGAACGATCCTCACATAGCAGCGGGATAGAATTCAAAGGCGGGCTGCTCAAAGCCTTCTGCTTGAGTTTCGTGTTAGCTGGCAGCTCAACATGGCGTTGCAGCAAGTCGGGGCTGCAAACCGGAAACAGGGGCATCGGTAATTCAAGCACACGATAGCGATCTTTCGGTCCTTCCATCTGACACCAGCGAATCGCAAAATCAACTTCCTGAACGCTGAAATCTTCCGCGTTTACAGAGTGCTGTAACAGGATCGAGATTTCCGGACTACGCTCGCTGAAACCGGATATTCGCGGCGACAACCAGCGCAACGCTACGTAAGTGGTAGCGCCAACCAGCACATCGTGCGCCGAATCACCCGGGCTGATTTTGTGCAAGGTACTGGTTAACTGGGCAAACAATCGTTGCGTGGTTTGTAGCAGTTGCTGGCCAGCATTGGTCAGGTATACCTGGCGCACAGCGCGCCTGAACAACGCGCAGTCGAGACCTTCCTCGAGTCTCCGTATCTGGTAACTCACGGCACCTTTGGTTATGCAGAGCTCCTGCGCGGCCAGGCTGAAACTTAATTGTCGCGCGGCAGATTCAAAAACTTTAAGCGCATCCAGCGGCGGCAAATGATGTTTCATAGCTCGATATAGATCATATAATTTCAGTTTCTAAACGCTGAAAGCAAGCACTAAATTGATTTATAGTTTAATAATATTGAACTATGCCAAATAATTTTCGATTGTCAAATAGCTTTAAATGGGCATTATTGAGGGAACTAGCGAGAACCAGGCTCTATGACCAACAACAGCGTAAAATCTCAAGCCCGTGTCGTCGTAATCGGCGGAGGCATCGCCGGCTGCTCAACGCTTTATCACCTGACCCGTGAAGGCTGGACCGATGTTGTACTGCTGGAACGCGATGAACTGACCTCGGGCTCGACCTGGCATGCGGCCGCGCAGGTTACCCAGTTTGGCGGTAATCAAACCATGGTTGCGCTCAAACGCCACAGTATCGATCTTTACCGCAAGCTCGCGGCAGACCCCGATAACCCGATTTCCTACCATATCACCGGCGGCATGCGCCTGGCGCATACCCCTGATCAGGTCGATACTTATAAACACTTCATAGGTATGGCCGCCGGCATGGGTGTCGATATGGAGTTCATCGACGCCGCCGAGGTCGGCAGACGACACCCGCTGATCACTACCGATGGTTTACTCGGTGCATGGTGGGACCCGCTCGATGGCGATATCGATCCGGCCGGGATTACCTTTGCGTTGGCACGGGAAGCTCGCCACGCCGGCGCCGAAGTGTCTCGTTTCAATCCAGTGGAAAGCATCACCCGCAAAACCAACGGCGAATTCATCGTGCATAGTAAGCATGGCGACATCACTTGCGAGAAAGTCGTCAACGCCAGCGGTTATCGCGTCAATGAAGTAGGTAACATGCTCGGCGTAAACCATCCGGTGACGTCGATGGAACATATGTATTTTTTGACCGACACCATGCCCGAGCTCGAGGCGCTTGATTTTCGGGTACCCATCATCCGCGACCCCGGCGATGATTTTTACAGCCGTCAGGAAAAACATGGCTTGCTGGTGGGAGTTTACGAGCAAGGTTGCCAGACTTTCGGCATGCATGGTATCGACCCCGATTTTACCCAGTCGCTATGCCCTTCCGATCTCGATCGATGCCTCGACAACATGGAGCGCATTTTCGAACGCCTGCCGGCACTTACCGAAGCCGGAATCCACACCGTAATCAACGGGCCGATAACCTATACCATCGATGGCGCGCCGCTGATCGGGCCGATTCCCGGTGTCGAAAACGCTTACTGCGCGATCGGTCTGCGCGCCGGTATCGGCGAGTCTGGTGGTCACGGCAAATTGCTGGCCGAAATAATCGTACACGGCGAATGCGAATGGGATGCCTGGTTTCTCGACCCACGCCGATTCACCCGGTACGCCAACACCGAGCACACCTGCCTGAAGGCAGTCGAAGACTATCAAAACGAATTTCATTATCACCTGCCGCACGAGCATCGCTCGGCATCGCGACTGGCACGCACCACTCCGTTATATGCCGTGCTGGATCAAATGAATTGCGAATGGGGTGTTGTAAACGGCTGGGAAAGGGGCCTGTTTTTCAAGCCAGATGCGGAGTTTGTCGATCAACCTGGCTTCCGTTTTACACCGACCAAAGCGTTGGTCGCAAAAGAGGTTGAACATCTGCAACAGCAAGTCAGCATGATGGAAGTCTCCGGTTTCAACCGTTATGAAATCAGCGGTGCCGGAGTAGAAGAATTCCTCGAGCGGATGATTTGCGGCAGGCTTCCTACCGAGATCGGTAAACTGAGCCTGTGTTACCTGCTTACCGAAAAAGGCAATGTTTTAAGCGAAGCTACGCTGGTCATGCTTGGCGAAAACCGTTACTGGTGGGGATCCGCTGCCGCCGCTGAATGGCACGATCGCGACTGGTTGAATCGATTCAAACCGGACCCGGTGACGATAACCGAAATGGCAGGCAGCCACACCATCCTGGTCGTCGCCGGACCAAAATCGCGCGATCTGTTACAGTCGGTGTCACCACGCAGCGACTGGTCGAAAGCGGCATTCCCCTGGTTACGCTGCCAACCGATGTTTATCGGTCACGCCGAGGTAACCGCGATGAGCGTCAGTTTTTCAGGTGAACTTGCCTATGAGCTACACGTGCCGAACGAACAGCTTTACCTGGTCTGGCAAATCTTGAGCCAGGCTGGTAAAGCTTTCGGCCTTGGATTTTTCGGCCTCTATGCCACCGAATCAATGCGCCTGGAAAAAGGCTACCTGCACTGGAAAGCGGATTTGATTTATGAACACAACCCGTTTGAAGCGCGGCTCGATCGCTTCGTTAAACTCGACAAACCCGGTTTTATAGGCAAGCAGGCTTTGCTCGAACAGGTTAAACGCGGACCACGCAAATTGCTGGTGTCGATGACCGTCGACTGCGACATCGCCAACGCGCACGGCGGTGGCCCGGTATTCTCGGGCGAGCAGCAGGTAGGCTCGGTCACCTCGGCGGGATATGGTCATCGCGTGCAGAGAAATATCGCCTACGCCTACGTCGACCCCGACGTGGCCGAGGTCGGCACCGAGCTCAAGCTTGGCATACTCGGCGATAGATACGCCGCGGTTGTGGTCGAACCGATTCTTTACGATCCCGAAAACCTGCTGGTACAGGCATGAGCGATTCGATCAGGTCAAGGCGACGCAGAGGCGGCAGCCGCGCGGCGATGCTGGAAAAACGCAGCAAGCCCCCGGCGATAAATCCGGCTCCAGCCGGTCCAGCCGGGGGGCAGTACAGGCCGCTAACCGATACCCAGGTCGAGCAGATTTACGCGACTTCGATACGCATGCTGGCCGAACTGGGTATGGGCGACGCGCCGCAGGCTTTAGTAGACCAGGCGCTAAAATGCGGTGCCACCATCAACGATCTGGGACGCCTGTGCTTTTCCAGGAGTATGGTCGAAGACATTATCGACGGTGCCTGCAAATCCTTCGTCTTGCACGGACGTGACGAAAAGTACAGTTTCGAAGTCGGCGGCGATCGCGTCTACTTCGGCACCGGCGGTGCCGCGGTACAAACCCTGGATCTCGACTCGCATATATACCGCCCGTCGACACTGGAAGATTTATTTGCTTTTACCCGCCTTGCCGATACGCTGGCCAACATATCCTGGTTTACCCGCTGCTGTGTAGCTACCGACGTACCCGACATCCTTGAGCTCGATGTCAATACTGCTTATTGCCTGATGCGCGGCACACAAAAACCGGTGGGCACCAATTTTACCATCGGTGAGCATGTCGATCCGATCGTCGCTATGTTTGACCGGGTCGCCGGTGGTAGCGGCAAGTTTGCCGAAAAACCTTTTTGCAAGGCGCATATCAGCCCGATAATCTCACCGATGCGCTACGGTGAAGATGCGTTCGATGTCGTCATGGCCTGTATTCGATGCGGCATGCCGATAAACACAATCGTTGCGGCGATGTCGGGAGCGACTTCACCGGCAACCATCGACGGTATGCTCGCAGCCTCGTTTGCAGAAGCCCTGGCAGCGCTGGTGATGGTCAATATATTTGCCCCCGGGTTCCCGATGATATTTTCCAACTGGCCATTCGTCATCGACCTTCGCACCGGTGCGTTTTGCGGTGGTGGCGGCGAAATTTCGATTCTTAACGCGGGCGCCGCACAGCTGGCCAATCATATCGGAGTACCATCAGGGGTGGCCTCGAGCATGTCCGATGCAAAGGCCGTGGATGCGCAAATGGGGATGGAAAAAGCTTTGTCCGCGCTCGCCTGCGGCTTATCCGGCGCCAATATGGTTTACGAATCCTCGGGCATGATGGCAAGCCTGCTCGGGGTTTCATTCGAGGCTTTCCTGCTCGACAATGAAATGCTTTCGCATGTATACCGTATGATTCGCGGTGTTGAAGTAACCGAGGAAACGCTTGCCTTTGAGGCGATGAAAAACGTGATAACCGGGGCAGGACATTTCATCGGTGAAACCCAGACCATGGAAGCGATGGAACGTGATTATTTCTATCCAAAGCTCGGAGATCGCCTCGAACCGACCACCTGGGCCGAGGCTGGCGCAGAGGATGCCGCCCAAAGAGCCAACCAGGAGGTGCGCAAAATCCTGGCGCAACACCAACCGAACTACATCGACGCCAGCGTCGACGCCTGGATCAGGGACAAGTTTAAGATACTGTTAGCCTGACATCACCCCGGCACGGTGGCTTCGAGGGGGTCAGAGCACGGTTTTCGGTACTTTCCGAACCTGGATTGGCATGGTTGGCGAAAACGTGGTCTGACCCCGAGCGTCATGGCCTGGGAAAGTCAGGGGTCAGAAGGTGCTATTTCTTTATATGCACCAACGGTGGAAATAGTTCGAATTCACGCAAGCTTTCGGCCAGGATCGCGGTAAAACTGTTTTTCAACCCCTGCTCGGAAAACACGTTCTGAATGTCCATCACGTCGAAGTAGCGATGCTTTGCGTAACTGGGATTCCATAGAATGAGCGGACATTCCTGCTTGGAGTAAATTGCGGTACCCATGCCCTTATGGATCGAGCGCACTTCAATCTCACCGGAGTCGTGATTTTCATTCAGATAAAGGCAGGAATTGACTTCGACTTCAATAATCTTTTCCACCGCGGAGCGTGGATGGATTTCGCCGATTACATGCACCATGCGGGTAACATCCGCATCCGGATCAACCAGGTTGAACGGGCCCTTAACATCATCGCGGATAAAACTGTAACCGTCATCGAGGTAAACAATCTTACCGATGGTCAAAATGTTTTCCACGATGTTGGCCGCGTAGTATTTAGAAATATCGTTGAAAATGTCTTCCATTCAAATCAGATCCCGATTATCGCAGGCGCAAACCTACCTGCCATTACAGCGTAAAGATAACACTTGGGAGTATAGAAGAACTCCATTTTTTAACCGCTAAAAAAAATAGATCCGCTGCACGGCCAGTTTGTACCGTTCATTGCACACAACGCCGACAGTTGCTAGATTCCTTTGTTCAGTCGATCGGAGCTTGTCATGCCATACGAGAAAAACAGTTTATGCCAGTCACACGGCATAAAACCTGGCGCAGTTTTCGAACCGGTTTCACCGGTGGAGCATGGCTGTGTCGATGCCTGATTTTTTCGCTGGTCGTGTAACCGACTCCGATCCACTGATCGGCGATGCACTGGCGGGCGAACTACAGCGCCAGCAAACGCGGATCGAGCTGATTGCCTCGGAGAATATCGTCAGTCGCGCGGTGCTCGACGCGCTTGGCCACCCGATGACCAACAAAACCCTCGAAGGCTACCCGGGTCATCGCTTCCACGGCGGTGGCGAGTTCGTCGATATTGTCGAACAGGCAGCGATAGATAGAGCCAGGGAATTGTTTGCCTGCGAATACGTCAACGCACAGCCACACTCCGGCACCCAGGCCAACCAGGCGGTGTTTTTCGCCACCGTCAAACCTGGCGACAAAATCCTGAGCCTCAATCTTGCCGCCGGCGGGCATCTCAGCCACGGCGCAAGTCCAAACCTGTCGGGACGCTGGTTCGATGCGCAGCATTACGGTGTCGACAGGGAAACCGGTTTGATTGATTACGACATGGTCGCTCGCATGACCAAAGAAATTCGCCCGGCGTTATTGATTGCCGGTGGCTCGGCCTACCCTCGCGGTATCGATTTTGAGCGTATGCGTAAAATCGCCGATTCAGTCGGTGCGCTTTATCTCGTCGATATGGCCCACTTTGCCGGACTGGTGGCCGCAGGCGTGCACCCTTCTCCGCTGCCCCATGCGGACATCGTAACCTGCACCACGACCAAGACAATGCGCGGCCCGCGTGGCGGGCTGATCCTTTCACGCGATTCGAACTGGGCAAAACAACTGCAGTCGGCAATATTCCCCGGGGTACAGGGCAGCCTGCACAGCCAGATCATCGCCGCCAAGGCCGTTTGTCTCGGCGAAGCACTGAGCGATGAATTCAAACAGTATGGCAAACGGGTTGTTGACAATGCGCGCATGCTGGGCCAGTCGCTGACCGAGCATGGCATCAAGCTGGTCAGTGGCGGTACCGACACGCATATGCTGCTCCTCGATTTTTCCAGCCACGGTTTATCGGGCCAACAGGTCCAGGATCGTCTCGCCAGGATCAATCTCACCTCGAACAAGAATCCGATCCCTTTCGATTCAGTAAACCCTTCGCAATGGGTGGGGTTGCGCCTGGGCGTCGCCGCGGCGACCACGCGTGGATTGCAACGCGACGATTTCAAATTACTCGGAGAGATTATTGCGCGGACGATCGAGCACTGTGCGGATGACGTGGAAAACCTGCTACAGGATGACCGGCACAGAGTGCTACAACTCTGTGAACGTTTTCCGATATATGCTTAAGACCAGGTTCCGTGTTTGGAAAACTGTGATTTCAGGAAATCCATTTGATCGGCGAGAATATTCTTGTTTGCAAGATAGAAAAACTCGTAACGATTCGGTACGAATGGAACCGCAAGTAGCTGCATCCCCGCCTCTTCCGGAGTCTGATTTGCCTTGCGATGATTGCAGCGTTTGCAGGCGGTGACTACATTGGTCCAGTTGTCGGTGCCGCTGCGCGATACCGGCAAAATATGATCGCGCGATAATTTATCCGTCGTGAACTCGCCACCGCAATACATGCACAGAAAATGATCGCGGCGAAACAGGTAACTGTTGACCAGCGGTGGTACGAAGTCGCTAAGCTTGACGCTACCGTCGCTGGCCAGAATGCTGGGTAACGACAGTACCGATTGCTGACCCAGCCGATTAATACCGCCACGAATTTCAAATGCATCTTCCCCCAGGGCCCAGACAACCTGGTCTTTTACTATCAGGGTTGCGGCTTCTTCACGCGTAATCCAGTCAATCGGCGTTCCCGCTTTGTTTAGTCTCAGGATTTTTGCATTCATAATGGTTTTTATTATGCCTTACAAAATCGACAGGTAAACCTCTGATTTAATTGAATACACTCAATGATAGTTAACTATTGCCCATTCACAACCGCAGTTCGACAGGCCCGGGCTGAATTTCGATGATGAAATGACTGCCAATATTGCTGCCTAATATCACTACTGGCCCGGATTGACTGCGCCCGGTTGCAGTGCTACGGTTTCACCCGTCTCGCAGCCTTGACCTTGATACCATGCACTCGATATTGCTTCGCGGTAGAAGACACGAAAAATCAGATCTCGTGGTTTGACGCACGCCCGACATGGTCAGCCTGAAGGCTGACTCCCCCGGGCTGACACCGCGCCAGAAACCACCCTCGCACGGATTTAGTCATTCACAAATGGCTCGCTAGCGGTACCTTGCTACCAGCTGGCTCTGCTGCGAAGAGATCAGAATGAACACTACAGATCAAGCAAGAGTCGCCGTCGATATCGGCGGCACTTTCACCGACATTGCCCTCGACAACGGGGCATCCCTTTACACCGCGAAAACCCTGACCACGCCGGATGATCCCGTACGTGGGGTCATCGATGTTGTTCGCATTGCGTGCGGTAACGCTGCCTGCGCGGTCAAATCGATAAGCTCGGTCATCCACGGCACTACACTTGCCACCAACGCGTTGATCGAACGCAAGGGCGCTCGCGTCGGCCTGATCACGACCGAGGGTTTTCGCGACATCATCGAGATTGCCTACGAGCGTCGCTACGACCAGTACGATATTTTTATCGACAAGCCCGATCTGCTGGTTACCCGGGAGGACTGCTGGACCGTGCCCGAACGCATCGATGCTGACGGCAATGTTTTACAGGCGCTGGACACCGACAAGTTGAATGTGTTGTTGAAGGCCATCGACAAGCGCGGCACCCAAAGTATCGCCATCTGCCTGTTACACAGCTATGCCAACCCGGCGCACGAAATTGCGCTGCGGGACCTGATCCAGGCACGACGTCCGCGCTTGTCAATTACGCTGTCGTCTGAAGTTTGCCCGGAGATTCGAGAGTTCGACCGCGCCTGCACTGCACTCGCCAACGCGTATATAAAGCCCTTGATGGCGCGCTACCTGAACGAATTATCGACAGCGTTGATCGAGGAGGGAATCACCGCCCCGTTGTTTATCGTAACCTCGGGCGGTGGCATGACCACGCTTGAAACCGCGACTCGATTTCCAATACGCCTGGTCGAGTCCGGCCCCAGCGGCGGTGCCGTGCTCGCGGCGAAAATCGCAACCGAGTGCAAGGTCGACAGCGCCTTGTCATTTGACATGGGCGGCACCACCGCCAAGCTTTGCCTGATCGATCAGGGAGTACCACAACGCTCGCGCCAGTTCGAAATCGGGCGCGCCGAGCGTTTCGTCAAGGGCAGCGGCCTGCCAGTGCGTATACCGGTCGTGGAAATGATCGAAATCGGCGCCGGTGGTGGCTCGATCTCTCGCGTGGATAATCTACAGCGCCTTATGGTTGGCCCCGAAAGTGCCGGTTCCGACCCCGGCCCCGCCTGTTACGGACTTGGCGGAGAGCAGCCGACGGTTACCGATGCCGATGTCGCGCTCGGTTTCATTGATCCGAAAGCCTTCGCAGAGGGCCGCGTTAAACTGACGCCGAAATCTGCAAACACCGCGATCAGGTCCATAATTGGCTCGGTATTAAATCTGAGCACTAACCAGGCGGCCTACGGTATTTCGCAAATGGTCGATGAAAACATGTCGAACGCCGCGCGCGTGCATGCGGTCGAGCACGGCAAGGAGGTATCGGCACGCACCATGATCGCGTTTGGCGGCAACGGACCGCTGCATGCCACTCGCATCGCCGAAAAAATCGGTGTCAGCAAAGTGATCATTCCACGTAACCCCGGCGTGGGTTCCGCGGTCGGCTTCTTAAGCGCCCCCATTTCTTATGAAATCATTCGCAGTCTGTACATGCGCGGAGAGGATTTTGACAGCGGCGCGATAACCCGTTTATTTACTGAAATGGAGCACGAGGGGCGTGCCGTGGTAAAGGCCGGCGCAAGCAGGACAAAACTTATTGAAAAGCGCTTCGCCTTCATGCGCTACCAGGGTCAGGGGCACGAAATCGAGATTGAACTGCCAACCGGCAGGTTCGGCGCAGAACTCGGCAAGGAAGTTCGCAAGCGCTTCGATGCGCTTTACCAACAACAGTATGGTCGCACCATACCCAATGTGGACGTAGAAATCATCAATTGGGCGTTTGTGGTTGCAACACCGGGCAAGCAACCACGCAAAGTGGCCGCTCCAAGCAAAATCAGGTCGGTTCGGCCCACGGCAAAACGCAAGATCTACTGGGGACAACTACGAAAATCACTCGAGTTTCACTGCTATCAGCGGGATAATCTGCAGGCCGGCGATTACATCAACGGACCCGCTCTGATTATAGAGGCACAAACGACGACACTGGTGAGCCCGTTTTTCAATGCGATCATCGACAAAGTTGGCAACATCATCTTGAACGCGACCAGGCAGGGGAGGAAAAACTGATGGCAATTAGAATTTCTACGGTTGAGCTGCAGGTGATGTGGAACCGGTTGATAGCAGTGGTCGATGAACAGGCACAGGCTTTGATGCATACCGCGTTCAGCCCGATCGTGCGTGAAAGCGGCGACATTTCGGCCGGCGTATTCGATGTCGACGGCAACATGCTGGCACAGGCAGTAACCGGTACGCCAGGGCATATCAACACCATGGCCGAGTCGGTCAAACATTTCCTCAGCATTATCCCCGGCAACACGATGCGCCCGGGCGACACCTACATGACCAACGATCCCTGGCTCGGTTCAGGTCATTTGAACGACTTCGTGCTGGTACAGCCCTGTTTTCACCAGCGTAAGCTGGTGGGACTGGTGTCATGCACCTCGCATTTGATCGATCTTGGCGGCCTGGGCATGGGTCCCGACGGATCTGATGTCTACGACGAGGGTCTGATCATTCCGCCGATCCGCCTGGTTGAGCGGGGTACCATCAACGCAACCCTGATGTCACTGATCAAGTACAACTCACGCACACCGTTTCAGAATGAAGGCGATATTTACGCCCTGATCGCCTGCTGCGATATCGCGCATGCGCGGCTTGATGAAATGATGAGCGAATTCGGCGTGACCAGCCTGTCGCCTGTCGGCAGGTACATCCACGAGGTTTCGCGTAAGGCGACTATCGCCGCGATCAACGCCGCCCCGCAGGGGACTTATCATAATCGCATGATGATCGACGGTTATGATTTCGAGATTGAGCTGGTTGCGAAGCTGACTATCGGCGACGCTAAAATCCGGGTTGATTTTGACGGCTCGTCAACCTGCTCAAAGTTCGGCATCAACGTACCGCTGAATTACGCCACCGCTTACAGCGTGTTCGGCCTGCGCTGTATCTTCGCCCCGGAAGTACCTAACAATGCCGGTTCGCTGGAGCCGTTTGAGATTTCCGCACCGCTGGGTTGCATTGTCAACGCACCGCGCCCGGTACCGGTGGCGCAACGGCATATTATCGGCCAGCTACTGCCCGACGTCGTCCTCGGTTGCCTGCGCAAAGCGATGCCGAAACAGATTCCAGCGGAAGGTTCGTCGTGCATGTACGACCTGCCAATGCGTGGCGGTTTCGACGCCACCTCAAGTAAGAACGCGACCCGGTTTGCGGTTGAATTGACGCACAACGGCGGTACCGGTGCGCGTCCGGGTAAAGACGGTCTTTCGGTAACCGCATTTCCGAGCGGTGTTTACGGCTCGCAGGTCGAAGTCACCGAGAGTACTTCACCACTACTGGTGCGTCGCCGCGAGCTGCGTCCGGATTCCGGCGGAGCCGGTAAGTATCGCGGTGGCCTCGGCCAGATCATCGAAATTGAAAACCGTGAGCACATGCCATTCGACTTCTTTGGCACCGTGGATCGGATCAAGTACCCTGCACGGGGTTGTTTCGGTGGCCACGACGGTTCCTGTGGACACCTGGCGTTGAAATCCGGTCAGTTAATCAAGGGCAAGGGCAAGCAAGAAATCCCTGCCGGCGAGACGCTGGTTTTCCAAACTCCCGGTGGGGCCGGTTACGGCGATCCGCGCAAACGCGCTCCAACCCTGGTGGCGAAGGACTATGCCGCTGGACTAATCACCCGATCCGCGGTTAAACGTAACTATGGAGTCATCCTGAAGCGTGACGGCAGTGTCGATACCAAAGCAACCCGGGCACAACGCAAGCTATGAATTCGTTTCCATTTGCCCTCTACGACGCATTTTCTGAGACTGCATTCGGTGGTAGCCAGGCCGCGGTAATCACAAATGCAACTGATATAAATCCAGCGCAACGGCAACGTATCGCGCGCGAAACAGGCATGCCCGCAACCGCCTTTGTCGATGACCACGGTGAAGACTGGATAAAGGTGCAATTCATGTCCACCGTGATGGAATTACCTATGTGCGGACATGGCACCATCTGTCTGCTGACACATATGCTGGAAACGGAATTAATAAAGATAACCCGGCCGGACCACGAGGTAGAACTACGCCTGCCGAAATCAGTTGCCACAGTTTCGCTGAACGAAAACGACGCTGGTCGTTACCAGGTCATGCTCGACATTACCGTGCCTGAATTTGAGCCACCGCCACCACATACCGGGAGCTTACTCAAGGTGCTCGGTCTCACAGCCGATGCACTGTCAGTCGAACTACCGCTCGAAATCGCGCGTGGCGATTTCATCCATCTCGTGGTGCCGCTGTCCGGGCTCGACGCGATGCGCGCGATCGAACCCGATTTCAGCGGGATGATCGACTTTTGCCATGCTTACGGTATCGAAACGATCGCCGTATTCTGCACCGAGGTAGAAAATGCGCTTAACACGATTCATGTGCGCGACTTTTGCCCGGCAGTCGGGGTCAGCGAATCCGCCGCCGCGGGAACCACCAACGCGGCGCTGACAAGTTACCTGGTCCGACACGGCCTGGTGCCGACAAATCAGGACGAGATCACCGTTCATGCCGAACAGGGGCTCGAGCTCGGGCGCCCGAGTTCGATACAATCGGTGGTAACTCTTTCCGCTGAAACCATCCTGCGCCTGCAGGTCGGAGGGATCGCAACACGGGTCATGGATGGCCAAGTTTATCTATAGGTGGTGAATCATGCATGAAAATACTGAAAAGCTGTACCGGGAAGCACTGGTCTGGGACGCGCACGCCGGTGTCTTCCCAAGTTCCGAAGTTGATTTAAATTTGCTCGATGAATGGCCAGCGCTCGGCGTCAGCTATCTCAGCCTCAACGTCGGCTTCGACGTCATGGATTGGCAGGAAACGCTTGCCACGCTGGCCGCCTATCGCCGCTGGGTAGTCGAGCATGCCGAGCGCTTTGTACTGGTCAGCGAGGTGCAGGACATCGATCGTGCCAGGGCTGAAAACAAGTTCGCGCTGAGCTTTGATATCGAAGGTATGAACGCGCTAAACGGCGATATCAACATGGTCAGCGTCTATCACGCGCTCGGGGTGCGGCAAATGCTGTTTGCCTATAACCTGAATAATGCCGCGGCCGGGGGTTGCCACGACGAGGACACCGGCCTGACCGAATTCGGCAGGCAGGTGGTAGATGAAATGAACCGTGTCGGCATGATCGTCGACTGTTCGCACGCGGCCTACACCACGACCATGGACATCATGCATGAATCGAGCAAACCGGTCGTGTTTTCACATTCGAATCCAGCCGTTGTGTGGGGTCACCAGCGGAATATCACGGATGATCAGATCAGGGCCTGTGCTGCGACAGGCGGCGTCATCGGCCTCAACGGTTTGGGCATTTTCCTCGGTGACAACGATATCAGCGTCGATACGATGCTGAAACATGTACGTTATGTCAGCGACCTGTCCGGCACCGGGCACATCGGCTTCGGCTTCGACTATTCACCCGACATCGACGTCGACATCGGCGACATCTTGCGTAGTCGCCCTGACTACTGGCCCGCGGGACAGCAGTACGATACCCGGGACATCAGGCATGCGAGCCCACAGCAACTACCGCAGCTCATCGACGCCCTCGCCGATTCCGGTTTTGACGATACGGATATTCATGGCTTTCTCGGCGAAAATTTCCGCCGGGTCGCCACTTCGGCCTGGCAAAGAGGATAGGTCCCGCACTTTGCAATATGCGCTCAATCCGCTAACGGCGTTTGCTCGATTTCCGGTATCGGTTTTAACAGTTGCTTTAACTCGGCGATTTCCTGCCGCAAGGCAGATCAAGCGCAAATTCACCGCAAAGTTTTGCTTCGACGTCACATTGAGACCCGAAAAGAGATAGGAAATCAACCAGCAGGGTAACATTCATTGATCCAAAGTTATATTTGGAAAATGGTGGCTACGCCCTGATTAGAACGAGGGACCCCATCATTATGAGCAAGACGAGGCAATTTAAATTATATATTTATCAATGGCTTACCGGGGCACTCGTTGCAAGATTATCCCCACAGAGCATAACAAAGCACGACTGATAACCACAAAATGTCCGCAGTTAGCAAAAATAGCCAATCAATATCAAGTCGCAGTCAGCCCATGCAAAATCAAAGACCTGGCCCTGTTTCTCATGGTCCTTATGTTGTCCTTTCCTGGTCCCCAGTGTCACCAAAACCATCAAATGCATCCTCAATAATCTTTTCCAACCCATCAACTTCGTCATCCGACAGGGCAGAAAATTCCTTTTCGCGCTTCCTTTTGGATAGCGCACCGTTATTCTGGCGAATGAACAGGATTAGGTTCTGTACCAGTCGATCCGGCATCTCGATCATCTCCATGATTCTGGACATAGCTTCATCATGCCGTCGGAGATAATCAATCTCTCTGGGTAGATCGTGCTCAACTGTGCGCTGGACACAGGCATAGAGAAATTCCGCCGCCTGGGTGCAATCGAAATAACGGTAAAGATCGGCTGTATCGTTTAGTACCTCGACGTTACGCTCAGCCGTGGGACGCCATTCGATAAAATCCATCAAGGGTGCTGAATGTGCCTGCAACGTTTTGCGGTAATTATCAATCCAATCCAGCATGACAGAAGAAACGGGGAAGACCATGCCCGGTGGTGTGTACTTGCGCGCTGCCAGCACATGATGAATCAGGCAACGGTGCACGCGTCCGTTGCCATCCTGAAACGGGTGAGCGTAGATAAAGCCAAATGCGGTCGCCGTTGCCTGCAGGATGGGATCAAGCCCGTCATTCCGCATCCGGTTATTGGCAATCAGCATGCCATCGCACAGATCCTCGAGGTCCTCCGGACGAGCGCCAATAAATTCCGGCAAAGGATCACCGACATGATCCCGCTCACCAAGGAACACGCCATCAGGGCGCAAATCCGGGAAGACAAACCGTGTATCCTTGATCAGGACACTGTGAAGTCGAACGATTTCTTCGAGCGTGAGTTCGTTTTTCCCAGCCTGGAGAACAGCCTTCCCCCAACGTTCCAGCCGGTTACGCGGCGCGCGTTCACCTTCGATCTCGAAGCTTGCACGACTGTCAGCCAGTAGCAGAAAACTGGCAGCCCGCGTGACGAGGTGTTGGCCTGTGCGACCAACAGTCTCCGCGGCGTGTTCTGCCAATTCCAGTGCGGCGAAGGCTTCAAGTTGCTTCGTTCTGCGTATGACCGGACACCAGTCACCGCTGCCAAGCAAATTATCTCGCACTTTGTGACGGCTGGAGAGTTTCGCCTTTCCAGTGAAATAGACCTTTGGATCCAGTGCATCGACGGCCTTAACATTGGGGGCATCATCAATATCCAGCGTCTTCCCGGTCAGGGTTTCATAGAAGAACCAGGCACGCCGCGTATGCCTACCCGTTGGGGTGGCCCTGACATACTCTTCCAGCGCTGTTTTGGGTACTGCCTCAAGGGCGCGCTTCAATATCAGCAGATCGATATTTTCGTGGCGCAACGCGAAGGTCAGATGATCGGTAAACTGGTCACCGGGCTGATAGCGCTTGTCGAAAACACGAAAACCACCTTCCTCACGCTGGCTGCCCAGAATATGTTTCTCCGAAACACAGCTGGGTTGCCGGACCGACGACTGAAGACCGAGCGTCTGGACAAGCGCAGCCCAACCGGCAAGCTGCACTCCCTTTGGAACGGTCTCATCCTGAAAGGTGGCTGGTGTTTTCAATTTCAGGCGCATTGATCGAAAACCTGTCACATAGGTCGAAAATATGTCGAAATGTAGCAGCTATATCGAATAATACACATGCCCTTTATCGAAAAATCCTCATTAGGATCGAAATATACACCATATTTGCGAATCATATCGAATAATAATCTACTTTGTGGCCGTAACCACTATCCAGCCTTAGAGCCATCTCAAATCTCAATAACCCAATCCAGCCTGAAACCCGGATTCTGCGCCTCCGGCGCATAGCCGCGTGGATTACAGACCACTCGAGTACCATAGACCCCGTAGTCAAACGATTCATGCATGTGGCCATGGACTACAACGCTGCTCGGTCCTCCACCATGAGATCCTCCAGGTTGCTGGCAAAGGCTGGGGTCAACAAGTCACGAGCATACCCTGGATGCACCGATTGCGATGACGGGGCATGGTGGGTGGCCACCACGGTCTTGCCGTCGAAGAAAAGGTTACGGAGGGATTAACAAATAGTCCCTCCGTAACCTTATTTTTCATTGTTAGAATTGGATATGCCTATATAGATGCTTGGGATTTAATGCCTTTCTGTAAAAAATGGTGGCTACGCCCTGATTTGAACAGGGCGCCCCATCATTATGAGTATGACAAGGCGCCAATAAACACATATTAATCAATAACTTACCGATACACCCGGTGCGCCACTTTCACAACAATGCATAACAGAGCATAACTGATTCCTACAAATCTCCGAAAAAGGAGTACGGCCAGTTGCCAAAAAAGCAGACACTCAGAATGTATTGATCAGCGGTAGCTAACGACCTATTCTGTTGAAAAACTCTTTTTTTGGTGGTCGAAAAAATCCCCGCCACTGTGGCGAGTTTTGTTCAATTTGATACCAGGAGATATATGGGATCTATAAGCTCTCGGCACAGACCATCTCATCACCCCCTGGATAAGTATTAAGCAGCTTCTTTGGAGAAAATTAATTCCAGCGAAAATCTTGCCTTATTGATTTTTCGAGTTTTTCAACAGAATAGACCCAATATAGATACTCATACCCTTGCTCAACTTCTCGCGTAGCGGGCACTTTGTCCAAAGGAGACGCTGGTAATCGCCACCTGGGTTTCTCAGTACGGCCAGGAGCGGCCGTTGATATAAAAAGGAATGCGTGGGAATATACTGAAAACAAAGTGCGGCATATCACAATAATCGAGCCAGTCACATAGTCACCTGTTCGGCGACTTCCATACTGATACGAAAATGCAAATTCGAAACGCAGATAGTGACGATTACGATCAGCTCGTAGAATACATGCTATGGGTTCAGGACCTCCACATAGAAGCGCTTCCGGATTATTACAGGTGCTTCGATGTAAACGACGCGAAATCTTTTCTAACAAAATATGCCGAGTCTAAAACATCTTACATTCGAGTAGCGGACAATAAAGGAAATATTGTTGGTGTTTCATTTATCGAATTTTATGAATTAGGAGAAACCTTTCTTAGAAAATCGCGCAAGTTCGCATATCTCGACTTACTTGCAGTGGGTTCTCAATATCAGCGCAGCGGCGTCGGTTCGAATATGTTAAAAGATGCAAAGAATGTTGCTAAGTCTCATGGCGTCACAAGAATTGAACTGGACGTTATGGGACTGAATGAACCAGCGCGCCGATTCTATATCAGCCAAGGCTTCAGTACACTCGCACATCGTATGTACCTTGAAGAATCTATCACCTAACAAGGACATCAAGGCACTCCCGTTGGTCGCTCGGACCCCTAAAAGCGGGGCATCGCGCCCCATCAGGGCCGCTTATGGCGGCGTTAAATGTCGCCTTCGGATCGTCTCTCACCACTAGCTCATCTAGTTTGAGCAGCAACTTTCTCCATAAGAGACACTCGTAAGCGTGAGTTGGGCTTCTCGATTCGGCCAACA
>Ga0209271_10000044_pt1 | contig 47247 bp, 48 predicted proteins | sample tdAd002_FD_187123 | JGI IMG/M metagenome (GOLD analysis project Ga0209271, IMG submission 187123) | Marine sediment microbial communities from the Atlantic coast under amendment with organic carbon and nitrate - tdAd00.2 (SPAdes)... | ecosystem: Environmental > Aquatic > Marine > Coastal >... | reverse complement strand
AGAAGTGAAACGGAACTGCGCCGATGATAGTGTGGGGTCTCCCCATGTGAAAGTAGGTCATTGCCAGGCATTAAACACTAAAGCCTCAGTCATGCGACTGGGGCTTTTTTTATTTTGGTCGAAGGCAATGACCTGCTTTCACAATAGAATAAGGTCAGGGAAGTCACAATCTAGTATTCTAAGATCTTTATTCATATTAATTTTTAATTACAACGAGCTGGTCATCATCTCCAGAATCAGTTGCTGGTCATGGTAACGATTCAAATTGTGGCGCGTTATTTGGTAGATAAAAACCAGGGGGAATTGGAACATGCCACCAGCACAAGATAACGGCAGTATTACCGCTATTCGCGGTGCAGCGTTGACGTATATTGACGACCCGTTTCGCAAGCCCATCGAGGATTGTGTTGTCTATGAGTCTGACGCGTTGATCGTCATGCAGAACGGAAAAATTTCCCAGTTTGGGCCGGCAAGGAACCTCATCCCCGGATTGCCGGAAGATACCGAGGTCACGGTCTACGAGAACAGTCTGATTCTCCCCGGGTTTATCGATTGCCACGTCCACTACCCACAAACCGAGATCATAGGCGCCTACGGTGCGAAGCTGATTGACTGGTTGAATAAATATACCTTCGTTGCAGAGCAAAATTTCAAGAGCAAGGACCATGCAAGTGAGGTCGCCAGGGTTTTCCTGCGCGAAGGTCTGCGTTGTGGTACGACGACTTCCTGTGTTTTTTGCACGGTCGATCCAACCTCGGTGGACGCGTTCTTTGAGGAGTCTGAAAAACTCAACATGCGCAATATTGCCGGCAAGGTTCTGATGGATCGCAACGCACCCGAAGAACTGCTGGATACACCGCAGACAGGTTATGACCAGACCACGGAACTCATCGAACGCTGGCATGAAAAGGGCCGCTCCCTGTATTGTGTAACGCCACGTTTCGCGCCTACCAGCACGCCCGAGCAAATGGAGATGGCCGGAGCGGTCTGGCAAGAACACCCCGGTACCTACCTGCAATCGCACGTGTCGGAAAATGCCGATGAAATTGCCTGGGTCAAAGAACTTTTTCCTGATTGCAAAGGTTACGTGGATGTCTATCACCACTACGGTCATCTCGGTGAACGCAGCATTCTCGGCCATGGTGTGCATCTAAGTGAGGAAGAATTCCAGGTATTACATGACACCGGTACGGCAATTTCACACTGCCCGACTTCGAACCTGTTTCTCGGCAGCGGACTTTTCAGCATCGAAAACGCAATGGATCAAAAGCGCCCGATTCGCGTCGGGTTGGCGACGGACCTCGGTGCGGGCACCAATTTTTCTCAACTGGTAACCATGAACGAGGCTTACAAGGTGGCGCAAATGAGTGGCTACCCGTTGAGTCCACATCATGCCTACTATCTCGCAACGCGTGGTGCGGCGAACGCTTTGTACCTCGATGATAAGATCGGCAGTATCGAAGTTGGCAAGGAAGCTGATCTGACCGTGCTTGATTTAAATGCCACACCGATCCTGGGTTATCGCCTGAAATATGCAAAGGATATCGATGAGGTGCTGTTCGTGATCATGACGCTAGGCGATGACAGGACCTCATGCGCCACCTACGTGGCGGGCAAGCGGGTCTACTCGCGCGAGATGCAGATCAGAAAAGAGCAATTCGTCGAATCGTTGATGATTGATTGATGAAACAGTTAAATCTTTAGTTTGATTTTTTCGACAAACTGGAGAGTTATAACTCAAACGCAAGACATGATCCCTGTGAATTGTCCTTCGAATTTTCAGGGCAGGTACCGATTAGTTTTAGTTGTTTGCGGGGTCTATCAAGGTAATAGCAGGTCGTACCTGAAAGCTACTTGCTGTAGACTTACGGTCGCCCTAATTTCGGCGACTCATCGTTTTATTCCTCGTACAGGTTGTTAAATGCCAAAACAATTGAAGATTGCATTTCTACTCACGTGGCTATTGATTATTTCACCGCGTGTTATGGGCGAGGCCACCCATGTAGGCGGTGCAGTGTGCACGCAATGCCACCAGCAACAATCCGGGCAATGGACGGGTTCACACCATGACCTCGCCATGCAGCACGCCAATGAGGGTTCGATTCTCGGCGATTTTTCCAATGTCACGTTTATCTACGCCGGGATCACCAGCACTTTTTACAAAGAGAATGAGAAGTTCATGGTGCGTACCGATGGGCCCGACGGCAAGTTACACGATTACGAAATCAAGTATACCTTTGGCGTGATACCGCTACAGCAGTATCTTGTCGAGCTGGACAATGGCCGCATACAGTCGCTTTTAATCGCCTGGGACACTCGAGAAGAATCTGCTGGCGGCCAGCGCTGGTTCCATTTATACCCCGATGAAGAAATTGACTACCAGGACGAATTGCACTGGACTGGCCCCAATTTCAACTGGAACAGCATGTGCGCGGAATGCCATTCGACTAATCTGCAAAAGAACTACGATCCTGCGACAAAAGTTTTCGCCACCACGTGGTCCGAGATTAACGTTTCCTGTGAGGCCTGCCATGGCCCGGCATCGAATCATCTGCAATGGGCGAATAAAAAAACCGGGTGGCAGGCATTCGAAAAAACCAGGGGATTTGCAGTTCTATTCGACGAGCGCAAAGACGTGCTGTGGAAACCGAACCAGGAAACAGGAACCGCAGAGCGAAGCCTTCAACGCCAGTCGGAAAAGGAAATTGAAGTCTGTGCACAATGTCATTCACGGCGCAGTGCAATTTCGAATGATTATGCACCCGGGAAGCCGTTTGCGGATCATTACCGTCTGCGTTTACTGGACCAGGGCATGTACTTCGCCGATGGCCAGATAGAAGACGAGGTCTATGTGCACGGTTCGTTCCTGCAAAGCAGGATGTATCACGCCGGGGTGACCTGCAGCGATTGCCACGAGCCGCACAGTCTCGAACTTCGACAACAGGGCAATGGCGTTTGTCTGCAATGCCACGCGACCGACAGGTTTGACACAGCTGAACATCACTTCCACCAGAGTGACTCGCAGGGCGCACAATGTATTGCCTGCCATATGCCACCGCGAACCTACATGGTGGTTGATCCGCGTCACGATCATAGCCTGCGTATCCCGCGGCCGGATCTTTCGCTAGAGCTCGGCGTGCCAAACGCATGTAATGCATGTCATGCGGATAAAAGTGCAGCGTGGGCCGCCGATAATATCAAAACATGGTACGACCCTGATCCCGTGGGCTTTCAGTCTTACGCGCTTGCCCTGCAAAATGCCCGGCAAGAAAAAGCGGGTGCCGGATCAGGCCTGGCAGCGTTAATTCGTGATACTCAAACTCCGGACATTGCACGCGCAACGGCATTGGCGCAAATCGGACCCTACCTGGATGCCACAACGGTGGATGTTCTCAGTGTCGGCCTGGCAGATGCGGATGCTGATGTGCGCCGTGCGACAGTGAGCATCCTCGAAGGTATACCTCTGGAGCCCCGTGTTCGATTTGTATTCCCGATGTTGAGTGATCCGGTGCGTACGGTACGTATCGAGGCCGCACGAGTGTTGGCGGATATTCCCCAGGGGGATTTACCGCAGCAGCAGCAAACACTGTTGGAGAACGGGATACAGGAGTATATCGCTGCGCAACTGAGCAATGCTGAACGTCCGGAGGCGCAGAGTAACCTGGGAGGGTTGTATATCGCCCTTGGTGAATTCGACAAGGCGAAGTCAGCGCTTGGCACCGCGATCGAACTCAATCCTGCTTTTGTTCCCGCCTATGCCAACCTGGCAGATCTTTACCGCGGCCTGGAAGATGAAATCAATGCTGAAAAAACCCTGCGCCAAGCGTTAGAGGTAGTGCCGGATAGCTCCGTGATACACCATGTTCTTGGCTTATCGCTGTTTCGACAGCAGCGCAATAAGGAAGCGGTTAATGAACTCCGCCTGGCAGCGCAACTGGAACCGGGAAATACGCGCTACGTATATGTTTACGCGGTCGCATTGAACTCGACCGGTGACCCGCAGCGGGCGATCATGATATTACAGGGAGCGAATGCCGCGCATCCGGACAATGTTGAAATTCTGCAGGCGCTGGTGTCATTCCATCGTGATCTCGGCAACCAGGCAGCAGCTAAAAAATATGCCGAGAGGCTGCAGGCAATTTCACCTTGAGTTTTACATCACTAACCGATATTGCTGCAATTGACTAAAGTCAAGTTGCACCTCCTGTTATGGGAGTAGGGTCGGTCGTTATTACACAGTACGCTTCGACGCGATCAACTGATCGAGTGCCGGCCGCCAGTAATAACAACCGATTCCCGTTGTAGCAAATCATTGAGGAGTCGATAACAGTAGCTGACACAATCCTGTGATCGTTTCCAGTGCCGAAGCGTCTTACGCGAAACTGGAGGAAATCATGAGTTTGTCGAAGTTAGTACTTTTTACGGTCGGTATGGTACTTCTTGCCCCATCTGTCTGGGGCGTCGATCTCGAGGCGGGCCAACAAAGGGCGAGCAGCTGTTTCAGTTGTCACGGCCCGGACGGCATCAGCCTGAATCCCAATTATCCCAATCTGGCCGGCCAAAGCGCAGACTATCTGAGCAAGCAGCTCAACGCGTTTCGTTCCGGTGATCGCAAAGACCCTATCATGGCTCCGATGGCGCAATCGTTAAGCGATCAGGATGTAGAGAACGTGGCGGCATATTTCGCGAGCCTTGGGCAAAGTCAACAGGAGCCGATAGCAAGCGGCGGTGAAAGAGAAGATATAACCGCGGTAGCGCAAAAGATAGTGGCCGCGGTGGAAGCGATGTACCAGGGGGCCGCATCCGGGGTTCCCGCCACCGCGAGTGTTGAACCTGGCGGAGAAGTGATACAGCTCTCGGAAGCCGACTCGGCGCGTGCCAGGGGCATTTACTTTCAACGTTGTGCCGGTTGCCACGGCGTGCTCAGAAAGGGTGCTACCGGTAAGCCTCTGACCGTCGATATCACGCGCAAGCTTGGCACTAAGTACCTCGAAACCTTCATCAAGTATGGCTCGCCCGCGGGAATGCCAAATTGGGGCACCTCGGGATTGCTCAGCGATCCGGACATCACGCTGATGGCAAAGTATCTGCAAATCGAAGCACCGACCCCACCCGAGTGGGGTCTGAAGGAAATGGAAGGCACCTGGTCAGTGAAGGTTCCGCCGGAGCAAAGGCCTACCAAAAAAGAGAATGATTACAACATCGAAGACATAGTCTCGGTTACTCTCAGAGACGCCGGTCAGATAGCGTTGATCGACGGTGGTACGAAAGAATTCATCGCTGTTATCGAAACCGGGTACGCGGTGCACATCTCGCGGATGTCCGCCTCCGGACGATATCTCTATGTAGTTGGTCGGGATGCGAGGATCAATCTCATCGACTTGTGGATGAAAAATCCTGATACCGTGGCCGAAATCAAGATAGGCCTGGAAGCACGTTCAGTGGAGACGTCGAAATACAAGGGCTATGAGGATAAGTACGCGATCGGCGGAGCCTACTGGCCGCCACAGTTTGTGGTTATGGATGGCGATACCCTTAAGCCACTAAAGATAGTCTCTACCCGGGGACAAACGGTCGATACGCTGGAGTATCATCCCGAACCACGCGTCGCCGCTATCGTTGCCTCCCACGAACATCCAGAGTTTATCGTCAATGTTAAGGAAACCGGCAAGGTCAAGCTGGTCGACTACAGCGATTTCAATAATCTCAAGGTCACCACCATCGACGCCGCACTGTATCTGCACGATGGGGGCTGGGAAAGCAGTCACCGTTATTTCATGTCGGCAGCCAACAAGTCAAACCAGATTGCGGTGATCGATTCGAAAGATCGCCGACTGGTCAAGCTGGTCGATGTCGGCAGTATTCCGCATCCGGGCCGGGGCGCTAACTTCATAGATCCAGAGCACGGCCCCGTGTGGGCAACTAGTCACCTCGGTGATGCGACGGTCTCGTTGATCAACACTGACGCCAAGAGTGATAAGGCGTGGCAGGTGGTGCGCACCTTGACCGGCCAGGGGGGAGGATCGCTGTTCCTCAAGACGCACCCGAAGTCAAATAACCTTTGGGTGGACACCCCGTTAAATCCGGACCCCAATATTTCCCAGTCAATAGCAGTGTTCGATATCAAGAACCTGGATAAAGGCTTTGAGCGGATACCAATCGCCGAGTGGGCGGGCATTAGCGACGGTCCCAGGCGGGTAGTGCAACCGGAATACAACATGGCGGGTGATGAAGTCTGGTTTTCGGTCTGGAATGGCAAGGAGCAGGTATCGGCTATCGTCGTGGTCGATGACAAGACGCGCAAATTAAAACACGTGATCAAGGATGAGCGCCTGGTGACGCCGACCGGGAAATTCACGGTCTACAACACTCAGCACGACGTTTACTAATAACCATAGGGGGCAGATCTGGATCTGCCCCCTATGGTTTCACAGGTTTAGACTCGCATTGACGCAGTTCAGCAGGTTGTAGTCATATCGGCGATCGAGTGACTCGTAGACTTTACGCAGCTTGAAGTCGCCTTCGTTATGCACCATTTCTATGTTGTAAACGATTTCATCGAGCTGCCCGCGATCTATCTTTACTACCTCGTCAAGGTCAAGCACATCGGCCGATATTGCACTGCTTAAATGGCTGTATATTGAAGTCAGACTGAGCTCACGCTGAGTCGCGATCGCATCGGGCGCAAGTCCGCTGGAATGCAGTTTGAGCGTCTCATTAATGGTATCGCTAAGGCTGTTATCGAGCGTTTTTTCCAATGGATGTTGCCCGATGAGGTCGATCAGGTCGCGGCCATAAAGCTCGAGTTTGCGCGTGCCGATACCAATAATTGTGGACAGCTGTTCACTGCTGACAGGTCGTTGCCTGCACAGTTCGTGCAGCGTTTTGTCATGCAGGATGACATAGGGAGGCACTCCCTGTTCGTCCGCCAGCTGTTTGCGGTGATCACGTAGTGCCTCAAACAGAGGTGCATCGGCCACTCGAACCGGGACTTTTTTATCCTTCCTGGTCGATGTGGTGGTTTTTACCTCGCGTTCAAATTTGCGCAGATACAACTTTTGCTCACCCTTCAACAATGATTTGCTGTCGGCATGCAGTTTCAACGCGCCGTAGCTGTCGATGTCGCTGACCAGGTAGCCCAGTGCAATCAGCTGCCGAAACAGGCTGCGCCATTCACCGTTGTCGAGGTTACCGATGCCGAAAGTACTGAGTTGGTGATGGTTGTTTTGCAGGATACGCTCCTGTTCCTTGCCCATCAGTACATCGATCACGTAGTTCACACCAAAGCGCTGACCGGTGCGGATGACGCAGGACAGGGCCATGCGAGAAGCCTCGGTGGCATCCCAGGTTTGTGGCGGTGCAATGCAGTTGTCACAGTGCCCGCAGGGTTCCGCCAGGGATTCACCAAAATAGCTGAGGAGGGTCTGACGTCGACATTGGGTTTGTTCGCATAAGCCCAGCATTGCTTCCATCTTATTGTGAAGTACCCGTTTGTATTGCTCGTCGGAATCGCTCTGTTGCATCATCTGGCGCAGCATTATGATGTCCTGCAGGCCATAGGCCAGCCAGGCGTTGGCGGGCTGCCCGTCACGCCCGGCGCGGCCTGTTTCCTGGTAGTAGGATTCGATATTCTTGGGCAGGTTGAGATGTGCGACGAAGCGCACATCCGGTTTGTCGATACCCATGCCGAAAGCGATGGTGGCGACGATGATGACGCTTTCCTGCTGTAAGAAGGTACGCTGATGTTCAGCGCGGGTCGCGTTGTCGAGCCCTGCGTGATAGGGCAGTGCGTGTCGGCCCTTGTCACTCAGCCAGGCCGCGGTACTTTCCACCTGTTTGCGCGACAGGCAGTATACGATGCCGCTATCCGCGGCGTGATTTTCACGCAGAAAGTTCCATAGTCGCTGTCGGTTGTTGCTACCTTCCGACAGGCGATAAAAAATATTGGGCCGATCGAAGCTGTGTACAAACTTCGCCGCATCCTGCAATCTGAGTTGCTCTTCAATTTCCTGGCGGGTGCGTTTGTCGGCGGTCGCAGTTAGCGCAATCCGGGGAACCTCCGGGAACAGGTCGTGCAAGCGATACAGGCTCTGGTAGTCGCGCCTGAAATCGTGACCCCATTGCGAAACGCAGTGAGCTTCATCGATGGCAAACAGGGCGATGTTGCATTGTTCCAGCAATTGTAAAAAACCATCGGTGAGTGCGCGTTCGGGCGCGACGTAGAGCAACTCAATCCCGCTATTGAGTAGTTTTTGCCTTACCTGTTGTTGCTGTTCGGGACTTTGGCTGGAATTTAAAAATGCCGCGCTGACGCCATTTTGTGCCAGCGCGTCAACCTGGTCCTGCATCAATGCGATGAGCGGCGAGATGACGATAGCGACCCCCTCGCGCGCAATTGCGGGTATCTGGTAGCAAAGTGATTTGCCGCCACCGGTCGGCATCAGCACGAGGGCGTCGTTGCCGTTAATCAGGGTTTCAATAATCTGCTGTTGTTGCAGGCGGAACTGGTCGTAGCCGAAGTGACGGCGCAAGATATCGAGTGCTTGAGACATGATGATATAGTAATCCTTTTGGTAGCTGTTTATGAACTGTCCTTGTCATTCTGGTCAGAATTTCGACCAGTGCTGCGGTCGATTTATATCACATTGCATGCTTCCTGAAAATGCCCAACAGTTAATGCGCTCTCGCTACAGTGCCTATGTGCTGCGTGAGCGGGACTATCTGCAGCAGACCTGGCATGTCGATCACCGGCCACTGGACCTGGTCCTGGATGACCACATCAGCTGGATTGGGCTGCAGGTGATTGATTTTCAGCAACAGAGCGATCAAGCCACAGTCGAGTTCGAAGCGCGCCTGCTGGTGGCGGGAAAAGTAGACGCGGTGCATGAAAACAGTCGTTTTGTAAAGCTGTGCGGACGCTGGTTATACACCAGTGGCGACATGCTGTTGCCAACTTTCAAGTCCTGGAATCCGGGTCGAAACGAAACTTGTCCCTGCGGCAGTGGTAAAAAGTTTAAACGTTGTTGCCAGTCCTGATACCTGTTACTGCCCCTGAAATCTGGCGGCTAAGGGGAAGTCTTAGTATTAGCGAAACGATAAAAAGCAATATGAAGTAAGCAATGTAAAGTTCCTTGGTTTCCTGGGCCTGGCTAAAGTAAAAGTTCCAACCAGAGTAGCGTTCTATTTTTGACGGCCAGGTGGTGACGGACGCAAAAATGGCCGTTGGCGTGCAGATCAGGGTTGGATATATCCACCAGAAGCGCCGCTGGTAATCGATCTTCCAGGATTTGCAGAGATATAATATTGGGATCACGACCCCACCGACGAAAATCAGAAAAGAAACGATTCCTTTCGGTATTCTGTCAAGCCAGATGACAGTATTGTGAAAATTTGTTTCCTGCTGAGAGTTGATCTTTAGAAAAAACTCACCGGTCTCCCATCCAAACCAATGTTGCCCCCAGCTGGCCTCTTCGCCAGCGAAATAAATACAACCAAGGCAATAAACAACGAGAAAAAACCTGAACTCCGGATCTAGTGATTTGCCGAAGCGAACGATCACACTGAGAGTGCAAAAGAGTGCTCCCACCAATAAAAGAACCGTTAGATTTTCGACGATACCATGTTCATCCCGAAACCAGGATTCAACTCCAGTGGTAGCATTAGTGAAAAGGGCAATGGCATAGCGGCAGCAGAAAAACAGAATGGGTAGATACAACCACCAGAAGCTGTGTAGGTCCCGGTGATCGTTCTCGGCATCCGTACTGGTTTCAGGACCACTCATGATTCTAGTCTTATTGAAATGATGGATTGTCTCATGGCATTATCTGGCAACCTGCCGGTAAAGTTTCATCAATTAGAAAAGTCGTGCGGTGTTAGGTGTTAGCGAATTTGAGCGTATTGTTAATACCGAACCGCTGCAAAAGCATAATACTTAATCAGGAGTTAGACAAACTCGGATTAGTGGCTGAGTCTCTAGAGTATCCAGGGACCATACACTGAAAATTCCACTCAAACGGGTAATTCCCCGACGTGGCTGGAATTGAAGGTAAAAATAGTGCCACCGGGTTCACGTATTTCAAAGCAATCGTGAATCTGGCCACGTTCGATCTCACCTGGAGCTAATCCCAGGTCGGTAAAATGAGCGTGGGTTGCATCGAGGTCCTCGACCATCAGGTCAAAACTCCCCTTGATCAGTGACGATTCAGGATCCGTTGTCAACACCAGGTGGGTCCCACCGCGCAATTCCAGCACCGCAAATCCATCACCGGCGGCAATTATGCGCATACCCACGAGTTGCATGAACTCGCTCGATTCGGCAAGACGTTGCGTGTACATGCCGATATGTCCCACCCAGACTGGTGGACGTGTACTGGTTGTGCTCATTGTCTGGCTTACCCCTTGCCGTTGGTGGTGTCTGAAACTGCTTTCATGATCAAAGGTGCTAGTGACTCTGGCAGCCTGACTGCCCCGGACAAGGTGAATTCATGCGCGTTGTTGGACATCTTGTGCCAGGTCTTGCGGATGATATCGATCCATTTTTCTTCGCTGTAATCGGGATGTTTACTGACAAATTCCAACATGTAGTGTTCCAGGAATACGAGATCGGTTACGTCTTCGAGTAGCTGGGTATCGGGATTACCCTTGATATTTTTCTTTGCCACGGAATTTCTTACGCGTTCGACTGCTTCCTCGCCGTAGCCTGCCTGCGTCAGCAGCTCTGCTGCGGTGTTGGCCTGGATCTTGTACAGGTCCTTGCGCCAGGTCAGGTAACCGATGCGATCCATCGGGTAGGCGTTGCGGGGTGATTTCCAGCGCTCGATATGCTGCGCGCGGATTGCGAGTTTCATCGCGTCATCGGCGTCGGCATGGTAGCGCTCGAGCATGTCCGACATGCGCTCGGAATAGAGCAGTTCCTTGGGCCAGTCTCTGCCGTCCGCAGTTACCTGATTTGGGTCTTCGCCGTTGGCTGCATCGATTAGTGCAACAGCCTTGTCGTAAGCTGATTGGTCTTCAGGCATGCCATTTGATCCCGTGATTCTGATTGCTAAAGTATTGATCGATTATACCTTGGCTGACAAGGCTGTTGTGCATCGGTGTAGAGGTTTTGTTAAATGTCACCAAGAATTTACGATTTTTTATTTTAAGATAGATCTGGCTTGCGCCCTCTCAGGTGGGTTGGTCGCAGCTGCCCCTGTTCGAGGGCAACAATCATTTTCTCCCACACCTCGATTTCGTGATCGATGAACTCGGTTCCGGTGGCTGCTGCCAGTTCTTCGTAAAGATCGCCTGCCAGACGGTCGCGTTCCCGGTGCGCATGCTGCTGATACCAGCCATTGCGGTCCACTATGTCGAGGTCAGTGAATCCTGCCATTTCCAGTGCCTGTCGATAAATTTCTGCAGAAGCGAGGCCGAAATCAAGACCTTCCGCGTCGAGGTAGGCCTGCATCTCGGCCGACGGTTCCTGGTCGTAACCCGCCAGCCAGTCGCTGGCGGCAAACCACCCACCGGGTTTGAGTACCCGAAACACGTCTTCAGCCAGCGCGTGCTTGTCGGCAATATGGATAATCGAATCCTTACTGGTCACCGCGTCGAAGCTGGCGTCATCAAAGGCAAGCGGTCCCGGATCAACGCAGATAAATTCGGTTTGTAACCCGACACCGGCCTTTTCCGCCAGGCCCTGGCAGCGAACGATTAGGGCTCCATCGACATCTATCCCGGTGACCATCGCGGCATGATGCTGTTTGACCAGGTGAATATCAACGCCACCCAGGCCGCAGCCGATGTCGAGCACCGCAAGGCCCGCAAGCTTGATCCCGCGCAAATACCGGTCCACCTCCTCAGTGCCGCCTGGCGACATGAAACCTTCGCCCCAGACCGCTTCGAGTAAAGCCATCAGCTTATCGTCATATTCCTGTGTTGCCGGTTCGTTCAAAGTCATCGCCCCCGTTTTCGTGTAACTATAGAATTTAACTTTCTCCTATGGAAGAGGGTATTGCAACCTACTGGCCCGCCTGTAGACAGGAGATTCAAAAATGATGAGCAATCTGACATTTATCAAGGCAGGACCAATAGATAGCGCGCCTAATCAGGGTACTTTGGCCAGGCCCTGAAACTTGATTACAGCTTTGCCCAATGACGAAAAACTGTAGCTGCTGGCTTTCCTATGAGTCGGCGAGTAATCTTAATCTGTTCTCCTGATGATTTGCTATGAATTCTGAAGACAATAAAATGGCAACAGCGCGTCCGCTCAACGCGGGCGAAGTACCATTGCAACCAGCCTCACTTGATATCTGGGAACAGAAATACTGTCTCAAGAGCAAAAACGGAACAGCCGTCGATGAAAATGTCGCGGCCACTTATTCCCGAGTGGCGCGCGCCCTGTCCGAGCAGGAACAAACCGAGGCACTGCGTGATCGCTGGTACCAGAAGTTCCTCTGGGCGTTGCAACACGGTGCAATTCCGGGCGGGCGCATTATCTCGAATGTCGGTGCTGGAGCATACAAACCAGCTACCTCGACCATAAACTGTACGGTGTCGGGTACTATTCAGGATTCGATGGACGATATTCTGGGCAAACTGCATGAAGCCGGGCTGACCTTAAAAGCGGGTTGTGGGATCGGTTACGAGTTTTCTACGCTACGCCCCAAAGGGGACTATGTCACGGGCGCGGGCGCACATACTTCCGGCCCGCTCTCGTTCATGGATATCTACGACAAGATGTGCTTCACGATATCTTCGGCCGGCGGACGCCGTGGTGCGCAAATGGCCACCTTCGATATCAGTCATCCGGATGTGCTCGATCTGATCCGTGCCAAGCGCGAACCCGGGCGCCTGCGCCAGTTCAATCTATCGCTGCTGATCACCGAGGAATTTATGCAGGCGGTCGCAACTGATGATATGTGGCAGCTGATTTTTCCGGTTAATAGAAGTGAATTGCAGGAAACGGGATTCGATCTCGAGGATACGGAAAATATTGTCTGGCACGACTGGCCGGGCAAACAGGATTACATCGTAAACGAGCAGGGCAAGGTAGCCTGCCGCATCCATAAGACCATTCCCGCGCGTCGATTATGGGATGCGATCATGTCATCGACCTATGATTTTGCCGAACCGGGATTCATCCTCATAGACCGGGTAAACGAGTTGAACAATAACTGGTTTTGCGAAAATATCCGTGCCACCAATCCCTGCGGTGAACAACCTTTGCCCGCATACGGTGCCTGTTTGCTCGGTTCGGTTAACCTGACCAGGTTCGTGCTCGACCCCTTTACTGATAGCGCCCGATTTGACTGGGATAAGTTCAGGGAAGTCGTGCGTATCTTTACCCGCATGCTCGACAATGTTGTCGATATTAATGGTCTGCCGCTGGCAAACCAGGTCAACGAGATATTACGCAAACGTCGGCATGGTATGGGATTTCTTGGATTAGGCTCGACCCTGGCTTTATTGAAAATTAAATATGGCGAAGCCGAGTCGCTGGAATTTACCGAGACCGTCAGCCGCGAGCTGGCATTGACCGGTTGGAGAGTAGCGCTGGAATTAGCGCAGGAAAAAGGGCCTGCACCAATCATGGATGAAATGTTCGCGGTGACCACGGATATGCTGCGCCAACGCCCGGAAATGGCAATCGATGGTTTCAAGGCAGGGGATCAGGTGAAGGGGTCGATCCTGCATAGCCGTTATAGTCGATACATGCAGAAAATCAGGCAGATTGATCCTGACCTGGTCGCGGATCTGGAAACAAGCGGCGCACGCTTCACGCACCACAGTTCGATTGCGCCAACCGGAACCATAGCCTTGTCGTTGGCGAATAATGCGAGCAATGGCATCGAGCCGAGTTTCGCGCAGCACTATGCACGTAATGTCATCCGCGAGGGTAAGAAGAGCAAGCAAAAGGTCGATGTGTATTCTTACGAATTACTGGCCTATCGTCACTTGATTAATCCCGAAGCGATGCAGGATGCGGAAAAATCGGAACAGCAATTGCCTGACTACTTCATCTCCAGCGATGATATCTCGCCGCGACAACATGTGGACATACAGGCTGCCGCGCAGCAATGGATAGACTCGTCGATTTCAAAAACAGCCAACGTGCCGACGGACTATCCCTACGGGGATTTCAAGGATATTTATCGCTATGCGCACGCACAGGGTTTGAAGGGTTGTACCACGTTCCGTTTTAATCCCGAGGCATTCCAGGGTGTGCTGGTCAAGGAGAAGGACCTGGAAAAAACCGACTATCGATTCGTGCTTGAAGATGGAGAAGTCGTCGAGGTAAAGGGGAACGAAGAGATCGAATACGATGGGGAAATTCATACCGCCGCCAATCTGTATGATGCGTTGAAGGAAGGATATTATGGGAAGTTCTAAGCGGGAGAATGGACATGGCGCGTAAAATTGATAAAAAGATTAGCAGGGCTTCCGTCGTTGACGTAAAAGAAGATTCAGGCGAAACCGAGAAATTGCAGGCTGCTGGAAGCCTGGACAATGTTGTTCACATGCACGAAAAGCTGCAACGCCCACCCGTGCTCAGCGGTTCCACCTACAAGATCAAAACCCCCCTGTCGGAGCATGCGCTCTACGTCACCATTAATGATATCGTGCTTAACCCGGATACCGAGCACGAGCTGCGCCGTCCTTTCGAGATATTTATCAACTCCAAGAATATGGATCACTTTCAATGGATTGTTGCGTTGACACGGATCGCCTCCGCCGTATTTCGCAAGGGTGGAGATGTCACCTTCCTGGTTGAAGAGTTGCGTTCCGTATTTGATCCGCACGGCGGTTATTTCAAAAAAGGTGGCAAATTCATGCCCTCGCTGGTCGCTGAAATCGGCGATGTACTGGAAAATCATTTATGCGAGATAGGTATCCTCAAATCATCGGGACTCGATGAGCACCAAAAGGATTTCATCAAGGGAAAGGCGGAGGAATATAATCAGAAAACAGCCGCTACCGAAGCCCCGGCGGATGACTTCCCGGAAGGTTCTGCGCTATGCAAAAAGTGCATGACCAGGGCCGTGATCATGCTCGACGGTTGTCTAACCTGCCTGAATTGCGGCGAATCAAAATGCGGTTGAGCGCCCGAGTGGTGAGCTTTCGATAATTATCCCCGCTTGCCTACCTCTATTGCTAGTCTCTCTCGCTAACATGCATAAAAACTCTGATGGACTTGATGGTAATATAATTCACCTGCGAACCAGTCATGCAACGGCAACAGGGGTAAAACATTGAAACCAGTATTAGTAATCCAGGGTGCAAAGGAAATTGACGAGGTACCCCGACTCAGTGAATTAAGTGACCAGGCAGAATTACGCTTTGTATCCACGACTGCCGAGCTGAGTAACGCACTGCCCGGTAGCGATGTGATGCTGGGCTGGAATTTTCGTGCCGACCTGCAGGCGGCATGGGAGAGCGCGGGTGATTTGCGCTGGATCCACTGGGCCGGCGCCGGGGTGGACGCCGCTGTGTTTTCCGAACTGGCTGCTAGCGAGGTTCAGTTGACCAATGCTCGTGGTGTTTTCGATGTGCCGATGGCCGAATGGGTGCTGGGCATGATCATCTGCTTTGCCAAGGAGATTCCACAAAGCCTGGAGTTTCAGGCGCAGGCCGAGTGGAAGCACCGCGTTACCGAAATGATTGCCGGCAAGCGGGCCCTGGTGGTCGGTGTGGGGTCAATTGGTCGTGCGGTGGGTCGACTGCTGCGGGCGGCGGGGATGGAAGTTGAAGCCATTGGTCGCAGTGCGCGAGATGGGGATACGGATTTCGGACATATATACGCCATCGACGAGTTGCATGTGCGTTTGTCCGGTGCCGACTATGTCGTCCTGATTACGCCGCTAACGGAGCAGACCCGAAATCTGTTTGCGGCACCTGAGTTTGCCGCCATGGCTACGCACGCACGCTTCATCAATATCGGTAGAGGCCCATTGGTAGTCGAAGCGGACTTACTTGCGGCCCTGCACCAAGGGCAGATTGCCGGGGCTGCACTGGATGTTTTTGTCGAGGAACCGTTGCCGCCGGCAAGCCCCTTCTGGAATGCCCCAAACTGCCTGGTGTCGCCACATATGTCTGGCGACTACGCCGAATACGAAGCAGCGATGGCCGACCAGTTCATGACCAACTGGGCGCGTTACCTGGCCGGTGAACCGCTACTGAATGTGGTCGATAAGAAGCTCGGTTTCGTCTCGAGCACGACATAGTTGGCGTGAGCGCATAACCGACACGCCGGACTGGATCCAGGCAAGATTCTCGACCTGTGCCCGCCATATCGGCAGCTTTAATTTTTATAACTATCTGGTAAGGCGTAACTGTTACCTAGAAACTCGCCGAACACTTCGTCGACCTGAGGGTGATTGACTGGCTCGCCGGTTTCATCGACCAGTAAATTTTGCTCCGACACGTAGGCTTCGTATACCGTGGATTCGTTTTCTGCCAGCAAGTGATAAAACGGCTGGTCTCGGCGCGGTCGAACCTCTTCTGGAATCGATTCCCACCATTCCTCGGTGTTACTGAATTCGGGGTCGACATCGATGATAACCCCCCGAAATTCATAGAGGCGGTGTTTCACCACTTGTCCAATCGCAAATTGTGTGTTGGTTATACTCATAATTACCGATATATATGCAAAAATGATTATTTCAACGGTGAGATGCTGGGCATTTTTGCGGTTTTACACATTATAGTCAATTCGGGCCAAATTTCTGCCCGGCTTCGTCCGGAGCAGGTGCGGGTCCATTGATACGCTCAATAATGTAAAGCGCAGATGCCTCCAGTAAGTCGTACGTTCACGAGTACATCACGATCGAATTATCGTGAAGCAGCAAATTTTATTACACTATCCTCGGGTGCTACCTGTTGTGCAAAAACTATCGCCTCAACACCGAATCGTTTTGAAAATATAGTACAATTGCAGGCTGCCCAAGAAGAGCAAATTGATGATTGTGAAATACCCCGGTGGTCTCATGAAAAATATTTGTTGGTTAGCCCTTGTTGGTCTTCATCTCGTGATCTCGCCCAATGCATGGGGTAACGAGGACCCGGCAAACAAGGAGATTCAGGTTTTTATCGAGAGGCAAGTCCTGATTGCTTTCGAGAATGGCGAGGAGATATACAATTTTGATATCGTCACCGGACGCGACGGAAAAGAAACTACGGCCGGCCACTACAGTATTTCCCGAAAGTATGAGAAATATACGAGCAAGACGTATGGATCCGAGATGCCGTATACCATGTTCTTCACCGAAGACGGCAAAGCGATTCATGGTACCCAGATGGCTACACTCCGCTCCTACCTGCATTCCTATCTTGCTGATTCAGTGGGTTCAGAAGGCTGCGTCGGGCTAACCGACGATAATGCTCTGGCATTGTTTGAATGGGCGCCTGTTGGGACCCCCGTTGTCGTTGTAACCGAAGAGGAAAACAAGACAGATGAGTAAGTGGCCCGGGTCGACGTCATGAGATTGCTCGGAAAATGTCTTCTCATCGTACTGTTGGTTATTTCTCAGACGGCATATGGGAATGCTCCACAGAAGGCGGATGCGGTGCTTGTCATCAAGGGTGATAAACGGCTGTACCTGATGAACAAGGGTGAACCGTTTGCGTCATTGCCAGTCACCTTCGGAGGGCAGCCAGAAGGTCATAAACAGCAGCGTGGTGATCAACGCACGCCTGAGGGAAAGTACATGCTCGATTACAAGAACGTAAACAGCCGGTTTTATAAGTCGATACACATTTCCTATCCGAATCTTCAGGACAGAAAACTTGCTATCGAGCTTGGCGTGAGCCCCGGGGGAGACATCATGATCCATGGACAGACGAATGGCTGGGAATGGGCTGCACCAGTGATGCAACTTTTTTCATGGACCGATGGATGTATAGCACTGAGTAACAAGGATATGGATCGCGTTTGGGAGGCTGTCGACCCGGGGACGCCGATCGAGATCTGGCCTTAGCCCGGTTTGCCACAGATCGATCACGGATTGCTCCATATCCATGTAGAAAACTGAAGGAGTATGATGTCACTAAAAGAACTTTCGCAAAGACCGGAAAAGGTTGTTACTGCGGTCAAGCTGCTTTATCTGGTGGTTGCCATCGGAATAATTCGTACCGCTATGACGGTCATTCGCCATGTCGACGTGAGATCGCCGCATTTACTGATCTTTTCGAAGATGTTGGTCTACGCCGCTAGCGTGTTCCTGATCTACCAGGTCAGCAAAGGCAAGAATTGGGCAAGGTGGTTGTTGTTGGCGATATTGGCCATCGCATTCCCTTTAAGTGTACTGCCTACCTTCGATGCAATCTTCCATAACCCCATTCACACGCTACTGGGATTCCTGCAATTGGCGTTGTACATTGCCGCGATGATATTTCTGTTTCATCGCAGTTCCGCGCAATGGTTTGCCACGGGGAAAGGCTCCGACTAGCAGGGTTGTTGAATATACGACTGAACATTCGCCTGTACCCCTGGTTTCGGGCCGCATCCGACGGTCATGCCTGGATCACCGTTTTCTTCCTCTACATGAGCCAGAGCCTGCCGCTTGACCAGGTGATTGAACTGTCGGCGGTTTACTATCTTTCCGTATTCGTGCTGGAGGTGCCTTCAGGATATTTTTCCGATCGTATCGGTCGGCGTACCACCTTGTTGCTCGCTGCCGGCTCGCTAGCCGGATCTTATTGTTGTTTCATTATAGGTGCAGGTTTCTGGTGGTTTGCCGCCGGGCAGTTTTTGCTCGCGTGCGGGATTGCCATGCAGTCGGGTACCGATACAGCCTTCCTCTACGATTCATTGAAGGCGCTTGGACGCGAGGCTGAGTATGCACAGCGCGAAGCCAGTGCCGAACAATGGGGTTCGATCATGTTGGCTATCGCGACCTTGTCCGGTGGCGTGCTGGGTCTTATCGACCTGCGCCTGGCCTACGTGTTTTCGCTGTGCAGCGCGATCACTATGGGCGTCCTGGTGTGGCGCTTCACCGAACCTGTTCATGCCCCTGATAGCGTGAGCCTGCCGCAGAGCTTCGGCCGGGTTGTGTTGAGTTGCTTTTCGCGTTTACGCGACCCGGTGCTGGGCTGGATTTTTGCAATTGTCATCGTGCTCTATGCGATGGCACATATAGTCTATGAATTTTATCAGCCCTATATCAGTCTGCTGCAGTTGCCGCTGTTCGAAGCGTCGGCTTATGCGCCACTGATTTCAGGCGTGGTTATTTCAATATCGATGTTTGGTGGCGCAATCGGTGCGAGGGCCAGTATTGCCTTGCAGGGCAGGCTCGGACTGGTCGGCCTGCTCGCGCTGGCGATGTGCATTCAGCTGGGTATCGTCGCGGCCATGGCGGTGGTGATCAGTCCGCTGATACTTGTTTTGGTCAGTGCGAGGAATTTCCCCATGTCATTGGTGGTAGCACCGGTAAGATCCGCCATCGCGCCGCGAATTAGTCGCAAGCAACGCGCCACTTACTTGTCGTTGCAGGGTTTGGCCGAGCGCCTTTTCTTTGCCGCGCTATTGCTCGGACTGGCTTCGGGAATAGAGCAGGGAGTGCCCGTAGACGCACCAACCCTGTTAGGTATTTTGACCACCACCCTGTGGGTCGGGATTGCTGCGGCACTGCTGATTTTCCTGCTTTCAGCTCCTGTTCGGCAGTTGCTGAAATCTGGTGTACCGGGGAAATAGAGTCGTGGTTAGCGTTCAGTCCGGGTCTGGTAGTTTATAGGTCTCAAGTTCGATTGATTTCAGGCGTATACCTTGCATCACCAGTTGCCCCTGGTAGCGCCGGTCACCGATCGAGGAAAACTCGAACTGGTAGGTTCTGCGAAACTCGATTTTGCCGCTATCACTGAGCGCCGGCCAGATTGTGGTGATCACCATGCTCTGGTCGAGCAATTGCAAACCGAGCTGCCTGCAGTGGGCGACCGCAAACTCGCGCGCCCGGCCTTTGTATAGGCCGCTTTGCCACCAGTAAACTGCGGTCACCCCCACCAGGATCAACAATAACAGTTTAGTCAGGCTGAACATCTTTCAGCGACCTGGCGCGTGTCCTGAAAACGACCTGGCTGAAGGTTCATTTTTCCGCACCGGTAGGAATCAACGCAGATTACATTGCAGATGAGTCGATCGCCTGAATAATCGATTTCATTTTATCAGCCGCGATATCGCTGCCCTGATCACGTTGCCACTCGATGTACTGCGAGCAAAACGCGGCGACTTCGGCCTTGCCCGACAGCGCATTCAGGTCATCGGCGGTACGCACACCAAAGCCGACCGCCAGCGGCAAATCGGTGTATTTGCGGATTTCGGCGATATAGTTCTGAAACTTTTCACCCCATTGCGTTTCGTGGCCGGTAACTCCCATGCGTGAAACCACGTATATCAAACCGCGCGACGCACGGGTAATTTTTTCTATTCGTTCCGGCGCGGTATTGGGTGTCACCATCAAAATGGGTGACAGGTCAAGGGCATCGAGCGTAGGTAACCAGGGTTCGATCTCTTCAACCGGCCAGTCGGGCACGATCATGCCCTTGATGCCCGCGGCGGCGGCCTGCTCGAACAATTCCTGCAAGCCAAAGCGGTATAGCGGGTTCAAATAGCTCATCAAAACGAAAGTCACTTCAGGGTGACGTGCACAAACCCTGGTTGCGAGATCGAGTGTTGCCCGTACCGAGCCACCGTGTTTGAGGGCTTCATAGCACGCGTTGACCAGGGTATGACCATCGGCGACCGGATCACTGAACGGCACCTGCAATTCGATTAGCTTGACGCCAGCACCGGCTAACCCGGCGATGGCTTTTTCGTTTTCTTCGAGACTGGGAAAACCAATCACCGCGTGCGACATGATTTGCAATTCATCGTACTGTGCAGGAAACATGATTACTGTCCTCCCTGTTGCGCCAGTAGCTCGGTCGAGCGTGTGGCTTCGCGCTGCAGGAACTCAGTCCATTCGCGTTGTGGAAATGCGCGTGCGATGTTGAAAATATCTTTGTCGCCACGCCCACTGAGGTTGATAACGAGGTTTTGATCGGGACGCATCTGTTTGGCGCGCTTGAAACCGCCCGCGAGCCCGTGCGCTGATTCCAGCGCCGGAATAATGCCCTCGACTTTCATCAACAGGCTAAACGCTTCGGTCACTTCGTCGTCGCTGGCCGATTCCGCAATCACACGGCCCTGCTGGGACAAATGGGCAAGAATCGGCGAAACGCCGACATAGTCGAGCCCGGCGGCAATACTGTGGGTATCACCGAGCTGCCCGTCGTCGTTTTGCAGAAACAGGGTTTTGTAACCCTGGGCGATACCGGTTTCACCGGTTCCCTGCGACAGGCGTACCGAGTGCTTGCCGTCTTCGAGACTGATCCCGCCGGCTTCGACACCAATTAGTGCGACCGCGGGATCTTCGAGGAAAGCCGCGAATGCCCCCATCGCGTTCGAGCCGCCACCTACACAGGCGACGACCTCATCAGGCAGGCAACCCATTTGTTGCATCGACTGTTGCTTGATTTCATCGCTGATAACGCTTTGAAAATAAGAAACCAGTTCCGGAAAGGGTGCCGGTCCACAGGCGGTTCCAAGCACGTAATGAGTTGTTTCCACCGATGCGGCCCAGTCGCGTAGCGCTTCGTCGAGCGCTTCTTTGAGGGTTTGCGCACCGGTCGTAACACCCACCACGTTAGAACCGAGTTGCCGCATCCAGAATACGTTGGAATACTGTCGCTCGATATCCTCGGCGCCCATGTAGATTGTCGCTTCGAGCCCGAGGCGGGCGGCCATAATTGCGGTTGCGAGCCCATGCTGGCCGGCGCCGGTCTCGGCAATAACGCGCTGTTTGCCCATGCGTTGCACCAGCAATCCCTGGCCCAACACGTTGTTGATCTTGTGCGCACCCGAGTGATTCAGGTCTTCGCGCTTGAGCCAGATTTGCGCGCCGCCGAGCTGTTTCGACAGGCGCCGCAACGGGGTCAACGGTGTTGGACGTCCACTGAATTCCTGGGTCAGGGTGACGTATTCCTGCCAGAAAGCGGGATCTTCGCGTAAGCCGAAGAATAAATCCTCGAGCTCAATAAGCGCGGGTAGCAGAATCTCGGGGACGAAACGCCCACCGAACTCTCCAAAATAACCATTTTCACTGCGAATCATTGTGGCCTCCGGTCACCTTGGTCAAACAGAATTGACGATATATACTAAACGGTTTAGTATAGTTTGCATAAATTTTAGCGATAATCAACCCTGCCATGGCACAAAGATCCAAAAAAGACTACATCGCGGCGAGTGCATTGCCGCTATTCCTGGACAATGGATTCAAAGGCACATCGATAGATATGGTGGTCAAGTTGAGCGGGGTGTCAAAACCGACTGTTTATAACCATTTCCCCGATAAAGCCGCGTTAATGATGGCGGTAACGTCGCTGTGGATCGACAACAACAAGCCGTTAATCATGCCCATCAGGGATTTGAGCGAACTCGATGAGTTTGTTCGTAGCCATTGGCTCACGGATGACGCAGTCAGGTTTTATGCACTGGTTATCGGGGAAGGTTGGCGTTTTCCAGAGGCAAAGCAGCTCTTCTGGGAGCAGTTTGATCGCTTGTGGCGCAAGGCGCTAAGCTACGTAACGGATCATTCGTCCAGTCTCGATCAGGCGGAGATTGATTTGCGCCTGGATCACCAGTTACTGAATCGATTAAAACACCTGTGAACAGAGAGCCAACTTGGGGGGATGGAACTTTTCGCAGTCGAGTGGGCCGAATATTTTAACAATGTTCATTCGGGGAGCTATTAATGGTTAGATCACTACTCGGCCTTCTGGCCCTGTTATTTATGCCGCTTGCCTTTGCGGCTGAAGTGCCCATATTCGCAACTGATGAGGGCGCTATTCGCGGCTATGATCCGGTCGCCTATTTCACCATTGGTGAACCGACCAAAGGCATCGATAAGTTTACCGCCAGCTGGCAGGGAGCGACCTTTAAATTTACCAGTGCCGCTAACCTCGAACTATTCAAGGCCGATCCCGCGGCCTACGCGCCACAGTATGGTGGTTACTGTGCTTACGCAGTAGCGAAAGGTGCAACCGCGGGTACTGTTCCCGAAGCCTGGACCATTGTCGAGGGCAAGCTGTATCTCAATTACAGCCTGGGTGTGCGGCAGCGCTGGCGTAAAGATGTACCCGGCCATATCGCGGCGGCTGACCAGAACTGGCCGGCGGTGCTCGAGTGAACCGGGAGACGTCGGCGAGGATTAGTCCAGCAGGTAGTATTCACCGAGAATGGTTTTCAGGCTGCCGTCAGCCTTCATAGATCTGATCGCAGGGTCGATTTTTTTAAGAAAGGTTTCCGATTTTGCCCCCGGATGACAGACCAGTCGTTCGTCGACCGCGTATATCGGGTCGGCATCTTCGTAATTGAGCTTGTCTTTAAGCGCGATCAAATCGCCTACAGAACCGAGCATCGCGCTAACCTTGCCTGCCTCGAGCAAATCCAGCCCCTGCTCATGTGTTGGCACATAGCGCACCGTCAAAGATGATGCTGAATATCCGTATGCCGCCAGGTCTGTTGTGGGCAAGGCCGCAATGGTGCGCCCTCGTATTTGCTCGAAAGAAGTCACCATGGCGGTGCCACGCAGGGTGGCAATCACAATCTTGAAGCGGTTGATTGATTCACTGGTGGCGATTAGTTTGTACCCCAGTATATCTACAGCAAGTTTCAGGGAAACCGGGTAGCAGGCATTTTTATACTTGTCGAACATTACCGTGGCCCTGGTCAGCGGATAATGCGTCAGCTCGGCCGACTCGCCGCTACGCCTGAGAATTTCGCGCATGAGTTTCTGGTAGGTGCCATTGCCGTCCGCTTGATAATAGCGGGGAACCTCGGGGATTATTATGATTCTCTTGGCGGCGTAGCACTGTGCCGATACCAGCATCATTATTAATAATAGTGTCGCTCTCACTGCGGGACCCTTGTACAAAAAATCGAATGTAGCGGAGTAGTGCAGCAAAAGATATCGCTAATTCATCGGACCCTGTTTAATTTGAGAATTAGGGTGACAGTCAATATAACTCCCAATCTTTATTGGTGAAATTAAGTTAACTGTCACCAATGGCGCTTACTTAAGCAATTAACCCCATGATATTCGCTTTGGTCGGGAGAGGTCGGATGATTGGGGGAAGTTTTTGCGAAGTAAACCGCAGGCGGCGAAGCCGCCGAGGCATTCGCGAAAACTTCCCCCAATCATCCAACCGTAATCGAATTCTGGATGCATCAGTGTTTTGCTTTACACCGGCCAGAGTTTTGGCTCAAGTAAGCGCCATTGTTAACTGTCACCACAATTCAGATAACCCGGGGACAGTATAGTTATTTAACGATGGCTGACTTACAGTCTGTGTTCCTGGGTGAGATCAGGTCACGGGTGACTGCACAAAATATTCCGCATTATCCCAAAGCCGGTTGACCATGACATCTTCTATGATCGAGGCGGCTGTTTGCACATCTTCAGCGTCTATGTAGAGTGGCGTAAAACCGAAACGCATGATGTCGGGAGCCCGAAAATCGCCGATAAGCCCCTGCTCGATCAATGCCTGCATCACGGCGTAACCTTGCTGGAACTGGAAGGACACCTGGCTGCCGCGTTGTCTGCTATCGCGAGGGCTTGCCAGTTTGAGATCAGGACAACTGCTTTCAACGAGTTCGATAAAAAGATCAGATAATTCACGGGATTTTTCCCGGACGTCATTGATATCGACCAGGTCCCAGATATCCAGCGAGGCTTCGAGCGCTGCCAGTTGAATAATGGGTGGCGTGCCAACCCGCATGCGCTCGATGCCTGGGCCGGGGCGATAATCAAGATCAAAGGCGAAAGGCTGGTTATGGCCGAGCCAGCCTGAAAGCGCTGGTCTTGCCTGGTCGACCAGCCTTGCAGCCAGGTAAATAAAAGCTGGACCCCCCGGCCCTGAATTCAGGTACTTGTAAGTGCAACCAACCGCGAAATCCACATCGGCAGCGCTGAGGTCGACTGGCAGGGCTCCGGCAGAATGCGCCAGGTCCCAGATAGTTAATATGCCCTTTTCATGGGCTTTCGCGGTCAGCGTCTTCATGTCATGAAGACGACCTGTTTTATAATCGACCTCGGTTAGCAGCAACACGGCGACATCTTCGTTGAGGAAGTCGGCAACGGCTTCCGGTGCACATAGTTTGAGCTCGTAACCCTTATCGAGAGACTCGATGAGCCCTTGTGTCATGTAGAGATCAGTTGGGAAATTGCCGGTGTCAGACAGGATGATCTTGCGATCGGGGTTGATTTCGAGGGCAGAGGCCAATGCCTGGTAGACCTTTATCGACAGTGTGTCGCCGACCACAACCGTACCCGCCGGTGCGCCGATAAGCTTGCCGATGCGATCGCCAGTCCTTGAAGGCTGGCTTATCCAGTCCGCCCGGTTCCAGCCGGTGATCAGCATATCGCCCCATTCGTCTCGCATCATGTTGCTGACCCTGGCGACCGCGGTTTTGGGCAAAGGACCAAGCGAATTGCCGTCAAGATAAACCAGACCTTGCGGCAATTGAAATAATGATTTGGTTTTGGCGAAGTCGGTCACGGTGATGCTTGCTTGAGGATTACGATGGTTATGGCTAGTCTAGCAACTTAATCGAAGACAACAATCGGGGAATGCATTGATCGAGGATTGGGATGACGCCTACGCTAACGGGGCCTATATTGAAGCCGCGACTGATTACCCTGTTAAATGGGCCCGCATGGCGGCCGGGTTTCGTCAACTGATGACGGCCAAACAGCGAGCTGAGCTTGGTGTTGTCTACGGTGAAAGTGAGCGCCAGAGGCTCGATGTATTCCGCCCGGAAAATGATATCTGCGGTCTCGTGGTGTTTGTCCATGGCGGCTATTGGCGGGCTTTTGACAAGTCCTCCTGGTCCCACCTGGCGACTGCGGCGGTTGCTCGGGGGTGGGCTGTTGCTGTGCCGTCGTATGATCTCGTGCCGACTGTACCTATCAGCGAAATCACCTTGCAGACAGGAGCCGCAATCAGCAAAGCGGCGTCTATGATTGATGGTCCGATCAGGCTGACCGGCCATTCTGCCGGCGGTCACCTGGTAACCCGCATGATTTGCCGGGATAGTCCGCTGTCGCCGGCATTGCGGAATCGAATCGATCGCGTGATCTCAATTTCGGGGCTTCACGATATGCGTCCACTGTTAAACACCAGAATGAACGACGATTTTCGTATGCTCGAAGCCGAAGCCGTAGCGGAAAGTGTCGCACTTAACCAACCCATCGAAAATGTCGAGCTGGTTTGCTGGGTCGGTGCAGATGAACGTCCGGAATTTATTCGCCAGTCAGAGTTACTGGCCAACATATGGACTGGTTTCGGTATCAGGACTTCGGTTCATCGCGCGCAGGGTCAACACCATTTTGATGTCGTCGATGGCCTCGTCGATCCTCAATCCGCATTGAGTGAAGCGTTACTGAAATAGAAATTATCCAGGGCGTCTTCATTTGTTTATTTAACTTCCAAAAAAATCGGGCGTTTGGCATCATGATTGAATGAAAACGCTGAAATGCGCCCTCTGGATCATCGTTACCTCCCTGCTCACTGCAACAACTACCAGTTTCGCCGATGAGGCTGACCTGCTAATCAGTCGTGCTAACCGCTATTTCGGCCCCTTGCCGGACGCTATGCCGGGATCGGAAAGTGATACACCGGAACTTATTGCACTGGGTAGAAAGCTCTATTTTGAAAGACGCCTGTCTATCAATGACACTCAATCTTGCGCGACCTGCCACCGTCTCGAGAATGGTTTCGCCGGTGTCGATAATCTGCCTACATCCCCCGGTGCGAGAGGCGAGCAGGGTACACGCAACAGTCCCACGGTATTGAATTCCGGCTGGCAGGATAGCCAGTTCTGGGATGGCCGTGCCGAAGACCTGGTCGAACAGGCCAAAGGGCCAATTCTTAACCCGATTGAAATGGGCATGCCTGATGAACAAACGGTAGAAAAGAAAATACATGGTATCGTCGAGTACCGGAATGAATTTGCCCGTGTGTTTCCAGGCGATGAGCAGGTAGTAACCTACCAGAAAATTGCCGAAGCTATAGCTGCTTTCGAGCGTACCTTGATAACACCAGCTCGTTTTGATGACTTTATGAAGGGTGATGCCGACGCGCTAAGCGATGAGGAGCAGCGTGGTCTTGATACCTTCCTCAAGATTGGCTGCAAATCCTGCCACGATGGGAAACTGATCGGTGGTGAAACATATGAACCGCTCGGCAAGGAACACGCCTATGAAAACCAGGATGATCAGGGGATGTACCTGCTCACCGGGGATGAGGATGACCGTATGTTTTTCAAAGTAGCGCCGCTGCGGAATGTGGCTTTAACGGCGCCGTATTTCCATGATGGAAAAATACAAACTCTCGAACAGGCCGTGCGCAAGATGGGTAAATTACAACTGGATGAAGACCTCTCCGACCAACAGGTGAGTGATATTACGGGTTTTCTGAAGGCTCTGACGGACAAAAGCAGGGAACCGCAGAGTGAAAACGGAGCAACTAACTGATGCTCCCCTGTTTCACCCTCGATACCGGTTGTCGGAATTTCAACAATTAATAGTTATTTTTTAATAGCTATTTCTTTGTTTTGTATTAGATATAGAGTACTCGGCACGCATAAAAAACCACATGTTGCGATATACATTGTAAATTCATGGATTCAATCGAGTTTCAGACAACGTTCGATACGGACGAATACATATTCAATGAAGGCGATCCTGGGGACTGCGCTTATATCATTGAATCCGGTATGGTCGAGATAGAATTCGACCAGGGCGGGCGCAAACTCGTTATGGCGACGCTCACCAAGGGTGACATACTTGGTGAGATGGCGATCATCGACCGGCTTCCGCGCACGGCCTCGGCACGCGCCATCGTTCCCACGGTGGTAACCGCGATTCCGCTCGACTACATCAGCCAGAAAATCGAGCAGTCCGATCCCACGGTGCGCATGTTCTTACGGCTTACGATGGCGCGTTATCGGGATCTGACTGCCCGTCTGGGACAGGTTTACGAAGGCCTCTCCCTGGGCCAGGGCGAGGCATCGAATGACATCTTCGCTTCCAGCACCATGGAACTGAATAACGTAATGTCGCAATTTCTGGAAATGCAAAAACGAATCGATACCGCTGTCACCAAACCTGCTCCCTCCGAAACCAGTTCTTTGTTCGGTGAAAAAACGCTGGAAATTACGAAGTTACTGGTTACCGAGGAGAAACTGCTGAAGGAAGCCCTGACGAAAAAGGAATTCCGCCTGCATTACCAGCCGATTATTGATTTGACCAACAACCGGATTGTTGGCTGCGAGGCGCTGGTGCGCTGGAATCATCCGTCCGGCGAGCTAGCACTGCCCTCTCGTTTTGTAGGCCAGGCTGAAAACAGCGGCCTGATCATAGAGCTGGGGTACTGGATAGCAGAGGAAGCCTGCCATTTTCAAAGTCGCCTGTTCAATGATTTCCAAAAGGATTTATTCGTTACCATCAACCTGTCCGGCAAACAATTTGACGATCAATTTCTGGTTCCAAATTTGGCCGACATTATGGACAGAACGGGCGCCAGGCGCGAGCAGATCAAATTCGAGATTACAGAGAGCCTGTTGATAGACAATCCGGAACTTGCAACCCAGTCGTTGCATCAGTTGAGGGAGACTGGTGCAAAACTGGCCATCGACGATTTCGGCACCGGCTATTCGAGCTTTAGTTATTTGTACCGTTTCCCTTTCGACACTATGAAAATCGATCGGGTATTCATTAACGCGATGTCACGCAGCAAGAAGAGCAATCAGATCGTCAAGTCACTGGTCAACCTGTCGCACGACCTGGGTATGGACGTGGTTGCCGAGGGTATCGAGTCCGAGCACGAGGCCGAATTAATGCGCAATTACAAAGCCGCATTAGGCCAGGGTTTTCATTTTTCCCGGCCCGTCAACGAAACGGAGTTTGTGAAGCTGCTGCGACGACCGCAAATAGAACTTGCCGGTTAGCTGCAGATTTCTCTAATGATTTAATCCTTGTCGCCTGGATCAAGCGCCTAGGGCTGCAACAAGCGGTCGCGCACACCGTGCAAGACGATGTCGGTATAGCCGACCACACCGATTACCTTGAGCTTGTCGATTACCGGCGCACGACTCAGGCCGAAATTTTCGAACAGGCGCGCACAATAGCGAATGTCCATTTCCGGATCCACGCTGACCACTGGCTTGGACATGACTTCATAGATATTGACCCGTTCCGGTGATTTGTTTTTGGCGAGTACCTGCTTCGCGATATCCGATAACAATACAATTCCGTACTCATCGTTTTCATGCCGGGTGTCGACGATAAAGCACTTGGTTTCGGGGTATTTCGATTGCTTTAAAACTTCCGCCACGGTGTCCATACCATCGACCAGGTCAAACCCCGGATTCATCACGTCCTTTACGCGGACGACTACTTTGCTGCTCATATCTCTTCCTCAACAATTTCAGATAACTGGCTGACCTGGTGTGCTACGCCGACGGCATCTTCGACGTCGATACTAAAAGCGATTCCGGAACCGGGATTTGCCTCGAACTCTCCTGTGACTTCGATGAACTCGAGAATTTCGCGACACATGTGCTCTTCTACCAGTAGTAGTACCACATCCCGCTGCGTTTCCAGGCTTAGACCAAGAAAGGTTTTGGCAACCTCCATGCCTTCGCCGCGGGCGCTGCAAATTACGGTTGAACCGGTCGCGCCTTTTTCCTTGGCGGCTTCGACGATCTTATCAGTGATCGAATCCTCGGTCAGTGCAATGATTAGTTTAAAGTGCATGGTAGTACCTCGTCAGGTTGATTTTTTACCGTTTCGCCCGGCCTTCCATTCGGAAAGTTGTGCGTAGGCGAGAACGGACATGATCGGGAAAAGACAGGTGAAGGCGATCAGGCCGAAGCCATCGAGCAGGGGATTACGTCCCGGCACGGTACTGGCGAGACCAAGGCCGAGAGCTGCTACCAGTGGGACCGTCACTGTCGAAGTAGTGACACCGCCGGAGTCGTAGGCCAGCGCGATAATCATGCGCGGCGCGAACATGGTTTGTATCAGCACCAAGACGTAGCCGGCAATGATATACCAGTACAGCGGCGTGCCGGTAATGATGCGGTATGCCCCAAGCGCGGTGCCGGTCGCGGCCCCGATGGCAACCGCGATGCGCAACCCCCAGATACCGATAGCACCGGCCGATACCTGGTTCGCCTTGATCGCAACGGCCAGCACCGAGGGCTCGGCGATGGTTGTCGCAAAGGCGATGGTGAAGGCGAACAGGTAAACCCATTGATAATCCCACCACTCGAGTACGCGGCCGATATCGTCACCGGCGATGAAGGCCGGGTCGGTTAGTTGCTGCGCCATCAGTCGTCCGAGCGGAAATAGCGCGGCCTCGAGTCCCTCGAGAAAAAAGGCCAGCCCGAGCAGCACCAGTACGAAGCCGGTAAAAATTTTCTTGCGGTTGGCGATAGATTTACCCAGCACCAGCCGCTGGAAGCTGAAGATGATGATCACGATGGGCATTACATCCCACACGGTGGACGCGATGGTGAATAGCAGGTCGGTAAAAATATGCAGCATAATCGGCTTACACCAGCATGCCGTAACCCATGACGAATATCATCGGGGTCAGTGAGGCGAAAGCGATCAGGCCGAAACCATCGACCATCGGGTTGCGGCCCTTGATTGAGCTTGCCAGGCCGACGCCAAGTGCGGTGACCAGCGGCACGGTGATGGTAGAAGTGGTGACGCCGCCCGAGTCATAGGCGATACCGATAATCTCCGGCGGTGCGAGTACCGTCATGATCACCACACCGGTATAACCGATCACAATCAGGTATTGAATCGGCCAGCCCATAATGATGCGGAAAACGCCGATCATGATCGCAATGCCTACTGAAATTGCGACTGTAATACGCAGCCCCAACGCATAGGAATCCATGGATTGAGCGGAGTTTTCGATCATTTCGCCGTTGGCGGCAATGATGGCAGCCTCCCTGGCGACCGCGATCAATGCTGGTTCGGCGATGGTGGTGCCAAAACCAAGCGAAAACGCGAAGCACAGCAGCCAGAACAGGCTGCCCTTACTGGCGAAGGAATAAGCCATGGATTCGCCGATCGGAAACAGGCTCATATTGAGGCCCTGTACAAACAGGGTTAAACCGATGACGACGAATACGATACCGATCACGATTTCGCCCAGGTTCGGGATCGGTTGCTGTAACACGGCGAACTGAAAAAAGCCGATGACCAGGATGATGGGGAGTAAATCACGCAGGCTGTCGAGCACAGCTGACCAGATCGCCTTGAGTGATTCCATTGAAGCCTGTTGATGAAAAAACTATCGAGTCACTATATCAGCACTGTGTCCGCAGACCTATGACGAAAATCAAATATAGCCCTCCAAGGGGCAGACATTCGATCGCTATCGAATCCACCGTGAATCAAAAATGTCGATTTAAGCCGAGTAGCAGTTGATCTATATCAATGCGAGGTAATTTAAATGTGCCTGCTTGACTATTAAGTTAACAATTCATTAACAATAAGGGTGACAATCTAAATGTGGTATTAAACCGATAAGAATTATGTACTGAAATCCACTGAGGAGAATACGAAATGAAGAACATAATCAGTATTTTAGTTGCGGTATCAATTTTAGCTTTTTCACAAGTTACATTCGCCGCTGAGGAGGTTTCCTCGATTGCCCGCGGTGGCAAGTTATACGATAAATGGTTCAAGGTGATAGGGGCACCGAAACCCACGGAAACACACCCGGCATGGCCTGCCTCGAACACCAAGAAAAAAGGTAACGCGACGCAACGTTGCAAGGCCTGTCATGGTTGGGACCTGATGGGTAAGGACGGTGCCTATGCCTCCGGGTCATATAAAACCGGTATCAAGGGTTTGAAGAATATGCAAGGCGCGCCGAACTCGAAAGTCATTTCGGCAATGAAGGATTCGACCCATGGTTTTGCCGGCAAGATGGCCGACCAGGATTTCACCGATCTGGCCAATTTCGTCACCAAGGGGCAATTCGATATCGATGCCGTGATCGATCGCAAATCGAAAAAGGCCAAAGGTGACATCGCGCAGGGTGAACGTTACTACAACACTGTTTGCGCAGGTTGCCATGCAAAATCCGGTAAGGAGCCAGAAGATATGCCGGCACTGGGTGGACTCGCGAACAAGAATCCGTGGGAGATCATCCAGAAAATACAAAATGGTCAACCGGATGAAAAGATGCCTGCAATGCGTGCATTCGATCTCCAGGTTTCGGTAGATATTCTTGCCTACCTGCAAACCTTGCCCAAAGAATAACCTGATTAGTTAATAGCATTTGTATCAACTGGCAAAGCCCCTTGTTCTCGTAAGGGGCTTTTTTCAGGCGGTGCTGGCCATGCGTAAAAGAATTAGTAGAGCAACTCTGATTGTGTTTGTCGCCGGCTCCCTGTTCGGCATTATTTTCTGGGGTGGGTTTCATACCGTCGTCGAACAGACCAACAGCATGGCATTTTGCACGTCATGCCATGAAATGGGTTATGTCTACGAGGAGTACCAGCAGAGTATTCACTATAAGAATGCGGCTGGAGTGCGGGCGATTTGTTCTGATTGTCACGTGCCCAGGGAATGGCTGCCAAAGATGGTGCGTAAAGTGCAGGCGACCAATGAGCTTTTTCATAAAATGCTTGGCACTATCGATACGCGCGAGAAATTTGAGGCCAGACGGCTGGAAATGGCGGAACGTGTCTGGGAAACAATGCGCGCAACTGATTCCCGCGAATGCCGCAATTGCCATTCGTTCGAGTCGATGGATTTTCACAAACAGGAGCGACGCGCGGCTGAAAAAATGCAAAAAGTAGTCGACAGGAAAACCGGGGAAACCTGCATCGAATGTCACAAGGGGATTGCGCATAAGTTACCCGAAGGCTATGACGACGATGACGATTGAGGTCTCGAGGCTGACTACTGATTCATACGCCTGCCGGTAGCGACGACGCGCTCGCGCCAGGCGGTAATAACCCCGGCCGACCCGATCAGCGCCATGCCGATTAGTGCCTGGGTGCTTGGCCATTGATCGAATATCGCGCGACTCCACAAGGCGGCAAAAATCAGGTAGCTGAAATCCATTGGCGCGAGCCAGCTCGCGTCGGCTGTCTGGTAGGCACGGCTGAGGCAGATGTTGCCGGTCAGGTTGAGCACCGATGCGAATAGCGCGAACCCCGCGACTATAAATGTCAGTTCGGGCCAGCCGATAGCGATAAATGGCATGGCCTCGCGAACTTCTGCTGATAGCGGGAAGGCAGAAAGCAAGCCGATGCCGATGATACCGGAGATAATAAATGCCACGCCGACGGCAAAGGCCAGCGCCAGTGGGCTTTCATTACGGCAGGCGCGCCGCAGAGTCAGGATATTGGTGGCATAGAAAAAGCCGGCGAGGATAGGCAACAACTGGATAGCTGAAAAATCATCCCGCCATGGGCTGAGTATGAAGGCGGCCCCGGTTGCGCCGACGAGCAGGGCGAAAATTCGCCATGGACCGACCGTTTCACCGAGTAACGGGCCTGCCAGCAATGATACGAACAATGGATAGGTATAGAGTCCGGCCGCCATTTGTGGAACGGTCAGGTAAGGTGCACCGGCAAAAAAACAGAACATGCAAACCGTGAGCAGGGCGGCGCGCAGATAAACAGGCCGCCAGTTCCGGGGCATCATCAGTCCGACGCTGCCGCTGGCCAACGCAAGGATGACGATGAAACCGAGATTACCGATCGAGCGCAGGGTCTGGAATTGCCAGAAGGAGGTATCTGTCGACATCAGCTTGACCAGTGAATCCTGCAGGGCAAGTGCAAACACACCCATCAACAGTAATCCAAGCGCGGCCAGTGGGCGATCCCCACCGGGGTGTTCGAACAATGTCAGCTTCATTAAACTAACGAACGGCCGATGCGCAGCACGCTGGCAAGCAAGCCCTCGATATGTTCGACGCGGGTAGCATGATTAATGATACAGACGCGCAATGCGGGTCTTCCACATACCTGGGTGGGAGACATCAGGTACTCGCCTTCGAGCTGAACCTGGTCTCGAATCGCGCTGTTGATTTGATCATTTTCAGCGTCGCTGCACCCCGCAGCAAGAAATCGGAAACAAAGAATCGACAGCTGTGGTGCCGCGATCAGTTCAAGCTCGCTTTCCTGCTCGATCAAATCGGCGAGGTACTCGGCGCATTGCACGTTGTGCAAGGCATTGCGGCCGAGCTTTTCGATGCCATAACAGCGCATCGAAATATAAAACGGCAAGGCGCGAAAGCGGCGCGATAATTCGGGAGCGATATGGAAAAACATGTATTCTTCGGGCGAGGAGTCCTCGCTGGCACGCAGGTAGTCCGAGCTTTCGGTAAACAGCTGCCGGGCCCAGCTGGCGTCACGGTATAGCAGTAAGCTGCCGTCCAGCGATTGAAAAAACCATTTGTGTAAATCCATGACCACCGAGTCAGCCTTTTCGATACCACGATAACGTGGTTGTAACTCTGCACACATCAAACCGCCGCCACCGTAGGCGGCATCCACATGCAACCAGGTATCGTGTTCTGCGCAAAGATCTGCGATCTGCTCGAGCGGGTCGATGGCACCGGTAAGGGTGGTGCCTGCCGAGGCCACCACGCAGACAATATTTTTGTGCTGCCCGAGCGCTGTTTCGAGCTTGTCGACGCACATACGAAACTTCGCGTCGGTGTCGATGGTGACGATATTGTCGCTACCGATACCGAGCATTACCGCCGCCCGCCGAATCGAGAAATGCGCGGCCTGAGAGCAGATGATCACGGGCTTTGTAGCCTGGCTGAAAGCAGCTAACCCCTGCTCGCGATATCCGGGCCCAAATCGTTTTGCGCAGGCGCTTGCGATACCAGACATATTCGCCATGGAGCCGCCGCTGAGCAGTACACCCTCGGATTCTGGTGCAAAGCCTGCCAGCCCTGCAAGCCAGCGAATCACCGCTTTTTCAATCGTAGTGCCAACCGGGGAGGCCCAGTAGCCGCCGACGTTTTCATTCAATACGCTAACCATTGCATGGGCCAACGGATCGCTTGGCAGTCCGGATGGTGCAACCCAGCCGAAGAATCCGGGGTGGGTATTTCGGCGCGGGTATTGTTCGCTGGCGTTTGATACTTGTGCAACCAGGTGATCGAGCGAGTCGCCACCCTGTGGGAAGCTCTCATCGATCAAGGCGGCTACATCCGCCGCGGTTGAAGGGCGAATGATCGGGGAAAGCGTGCGTTGTTCGATCAATTGGGACAGCGCCAGGTTTAAATCGATGTCAGCGGCCTGGGTAAGATCGTCTGCGGACGCGAGGGAGGGACGATGCGGCCGGGTCATGGGTTGGGCTATTAGTCCTGGTTGTTGGAAAGAATTTCGTTTTCGGTCGCCCATTGTCGCATGGGCATCGACGCGATTAAATCAAAAAGTACGGACAGTTTGATAAACGCTTTCCGGGTTCGCTTGAGAGTGTTTGAAAATGACTGGTTGTTAAGAGGAATCGCTTGTCAGTCTTCGAGTAGATGTCCGTAGTACCTGTAAAACAAACGTAGCCAAAAGGGTGTGAACAGGGTGGTATAGGTGATGACAATTACCACGGTAGTATAGATTTCCGGGGTGAACAGCCCGGTATGGCGACCCAGTTCGGCAAACACCAGGCCTACCTCGCCGCGCGGCACCATCGACATGCCTATGACTACGCGGCGAGCGAATTTCTCGCGTACGAACAGGGCGCCAACGATCTTGGACAAGATCGCAACGGCTGCGAGTGAAAGCGAAAACAACCAGAAAAACGTTGATCCCCAGTCCAGCGAACTTAGATCAAGCGAAAGTCCGACCGTGGCGAAAAAGATGGGCGTGAACAAATGGATCACGGGTTTCATCTCGGTGTGCACATGGTCCGAAAACTCGGGATCGGCTTTCAGGGCCGCGCCAAACGGCAGGAAAAATCTTCGTGACAGGGCGAGCCCGGTGGCAAACCCTCCGAGCAATTGCGGGATGCCGATGGCATGCGATAGCCAGGCCAGGAACAGTACCAGCGATACGATTGTAGTCGGCACTATGCCGGGAGTTTCGCTGACCGCTTCCCATCGATTAACGATGTAACTGAGCGATTTCGCCACCGTCGGTGCAATCATGAAGAAAACAGTCATGAACAGCAGAATTTTCGCCGTGCCGGCGATGTCGACCGACCCACTAGTGATAAAATTGAACAGAATCGCCAGCAGCAACACGCCCATAATATCATCCAGCACAGCGGCGCCGAGAATAATGTGACCTTCCTTGCTGTGGCCCCGGCCCAGATCGGACAGGGTGCGCATGGTGATGCCGATACTGGTCGCGGTCATGGTGCCCGCGATGAGCAGGGAAACCAGTACATCCAGGTTGAACCAGTAGTGGCTGAGTACGAAACAGCTGACAAACGGCAACACGAAACCGGCGATAGCAACGACCACCGATTTGGCACCGGAGTTCGCGAGTTGACCGATATCGGTTTCCAGCCCGACCTGAAACAACAGCAGGATGATACCGATTTCAGCGAGCACCCAGATCAGGCCTTCCGGTTCGATAAATCCCAGCAGGGTGGGGCCCAGGATGATGCCTGCAACAATTTCACCGATCACCGACGGTACTCGAAAATAGGCCCCCAGTTCACCCATAATGCGGGCCGCGATCAATATGATCGCAACCTGTAATATGGCGGTCGAGGTATCCATCCGTTAGTTATTTAACATGCTGAAGTTCCAGCATTTAACAATTTGCTGGTTACCGAGCGCAAAAGTTTGCACGCTCAAACCAGGTAAAGATAAAATCATGCAACTATGGTTAAACACTGTGCTCCCGGGGTTAACGACCAATACATCTCCGAGTTGCTCGGCATACACCTGGTGAGTATGGCCAACGATAAGAACATCATACTCGAGCTCCGCCAGGGTCATGCTCCATTCGTCTTTTCTGTCCTGCATAACTTGCCCCTGCTGGTCGAGTAGTTTTATACCGCCGTGTTGCTCGGAGGGTGGATTGGCGTGGACTACCAATACTCGTTTTTGCTCGATTTCAAGGTCCAGGGTCTGTGGCAGGAGCTGAAGATAAGCGCGAATCGGTGATTCATCGTCCCGCGACGTCTTTTCCAGGTAGGATTGATCGTGGTTGCCGACGATGGCTTTGCAGTTCGACTGCGCCAGCAGCTCTATGGTCGGCGCCAGGGTGTCGTAGTATCCGGCTATGTCACCGGCACAGATTATCTGGTCCACATGCTCATTGCTGAAAACTTCCAGCGCCTGGCCAAGCGGCCCCGGGCTCGAATGTACGTCGCTGACAAGTCCTATTCTTGTTGTCATTTAATGGTTTCCGGTAAGGCCTGCTTATACACGCGAGTTCTACTAGCGAAAATATTGACGATTCGCGCTGTTTGTCTCCTGTTGACGTTTCAGCGCATGTATCTCGGCTTGAGGGTGCCAGCTGTAAGCCGGGTCTTTGAGCGTAGGCGACCAGAACAAATGTCCGGAATAGCGCCACGGGTCCAGTACCAGGCCCTGATGGAGCGAGTCACCACGGGCGCTGATAATTACCGTACTATGTTCAAGGCGAAATGCAGTTTCGTAATTGGCGATGCCCCAGTGTAGCTTGAGGCTGTAGAAGTGTTCCTGTTGCAGGCGGACCAGTAAATCACTGGTCCAGTCGACACAGAGACCGCGCGGTTTTACCCCGATGTTCACCAGGAAGTTATGCATAATCGGCGAATCTTCGATTTCATACTGCACGGCCAGTTGCCGGGTGTATTCGATCGAAATACGTGCTGCACGTTGCGCTTCAGCCGGATCGATGTCGGTGCTCAAGGAACGGATGGCCAGACTCAGGTCCGCGATGCGTTGCCGTTCGATCGTCGGCGGCAGGTCGACCTGCGGACTCGAAGTCGCGCAGCCCTGCGTCAGTAAAAACGCCACGATAAGAATGCAGATCGTCAATTTCAGCTGTAATTTGGAGATCATCGGCAATACAGATTATAGACCCTGTTAAGGTATCCCAGGCGGCAGTAATTTGTCGAGCGCTAGTCGGAACAACTCTGCTACACTGCGATCAACCTGATCTCTTGTATCGATGTAACTATGGGTCGTCTAAGCGAGCGTCTGAACAATAAGGAAATACTGCTCCTCGATGGGGGCGTCAGTACCGAAATCCGCCGTCGCGGAGTTGCCCTCGATAAGAATGTCTGGAGCGGCTTGGCCACCAAAACCAATCCGGATGAGGTGCGCCAGGTCCACGCCGATTATATTCAGGCCGGCGCACAGATAATCACCGCGAACACTTATTCTACCGCGCGCCATGTACTGGAGAGTATCAACCTCGGCCAGGAATCGAAGTTACTGAATCTCAAGTCGGTGCAACTCGCGCAACAGGCACGCGACGAGGTGGCAAACGAAGAGGTTTTTATTGCGGGTTCGATGTCGAGCATGCCGCCGTTGACCAGTCATCGGGAAGTAGCGGTCGACGGCCAGATCGAATCCAGTTACCAGGAACTTGCCGAGGGGCTGGCCGACGCCGGGGTAGATCTGATCATTGCCGAAATGATGCGCGATATCGAAAACGCGAGCATGGTCATCAAGGCGGCGGTATCGACCGGGTTACCGGTATTTATCGGATATAGTGCGATGATGGCCGAAAACGGTGTAGATGTACGCAGCCTGCGTTGGAAAAACACCGATGACACCACCAGTGCTCACGATTTTGGTGAAATGGTCGAAGCCCTTAAACCACTGGGCGGCCAGGCCGCGGGGATTATGCATACCAGGGTCGAGGATATCGCTCCTGCACTCGAAGTACTGCGCCAGCATTGGTCGGGCCCGTTGCTCACCTATGCCGAAACGGGCAGGTTGGTTTTACCTGACTGGCGTTATGAGGAAGTTAGCTCGCCCGAAGATTATGCTGCTGAAATCGAAGGCTGGATCCAGCACTACGGGGTGCAGATCGTCGGTGGTTGTTGCGGCACGGGGCCGGAACACATTCGGGTGCTGAGGCAATTGCTCGACAGCCTCAAGAGTCAATCCTGATCTAAAATTCTGCTGCGGCAGCCCGGCTAGCTGATCTGGGTCAGTAAAAGCGGCTCATTGGTCGATAGAATTTACAACTAACAAGCCTCTCAATGGAAACGGAAATGCCGGGATCGATCGGCCTTGAAACCAGAAAAGTATCGCGTATCGCGCTGTCAGGGCGGGATTTTCGTGGTGTCAATTTCGAATTGCTATGCCAGCAAGGTGACGAGGTTCAAGCGGGTGCCGCGTTGATGCGCGATGCCCGCCGACCCTCAATACAGTTTGTTGCGCCGGTTGCCGGCAGGATCGCCAGCATTGAGCGCGGAACACGACGTAAGCTGAACTCGCTGCAGATTGATGTCGATGAATCGATAGGGGTTGTTCGTTATCAACCACCAGCGACTCTGGACAAGGACTCGTTACGCGAATTCATGCTCGCGTCGGGTGCCTGGAGCAGTTTACGCACGCGTCCGTTTGGCAATATTCCCCATCCCGACACTGAACCAGTTGCAATATTTGTGACCGCGCTGGATGCCGAACCTCTGGCGCCGGAACCACGACCAATAATCGACGTCTTTAGCGCAGAATTTCGTGCCGCGGTAGATGCATTGGCAGGCATCAGCGCCGCGCCGCTTTACGTTTGCCAGGCGCCGGGGCATACGCTCCCACTCGGTGATTCCAGCAAGCTTCGTTGCGTATCGTTTAGTAAGGGTTATTCAGCAGGCTTGCCCGGGATCCACATTAACGCGTTGTGCCCCATCGGATTCGGTGGCGGTGAAGTCTGGCATCTCGGCTACCAGGAGGTGATTGCGCTTGGCCATTTATTACTTCACGCTTCGCCCTGGCTGCAACGCGTCATCTCGCTCGGCGGCAACGCAGTGAAAACTTCGCGCAGTTTGTGCGTTTATCCGGGTTCGGCAATCGACGAATTGCTTGCCGGTGAGTTACATGACGGAAGCATAACAGTTTTATCCGGATCGGCGGTGTATGGTCGCGAGCTCGCCGTGGACGAAGCCTTCCTCGCAGCGGGGCAGCGTCAGATCACCGTGCAGCGTGAGGCGCTCGATGAAGCCGGAGCAGGAACGGGTGTTTTGATTCCCAGTGAGGCGCTGGAAGAACTGGCGCCACCTGGAATCTATCCGGTTCCGTTGTTGCGTGCGCTCCAGGTGGGCGACGCCGAGCGAGCACGCGAGCTTGGCGCATTGGAACTGGTGGAGGAAGATCTCGTCCCGCTCAGCATGGCCTGTCAGTCGGGCAGCGATTACGGGGTGTTGTTGCGTGCCGTACTCGACCAGCTCGAAGGTTTGCGCTGATGGCTTCCCGGTTTGAGCGGAATACTTCGAGGCGGCGGATATTCAACTTGCAACTACTGGCGTTGGTACCGGTTGGTATCGCGGCCTTGCTCAATACCGGTTACCAGTACCAGCGGGTACTGACGGAAAATCCTGCCCTTGAAAGCGACGATATCCGTAGTCGCATAGCGCGTGGACTTGGCGCCAGTTTTCAGAATCCGGGAATTTACGACATGCTCGCAGCCGGGCTCGCGCACCTGTTGCCGATACTGGTGCTTGCGTTGATAACCGGTGGCCTCTGGGAACGTATCATTGCCAACCGGCGCCAGCGATCTGTGGAATCCGGCTTTGTCCTGATTGCACTGCTGTTTACGTTGTTGCTGCCGGGTGCCGCGGCCTTTAGCCATGTCGTCTTCGGAATGTCTTTTGCCATCCTCGTCGGTAAAGCAATTTTCGGCGGCGAGGGCAGGACTTTCCTTAGCCCGGCCTTGCTTGGTATCGCGATCGTGCAGGTCAGCTTTCCTGGCAGCGCGGGTCAACACCCGCTGTGGCAAGGGCTCAGCGGTTACGGCGGTAGCGAAGCGTTTGCGTTATTTCATCGAGGTGGCGAAGCGGCACTGAATGCCGCTGACATAAACCTGTGGTCGGCTTTTATCGGCAACACGCCCGGACCGATGGGAACCACATCGGTGCTTGCGGTGGCCCTCGGGGCGGTGTTGTTGCTGGTCACGCGCATAATTTCATGGCGCCTGCTGGTCGCACAGATTTTCGGTCTGGCCGTATTTGTTACCTTGTTCAATATGGCGGGTGCCGAATCCGGGGCGAGCACGATGACGGTCCACTGGCACCTGCTGCTCGGCAGTTTCCTGTTTGCTGCGGTATTCCTGGCTTGCGATCCGGCAGCTTCCTGCTGTACCAATCCCGGGCGCTGGATTCAGGGCTTCGTGATTGGTGCACTGGTGGTGCTGATCAGGATCGGCAACTCAACCCATCCCGATGCGGTAATACCGGCGTTATTACTGGCGTCGATACTGGCGCCGTTGATCGATCATGCGGTAATCGCCGTCAATATTCACCGCCGCTCGCGTCGCCATGTCTGAGGTGATAGCAAAGGACACTACCCGGCGCGCCCTTGGCGTGGCCGTCACGGTAGCGTTTGTCTGTGCGTTGCTGGTTTCCGCGGTTGCGGTGGGTTTACGCCCGCTACAAAAAGCAAATGTGGAAGCCGAGCGCATCGCCCAGCTTGAACTGGTGCTGGAGGCCTTGTCCGGTATCGGACGCACGCTGTCGATCGAAGGCCTCGACGCCCGTATTGTCGAACTGGGTAGTGGAAAGTATGACCACTCTATCGAGGTATCGACCTTCGATGCGCAAAGCGCGGCCGGGAAACCCGCCACCAGCACCGCTATCCCCGCCGACCTTGATTTCGCCGGCATCAAGCGCCGCGCGCGGCATGCGCGGGTTTACCTGGTACGCGACACGGATGAGCGCATCGAGTTGATAATCCTGCCGGTTTACGGACGAGGATACCAGTCGACCTTGCGCGCCTGGCTGGTGCTCGATGGTGATACGCGCACCGTGCGTGCGCTCAAGTTTTACCAGCACGGCGAAACTCCCGGGGTCGGTGCGCGCATCGAAGAGCCTGCGTGGGAGGCACAGTGGCGTGAGCTGCCGGCCTATGACGACGAGGGCGTGTTGCGCATCGGTGTACGGCTACACGCCGGCGCTGGTGATTACTCTGAATTCAAGGTTGATGGTATTTCCGGGGCTACTCGTACCACCCAGGGGGTCGACGGGATGATGCGTTTCTGGCTCGATGAGTTTGGATTTGCCCCATATTTACAGCGTATTCGCGAGGAGCAGGCTGATGCGGGATAGTAACTGGCGTATTTTGACTCGCCCGCTGATCGACGATAATCCACTGACCTTGCAGATTCTCGGCATCTGCTCAGCCCTGGCAGTAACCACGTCACTCGATACGGCTTTGTTGATGAGCCTGGTGGTGGTTTGCGTGCTGGCTTTGGGTAGTGGTTCGATCAGCCTGATGCGCAGCTATATCCCTCACTCGGTGCGGATTATCGTGCAAATCACGATCATAGCCACGCTGGTCATAGTGGTAGACCAGGTGCTCCAGGCCTATGCCTTCGAGCTCAGCAAACGGTTGTCGGTGTTTGTCGGCCTGATCATTACCAACTGCATCGTGCTCGGTCGCGCCGAGGGTTACGCGATGCACAACGGCGTGGTGGCAAGCACCCTGGATGGCATCGGTAATGGTCTCGGCTATTCGTTAATCCTGGTTATCGTGGGCGCCTTACGCGAGTTTTTCGGCAAGGGTAGTTTGCTCAATGTGCAAATTCTGACCCCGACCAGTCAGGGTGGTTCGTTCGAACCGTTGCAGTTGATGCTATTACCGCCGAGCGCATTTTTTATCATCGGCGGCATCATCTGGTATATCCGTAGCAAGCGCCCGCAACAGGTAGAAGAGCCAGAATTCACCTTGCGCCGGCAGCAACCGGAGTCGAAATGAACGCGTTGTTCGAATTACTGCTGCGTTCGGTTTTCCTCGATAACCTGGCGTTGTCGTTCTTCCTCGGCATGTGCACCTTCCTGGCGGTATCGAAACGCGTTGGTACCGCGTTTGGCGTCGGCCTGGCGATGCTGGTGGTACAGACCGTAACCATTCCGCTGAATAACCTAATTTTTACCTGGCTACTGGCGCCCGGCGCGCTGGCCTGGGCCGGGCTTGGTGAGGTCGATCTTTCATTTTTACGCCTGATCGCGTTTATCGGTGTGATTGCGGCGATGGTGCAAGTGCTCGAAATGACGCTCGAGTATCACGTACCCAAACTGCACCGCGCGATGGGCATCTTCCTGCCGTTGATTACCGTTAACTGTGCGATCCTCGGCGGCAGTCTGTTCATGGTCGAGCGCAGCTACAGCTTTACCGAGAGTGTGGTTTACGGGTTTGGTTCGGGGCTGGGCTGGGCGCTGGCAATCGTGATTTTCGCTGCTATTCGTGAGCGACTCAAGTATGCCGATATTCCCGACGGATTGCAGGGGCTCGGCATTAACTTCATCATTGCCGGCATCATGTCGCTTGGCTTTATGGCGTTTGCGGGGATGGGCTGATGTTAGAAGCCATTCTTGGAGTGTTGTTTTTTTCCGGCATTGTTTTGTTGCTGACGCTGTTCGTGCTCGGTGCGCGTCGCCTGCTGGTGCCGCGGGGCGATTGTGAAATCGAAGTGAATGGCCGTAAGACCGTGCCTGCCCAGATTGGCCAGCGTTTGCTCGCGGTATGCCAGGACGCCGGTCTGCATTTTCCCAGCGCCTGTCGTGGCGTCGGTACCTGCGGCCTGTGCAAGGCCCGGGTGTTGACAGGCGGTGGTGAAGCCGGGCCGCAGGAACTAGCGCAGCTGAGTCAGCGTGAAGCCCGCAAAGGCGTTCGCCTCACCTGCCAGGTACGGGTATTGGGGCCAATGTCGATCGAGGTCGACGAAGCTTATTTCGACGTTAAAACCTGGCATTGTCAGGTCGAGCAAACACGAAATGTGAGTACCCTGATCCGTGAGCTTGTGCTCAGGCTGCCTGCCGATGAACCGATGGAGTTTCGTGCCGGAAGTTTCGTCGAGTTAACCAGTCCCCCGTACCAGGTCGAGTTTAGCGAGTTCGAGATCGAGGATGAATTTCGCGATGTCTGGGACAAGTTCAAACTGTGGCAACTCAAAGCGGGTAGCGATATCGAAGTGACGCGTGCCTATTCGATGGCGAATCATCCCGCCGAAAAAGGACTCATCATTCTTAATGTTCGTATTGCGCTACCGCCACCTGGCAATCCAGGGGCGCCACCCGGAGTGGTTTCGAGCTGGCTGTTTTCGTTAAAACCAGGGGATCCGGTTGCGGTAAGGGGTCCCTATGGGTTGTTTGCGGTCGAACCCGGCGAGCGCGAGCTGGTATTTATCGGCGGCGGTGCCGGTATGGCGCCGTTGCGTGCACAGGTCCTCGATTTACTCGAAACCCAGCATTCGACGCGTAAGATCAGCTACTGGTACGGCGCGCGTTCACGCCGTGAGTTGTACTACGACGAAGTTTTCGACAGACTGCAACGCGAGAACGACAATTTCGAATGGCATCCGGCACTATCTGAAATGGACGGCAGCGATGCATGGGAAGGTTACACTGGATTCATCCACCAGGTTGCCTACGACAATTACCTGGCACGACACCCGTCCCCGGAAAGCTGCGAGTACTATCTCTGCGGTCCTCCGTTGATGGTGCAATCGGTGCTGGCGATGCTCGACGAGCTCGGGGTCGCCGCAGAGAATATTCATTTTGATGATTTTGGCAGTTAACCAATACCGGAGACTCTCGTTATGATGACAATGTTAATCGCGGTCCCTCTATTTGTACTCGCCGTGGTCGGCCTGGCAATGGGCCTGGTGCTGAGACGACGTCCGCTTTGCGGAAGCTGCGGTAATTGCAGCGAATGCATTATGCGCAGGGCCCGGTCATGAGTATCAGCATCGAGAATTACATGGCGACAGACCTGCAGTGTTTCGCGCCCGACGACGACATAATCCATGCCATGCGGGTGCTGCAGGAAAAACATTTTTCGGGTGCGCCAGTGCTCGACCAGGCCGGACAAATTGTCGGCATGTTGTCACAAAAAGATTGTATGGCGATTGTCTACAATACCGCTTATCACCAGGACTGGGGCGGCCAGGTTGAGCAATACATGGCCCGTGAAGTGGAGCATATCGAGGCCGGTAGTAGCGTTCTGGATGTGGCAGATAAATTTCTGCATTCGAGCTTCCGCCGATTTCCGGTATTGCGCGATGGTCAGCTGGTCGGGCAGATCAGCCGTCACGATATCATGCGCGCGCTGGACGAAAATTACCTGCGCGATAAAACTTAAAGAGCCTCTGATTAAGTTTTCAGACTAATGCGCGGTAGACAGCGTCTCGAAAATCTTTTCTGCCGGCATGGTGTAGCGAAGGCAGGTATTGCTGCATCAGTATCGCCACCATCTCCTGTTGTGGATCGGCCCAGCAGTAGGTGTCGGCCATGCCGCCCCAACCAAAGTCGCCGCGCGAACCCGGTGCGTCCGTGTTAGCCGGGTCCATGGTGATGCAATAGCCCAGGCCGAAACCATAGCCGTTGAATTGCCCCGGGGTCACCCCATTGAAGCTCAGCGGCAACAGTTTTTCGGGCACGTGATTCCGGGTCATCAAGGCCACAGTCTCGGGCTTTATAATGCGACGTCCCCCTAGTTCTCCGCGATTCAGCATCATCTGCGCAAAGCGAACATAATCCAGCGCGGTCGATACCAGGCCACCACCACCGGAGTGCAACCTGACCGGGATGCCGGAAATAGCCGAGATAAAGGGTGATTTGTCATTCGTTTCCAACTGTGCCAATGCGTCATTTTCGGTGTAGCCGTACAGGGTGGCGAAACGCTCGATCTTGCTCGCCGGAACTTCAAACCCGGTATCGACCATATCCAGTGGATCAAAAATGACTTTTTGCAGGTAATCGGCTAGCGGCATACCGCTGATCAGTTCGACCAGGTAACCGCAGATATCGGTGGCGATGCTGTAATGCCACAGGCTTCCCGGTTGCGCGAGCAGCGGAAACCCGAGCAGGGTTTGCATCAGCTGTTCCATGGTCTGGTCCTGGATTCGGCCGCGCCAGACTTCGGCATAGAGTTCGTCGACCGGACACTTTTCCGGCTCGAAGCCGTAGCTGAAACCCGCGGTATGGGTCAGCAACTGGCGGATGGTGATTGTGGATTCGATTTTTCCCTGGCCGTAAACCTCGAGTTTGGCGAGCGCCGGGATCCAGCGTTTGGCTGCATCGTCAAGCTCGAGTTGACCCTGTTCCATCAAGGTCATCAGGGCCACGCTGGTAATCGGCTTGGTCATCGAGTAAATGCGAAAAATCGTGTCTTCCCGTAGCACTTTTGCGCTGGCGATATCCGCGTACCCGTGACAGCTCAACTGTGCGATTTTCCCGTGACGACTGAGCAAGGTTAACATGCCCGCCGATTTACCCGCGGCAACATAGCTTGCCATCATTTGCTCGATGCCTGCGAGGCCCGCTTCACTAAATCCCGAGTGGGTGCTGTTTGCAGTTTCGGTCATATCGCGAAGTTATTCAGTGCGGCATCGATGGCGGCAAGCGCGGTATCTGCGTCGGCGTGGGAAAAAACTAACGGTGGACGCAATTTCAGCACCTGGCCAAAGCGGCCCGAGGTGCCGGTGATCACGCCCTGTTCGACGACGAGACTGCCGAGGTGGCGCATTTGCTGTTGCGACAGGGGCTCCCTGGTTTCCGGGTCGGATACCATATCGAGTCCCCAGAAGAGGCCATAGCCCTGAACATCACCGATTAGCGGGTGGCGTGTTGCCAGTTCCCGCAAGCCGGCTTCGAGATATGCGCCGGTATCCCGTACGTTTTGTAATAGCCCTTCGTTATCGATGACTTCGATTACCGCTTTGCCGACCGCGGCTGAAACCGGGTTTCCACCGAAAGTATTGAAGTAGTGATAAACCCGCGAATAGTCGTTCGCTATTGCACGCGTGGTGGCCATCAGTGCAAGTGGATGTCCGGCGCCCATGGGCTTGCCGCAGGTCAGGATATCGGGCTGAAAGCCGTAGTTGTTACAGGTCCACCAGTTTTCTCCGCTACGACAATATCCCGACTGCACTTCATCGGCAATGACCAGCCCGCCGCGTTTGCGTACTTCGTCGCAAAGCCCCAGCACGTAATCCCGAGGCGCCACCAGGGGACCGTTGGAATCCCATACCAGGTCGATCATCACTGCCGCCGGTTTATGACCGCGGTGTTCCATCAG
>Ga0209271_10000042_pt1 | contig 49058 bp, 47 predicted proteins | sample tdAd002_FD_187123 | JGI IMG/M metagenome (GOLD analysis project Ga0209271, IMG submission 187123) | Marine sediment microbial communities from the Atlantic coast under amendment with organic carbon and nitrate - tdAd00.2 (SPAdes)... | ecosystem: Environmental > Aquatic > Marine > Coastal >... | reverse complement strand
TGAAATTAATTTTGATCTGCCCGAAAATGTCAAACACAAGGTCTTGTTTGAAAACCTGACGCCGTTGCACCCCAATTGTCGGATGCCGCTCGAACGTGGCAATGGCAGTACCGAGGACATCACCGCGCGTATCATCGACATGGTTTCGCCGATCGGCAAGGGTCAGCGCGGACTGGTGGTTTCGCCACCGAAAGCGGGTAAGACTCTGATGCTGCAGAATATCGCGCAAAGCATCGCCAGCAACCATCCCGAATGTTACCTGATCGTGTTGCTTATCGACGAGCGCCCTGAAGAGGTAACCGAGATGGCGCGTATGGTCAGGGGTGAAGTGGTTGCGTCAACCTTTGACGAACCTGCCAGTCGCCACGTGCAGGTCGCGGAAATGGTTATCGAAAAAGCTAAACGCCTGGTGGAGCACAAGCGTGACGTGGTTATTCTGCTGGATTCGATTACGCGTCTGGCACGTGCCTACAACACCACGATCCCTTCCTCGGGCAAGGTATTGACCGGTGGTGTCGATGCACACGCGCTGCATCGTCCGAAACGTTTCTTTGGCGCGGCCCGTAATATCGAGGAAGGCGGCAGCCTGACGATTCTTGCCACCGCGCTGATCGAAACCGGTTCCAAAATGGACGAAGTCATTTACGAGGAATTCAAGGGTACCGGCAATATGGAAATCCATCTGGATCGACGTATCGCTGAGAAACGCGTATTCCCGGCAATCAATATCAATCGTTCCGGTACGCGTCGTGAGGAATTGTTAATGGATCAGGAGGAATTGCAAAAAGTATGGATACTGCGCAAATTTCTGCATTCGATGGATGAAATCGAGGCTATGGAGTTTGTGCTTGGACGCATGCAGAGCAGTAAAACAAACGTTGAATTCTTCGATCAGATGAAGAAATAGGTAACGCGTGGACCAGGTTCAATCATTTGAACCGGTTATTGGTCGCCGTCCCCGTATCATAATCCTTGGCAGCATGCCCGGAGTGGCTTCGCTTGAAGCGGTGCAGTATTACGCGCACCCACGCAATGCCTTTTGGCCGATCATGGCCGAACTGTTTGGTGTAGATTACAAAGCGACTTACGATTTCCGAATAAGCGAACTCGCAAAGCTGCCCCTGATCCTGTGGGATACGCTACAGGCCTGTTACCGACCCGGCAGCCTGGATTCGAATATCGATACCAGTAGCGCGCAGGCCAATGATTTCCCGGCTTTGCTGCGGCAATTTCCCGAAATCCGCGCCATCGCGTTTAACGGCGCCACCTCGGAAAAATATTTCAGGAAACTGGTTGTTCCAATTCTGCCCGGGATAACAGATATCGAGTTACTGCGCATGCCGTCCACGAGTCCTGCCAATGCCGGCATGAACTTTGAACAGAAGCTGGTGGCCTGGCGCAAAGTACTGGATTTTGTTGATTAGGTTTTGAGCAGGCTTTTGCGAACATGCGCCATCGGCGCCTCGTCGTCGTAAATAACCTGTTCGTCCTGCAAGGCCACGCCGAGCGATTCCCACAAGGCATCGAGATCGATCGGGAAAGGATCGGCTTTCATTTTCTGGTACAAGGGCACCAGTACCGCCATGCCAATAGCATCGTCACCGGCTTCGAACACCTGCATCGCGTTGGCACTGGCATGCATCGACAGACCCGCTTCCAGAACCCCGCGCAACGCGTCGCGCAGGCTCAGTTTATTGTCGCTGAGCTTGCGTATCTCGATGTCGGCGAGCATGCAGAAGATTGCGCCGCCCCAGTAAGTGCGTCCCCAGGTCGGGGTTCGATCCAGCCCTCGATCACCGTATTTAGGCAATCCCTGCGGCATGCGACTGATGAATCCGTTCCAGACGAAATCTTCGCTCAGGTGGCCGCGCTGTGCACGCGCGATCGACTCGACATAGGTGGCGAGACCTTCGAGTAACCAGCGCTGAGACTGGGGTACATCGGCCATCGCCAGGTGCACCATTTCGTGCACCAGGATCCAGTCCTTGCGCAACATCGCGGGGTTGACGTCCTCGCCAATCACCACGCGTAACGAAGGCGAATCTCCGCCAAAGGCCTGGCCGAAGCGCACCGCGTGGCCACCGGTCACCTGCAGTTTGATATGTACGCTTTGCACCGGGAAACGGGCATAGTAATGAAACACGGTTTTGGCCGAGTAGAGCACCCAGTCGAGCAGCATGTCTTTTTTCTCAAGCAGTACGCGATCACGGATTTCGATACTGATACGGCTGTCATCGAGGTCGAATGCAAATTCGGTATCGCTTATGATTTCGATTTGCGGGTCAGCAGCGTAGAGATTGCCGGAAAATGCCAGCAGCATTACCAGGATGCGTATCACGGTAGACCCCATTTTTATAGCTATTCAGTCTGAGACTGATTCGCCAGGCAAAGGTTCAGTCCCAGGGATCCTGCTCGACGTGTTGCGCGTTTACACCCTCGTCGTACCAGTCGGCGCGATCGCGCCAGTAGATATTGTCGTCGGGAACGATGCCCGCAGCTTCACTTAAAGATCCCGCTGGAATTATCAGTTTGCCGCTCTTCAGGCTGGTATAAGGCACCAGCGAACCACAATGGGTACAGAAGCACTTTGAGATAACATCGGGCTTATCCGGGGTGTAGCGTTTGATCAGGCCTTCGCCCGCCAGCCACTCCAGACGGTCTGCGCTGGTGAAAATATTCGCCGCATGCGCGCTCCCGGTGGAGCGACGGCACTGGCTGCAATGGCAGAGATGGAATTCGTCGAAGGGTCCGCTAACCTGGTACTGCACCCGACCGCACAGACAGGCGCCTTTTATTGGTTCATTCATTTCTGCTACCTCATTGCGATTGGCTGGCGATCAGCCTGGTGATCAAATCGTCGAAATGTCGTTCATGCACATTGGCGTAGGCAAAGCGGATGAACTGCTCCTGGTGCTGGCCGAAATAGCTGCCCGGGAGACAAACAATTTCATGCTCTTCGATCAGGCGTTTGACGACTTCGCGTGCCGGAGCGTCGAAAGGGTGTTCGATATAGGCGAAATAGGCGCCGGCGCTGATCAGGCGATAGCGTAAGTCCGGGTGCTCGAAGGCCTGCCTGATAGCGATCGCGCGTTGTGCGAGTTCGTCCGATTTTTCCAGTTTCCAGGCGTGCAGATTTTGCAGGCCATAGACCGCTGCGAGCTGGCCGGCGTGCGGCGCGCAAATAGCGGTACAATCCTGGATCTTTTTTAATTGTTCGAGCAGTGCCTGGCCTGCGACAACAGCGCCGGTGCGAAAACCGGTCAGACTGAATACCTTGGAGAAGCTATACAGGTGGACCAGCGTGTCGCGCCAGTCAGCAGCTGCGAAAAGATGATGCGGTAATAGCTCGATATCGATGAAATCGCGATAGGTTTCATCGACGACAAGCGCGATTCCAAATTCACGAGCGAGATCGAAAAATTGCGCGATGCATTCGGGACTGTAGATAGCACCGCTAGGATTGTTGGGCGTGACCAGTAGAATCGCCCGGGTTCGTTCACCAATCAGTGACCTGGCCTCCGCTGGATCCGGCATCGCGGTTTTTGCATTGAACGACAGGTAACGGGGTACCACGCCTCGCGCCGTCAGCCACATCTGGTGATTGAAGTAGCAGGGCAGCGGTACAATTACCTCGTCCCCTGCCTCGCACAGGGTATCGATGACCGAACAAAACGCCTGGTTGCAGCCCGCCGTAATCAATATGTCATTTTCGTTTACCGATGCCCGGTAACGCTCGCTGATATTTCCCGCCAATGCTTCGCGTAGTGCCGGGATACCACGGATATCGGTATAGGTTGCGCCTTCGCCCGCCTTGATGGCATCACCAAGATAGTCCCGCAAAGGCTGCGGGGGCAGGTGTGCGGGGACTGCCTGGCACATGTCGATCAGGTTTTCCGAAGCCGGGTTCCTGACCCAGGACCAGGCTTCGGCAATTGGCGCCGCGGCGCAGTCGAGAACATCTGGATTGAATTTCATGGTTCTTGTCTAAAAGTTTCGACCGATGTTAGTGAATTCTGCCGCCGCTTACCAGTCTCTATAAGCTATGCGATAATGCCGATCTTGATTATCACGGGATTTAACAATGAAATATCTACATACCATGGTACGCGTGCACGACCTGGAAGCGTCATTAGGATTCTACCGTGATGTACTCGGACTGATTGAGTCTGACCGTCATGAAAGTGAAGAGGGCCAGTTTACGCTGGTTTATCTGGCGGCGGTCGGAGACCTCGAGCAGGTCAAGGCCGAGCGCGCTCCACTGCTCGAACTGACTTATAACTGGGACCGTGAGGTTTACCAGGGCGGGCGTAATTTCGGACATCTTGCCTACGAGGTGGACGATGTTTACGCGCTCTGCCAGAAAGTGCTCGATGCCGGTATCACCATCAATGTGCCGCCGCGCGATGGTCACATGGCGTTTTTCCGCTCCCCCGACAATATTTCGATCGAACTGTTGCAAAAAGATCAGCCCCTGCCTCCTGCTGAACCCTGGGTTTCGATGCCAACCGTCGGTGAATGGTAGCGATGGAGCGTTACCTCGAGGGTCGGGTTGCAATAATCACCGGGGGTTTCAGCGGAATCGGTAAAGCGATTGCGATTGCGCTGGCCGAACGCGGTGCGACCATTGCGCCTGGTGCACGGCGTCAACCAGTAGCAATGATCGAGGAATTAGAGTCGGTGAGCGATCAATGCTTCTTCCACCAGCTCGATGTCACCAATGTCGATAGCGTTAGCGAGTTTGTCGACGCGTTGACTGCCAGGCATGGACCGGCTGATATTCTGGTTAATTCGGCGGGTGTGACTGCGCATGAGCTGGTTTGCGGGCACGATGAACAATCCTGGCTCGATGTTATCGATATTAACCTGTCCGGTCCGTTTCGCATGATTCGGGCCTGCCTGCCGGAAATGAAGGCTCGTGGCTGGGGTCGGATCATTAACATTGGCTCCACCGCAGCGACTACAGCAACCGCCGATCACGCTGCTTACTGTGCTTCCAAGTCAGGCTTGCTGGGTCTTAATCGCGCCGTTGCGCTTGAAGGTGCGCCACATGGCGTTAGTTCGATAGTGATCAGTCCGACCTGGGTACAAACCGAAATGTTCGATAGCAGCATGGAAATTCAGGCGCGCAAAGCCGGGCACAGTGTCGAGGTGGAAATCGAAAAAATAGTTGCGCAACAACCCCAACAGCGGTTGGTGCAACCGCGGGAACTGGGCGCACTGGCGGCATTCCTGTGCCGCGACGAGGCGCTCGGCATCACCATGGAAGACATTCAGCTTAATGCCGGCGCCTTGTGGTAGGCTAGCCTGATGTCGATTCTTAATTTACAGATGAGCTATTTTTCAATCGAAAACCCATTGCGCGTAATGGATCGCTGGTTCAACAGCTTTCGGCATCGGCAAATCGTACGTATTAACCAACGCGACGTTGAGGTGAACTGGAGCGAACGTGCCGAACGTGCCTTGCAGGACTGTCGGCAGCCGTTAATCGTCGAGTTGCAACTTTACTTTTCCTGCGTCGTGCAAAAACGAGTAGTGTTTCATCAGCGTGCCGAATTCGATACCGTGGTGGTTAATAGCAGGCTCGAAATTGCATTCCGACCAATAGCTTCGGCGGTTTGTGATCCACGCGAATTTGCCTTGAACCATCCTGCAGGCAAAGACCTGTCGCATGGAATTGCCGCCCGTATGATACCCAGGTCCGTCGAGATCGATTATCGCCAGGGTAACTGGGAAGGCCGTTTTGGTTACTAAAACAGAATTCATAACTAACCAGCCAGGGCAGGAGAGCAGCAGGTGTCGGTAGATGAAAAAATTGTCGCGGATCTGGTCAGCAACAAGATCGAATTTGTAACCACTGTACCTTGCAAGCAACTAGCAGGTGTGATTGATCAGATCGAAAACGCTGCTGAAATTTTTCATATACCGTCCAACAAGGAAGACGAGGGGATGGGACTCTGTGCCGGTGCTTACATGGGCGGAAAACGCTCTGCAATAATAATGCAGAATACTGCGATTGGAGTGACCATCAATACCCTGGTCACGCTGATACAGTACTATCATATCCCGTTGCCGATGCTGATCAGCTATCGCGGCGAACTCGGTGAACCGGTTGCCTGCCAGGCCGAGATGGCGGTGCATACGAAGGCCCTGTTGGCGCAACTGAGTATACCCACCTATCACTTCCATCATGCCGATGATGTGAATGAACTCGATGTTATTCTCGAGTATTGTTTCATGTGCAGGAAACCAGTCGCCATATTAACCGATGCCAGTTTCTGGAAGGGGACCTGACATGATCCGCAGCGAAGTGTTGAAAACTCTTATTCCAGTCATCTCCGATCAACTGGTGGTGTGCAATATTGGCCTGCCAAGCCAGGAGCTCCATTTACTCGACGATCAGCCCAGCAATTTTTACATGCTCGGTACCATGGGGTTGGCGTCGTCGATTGGCCTCGGGCTTGCCCTGGCGCAAAAAGAGAAAGTAGTCGCGATCGATGGCGACGGCTCGGTGCTTACCAACTTCGGCACTTTACCGACCATAGCCAATAATGTAGCGAATAATTTCGTGTTGTTGATTATCGACAATGGCAGCTATGGCTCAACTGGAGACCAGCCCACTTACGCTGGCAAGAAGACGTCCCTGGCCGCGGTGGCCAGTGCCTGTGGTTGCGAGCATGTGGTCGAATGCCAGGCGGAGGAGGCGGCAGCGGCGGTTCAGGCGGCGCTTGATTCAGATCAGATGAGCATTATTGTCTGTAAATGTGAATCTGGAAATATAAAAGTGCCGGTGATCGATATCGATCCTGTTGTCATACGGGATCGTTTCATGAAAGAAGTTACGGCCCGCAATAAAAGCTAATTCATCGCTTCTGCACGAATCATCTAAATTGAACGCTGATCAGCGCATCACTGCGCAGACATATTTCCCGGGTAACAATCAGCTGGCAAGAAAAATAGCGAATAACAGAAGCAAAAAAGTAATCCCTTGCATGCCGACCCGTGCAACCATCAGTTGCGTTGAATGTTTTTCATCAAATTCGCCACCATGAGACATCGACCATATACCGGTACCCATCAGGCCTATTGTTATCAATAAGGCAAGCACTATCACAACAGTAAGTATGTTCATAATCTACCTCCGGATTATTACCCTGGATATTAATGAAACTAAATGAGTGATTGTTGATACGGATCAATAAATGCTTATTGAAAATAATGTCTGGGAAAATAGTGTCCGGGAGAATAATGTCTGGATCGGAATAGCGTCGATAAAAAAATGGCCAGGTAGTGGAATATGGGGTATCCCATGTACCTGGCCTAAGGTTACAACCGAAGAGCGCGTGTAACTCTGATTCGGTTTGAAGCTAGTCCCAGTTTAATGCGCCACCGGTTTGATACTCGGTGACACGGGTTTCAAAAAAGTTTTTCTCCTTTTTCAGGTTAGCCTGCTCATCCAGCCACGGCAGTGCGTTTTCTGCACCCGGGAACGGAATTGCATGGTTGAGTTTGTTGGCACGACGGTTGGCGATGAAGCGAAACTGTGCGATATGATCTTCGGCGCTATAGCCGAGGATTGGATCCGGTAACAGGAATTTCGCGTACTGCATTTCTGCGGCTTCGGCTTCTTCCCACATGTTCTGGACCACTTTTGGATCGAGCTTGACATTCTCTTCCAGCACGATCTGATTGCACACCCGGATGCCGAATGAGGCGTGCAGGACTTCATCACGCATGATGTATTGCAATTGCTCAGCGGTGCCCTTCATCAGCCCGCGCCGCTGTAGCGCGAAGATCGGGCTGAAGCCGTTATAAAACCAGGTACCTTCGAACACACCGGCGAAGAAGGTATAAGCGAGCACAAAGTTTTCCAGCTCATCACGATCAGTCAGATCGATGTTGGTACGCAGTACCGAGTCGAGTCGCCGGTTGCACATTTGAATCTTGTGGTGTATTTCCGGAACCACGCGATAGCGGTTGTAAATTTCACCCTGGTCCAGACCGAGAGTCTCGATGCAGTGCTGATAGGTCCAGGTATGCATCGCTTCTTCATAGACCTGGCGAGCCTGGTAGATCTGCAATTCAGGCGCCGACATTTTTTCCATCACGGCAAGCCCGATATTACGCATCGCGAGAATATCCGAGGTGGTCAGGTAAGACAGCACATTTTCATATACATGGCGTTCTTCCAGGGTAAGTTTGTGCTGGAAATCATGTACATCCTGGGTCATGTTGATATCGAGCGGCGTCCAGTGATTCTTGTTGGCGTTGAGAAAATACTCCCAGGCCCAGGGGTACTTGAACGGCGCCAGTTGATTAATATCCGTAAGGCCATTAATAACCCGCTTGTCTTCGGGATTTACCGGTTTGGCCGTAGCAGGTGTAGGCGCAACCAGGGATATCTCGTCAGTGCCTTTTGTCTCACGTGTTGTCTCACGTGTTGTCTCACGAGTTGTCTCAAGAGCTGTCTCAAGAGCTGTCTCACGCGTGACAGCAACTAGCGTGGGCTCTACGCTGGGCACGGGCGAATCCATTGCCGCTTCCGGTGGCCGCGATATTTGTGGGGTTAATGGTTCATCCCAATTCAACATATTATTCTCCTGCTTATTATTCTGTTGCCGGTTATTGACATGCTTCGCAATCCGGATCGAGGATCGAGCACACCTTTGGTTCGGGTTCGGTTGTCGATTCAGATACTTTGGTTGCGGATTTCTCGACTGCGGTCGCTCCCAGCGAACGCAGGTAATAGGTTGTCTTCAAACCTCGTACCCAGGCTAGTTTGTACAGGTTGTCCAGTTTTTTACCGGATGGTTCAGCCATGTAGAGATTAAGCGACTGGCCCTGGTCGATCCATTTCTGCCGGCGTGATCCTGCTTCGACCAACCAGCGTGAATCGACTTCGAAGGCGGTCGAATAGATAGCCTTTAAATCATCAGGTACGCGATCTATGCTTTGCACACTGCCGTCGTAGTACTTCAGATCGTTGACCATGACATCGTCCCACAAACCCTGCTGCTTCAAATCATCGACCAGGTAGGGATTGATCACGGTAAATTCACCGGACAGGTTAGATTTGACGAACAGGTTTTGATAAATCGGCTCGATCGACTGGCTGACACCACAGATATTTGAAATGGTTGCGGTAGGTGCAATCGCCATGGTGTTGGAATTACGCATACCGATGCTCATCACGCGTTCGCGTAAGCTGTCCCAGTTCATGCGTGAGCTATCGTCCTGTTGCAGGTAATCACCGCGAACTTCGCGTAGCCTGGCTACCGAATCGATCGGCAGGATACCCTGGCTCCACAACGATCCCTGGTAGCTGGAATAGGTGCCGCGTTCCTCGGCGAGGTGGGTCGATGCCTGTATTGCATAGTAGCTGACAGCCTCCATCGACTCGTCGGCGAACTCAATCGCATCTTCCGAGGCATAGGAGATGTGCTGTTTGTATAACGCATCCTGGAAACCCATGACGCCGAGTCCAACCGGGCGATGGCGCAGGTTGGAGGTGCGTGCCTGCGGTACGCTGTAGTAATTGTAATCAATTACATTATCGAGCATGCGCATCGCGGTATTGATGGTGCGCTCGAGTTTTTCCAGGTTGAGACCATTTTCATCGACATGCTGGGGCAGGTTGACCGAACCCAGGTTACACACCGCGATCTCGGTATCGGAGGTGTTCAGCGTGATTTCGGTGCACAGGTTCGATGAGTGCACAACACCTATATGCTGCTGCGGCGAGCGGATATTGCAGGGATCCTTGAAGGTCATCCATGGATGACCGGTTTCAAATAGCATACCGAGCATTTTGCGCCACAGATCGACCGCCTTTATGCGGCGGAAGGATTTGATTTCACCGCGATCGGCACGTTCTTCATAGGCCACGTAAGCGGTTTCAAAATCAGCGCCATAGAGATCGTGTAAGTCGGGAGCTTCACAGGGGGAAAACAGCGTCCACTGGCCTTCTTCGGCCACTCGTTTCATGAACAGGTCAGGAATCCAGTTAGCCGTGTTCATGTCATGCGTACGACGTCGTTCTTCACCGGTGTTCTTGCGCAGATCGAGGAAATCCTCGATATCCAGGTGCCAGGTTTCGAGGTAGGCGCACATCGCGCCCTTACGCTTGCCACCCTGGTTAACCGCAACTGCGGTATCGTTGGCAACCTTCAGAAAAGGTACCACACCTTGTGATTTACCATTGGTGCCCTTGATATGTGAGCCCATGCCGCGCACCCGGGTCCAGTCATTGCCAAGACCACCGGCAAACTTTGAGAGCATCGCGTCGTCCTTGATCGCGCTGAAAATTCCATCGAGATCATCGGGTACCGTGGTCAGATAGCAACTCGACAGTTGTGGCCGCAGGGTTCCCGAATTGAACAGGGTAGGAGTGCTGCTCATGAAATCGAAGGAAGATAGCAGGTTGTAAAATTCGATTGCTCGTTCTTCGCGCTGGACTTCGTTGATCGCCAGACCCATGGCTACACGCATATAAAATGCCTGCGGTAATTCGAAGCGCACATCGTCAAAATGAATGAAGTAACGATCGTATAAAGTTTGCAGTCCGAGATAGGTAAATTGTTGATCACGTTCGGGTTTGAGCGCCTGGCCCAGTCGTTCAAGATCAAATTTGAGTAATTCCGTGTCGAGTAATTCGAGCTCGCTTGCACGCTTGATGTAATTACCAAAGTAAGCGCAATAACGTTCGCCCATCTGGGCAAAGGTGGCGCTGCGCTCACCATCGCCAATAAAATTAAGGGATTCGGCGCGCAATTCGTCGAGTAATAAACGTGCTGCGACCAGTGAATACTCGGGTTCGTGATCGATCAGGCCACGGGCACTCATTACCACAGTCGGGCTGACATCTTTGCCGGCTACGCCATCAAATAAATTCTTTATGGTTCCATCATATACACGTTCGGCGCTTACGCTTTCGAGACCCTCGCAAGCCTCGTTGATGATGGTTTGCAGGCGCTGCGTGTCGAGTGGTTCGAAGCTGCCATCTTCCAGTTTTACGCTAAGCTCAATGCGTTCATCTTCCTGCACTTCCTGGCGTGGATCTATCTTGCACTGCGCGCGTGCGGTGGCGCGTTCTTCGCGGTAAAGAACGTAAGCCCGCGCAATTTTCTGTTCACCATTGCGCATCATCGCCAGTTCTACCTGGTCCTGGATATCTTCGATATGGAAAGTGCCGCCCTCGGGTTGACGTCGAGTCAGGGTCCCAACTACAAGGTTGGTCAATTGTTCGACAGTTTCATGAACCCGGGTCGAAGCTGCCGCCTGGCCGCCCTCTACCGCCAGGAAAGCTTTTGTCATTGCAATTGCAATCTTGTCCTTGTCAAAACTGGTTAACTTGCCATTGCGGCGTACAACATTGTATTTACTGCTCAGCGCACTGCTGCTGTCTTCGGCAACCGCGGGCACTGATTTAACGGCTGCGACGGTTGTATCGGTTAAAGGTGATTCGATATTTTGCATTTATAGCCCGACTCGTGATTTCAAGATGTTATGTTCGGATGTGATCCGCGTTTATTACAGCTGGCGATTTCTTTTTCGTAGATAATATCTTTCTCGTAGATAATGTCTTTCCCGTGGATAGTTAAAGTAATTTATAACTATCAGACTCAAGTATTTGTACTTATTGCGGATTGGTTCAAGCCAGCCAGTCTTACTAATCGTCAAAAGTTGAATAATCAACCTGACATACAATATAGTGTGTTTTGGCTGAAGGTCAAGTACATTATGTTGTGTATGGTTCTGTGGAGAGAGGGGGAATATCCTGTGGATAAGTCGTTTTTTTACTGGAAATGGCGTCAGCAAAGGCTCCTGGTTGATCAATTTTCCATGCCACTAAACTAAGGTAATTAAAAAATATTATATCGTGGAAAAATGCATAAAAAATTTGTATCGCGCGGTGGTAGCGGGGCTAAATCAAGGGTGTAGCGATGGAACATAAAATGGGAATCGACCTCGGTGGTAGCAAAACCGAAGTGATTGTGCTGGACCCTGGGCAACAGCCGGTTTACCGCGAGCGGGTCGCTACTCCGGCCAGCAGTTACGCGGAGATTCTGGCCATGCTCGCTGACCTGGTCAATGGCGTCCAGGCCAAACTCAAGCTCGACATGAGTATTGGCGTCGGTATTCCCGGCGCGATCTCACCGGGGTCTGGACTATTGCGCAACTCGAATACGGTCTGCATGAACGGTCAGCCGTTTCTCAATGATCTGCAAGCCCGTCTGCAACGAGAGGTTCGTATCGAGAACGACGCCAATTGTTTCGCCCTCTCGGAAGCACTCGGCGGTGCCGCACGAAATTGCGAGATAGTCTTCGGCGTGATTATCGGCACCGGCACCGGGGGTGGTCTGGTGATCGACGGCAAGCTGGTGAATGGACCGCATTCGATAAGCGGAGAGTGGGGGCATAACCCGTTGCCCTGGTTACGCGGCGAAGACGGTGCGCCTGGCTGCTATTGTGGCAAGATCGCGTGCATCGAAACTTTTCTGTCCGGTCCCGGATTTGCACATAACTATAAAACCTGCTCTGGCAATTCGCTGTCCAGTGAAGAAATTATCGCCGCGGCAACGACGGGCGACACTTCCTGCGCTACCATGCTCGACCTCTACCACGATCAAATGGCACGTGCGCTGGCCCATGTGATCAATATTCTCGATCCACACGCCATTGTGCTTGGTGGAGGCATGTCGAAAATCGATTCCATTTATCGTGAAGTCCCCAAATTGTTGCACAACTATGTATTCTCCGATTTTGTCGAAACCCCGATTTTGCAGGCAGAGCGTGGCGATGCCAGCGGCGTGTACGGTGCGGCTTTACTATGGCCATAGCGAACCCCCGCGCTGGTCACACCAGGGAGCCTCTGATTCGCTCAGACTTAATCAGAAGCTCCCTGGATTAAAGAAAGCGGAGCATCGGTCGATCTAGATATCGTGTTCCTTATTTTGTAGAAGGTGGCCTCAGGTATGGCCAGTATCAATCCAACGAATGTAGTCACGGTACAAGGTTATAGCGGTCTTGAATCGCTGGTTGTGGAAGTCGATAAACTGGTGAGCCTGCCGGATATTTACTATCGACTGGAAGAAACCATTGTCGACCCAACCTCGACCGTAGAGGTAATTTCCAACCTGTTGCGTAGTGATCCGGATCTATGCGCACGCATGCTGCGTATGGCTAATAGCGCGTTTTACAGTTTTCCAACAAAGGTCGAAACCATCGAGCGCGCGGTCAGCACCATTGGCTTGCGCCAGATTCGCGAGCTGGTGCTGGTTACTGCTGTGGTCAAGGCCTTCGAAGGGATTCCCCCGGGTACGGTTAACATGGAAACATTCTGGGAACACAGTCTCGCGGTCGGAATCATGCAGACACGCGAAGTGGCACGTATGTTCATGAACCATTAGATCGTATTCAAGGGTGGACTAACCTAGTACCAGGGTGGCCAGACCGAGAAACGCGATTATACCGACCACATCGGTTACCGTGGTCAGTACCACGCCGCCCGCAATCGCCGGGTCGACGCCAATCTGCCGCAGGATCAGGGGTATTACCGCTCCCGCGAACGCGCCGGCCACCAGGTTCACCACCAGGGCAAATGCGATAACCATGCCGATAGCGAAATTTTCAAACCAGATGATCGAAAACGTAGCCACTACCAACGCCCACAGCAGCCCGTTTAACAATCCAACCAGTAATTCCTTTTTAATCAGTGAACGGTAATTGGAGCTTCCCAGCTGGCCTAGCGCGAGGCCGCGGATGGCGATGGTCAGGGTTTGCGAACCCGCAATACCGCCCATGCTGGGTACGATCGTAATCAGAATCGCAAGCGCCACCACCTGGTCGAGGATGTGTTCAAAGAAGCCAATCGCGTAAGCGGCTAAAAAGGCTGTTAACAGGTTGATTCCAAGCCATATGCCACGTCGTTTCGAAGTTACCAGGACGGGGGAAAACATGTCTTCTTCTTCGGAAAGACCCGCCATGCCCATGATCGAGTGATCACCTTCGTCGCGAATGACGTCGACCACGTCATCGATGGTAATGCGCCCGAGCAGCTTATGTTCCTCATCAACGATTGCAGCGCTCACCAGGTCGAAATTCTCGAATTCACGCGCCACTTCGGTGTCGGACATATGTGCATGCATCGCATCGATATCGGTGCGCATGATTTCGCTAACCTGGTCGTCGGGATCATTGGTTAGCAAGTCGCGCAGGTATAACGCTCCCAGGTAATGATCGTGTCGATCGGTAACAAACAGTTGATCGGTATGATCGGGGAGTTCGCCGCGGATGCGCAGGTAGCGCAGTACCACGTCGAGCGATACGTCGGCGCGGATGGTGACCTGATCGATGTTCATCAGGCCGCCAGCGGTATCTTCACTATATGAAAGCACCGACTCCAGCTTTTCACGCTTGTACCCATCCAGCGTGTGCAGGGTTTCTACGAGCCTGTCGGTCGGCAGTGCGAGGATAATATCGGCCTGGTCGTCGACATCGGGAAGGGTTTCGACGATGGCGGCGATTTCCTCGGCATCGAGCAGCTTCAGCCTGGCATCACTGATTTCATCCTGGGTTTCAAGCAGTACCGCACCCAGGGCCGCCGGCTCGATCAGTGGCCAGATCGAGTCGCGTTGTTGCGCCGGCAGAGAATCCAGCAGCATTGCTGTTTCCGCCACGCTGATGGTGCCGAGGATCCTGGATATCTCAATGCTGTCATCGGCATCGAGTGCTACCGATAAGTCCTGACGCAGCTGTTCGATATCATCTTCTATCATGCCTTAAGTCATTCGTTTTCGCCGAAGCGGTTGTTAATCAGAGCAACCAGTGCATCACGGCAGGACTGCTCGTCATTACCCTCGATTTCGAGCTCTAACTCGACTCCTTTGCTGGCGGCAAGCATCATAACGCCCATAATGCTTTTAGCGTTAACTCGATTGTCCTTGCGAACAATAAATACTTCACTTTCAAACTGGCTTGCACAGTTAACCAGCTTCGAGGCCGCGCGGGCATGTAAACCGAGCTTGTTTATTATGGTAATGTTTTCAGCAATCATTCCTTAACCCTGTTGAATCCCTTTTATTCCGCCGCTTGACGCAGTCTGGCATAGCTGTTCCAGCGATTGATGGGCGTAGTTTAGTACACGCAGCAGCATGGGCAAGTTTATCCCGCTGACCACGCGCGCGTTGCATTCGGTACTAAAGTACCTGGCCAGGTTATCGGGTGTTGCCCCGTACACATCGGTGAGTACCAGCAAGCCCTCGCCATTTTCCTGGGCGAGCATTGCAGTACGGATCAAATCGGCATACTTGCCAAGTACCTCTGGCCCGATATCTGCCGGTATCGATACCAGGGCAATAGCTGTCGTGCGTTGTTTGAAAATCGCTTCACTAACAGCGACAAGTTGTGCACCGATGTCTTCGTGAGTTACCAGTAATATCCCTGTGCTCATGTCAGGTCGCGGTGGCGCAGGGATAGATTGACTCGAGCCAGTTTGAATTCTGCGACAATTCGTTCGGCCAGATAGACCGAGCGGTGTTGACCGCCGGTGCAGCCTATCGATATTGTCATGTAGCTACGATTCTCTTTTTCGAAGCGAGGAATCCAGTCGATCAGAAAACCATATATAGAAGTAAACATTTCTTCCACTTCAGGGTAATTCTGCAGGTACTTGATGACTGCCTGGTCGCGCCCGGTTAAAGGTTTTAGACCGACTTCCCAGTGGGGGTTCGGCAGGCAACGGACATCAAATACAAAATCGGTATCTGCGGGCACCCCGTTCTTGAAGCCAAAGGACTGAATCAATATCCCCATTTCAGAAGTTGTCTGTGACACTAATCGATCGATTATCATCTGCCGCAACTCATGTACATTCAGATTTGAGCTGTCGATAGATATATCCGCATTTGCATGTATATCTTCGAGCAGTTTCTTTTCCTGCGTGATCGCGTCCGCCAGCGGCAGACCTTCTCTCGACAGTGGATGCTTGCGGCGGGTTTCACTAAAGCGTTTGAGCAGCCTTGAGGTGTCGGCAGTCAGAAACAGGACTTTGATTTGTAGCGGGTGTTTGCCCATGAGCTGCATGACTTCATCGAATCGATCCGAATTATCAACCCGGCTTCTGGCGTCTACCGCAATTGCCACCAGATCATATGGCTGCGGTGACGAGTTGATCAATTTATCGACCAGTTCCGGGAGCATGCTGAGCGGCAGATTGTCGATACAATAGTAGCCCGCATCCTCCAGCGTATGCAGGGCTACGGTTTTCCCTGACCCGGACAGGCCGCTGACAATTACCAGTTTCACTTTGTTTTATTCCGCAAGGGCTTAGTCAGTAGCATCAGAATCACGTGCGATCGCCTGGTTCTGGCGAGTGATGAAATCCTGCGCGGCATCGTATCCGCCGATGCGCAGCAAATGGTTACGCGCGGCTGCTTCGACCAAAACCGCAAGGTTGCGACCGGGTGCCACCGGCAGAGTAACTTGCGGGAATTCGAGTCCGAGAATGTTGCGTGTTTTTAGATTATTGCCGAGCCGGTCGAATTCGGTGCGGTTGTCTCGATCAAGTTCAACCATGTTGATAATTAAACTCAGCGGTCTGCTCCGCTTCAGTGAATTGGCACCAAACATCGTGCGTATATTTACCACGCCGAGGCCGCGTACTTCCAGGAAGTCGGTCAGTAGCTGCGGACTGCTGCCTTCGACCCGGTCCGGAGTACTGCGCGTAAACAGGGTCACATCATCGGAGATTAACCGGTGTCCCCGGGATATGAGGGACAGGGCCAGCTCGCTTTTACCGACCGCGGTCTTTCCGGTGATAAACACGCCCAGGCTATAGACTTCAATATAGACGCCGTGTTCGTTGGTATTTTCAGCGAGAGCACGTGACAGCAGGTAGCGAGTATTGTCGAGCAGTTCGGAATCGCCGAGTTCCGATTGCAGCACCGGGATTTCGCGTGATTCACAGAGTTCGATCATGGTCTCGGGGAGCAGGTTGCCCTGACTGCAGATGATCACGCGTACCGGGCCACGAAACAGGGTGTTGAACAATTTGGTTTGCTCGTCAGCTTCGAGCCTGTGGATATAGCGTGATTCCTGGTAACCGACGACGACAATACTCGAGGTACGGATGACATTGAAGTAATCGGCCGCGTCGAAAGTGTTTGCTGTCAGGCGCGACAGCTGGATCTCGTGGTTCAGGCCAACCTGGCGAGAAGTGAAGTTTAGTTTTAGTTTGTGTTGATACTGGTTGAGGAACTGGTGAATTTTTAACGAGGTGCTCATTGCTCGGCCGAGTTGATGATTTGAGCGATTTCGTCTCTGCTACCTGCGTTGCGGATCGCTTGACAAACCTCCGCCTGTGAAAATATGCCGGCCAGCGAGGACAGTATCAACAAGTGTTCGTCGGTGGCTTCCTCGGGGATGACGATGGTAAACAGCAGATCAACCGGCTGATTATCAGGTGCTTCAAAATTAACCGGATCCTTGAGTCGAAAGAAACAACCCACGGTTTGGTCCAGATTTTCCAGACGTGCGTGCGGCACCGCGAACCCCTGGCCAAGCCCGGTACTGCCCAGGCGTTCACGATTTAGCAGGTTGTTATAGATCGTAGATTCCGACAACTGGGTTTGATCCGCAACAATGTTTGCGATCAATTCCAGAAGCTTTTTTTTGCTGGAGATTTCAACGTCAAGAAATATTCTTTGCGGCGACAAAAGTGCTGAAATTGTCATTGACTGGAGCCTGGATGCATGTTGCCTGAATAAGGAAGCGCGAATCTTAATCCAATTATCCGAGTATGCAAGCGTATTGGATCCTGTTCTGGCTAAAAAAAGGGGGAGATCACTCCCCCTTTTCGGGGGTCAGGCCAATTCAGCGGGTGCGCTTTTGAGTCGATGGCTCTTCACTTTTTCCTTGTGTTTTTTCCCCTGGCGATCTAGTTTATCAACGAGGCCGTCAATCGCGGCATACATGTCTTCCTGCACATCGTCGGCGTGCAGATTGCTGCCACTGACATGCAAGGTTGCTTCTGCTTTGTGACGCAGTTTTTCCACGGTGAGTACAATATGAATGTCCAGTGCCTGATCGAAATGTCGGTCTAGCCTGCCGACTTTTTCATTCACATAGTTGCGCATGGATTCGGTTATATCTACATGATGACCACTTAAACTTACTTGCATCTGTAATCTCCTCGGCTGTGTGATTCGCATCACTGCGAATCGTTGATGTCTCAAAAGAGACGTTTACGTTCATTGGATGGCGGAATATGTAACGCCTCCCTGTATTTGGCTACGGTCCTCCGGGCTACGTTAATTCCCTGGTCACCCAACAGTATTGCAATCTTGTTATCGCTTAATGGTTTCTCCGGTTTTTCGGCGCCTACAAATTTCTTGATAATTGCCCGTATCGCCGTGGCTGAACATTCACCGCCGTCAGCGGTACCTACATGGCTGGAAAAGAAGTACTTGAATTCGAAAATACCACGTGGTGTATGCATAAATTTATGAGTCGTTACCCTCGATATGGTGGATTCATGCATCTCCAGTAACTCGGCGATATCGCGCAACACCATTGGTTGCATCGCCTCTTCGCCATAATCCAGGAATGCATGCTGTCGCTCTACGATGGCGGTGGCCACGCGCAGCATGGTTTCATTACGACTTTGCAGGCTCTTGATGAACCAGCGAGCCTCCTGTAAGTGGTCTTTCAAATAGGTGTTCTGATCACTGCTGTCGCTGCGTTTGATCAGGCTTGCATACTGATCGTTAACTCTGAGGCGCGGTGCGTGATCGGGATTGACACTGACCCGCCAGCGCCCCGAGTGTTTGCTCACAAACACGTCCGGCACGACATATTCGGCATGATTTTGACTGATGCTGTGCCCGGGATGCGGGTTGGTGCTCTGGATCAGTTTGATGATTTCGGCAAGCTCGGTATCGCTGGCTTGCAGGCGTCGTTTAAGCAAGGCCACATCATTACAGGCAAGCTGTTCGAGGTACTTTTCTACCAGCGCCCGTGCCTTGGCAAGATGCGGCGTATCAGGATCGTATTGCCCCAGCTGAATAGCCATGCAATCACTCGGTGAGGAGGCCGCAACGCCTACCGGGTCGAAACGTTGTACCAGGTGCAACACCGCCTCGACCTCATCCACTTCCAGGGTGTCGTGTTGTCGCAGCAGGCCGTCATGAATATCCTCGATATTTTCAGTCAGGTAACCGTTGTCGTCGATAGAGTCGATGATGGCGAGGCCGATATCGTGATCCGTCTCAGATAGATGAGAGCAATCGAGTTGCCAGGTGAGGTGGGCCTTGAGCATATCCTCTGCCCCCGCCTGGTTTTCAAACATGTCGCGATTATCTACCCCTGAACTGGCAGACTGGCCTGGTGAACTTGGCAGGTTGTCGTAGATCTGGTCCCAACGAGCGTCGATTTCGAGTTCATCGGGCAACATCTGTTCGGCACGATTTTCTGAGATTTTGCTTTCGGGCGTTTTGAATTCGGTGACATCGTCGCCATTGACGCTGCCTTCCCGGGTCGCATCCGTATCGATAACGGTTATTTCACCGAGATTATCGTCCTGTTCGAGTAGCGGGTTGGCGTCCAGGGTTGCCTGGATTTCGGTCTGTAATTCCAGCGAGGAAAGTTGCAGCAGTTTGATCGCCTGCTGCAATTGGGGTGTCATGGTTAGGCTTTGGCCTATTCGCAGTTGCAAGCTTTGCTTCATAGGCGAGACCGTTCCTTGTCTGATTTTCTACCAGGATACTTGTTATCTCCCATGGCTACAGTTATAGCTTAAAATCGTCTCCCAAGTAAATCTTTCTGACTACTTTATTTTCCAGAATTTGCGTTGGATCACCTTCGGCCAGGACTTCGCCTTCTCCCATAACGTAGGCGCGATCACAGATTCCCAGGGTTTCGCGGACATTGTGGTCGGTAATCAGCACGCCGATACCACGCTCGGAGAGTTGCCGGATTATTGACTGGATATCGATCACCGATATCGGGTCGACTCCGGCGAAGGGCTCATCGAGCAGGATGAATTCAGGCTGGTTTGCAAGTGCGCGTGCAATTTCGACGCGACGACGTTCTCCTCCGGAAAGTGATATACCCTGTACGTCGCGCAAATGCGCGATTTGAAATTCTTCCAGCAAACGTTCGAGCGCTTGTTTGCGTGCTGAACTATCGAGGTCCTTGCGTAGTTGCAAAATAGCGAGGATATTCTGTTGCACCGTGAGATTTCGAAACACGGAAGCTTCCTGGGGTAGATAGCCAATGCCCAGCTTGGCCCGCTGGTGCATAGGCAAATGGCTTATGATTTTGTCGTTTAGTCGAATCGTACCCGAATCATTGTCGATCAAACCGACAATCATATAAAAACAGGTGGTTTTGCCGGCGCCATTGGGACCAAGCAAGCCAACGATCTCGCCGCCGGCAACATGCAACGAAACCGATTTGACGACTTCGCGCCGCCGGTATGTTTTGGCCAGTTCGGTGGCCTCGAGTAATCTGCTGTCGCTCATCTACGACCTATTCAGAACCGTTTGAATTTTGCTTGGGCTGGATCAGCATCTTCACCCGTTGATCGGATTCTGTACTGCCGGCCTGAAGGCTGCTGCTCTCGGTGTTGACGAGAATCAGGTCGCTCTCGATAATATCTCCCGCCTGACTGACGCGGGCGGAATCACGCAGTTCCAACAGTGATTCAGACTGCTTGTAGTCGATGTTCAGGGCTTCTCCCAGGATTTCCTGTTGGTCGTCGTTGAGTTGCCGAAAAGTCGCCGGGGTCCCGGTCATTTCTATCAGCACCAGTTCATTGGCTTCATTTAAATGGATCACCACTCGATCGGCATTGATTTCCAGGCTGCCCTGTACCATTACGACGTTGCCCAGGTAAATACTGATTTTCTCCTGGTCCCTGACTTCGAGCTCATCGGCTTCGACTTCGATCGGCTGCTCGCTATCGGTCGAGAGCGCCCACAGTTGTCCGGGCAACAGCAGTAACAGTAACGTGCAAGTTTTAACTATCGTCATGATAAAAAACCGAATGTGTTTTACTGAATCGGTAAATTTGGCCAGCGAGATCGAAAACGGCCTGCTCGGCTTCTATTTGACCTTGTTTGCTACGTATCAATACTTTCGCCTCACTGCTAACCAGGTCTCGATCCGGTTCGAAGCGTATGCTCTCGGTATACATCTGGAAAGGGTTGTCGCCGCGCTTTTGTATTACCACCTGGTTGCGCAACCTTAATATATTCTCGCCGTGCAGTAATTCGCCGTCAAGTGCATCTACCAGCCAGTGATCGGTTTCACGGTAAATCTGTACCGAGGGCTGCTCGATGTTACTCACATCGGCGCCCGGGTAGTGTTCAAGCCGGGGGCTGTTGAACTCGTAGTCGAGTGTGCCCTCGATATTCATCGCGCGATAGTGCAAATTGGTCAGGAAGTAGTCGATATTACTTGGAATATTCAGGTCGGTCTTTTCATCCTCTGGGCGCAAGCGTGATTCATACACCCAGCCGAGCGCAATCGCGCAGATGCCAAGTATAATGACCAGGACCAGAAGGCGTAATTTCATTCGAGGTAACTGTCCTGCGCGGCTTCGAGCAATGATTGTGCCTGCAGGATGAAATCGGTTACTTCACGCACCGCCCCTTTGCCGCCACACGCGGTGGTCACCCAGTCGCAATGTTGTTTTACGAAGACATGGGCGTTTTGCACCGCGATCGCCAGGCCGACCCGCCGCATTATCGGTAGATCCGGTAAGTCATCGCCGACATAGGCGGCCTGCTCGGGATCGAGACCGGTCTCCTGTAACAGTTTTTCAAATGCCGGTAATTTATCACGATTTCCCTGGTAAATATGCTTGACCCCGAGATCGTTCATGCGGTGGCTGACAATTCCCGAGTTGCGGCCGGTAATCACAGCAACCTCGATCCCACAATCGAGCAGCATGCGAATTCCATGACCGTCGAGTGAATTGAAGGTCTTGTATTCCTCGCCCTGGTTATCGAATTGTAGACCACCATCGGTCATTACCCCATCGATATCGAGGATAAGCAGGCGAACCTTTCTAGCGTTGCTGGTGCGCATATTGTTCTCTCCTAGACAACACCGGCTCTTAATAAATCATGCATGTTTAACGCACCCTGAACGGTTAATTCGTCGTCGACCACCATCAATGCGTTAATCTTCTCGTCGTGCATGATTTTCAGGGCTTCGCTGGCGATTTGCTCGGCTTCGATTGTGACGCAGTCTGTGGTCATGTAATCCCGCACCAGGGCGGACTCGATGTCCGGCATTTTTGCAAAGGTGCGACGTAAATCGCCGTCGGTGTAGATTCCCAGCAGCTGGTTAGTCGCGGCATCGATAACTCCTGCCATTCCCAGCCCCTTGGTGGTCATTTCCAGTAAAGTGTCCTTCAGCGTGGTTTCGGCGGTGACCAGAGGAATGGCGGCGCCGGTATGCATGATGTCGCTGACGCGAAGTAGTAAACGCCGTCCGAGGTTACCGCCGGGATGTGACAGGGCGAAATCTTCCTCGGTGAAACCACGTGCCTCTAACACCGCCACTGCGAGCGCGTCACCCATGGCCAGGGTCGCGGTGGTGCTGGAAGTGGGTGCCAGCCCCAGCGGGCAGGCTTCCCTGGCGACACTGACGTCCAGATGAATATTGGCACTGCGTGCCAACGTGGATGACGGGTTCCCGGTCAGCGCCAGCAACGGAATGCCAATACGTTTTAACAAGGGCAGTAATAATGTGATTTCACTGGTTTCGCCGGAATTCGACAACGCGATCACCAGGTCATCGGCAGTGATCATGCCGAGATCGCCGTGGCTGGCTTCACCGGAATGCATAAAAAAGGCGGGTGATCCGGTACTCGCCAGCGTGGCTGCGATTTTGTTGCCGATATGCCCGGACTTACCCATTCCGGTTACCACTATGCGTCCTGCGCATTTTAATACCAGGTCGCAGGCGTCATGGAATCCCTGGTCGAGTCTTTCGCTCAGGGCTGAAATCGCTTCCGCTTCGGTTTTAAGTACTGCCAGGCCAAGCTTTATGTAGGCGTGTTTTGTCATAAGTTATCCCACGGCGGCCCCATAATACAAATATAGCTGGTAAATGACAAAAGCCGTGAGCAGGAAAATACCTTTGACACGGGTCAGGTAGCGAGGTACAGCAGTCGGGAAGCGAGACATCAATACCAGCATCAGTGTCATTGCGATCACCACCGATAAATCACGCGAGCGTGCCGCAACATCAAAATTAAAATTGGTGAGTAAAGCGGGTAGCCCGATTACCGCGAGTGAATTAAACAGGTTCGAGCCGATGACATTGCCGATAGCGAGATCAGGTTTACCTTTGCGCAGGCTCGCAATTGATGCGGCGAGTTCAGGCAGGCTGGTGCCCAGTGCAACTACCGTGAGGCCGATTATCAATTCACTGATACCCAACGCCTGGGCGATACCGGTAGCTCCCCAGACCAGCAGCTTGGAGCTGCTGACCAACAACAGCAATCCCAGCAACAACCAGCCGATGGCCGCCGGCATCTTCATTGCGTGAATCATTTCCTCGCTCTCGTGTTCCTCTCTGGCATATTCGGCAGGATGCCTGCGGTGTTCGCGTATCAGGTGGTAGAGACTTAAGATCAACAGACCCAGCAGAGCAAAGCCATCGACTATATCCAGCGATAAATCGTAGAGGCTCCAGGCCATTACTACGGTAGCCAGTACCAGCAATGGATACTCGGTTTTAAACAGTCGGGTCGCGATCGGGATTGGCGCGAGGATAGCGGTGACGCCGAGGATCAAACCTATGTTGGCAATATTGGAGCCGAGCGCGTTACCGATGGCAATACCGGGTGTGCCCTGCATTACCGCGACGATAGAGACGACGATTTCCGGCGCGGAGGTGCCGAAGCCGACGATAGTGATGCCGATAATCATAATCGACACCCCCAGTAGACGGGCCAGGGCAGCGGCGCCTTCGACAAATTTATCCGCGCTCCATATCAGCAGTGCCAGTCCTGCGATAACGGCGGCGATGTAGCTAAGCATGCTCAAGAGGTAATTTAAATATGCGTCAGAAATTTTCGGTAGAGGTGAATAGCCCGACGCGTAAATCCCTGGCGTTATAGATTTCTCTGCCATCGACTTCCATCGTGGCATCGCCGATACCCATTACCAGTTTGCGCATGATCACGCGTTTTATATGTATCCGATAGGTGACCAGTTTGGCCTGCGGTAACACTTGCCCGAAATACTTGACTTCACCAGCACCGAGGGCACGGCCGTGCCCGGGGCCACCTTTCCAGCCCAGATAAAAGCCGATCAATTGCCACATCGCGTCAAGGCCGAGGCAGCCGGGCATCACCGGGTCGGTTTCGAAATGGCACTTGAAGAACCACAGATCAGGATCGACATCCAGTTCGGCGATAATTTCACCCTTGCCATATTTACCGCCGACTTCGTCGATGTTAGTGATACGATCGAACATCAACATCGGTGGTAGCGGCAACAATGCGTTTCCGGGTCCGAACAGGTCACCGTTACCGCAGGCGATAAGTTCCTCATAGCTAAAGCTATGTCGATCGGTTAGAGGTTTGGACATACGCGTAGTGTCATTAGTGTGAGGATGCAAACACTAACGATTATGCGGCAGTTTTGCCAGTAATTCATTGGAATGACGAGTAATTCGAAGCTTCGTCGTTCACTTGTGACGTTTTAGCAGATAAACTCAGCCTGGAATTATCGTTGAATGGTAATTGGAGTCAGCTTCTGTTCAGCACGATTAAGGAAGATTTACAATTATGATTAAGATGTTGTCAATATTGATTGGTCTGGGCGCTTTATTGTGTTCCGGTTCCGGGCTTTATGCGCAGGAAAAGCTGGGCCTCGAGCAAGCCATCGAGCTGGCAATGGCGTACGATCCCCGCATTGAAGAGAAGCAGGCCTTTGTACGCAAGGCGCGGGGGCTGTTGCAGGAAGCCGACGGAGGCAAAGGGCTACGCTACTCGATAGACAGTTATCTCGCGCTGACCACGGGCCTGGACGGTGGTTTTTACGAGGGCGGTGCGAACAGCTGTAGCGGTGAGTGTAAACCGCGCGATGACCAGTATGATTTCGATGACGGCCTGTCGGTGTGGGGAGGCATGAAGTTCAGCATCATAAAACCCCTGTTAACCTTCGGGCGCGTCGAGAATTACCAGAAAGCCGCGCAAAACAATATTCTGATCAAGCAGCAGGATGTCACCCTGCAACGTGATGAGGTTGGTCTGCAGGTGGTCAAGGCTTATTACGGCTATCTGACCGCGCGCGATAGCCGTTTTTTACTCGAAGGTACGCGCAGGCGCCTGGTAGCGGCGCTTGACCTGGTCGATGAATGGATTGAAAGCAGCTCTGGCAAGGCTACCTTATCGGACCGGTATGCGCTGGAATCGGGACTTGGTCTGCTCGATAAATTTCTTTCCGAGGCGACTGCCCTGGAGCAAATTGCGATGGCCGGTCTCAAGTTGCTGACCGGTCGAAGCGAAGAAATCATCGAGCTGGCGGAGCGAAGTCTGCAACCGCTGCCGTTGCCCGTGGAAAGCTTGCAGGACTGGATCGATCTGGCGCAATCAAATCGGGCTGAGTTCAAGCAGGTTGAAGCCGGTCTGAATGCCCGGCGCGCGCTGGTGGAGGTCAACCGCGCAGAGAAAAAGCCAATTGTCTATGCCGGTGTCGCAGGATCACTGGCTTATGCGCCGAACCGCGATTCACTGGATAATCCGTATATTTACGACCCCTTCAACCATGCGGCAGTATCGCCATTACTCGGTTTACGCTGGCAATGGGAGCAGGGCACACAACCGGCACGGGTCGTACAGGCTCAGGCTGATCTGGATGCACTGGTACATAAGGCGTCATTTGCACGCAAGGGCATCCCGTTCCAGGTCCGTGAACAGTATCTCTCGATGCAGGCCAAGCATAAATCCATCGGATCGATGAAGAAGAGTTCGAAGTCCGCGCGGCGCTGGATGATAGCTGCCTATTCCGATTTCGAAGCGGGTCTTGAAGAAGCCGACACTATTTTTAGCGCCTTGCAGGTATACGTAATCTCTTATGCGGAGTATTTACGTACCGTGAATGAATACAATAACCATGTTTTGAAATTGGAAAGTGTAAGTGGAGTATTTCAGTGAAAAAATTAATTGCCTGCTTAATTCTGCTGTTTGCATTACCGGCCATGGCGGTGACCGGACCTGAGCAATTAGTCAGGCAAACTTCCGAGAGCGTAATTGCCGAGATCAGGGCGAATCTGGATGTCTACAAGGATGATCCGAAAAAGGTCTATCAACTGGTCGACGAGCTGGTGTTGCCTCATTTTGATTTCGCCGCAATGACCGATCTGGCGCTTGGACGATATAAAGACAAAGTCAGTGCCGAACAAAAGCCGGCGATAGTAGTCGAGTTCCGGCAGTTACTGGTACGCACCTACAGTTCAGCCCTGTTTGAGTATACCGACCAGGAAATGATTTACCTGCCAATGGAAGGTAGCGAAGCAGAAGGGTTGGTTACCGTCAGGACCGAGATCGAGCAGGCGGGTGGATTTCCGATCCCGATCAATTATGTTTTGCGTCTCGGTGAAGAAGGCTGGAAGGTGTTTGATGTCAGTGTCGATGAGGTCAGCCTGGTGACCAATTACCGTTCGAGTTTTGCACGCGCGATTAAAAAAGACGGCGTTGATGGGCTGATCAAGACTCTGCGGGAACGCAATCAGGAATAGCCGGCCTGACCGCTATGGAACAAAGCCCGGGATGACGATCGAAAAGCAGTCACGTGCAAAAATTTCCTGTTAGAATGACCGCCCTTATTTTGCATGGCTTTGCATGAACAAGTTAATCATCAATGGCGGTATACCTCTGGCGGGAGAGGTGCGAATTTCCGGTTCCAAGAACGCGGTATTACCGATTCTCGCGGGCACCCTGCTTGCGGATAGCCCTGTAATTGTGCGCAATGTGCCGCATTTACACGATGTCACCACCACCATGGAATTGCTCGGTCGCATGGGTGTATCGCTCACCATCGGTGAGAAAATGAGTATCGAGGCTGACCCTACAACACTGCAGAATACCTTCGCCCCCTACGAGCTGGTTAAAACCATGCGAGCGTCGATCCTGGTGCTGGGGCCGCTGTTGGCTCGCTACGGTGAAGCCGAAGTGTCGTTGCCTGGCGGCTGTGCGATTGGCGCGCGTCCTGTCGACATGCATCTAAGCGGACTCGAGGCCATGGGCGCGAATATCGATGTCGAACAGGGCTACATCAAGGCGCGCTGTGATCGACTTAAAGGCGCACGCATCGTAATGGATCAGGTTACGGTAACCGGCACCGAAAATCTGATGATGGCGGCTGCTCTGGCCGATGGCACTTCAGTTATCGAGAATGCTGCGCGCGAACCCGAAGTGGTAGATCTCGCTGATTTTATAAACGCGATGGGCGGACGGATCGAGAATGCCGGTACCGATACAATTACCATTCACGGTGTCGAACACTTGCGCGGTTGCGACTACTCGGTTCTGCCTGATCGCATCGAAACCGGTACCTACCTGGTGGCGGCTGCGATTACCGGCGGTAAGGTTTTGATCAAACGTACCGACCCGCGTCTGCTGGATGCGGTGTTGGCCAAACTCGAAGAAGCCGGCGCCTTGATCGACATCGGTGAGGACTGGATTGAACTCGATATGGAGGGGCGCAAGCCACGCGCGGTCAATATCAGAACGGCCCCCTATCCCGGGTTTCCAACCGATATGCAGGCCCAGTTTTGCGCTTTGAACGCGATCGCCGAGGGTACCGGTTCTGTTACCGAGACAGTGTTTGAAAATCGCTTCATGCATATCCAGGAATTTATTCGCCTCGGTGCAAAAGTTAACCTCCAGGGCAACACGGTAATAATTGAAGGTGTCGAGGGGCTGAACGGTGCGCAGGTAATGGCAACGGATTTACGCGCTTCGGCGAGCCTGATTCTGGCAGGCCTGGTGGCACAGGGAGAGACAGTGGTAGATCGTATTTACCATATCGATCGGGGCTATGATCATATCGAAGAAAAACTTTCTGTGCTGGGCGCCAGGATCAAGCGCGCTCCCAACTGATTGATCATGTCCGACGAGTTAACCATCGCGCTTGCCAAGGGCAGGATTCTTGGTGAAACCTTGCCGCTACTGGCGCGCGCCGGAATAGAACCCACCGACGATTTATCCAGCAGTCGCAAGCTGGTATTCGCGACCAATCGTGACAACATCAAGTTGGTGTTAATCCGTTCCGCGGACGTGCCAACCTACGTTCAGTATGGCGCGGCAGATCTCGGGGTGGCGGGTAAGGATGTGCTCGCCGAGCACGGTGGAGAGGGCTTGTACGAACGTATCGACTTGAAAATTGCGCCCTGCAAAATGATGACTGCCGGTTTTGCCGACAAACCTTTGCCACGCACACGTCTCAAGGTAGCGACCAAGTACCCGCGCATTACCCGCCAGTTTTTTCTGGACCAGGGGCGACAGGTCGAGTTGATCAAGCTTTACGGTTCCATGGAACTGGCGCCGGTAGTCGGACTCGCCGATATCATCGTCGACCTGGTCGCTACCGGTAGTACCCTGCAGGCAAATGGTTTGACCCCGCTCGAACATATCATGGATATCAGTTCACGTTTGATTGTCAACAGAGCTTCACTGAAAATGAAAAACCAGCCGATCAAGGACCTCGTGGAAGTTATCGAAGCAGCGGTGGAGTAACTTGAATATCAAGCGTTTTGACAGCAGTGCCAGTAACTTTCAGCTAGAGCTCAGTAAGCTTCTCGCCTGGGAATCAGTATCGGACGAAGCAGTCTTCAGCACTGTCAGTGAAATATTACGCGCGGTTAAAAGTCATGGTGATAGCGCAGTGCTCGAGTACAGTCAGCGTTTCGATGGACTTACCGCTGTATCAGTGGCGGCACTGGAAATGCCGGCAGAGCGACTGCTACAGGCCTACCAGGATATCTCTACAGCAGAGCGTGAGGCGCTCGAGCAGGCAGCGGCAAGAATCCGCGCTTATGCCGAGCATCAAAAACTGGAGTCATGGGAGTATACCGAGGCCGATGGTACGCTGCTTGGACAGCAAATCAGTCCACTTGATCGAGTTGGACTTTATGTGCCCGGCGGCAAAGCGGCATACCCTTCCTCGGTACTGATGAACGCTATCCCCGCGGTTGTAGCCGGGGTCGCTGAGCTGATCATGGTAGTGCCAACCCCGCAGGGGGTGGTCAATGAAATGGTGTTGGCGGCGGCGCATATCGCCGGGGTCGACAGGGTGTTTACGATTGGTGGCGCCCAGGCCGTGGCCGCGCTCGCCTATGGTACCGAAACGATACCGGCCGTCGACAAGATCGTCGGGCCCGGCAATATCTATGTCGCCACCGCGAAGCGTATGGTGTTTGGCACTGTCGGCATAGACATGGTCGCCGGTCCCTCTGAAATACTGGTTATCTGCGATGGTAATACCGACCCGGACTGGATTGCGATGGACCTGTTTTCACAGGCTGAGCACGATGAAGACGCCCAGGCTATTCTGCTTTCGCCACAGGGTGAATTTCTTGACCGGGTCGAGGCGAGTATCGAACGTTTGCTCGAGGAAATGCCGCGCAAACAAATTATCGATCAGTCGATGAGCACCCGTGGCGCACTAATCAAGGTCAGGGACCTCGATGATGCGATAGATGTTGCCAATTATATTGCGCCCGAACACCTTGAGCTGTCGGTTGAGAATGCGCAACAACTGGCTAAGTCGGTGCGTCATGCCGGGGCAATTTTTCTGGGTCGTTATACCGCTGAAGCCCTGGGTGATTACTGCGCGGGTCCCAATCACGTGTTGCCGACGTCTCGCAGCGCACGCTTTTCGTCTCCGCTCGGTGTTTACGATTTTCAAAAGCGCTCCAGCCTGATTGGCTGTTCCGAGCAGGGTGCGGCGGAACTCGGCAAGGTAGCGTCGACACTGGCGCGTGGAGAGGGCCTGGTGGCGCACGCGCGTTCCGCCGAATTTCGTATCAAGTAACACCGCCGAAATCGGCGTCATCCCACCAAGGTGTAGCAAGCAAGGCTAGATATAAGATTCTCACCTGCGCTCACTGCTGTCAGGAATAAAATGTCCTTGCTCGAAGGTGAACCAAAAGATTTATCAGCAAGCCTCTGTTTCACATCGAATTGACTCAATTGTAGAGAGCATCCCCTTACAGTGAGCGGTGGCTGCCTCGGGAGAATGGCTGCAAAAGTGTAGCGAGACATGGATGGCGCGGTCCGTCGTCACGGGCTCCAAGCGATTCCAGGGATGGACCAAACGGCGCTTTTTGCCGTTTGGGAGCGGCTTTTGCGGGCATTCTCCCGAGGTAGCTTTTGGGCGTTTGTGAACGTGGGACCAGTTGTTTTTCCTGGATATTAGTGCTTTTGCGCAGCGTTTGGCGGGGAATTTTAGATTTTATCGGTGATGACTAGTTCGACTGTTTGATCGGTATTTGATGGGATCGGGTTTGATAGTTGTTCGTAGTCTCCCGGCTGTTTTTCGGGGTTTCCGGAGATCGAAATTCTGGCGCCCACAATTACATTGCTGGCACTGGAAATGTTTTTTCCCGGTATCATCGCATGGCTGTCGTTCAATGCTATTTCGAAAGGTAGCTCACCTACCCTGGTACGTACTACGGCAAGGGGAGGGCCGGGGTTTTCTGCCGCGCGTACGAAAACGAAAACAGCAGAATCGGGCGACAGTTCTTTTAGCAAAGCTGGGTTCAGCGATATTTTTAGCTGCAACCCCCCAACTGCTTGTGTAGCTGTCTGAGCGTTTTCCTGATTGGTTTTGTAGTCTTTGAAATTGATCGAGGAAGCGCTGTTCTGACTGAAAGAATCAATCCGCGGCAATGGCTGCCAGTTGCCGGTATAACCCAGTGCCCTGGCCTTTTCGAACGCTGCCTCCGCCTCTTCCAGGCGATTCAGGTGGTAATACGATTTCGACAGCAATACCCATCCATCGACATCGTCGGGTTGGGCTTCCAGTCGTTGTTTCAGGCCGACCAATAGTACGTCGACCGATTCAATCTCGGTCGTTGATTCCTGCTTGCCTGGGTTGGCGGTAACAGGCGGGGTGGCCTTGAACTCCTGCATAAGGTCCCGTTCTACCGGACTGGATAACCGGGTAGTCGCAAAATAGGTAACCACTGCGGTCAGCGTTATCGCAACTATTATCGCCAGGAGTAACTTTATCGATGTTATTAGCTTTAATGAAGACATAGTGTTTAACGGATTAGACTTGTTTTAAGTTGTGAATAGATGACGGCACTAAGAAGGTTTAATGATTAACTTCGTACATTACAGGTTGACCTGACGAATGATGTTGTCTGCTCACAGCTAGCGCCTGGTCGCGAAGCCGATTCCCTGATGATTCTGTAGCAATCAAAATTCACTGGCGCTGACTCTATGGCAGCCACTGCCAGCGCAATTCCTGTTTTGCGCGACGGTACCGTTTTCACCACCGATATGATCGCCTTTGCGTTTGAAATCACCGGCATGACAGGCCGCACAGAACGGTGCGTACTGGGGCCAGGGCCAGGGGACGTTAGCACTGATGGTAGCGCCGTGGCAGCCGTTACAGCCCGGATCCCTTCTGTGATTGCCCGGGTAGTTGCCCTGAGGATCATGGGTGAAGCTGGCTGGTGCCCAGCCGTTGGTGGTATGACACACGTCGCACTGTTCAGTGGTACTCAAGTGTCCTCCGGGCTTGGGGGTCGCGCCATTGCCGGGGCTGTGGCAGTCGCTACATCTACCCGCACTACTGGCGTCATGTGTCCAGCTGCCGTCAGCGAAGGTTGCTGTGGTATGACAGGAGGAGCAGTCCAGGCTGGTTTGAATATGGGCGGGTACAGCATCCATCATACCTATCGCGGTAGTGCCATCGTGACACGAAACACAATTGTTGGTGATGCCGGTGTGATCGAAAGTCGCCGGTTTGAAGACGCTGGTGTTATGGCAGACACCGCAATCCTGGTTAGTCGGGACATGACCGGTTTTTTTCGGCCTGGCAAAACCGGCATCGTGACAGGATGAGCAGTTATCCACGATGCCAGCGTGACTAAAGATGGCTGGCTTGAAACCGGTGGTCTGGTGGCAGTCCCTGCAATCACCGTTGGTCGGTACATGGAAATTAGATTTCCCGGTCGCGGTAATGCCGTTGTGGCACGACTCGCAGACATCATTGATACCGACAAGCTGGTGATCAAAACTGGCACCGGCAAAGGCCGTGGTGTTATGGCACACCGAGCAATCCTCGGTTGTCGTAATGTGGCCGGCGTCCATACCTTCTGCGGTGCCGCTCCCATCGGCCACATGACAGGAGGCACAGTTATCCACGATGCCGGTATGATTGAATACGGCCGGCTTGAAGCTGCCGCCGGCGACATGGCAGACGCCACAATCCTGGTTTGTCACAACGTGGCCGGCGTCCATGCCTTGCGCTGTACCGGTCCCATCGGCTACATGGCAGGAATCGCAGCGCGCGGCCAGCACGGCGGGATCGCTGTGGTCGACAAACGCGTTGGCAAAACTAATCGTGTCATGACACAAGGCACAGTCAGCGGAAGTGACCGGGTGCGGTGGGCTGGGCGTCTTGGCCCTGGCGCCAATGGTTCCAACTCCGGTAAAGTCGCCATTGTGGCAGGAGACGCAATTGCCGGTAATGCCCACGTGGGCAAGCATCGTTGATTGTGTGAACCCGCCGATGGCATTGCTGTGGCAAACACCGCAATCCTGTGACGTCGGCACGTGGTTAACATCCTTGATCAGGCTAGCGCCAGGGTCGCTTGGCAACGGCAGGAATCGAGCGACATGGCAGCCTTCGCAGCCGTTGGTAACAGCAAGGTGAACATCATCCCAAAAGTGGGCAGACGGCGAAAAATTGCCCGGATTGGTGGTAGTCGCGTCATGGCACACAACGCATTCAGTCAGGGCCGGAATATGGTTGGTTTTCTTGCCTATAGCTCCGACTGAAACATAGTTGGGATTGCCACTATGGCAGGATTCACAATTGCCACTGATGCCGCTATGGGAAAAGTTGGAGGCATCCTTGAACGTCATATCCGTATTCGGATAGTTGTGGCACTCGAAACAGTTGTCATTCGTTAACAGATCCGTCGGCAGATGAGTAGATAACTGCTTTCCGGTGGCGATGTTACCGTCGTGGCACAAAACGCAATTGGTAAGCTCTGTTGCACTTAAGTTCGCGTGGTTTACCGTTGCACCGCGAAAATCGATGGTGTCAAGGTGGCAGGCCCCGCAATCCTGCGTGGTCGGTATGTGATTCCCGAGCTTACCCATGCTGATCACATTGTTGTGGCAGTCGGCGCAGGCCGGCTGTGTGTTGTAGAAGCTAAAATCATGGTCGAACGTGCCGGTCATAAACGTGCCCGGTGTGTGGCAGTCCCCGCAATCCCGGTCATTGGGCGGGGTTAGTATTGGGTTTGTGATGGCGGTCTGCATATGCGCATAAATTAACGTGTTGGCAGGGGGAGGTCCAAATATGTCATCAGGTTTCCCTGTCGCAGTAACGCCATGACAGGAATCACAGCGCGCGGCGAGCACGGCAGGATCGTTGTGGTCGACACTGATTGGCGGATTGAAGGCGTCGGTGGTGTGGCAGGACTCGCAATCGACCCGATCCGGATGGGTGCCGGCGGGCGGGACAGGTGTCCTGCCAGGCGCGTTGATACTATTGGTAGCATTGTGGCATGTAATACAGGTCAGTACCGCGGGATCGACCAGACCATGATTGAAAATGCCATTGAGACTGAAAGTCGCGATGCCATGACAGTAGCCACAATCGATGGTAGTCATATCGGTTCTTGTCATTTCCGGATGCCCCACCGTGGGATCAGTAATATTGTCGGTGGAAGATACTCCATGACAGGAATTGCAACCGGGTCCGATAATGGCGGGGTCGGTGTGGTCGGGGAAGGCGCCCAGAAAACTGGCTGTCGTATGACAGCTAATGCATTCAGCACTGGTAACCGGATGAGTACCAGGTGGGTTATCGGTAGCCGTGGGCGTTTTGCCGGTGGCGGAGCTACCGTTGTGGCAACCAGAACAGCCACTCGTAATACCCGTGTGATCAAACTTACCGCCGGCGCCAAGTTCGAAAAAACTGGTGGTATTGTGGCAGTCATCGCATTCGGCGCCGGTCGGTTGATGGAATTCGGATTTACCGATGGCCTGCACGCCGTTATGGCATCCGCTGCAGTTACCAAACACTTCCTGGTGATCGACATAGGGAATTATGTCAAAACCCAGCGGGGTATGACAGGCCTCGCACATGCTGCTGGTGGCGACGTGATTCGGTGATTTCCCCTGAATCTTGCCCGGACCCGGCACAGCATCGAGCTCGTCGCTGTGACAATTCAGGCAAATCGAAGACAGCCCTTGATGATTAACAGGGCCGGTTGGACGCTCGGGGCTTATGGTGGCCACGACAAGTTGTATCGCACGCTGGCTGTAAAGGTCTCCGGCGTTGACCACGAGTTGCACCATGTAGGTTCCTTTAGCATCGGCAACGAAACTGGGATTTGCCGTGGTGGCATTTTGCAGTACGGCATTGCTGGCATCGGGTTTAGACGAGAAGGACCACTGGAAACTCAAAGGTTGCGGCGGCGAGGTATATGAATTGAGATCGCTAAGGGCGGCCGTCTGGCCGACCCGGACCGCGACAATGGGTCCGGTTCTGGCGACTATGTCAACAGTTCTGGATTCGGAAGTCGATTCCGCCTGCGGGAACTCAGCATCGCCTGGGCCTCCCCCACACCCGGCAACCAGCACAGCAAGCAAGACTGCAAACAGCCAGTCAGCCAGTGTACGAGGCGTCCGTTGTATGAGCTTGGTCGACGTCATGATCTTAAGCTATTGATATTCCAGGGTTTTCATAACGACTGAATTGGTAATTTGTCAGGGACATTGTCCTGCGCCGTTAATGAAGTTAAAAATAATGGGAATAATATCCCAAAAAGTAAGAGGTGAACAGGGGAATAATTCGCTAAAATAGCTGTCTTTTTTAATGGACTCATTTTACAAGACCCAGAGTATGCGGGCACATACCGCTCACCGGATAAAATATGCACTTTATCTGGAATTCAGGTGATGATGTTGCTGATCCTGATGCCATCGATATTAGAAAAAATAAGTGTACCCGGCATACAGCCGGTAGGTGATTTGTCTATCCAGGTCGGGTAAATCCAGGTCGGAGTATTCGACTCCAAAATCTGTCTCGAAATTGAGTTTCCTGGTCGCCCTATAGGTTAACTTGAGAGCTGTGTTCAGAACCCATTGATCGGCTCTGCCTTCTTTGCCCTGGCGGTTGTCCAGCCGAATCCTCGGATCGTAAATCAAACCGAGATAGCCCGCAAAGCGGGAACGCAGGCGAACAGACTGCGTGTCACTCGTGGTCGAGTTCGTCAGCCGAGCACCCACCGTGCTGTAATCATCAGCCGAAAAATATCCCCTGACTGAATAATCCAGCGATACCTGGGTATGATCCGTGTCATCGATAGCCAGTACTCCGTCTGATTCTTCGGTCGCATCCAGGTCGAAATAAGAAAAATCGAAATATAACTGCCTGTCTGTATCGATCTGGTAACTGCTACCAAAATAAAGATTGCCGGCACGGCTGGTGCGGTCTCGTGCTAACTGATAAATCTGGTTGTCGGTCAGCCTGTCCGTAAGTTTATCTATCGACTCTGCCGTTTGTCCCTGCAACGCATTGAGCGTTGACAGGGTTGGCGAGTAGCCATAATCAGCGGTTAAATTAAAATCCCATTGAGCGTTATACCGATAATTTGAAATCAGCGTAATCTTGTTCAGATCCTCGTAGAACACATCATAGTCGATGATAGTGTAGACAAAGCTGGCACCCTGCCGGTATTGAATTTCGCTACCGATCGACTGCCGATCGGTAAGCCCCGAAATTTCCTGGTTTATAAAATACAAATCTATGTCTACCGAGTCATAGGGACTAAAAGATACATTTGCGCCATAAAAAGAATGGTCGGTATCTATATCGTCATAGTAAGATTCCACCAGGTAGCCTAAGGCGTAGGTGAGTTGATATTCGGATCGTGAGGTATCTTTATACGAGACGCCATCAAAGCGCTGGTTCAAACCCGTGAGGGTGCGGGTTTGGCGTCCGCCAACCAGACGCAGATCATCCGTGGTGTAGCTTAAATTTGCATTTGAAACCGACGAGTCGCTGTCATCCTCGTGCAAATCATTTATTAAGCTGGCATCAAGTCCTATCGCCCATACTTCGGCCTCTGTACTGCGCTGCATTTGCAGGCCAACATTAGTAACAAACAGCCTGTTGACCGATTCGGGACCATCGTCGTCATTGTTCAATCCGTCGATGATATCGTCCCGATAATACTGTAGTAATGAACCACGATAATTCCAGCCGTCCTCGTCAGGCGTTCGTACCTGTTCAGCCAGGCGCGCTCGTGGTTCCACACTCATGGTTCGAATGCCCTGCAGACGATTCGAAATCCTGGTCGCCACTTCTGCTGGGGGATCGGTATCGAGGACAGTTTCATACAAAACCACGGCCTGGTTAAACCTGGCTTTGCGTTCACCGACGCTGCCGGCGAGCTCAGCCTGTCGTTCGCGAGTAGTCCCGGCAAGCTCGAGTGATTCGCGAACCTGTGGCAGATTTTTTGTTGAGTCAGCAGTCCCGTACTCTGCCGAAATCTTTTCCGTGAGTGCAATTACACGCGCATAGTTTTCGTTCAAAAACTCTTGCCTGGCTGCTGCCAGTAAATCTTCTGCCGTATCTGCTCGAACCTTGCCCGCTTCGGCTGGCTGAGGCTTACCCGCTGCTGTTTCCTGGTTGTCGCCTGAATCATTTAGCAACGTGCGTAACTGTTGTCGTTCCGGGTTCGATCTCTGGTAAATCCATGCATCGATAAATACTGGTTTAAGTTTAGTCAGTGCCGCTTTCGCATCCGCAGTGCTTGCGAAATTCCCCAGCGCCAGGCGGTGGTAGGTTTTTCCCTTTACCTTGACTTTGGTCTGGTAAACAAACTGTCCCTGCAGGGTATCCTGCTGTATGGACGACAGCCCGGTGTAAGGTTGCGCACTGGAGTCCAGTACAATTGCCAGGGGCTGCACGCGTACAGCTTCAGCCGGCTCACCGGAAACGATTTGCAGACCGACGAACTCATAGCTGGCAGCTAAAACCTCAGGCATAAAAATAAACCAGAGGCTGACCCAGATTATTCCGGCAAGGGATTTTATGAGTCTGCGATCAGTCATTCGACACGGGATGCGCGTAATTTCTGCAATTACTTGTTGTTGTTAATGAGCAATCTGTGAACACTTGAAAGAACCACTACGGATTAGCTGGAACCCAGCCCGAGGTGTTATGGCAGAGCTCGCAAGCATTGCTCGAGGGAATGTGTCCGGGATTTTTGCCCTCGGCGATAACGCCGTTGTGGCAACTAAAACAGGTTCCAATTACCGCAGCGTGGTCGACGTTTGCCGGTTCCCAGCGCCTGGTGCTATGGCAGTCCTCGCAGGTAGGGGCGGATAGTATGTGACCAGGATTCTTCCCCTCGGCGATAACGCCATTGTGGCAACGGATACAATTACCGGTGATACCGACATGGTTGTAGCGGGCGCCCACCCAGGTGATCGTATTGTGACAGTCATCGCAGGTATTCCCGCTGACCACGTGCCTGGGATTTTTGCCCTCGGCGATAACCCCGTTGTGGCAACCCTGACAACTCCCGATCACGGCTACGTGGTCAACTCGAAACACGTCGGTCCATACCGTGGGTGTGTGACAAACCTCGCATTCACCAATGACCCTTATGTGCTGGCTGGTCGGGGCGCTGGCTTTTATCCGACCTGACAGTGAATGGCATCTGGCGCATTGAGTAGGGGTGCCTATAAAAATCGCCTGTACGTGGCAGGCTTCGCAACGTACCAGGGCGTGTTTGAAATCCAGCGGGAATCTGGTGTCGTCGTGATCGAAATCAGGACCAATTTCAAGCGCAGTGCTACCGCCCGTATAAAGTCCGCACAGCATCAGCAAAATTATCAAGGCAAGGCGGAGCTGTAACCACCCTGTACCTTGTGCCTCTGTATTATTTTTTGTTTTCATAAGTTTACTGCCGCCCATCTGTGGTTACCCGGACCTTGTTCACGCGTCAATCTACTGAATATTTATGATGTCAAAATTATCTTCATTGTGGCACCGGTCACAGGAGTCACCGAATTGTCCCTGGTGAATATCGTCCCTGCGATGACAATCGATACACAGCCAGTCATTGTCGCTGGGCTCGGGCTCTTCACTCGGTTTGCTGTGACAGGTATGACAATGCAACTCAGCGTGTGTATGCCTGAGCTTGAACGAGGTTTCGTCGTGATCAAAATTCCAGATCAGCCAGGCATTGGAGTTATGGCATAACGCACAGTCCTCACCCAGTCCCTGCTTATGTACGTCGTCAGCACGATGACAGTCGACACAGAGATCACTGGTATCGCCAAAAGCCGAAGATAAATGACAGGCTTCACAACCGGCTGCGGCATGCTGACCAATCAACGGGAAAGCACTGATGTCATGGTCAAAGCGAACCTTGTGTTGCCATGAAATCTCATTGTGACATTGGCCGCACCCGGTGCCCTGTTCTTCCTTGTGGGCATCATCCTGCTTATGGCAGCTATAGCAGGCGGTGTCGATTTTCTTGCTTTTGGCGCCGGCGAAATGGCAAGCCACGCACAACAGGTCTTCATGCCCACCTTTAAGCGGAAAGTCGGTCTTAGCGTCATGATCAAAGTCCGAAAAATCCCATCCTTTGGTGTTGTGGCAATCCTGGCACTGCTTGCCATTCGATCTCTTATGAACATCGTCATCACGATGACAGCTATAACAGTCGCGTGGTTTTTTGCCGTTTTTGGAAACCCGGTAATCGGGCGCATGACAGTTATTACAGGTTTGCTCGCGGTGTTTGTACTCGAGTTTGTACTGAGTATCCCGGCCATGATCGAAAATTGATCTATCCCAGCCTTTCTCCTGGTGGCAGTCTTTACAGGAATTGCCAAAGCGGCTGGCATGAACATCCCTGATCGCATGGCAATCGACACACTGCTTGGGGGTGTCCTTGTATTTCGCCTTCAGGTGGCATGAATTACAGGCGACCTGCTGGTGTAAGAATTTCAATTTGAAGTCCGTGTTGTCATGATCAAATTCGGACTTGCCCCAGGCGTTCGGGTTATGGCAATCAACACATTTTTTGCCCATCTCGCCATCGTGTATGTCATCTTCAGAATGGCAGTCGTAGCAACCGTGTTTTGCTTCCCGGTACTTGCTATCTGGCTGATGACAGGCACTACATTCTGTCAATTGATGTTTGCCTGCGAGTTCAAAATCGGTGAAGCGGTGGTCGAATTTGTCTTCGTCCAGCCAGACTATCCTGGCATCGGGACCCTTGTGATCGCTGTGGCAGGATTTGCAATCCAGCTTGCTGGCATCCTTGTTTTTACCATGGAAGCCCTGTTTGTTGCGTATATCGTCGGCTACCGGATTATGGTCATGACAGTCTAGGCATAATTTCTTCTGGGTTGTATCGCGCAAGCGCACGTGGCAATTGGTGCACTCTGATTTGAATTCGTCATGCTCGGTAATCAACTCCCCAGGCATGAAAAATTTCTCGACTTCTAGGGCCAGAGCAGTTTCGGCGTAGCCGGCACCGAACAGTAAAATCACGACATAAATAGCTCTCATCAATAAAGGTGAACCGCCGCAACATGAACCAGTCCTGACAGAATCAGCATGATAAACAGCGGTAGGTGGAGGATGTGCCAGTAGGAAAAAAGGATTTCTCTGGTGCCTAAAGTACATATCGAACTCAGGTCTTTTAATCTGCGATAGATCAGTTTCTTGCTGTCCTGGTTCAAGTCCGAGCGTGCTATCTGCCGGCGTAATTTGCCGATGCGCGAACTCATCGACCGATAAAAACCAAGCGAGCGGTTAACACCCGTATGCTGGTTGGTTAATTTTTCTTCGATCTCTTCATATTCACCCGCAATACTGGACTCGCTATATTCATCCGCGATACTAGATTCACTGGTGCCTGCTCTTCTTGATAACAGGCGTCGTTCACCTCCGGGCAATACCTCGGCCTGGTGCGTGCGGCGGTCGGTGCCTGCTCTTCTTAACAGCAGGCCAGCCAGATTGTCTCCCGAGTAGAATTCTTCAAAGCGGACTTTGCTGCCATACAGGCCGTGGTGAATACCAGCGTACAACTTTCGCCCGACGAGGCCGCTGCCGGCGACAATTATCATACAGAAAAAGGCCACGCTGCTATTAAACGAACCGAGCTTGAAGCCCGAGTGAAAAATAATGATCACCGGTCCGGCGAGACCCAGGATCATATGAATTCGAAACCATGATTTGACCGAGCCGATTATCGCCCAGCGGCGAAAACGTTTTCTCAGCGGATATATCAATAGCAGCAGCATCATCGAACCACCGATGATGCCGAACCAGTAGCCGATCCCGGATTCGGCCACCAGGTAACGCTGGTCGCGTGAAACCCAGCCCGCAAGCAGCAGCAATCCGATTGCGGAATACCAGGCAATCTCGGTTACTCTGAGTAAAAACGGGGCTAGCTTGCTCGACACTATTCCATCCAATCTGGGCTATCCTCAGTAGGTTCGTGAAAGTCTAGATCAAGCCTCGATTTATGCGAATCCGCAGGTTTACGAGGTGCTGACTTTGTGAAATTACCTACGATAGCAAAAAATGATAATTATTTTTGGGATTTTATTCCCTTTTTTATATAAAATTGTTTGCATATACGCCAAAATAACCTGACAGACCTGTATTAAACCTATGACTTCACTGGATTACTGGTTATCCCTGTTGCCTGTCCTGATGATCCTGGCAATCTTCTTTTATCGACATCATCGTCGTCATCATGCGAGTGCGCGTGTCCGCGAGGAGGCCATCGAGTCGGGGCTCTCGGAACCAGCTTCGCTACACCCGATCATCGATCGCAACAAGTGTATTGGCTGCAAATCGTGCGTTTATGCCTGCCCGCAACAGCTTGGTCATAACGTACTGGGAATTTTTCACGGTAAGGCTGAATTGCTCGAACCCGCCAATTGTATTGGTCACGGTGCCTGCAAGGACGTTTGTCCGGTGCACGCGATAACTTTAGTGTTTGGCACCGAAAATCGCGGTGTGGATATACCCCAGGTGGATGACCAGTTCGAGACCAACGTGCCCGGTATCTACATCGCTGGAGAACTCGGTGGCATGGGGCTGATACGAAATGCCATAGAGCAGGGTAAGGCGGCTGTCCAGGCGTTGGCAAAAAAACTGCCCAAATCAAGTACCAACACACACCAGGTTGTCATCGTGGGAGCTGGTCCCGCGGGCTTTGGTGCAACCCTGAAAGCACAGGAGCTAGGCCTGAATTACCTTGCCATCGATCAGGACTCACTGGGTGGGACCGTTTTCAAATACCCTCGCGGCAAGATCGTCATGACCCAACCGGTGAACCTGCCGATCGCGGGTAAAATGCATTTCAAGGAGACCAGCAAAGAGGATCTTTTGCAATTCTGGCAGGAAATCGAGCACAAGACCGGGATTAAAATACAATACAACACGATGGTGGCAAATATTTCGACCCTGGATAAGGGCTTCGAACTGAGTACCAGTCAGGGACAATACACTACCGACAAGGTGTTGCTTGCCATAGGCAGACGTGGGACGCCGCGTAAGCTGGGTGTTCCGGGCGAAGACCTCCCCAAGGTTGTTTACCAGCTTATCGACCCGGAGCAATACGAGGGGAAAAAGGTTTTGATCGTGGGCGGCGGCGATAGTGCTCTCGAAGCTGCGTTGTCGATCGCCGATGCAGATCGAACCGAGGTTTCAGTGTCGTATCGCAGTGGCAGCTTTTCGCGAGCTAAAGCAAAAAACCGGGAACGCATCGACGAGTATGCTGCGTCATCTCGAATCAAGCTGTATTTGTCATCGACCGTTTCCAGTATTTCCGAGCAGGAGGTCTTGCTCGAACAGGATGGTGAGACTGTTAAAATAGCGAATGAAGCAGTCATCGTTAATGCCGGTGGTATTCTGCCTACCGGGTTTCTCAAGGAAACCGGTATCAACGTCGATACCAAGTTTGGCACTGCCTGAGCACTGGTAGTGCCTCGCGTATGAGACATATTCTGCCGCTGCTGATTGGCCTGTTGTTATCCGCTCCCGTGTGGAGCAATGTCGATCAGTCGATGGATGAGATCGAAAAGCTGATTCGGCTGCGTGACTATCCGCAGGCGGCCAGTCGCCTGGAATCCCTCGCGGCAACTGGTAACCCTGAAGCGCAATACCGACTGGCAAGCCTGTATCGTGCCGGTAAAGGTGTCAGCAAGGACCTGGACAGGGCCACCGAGCTACACCACATTTCCGCTATGACTGGTTACGCAAATGCTCAATATTCATTGGGACAGCTTATCCAGAAGGCTGACAACTCTCCGGAATCGTTAAACGAGGCCATAGCCTGGTATCGCAAAGCTGCGGCGCAAGATCATGAGCTTGCGGTAATCAAACTCAAGCAGCTCGAGGCATATATTGCTACTCTGGATCAAGGGCTTAGCCGGGCGGAAATCTTTGAAGCGATACAGCGGAACGATGTAATGCTGATTAACTCCTGGATCAAGAGTGGCACCAACCTGGATCTGACTGACCGGTTGGGGAACTCTACGGTGATGGCCGCACTGCTGGCGGGATGGCCGCGATTGGCGCAAACTTTACTAGACCACACCACGCGTCCGGCACAGCTGAATTCCCTGGGCTTCCGGCCCATGCATGTCGCCACTATCCGTGGTTACAAAACTATTGCTATCGCCCTGCTCGATGAGGGAGTAGACATCGATCAAACCGACACGAGGGGCAATACCGCGCTCATGTTGGCAGCGAAAAATCAGAAAACCGACATGCTTGAACTGTTACTCGATCGAGGTGCAGATCCCGGTATAACCAACCGCAAAAAACAGTCGGCAGTCGATTTTGTGTATGCGGCCGACTATCCCGCAGGACAGAATTTGTTAGCCAGTTACGGGCTCGGTCCTGGAGCTACTGCTATTGCTACTGCGACGCAAGTAAATGAAATTAGTATTGTCGATGAATTCAAGGCCGCAGTGGAGCAGCACGGCAGCCGCTATGCCGACTGGCCCTTACTCAATATTGCAATTGAACTTGGCGAAATTCCACTATCGAAGGAAATAATCGCACAGGAACCCGAACTTGACGCGAATGATCCTGACGGTAATAGCGCTGTGCACGTCGCAGCGCGCAAGGGCGATTCAGCCACCCTGGAGGAGCTGGTTGAGCATGGCGCCAATATAAATGCTACCAACGCCAGGAACGAAACGGCCTTGTACCTGGCGGTCGAATCCAGCTGTCTGAAATGTGTAAACCTGTTGCTTGCAAGCAACGCCGACCCGTCGATCGCAAGCAAACTCAAGATTACCCCGCTTGAAGTTGCCATCGACAATGACCAGGCTGAAATTACGCAGGTGCTGATAACGGCCAAATCCAGCTACGCCGGCATTCATCGTGCCCTGATACTGGCGATACAGAGGGATATGGAAGGCCCTGGCAGGGCGCTGATCAAGCGCGATAGCAAACTTGGCTCGCTCGACGACAAGCAACGTTCTGTGTTGTGGCATAGCGCTGACAGAGGGCTCATAAAGATTTCGGCGCTGCTTATTGACTCAGGAAAAATCGATATTAACGGGAAAGATGCCAATGGGCATGGTGCGCTTGCGCAAGCGGTCAGGAATGGCGATTTCACCATGGTTCGCCTGCTCATCGATAAGGGCGCGGATGTAACCGTACGCACCAATGCGGCAAATACTTTACTAATGTTGGCTGTGCTAGCGAAAAATGCTGCTATCGTCGAACTGTTGCTAGCTGGTGCCAGTGATATCAATGCCCAGGATCATGTTGGCGATACCGCCTTGATGCTGGCGGCAGGCTCCGCGCAGAACGATATCGTCGAAATGCTGATCGAGGCGGGAACTGATTTACAGTTGCGCAACAAGGAAGATTTGAATGCATTTCAAATTGCCAATAACTCTGGCCACGAAGAAACCGCTGAAATCATTCGCGAGCGCAGCAATTTCGTCTTTAAACTATTTAACTAACGTCGGCTCAATTCCTGCGATCCGCATAAGGTAAAGGTAAGCAAAAGTCAGGATCTATTGATATTTCAATTAATTTTGTTAACCATTTGGCGTTTTCAGCTTTCTTTTGTAGACTGTTGATTGTTATGGGAACAAAATCCCAAAGATTATGCAGCAAAAGAATATGCAAGAAATACTACGCAATACTCTGAGAAACATACTGCGGGCGTTGATACGCACACTGCTGCGTAACGGCATGTCCTACGGCGAGTTCGACCAGATTGCACGCAAGTGTTTTGTCGACGTCGCTTTCGACGATTTCACCACGGCGAAGAAAAAACAGACTATATCCAACGTTGCAATTCTGACCGGGCTGAATCGCAAGGAAGTGAAAAAAATGCACGAGCTTGACGTCGATCAAGCCGAGGTTAGCAGCAAGCAATATAATCGAATTATCCGCGTTCTCGGAGGCTGGATAAATGATCCGGCCTTTTTGCGCAAAGACGGCAATCCGCGTGACCTGGAATACGAAGGTGCCGGTTCGTTCAGCGAGCTGGTCAAAAAATATAGTGGTGATATGCCGGTAGCCGCGATGCAAAAAGCTTTGCTTGCCTCATCTAATATCAAGTTCTCCGACGACAATCAGGTGAGGTTGCTCAGTCACGCCTACCTGCCTTCGGATGACCCGGTCGAAAAGCTGGCTATTCTCGGTTTCGATACACGGCAGCTTATAGAAACCATCGATTACAATTTGACCGCTCCTGAAGAAGCACTCCGTTTTCAGCGCAAGGCTTCAAACCCACGGATCGCACCGGCTTCGATACCGGCAATCAAACAATTTCTACGCCGCAAGGGGCAGGCCTTCCTCGAAGAACTGGATTTGTATCTTTCTCAACATGAAGCTGACGACGACTCGACTACAGAACTCAGTATCGGCCTTTTCTATCACCAGTCTGAAGATGAAGATCGGGATGCCGAGAAATGAAATCAATCCGACGCAAAGCGAATAAATTTGCAACTACTATTTGCCTACTAGCTGTATGCAGCAGTCTGCTCATTGCCTGCGGTGGTAGCAGTGACAGTTCAGACACAACTGCCGGCATCGGCGGCACGGGCATAGTATCCGGTCAGATTACCGGATTCGGCAGCATTCATGTCAATGGCGGTAAATTTGAAATCGATACCAGCACCTTCATGGTGGATGGGAAAACGTTTGTGGGCCAGGCGGGTCAGGATGAGCTTGCGGTGGGTATGGTGGTCCGGCTCAGGGTTGAAACCGAGAATAGTGTTTTCACCAATATTGCCCGCGAGGTTATTTACGACGATGAAATCGAGGGTCCGGTAGGTTTTGTTGGTCCCCTGGTTGGTACCACGAAAACCATTACTGTTTTTGGTCAGGAAATCACCATCGATGAAACCGGCACCTTGTTCGAAAACACCACTTTTTTTGACATCGAAGTGGATGATGTGGTCGAAGTCAGTGGCTTCCGTGTTTCTCCAACACAAATCAATGCGACCTACGTAGAGGAGACGGTCGAAAATGTAGATTTTGGTTCGACCGAGGTTGAATTACGTGGGACCATCACTGATTATTCGCCAGGTTTGCCCGAGACCTTCAAAATTAACGGCGTTACAATTACGACAGATGTTGATACTGAGATCGAGGTGCCTGATGGCATGTTGGTCGACGGCATCTATGTCGAAGTAGAAGGCGTTATCCAGAGCCCAACATCGATACTCGCCGAGGAAATTGAATCTGAAGATGAAGACTTCGACGATGAAGTAGATGAAATCAGCCTGCAGGGCACAGTAGCAGGATTTTCTGGTATCACCAATGATTTCTTCCTAGGCAGCCAGCGGGTTAACGCGAGCACGGCGCAATTTTCACCTGATGGTTTAACACTCACGAATGGTCTCAACATCAAGGTCGAAGGAGAGATTATTGGCGGCCTGTTAATTGCCGATGAGGTCGAGAAAGACTAAACGCCATTCCCTGACTCCCTGGGGTGCTATCCCGGAAACCGCGTAGCAGCAGTTATTCGGGATAACATTCTTTTTTATTGCGGTCGCTGCGTAACCTTCATATCCAGAGCCAGTTTTTCCGGACCGCGATAAATCGTAACCTCGATCTGTTCGTCGGGTTTGTGCAGGGTTATCTGATCGAGCAGATCGCGTATCCCGAGCACAGGGTTGTCATTAACGGAAACCACGATATCGCCTGCGCGAATGCCGGCCATATCGGCCGGGCTGTTGATAAACACGCCGACGATCAACGCCCCCTTGATGCCGGGATTACCGGTGGCCATCGCCGCCCGCGCCGATATCTCGGTGCCTTCTACCCCGAGCCAGCCACGGGTCACCTTACCGAAATCGATTATTTGCTGCATGATATCGAGCGCCAGCGAAATGGGTATCGCGAATCCAATTCCCTGGGCGCCAACTGCCTGGCTGAAGATCGCGGTATTGATGCCGATGAGTTCCCCACGTGCGTTGATCAGCGCACCGCCCGAGTTGCCCGGGTTGATGGCGGCGTCGGTCTGAATGAAATTTTCGAAGGTGTTGAGGCCGATACGATTGCGCCCCGTCGCGCTGACGATCCCCATGGTGACGGTTTGTCCGACGTTGAGCGGGTTACCAATCGCCAGCACCACATCGCCGACGCGTACCGCCTGCATGTCGGCGATCTTGATACCGACCAGCCCGGTGATGGGAATCTGCAAGATGGCAATATCGGTATCCTTGTCTTCACCGATCAGTACCGCCTGGCTGCCACGACCGTCCGCGAGTGCAATCAGGATTTCATCGGCGCCATCGATGACGTGCTGGTTGGTCAGAATAAAGCCGTCGGAACCGATAATGACACCGGAGCCCAGGTTAGTTTCTTCATGACTACGCTGGTGTTGCTTGAGCTGGTCACCAAAAAACTGGCTGAATACCGGATCATCGAGTAACGGGTGCGTTTTCTCGGTTACTGTTTTCGATGTATAAATAGTCACTACCGAAGCGGCCGATGAAGTTACCGCGTCGGCATAGGAAAACACCGCAGGTTCACCACCCGCTACTGTTCGTGCGGGCGCTTGCGACGAGGTCAGAAATGCCAGGATTTCATCTTTGCTCTGATCGCTTACAGTCACCAGGTAAATAGCCGCGAGCGCAATTCCAATCAAACTGAACTGAAATAAAAAGCCGACAACTTTGATTAGTTTCATCGACCGATAGTATCATAGCGATCGAGATACGGAATCCAGCGCAATGCAATTAAAAAAACTCTGCCAGTTTTGCGACGAGTACCTGAAAGTCGATGAATTTAATGACTATTGCCCGAACGGGTTGCAGGTCGAGGCGAATTCTGAAGTCGGACATATCGTCTGCGGCGTGACCGCGAGCCAGGCCTTGATCGAAGCGGCAATCGAGCAGGGCGCCGATACCCTGATTGTTCATCATGGCTATTTCTGGAAGGGCGAACCCCAGCCAGTAACCGGGTACAAGGGTAAGCGTATAAGCAGCCTGATAAAAAACAACATCAACCTGTTGGCGTTTCACCTGCCACTGGATGCACATCCCGAGGTAGGTAACAATGTGCAACTTGGCAGGATTATGGAGTGGCAGGTAAGCGCAAGCTTTGGCGAGCAGAGCCTGGTGCTTGAAGGCGCCTTGTCGCAGGCGCAGACCCTGGTCGAAATCTCTAGGCAGATAGAAGCGAAACTCGAAACGCGCACGCTGTCGATCAGCGCCGGCGAGCATCCGATAGAACGCATAGCCTGGTGCACAGGGGCCGCGCAGGGGTTCATCGAGGCTGCTGCCGAGCGTGGTGTGGACGCCTTTGTCAGCGGCGAAGTTTCCGAGCCCACGTTTCATCTGGCGCGCGAACTGGGGATCCACTATATCGCCGCCGGGCATCATGCAACCGAGCGTTACGGCGTGCAGGCGCTGTGCAAAGTGATTGCCGATCGGTTTGACATCGAACAGCAATTTATCGATATTCCTAATCCAGTTTGAGCGCTACCGGAAAAACTGGGCGAAAGCGTGTCAAATCGTTGATTTAAATGCCGAACCCTCTCGACGGAAAAGTTAAAGTAAGCTATGCTAGCGGCCGTTTTTTATGTCCGGGTAAAGGCCATCTCCGCCCGGAACGCTAAACCTTCACTCGGGGAAGAAGTCGAATGTCTTCAGATGTTGTAGATAATAGCCGGAGGCGCTTTCTGACCGCGGCGACTGTGGTGGTCGGGGCTGTCGGTACGGTCGCGGTCGCAGTTCCCTTCGTCGCCAGCTGGAGTCCCAGTGCACGCGCCAGATCAGCCGGTGCCCCGGTCGAGGCGAATATCGGTAAACTTGAACCCGGCCAACAGATTATTTTCAAGTGGCAGGGCAAACCAGTGTGGGTAGTGCGCCGGGACGAGCAGGCATTGGCGACACTTGAAGAATCCTCGTTGACCGAGAAACTGCGAGATATTGAGTCTGAGGATAGTATTCAGCCTGAATACGCGCAGAATATTTATCGCTCGATCAAGCCTGAGTATTTGATCATGGTTGGTATTTGTACCCACCTGGGATGTTCGCCGACCTACCGTCCCGAAATTACCACTGACTTCCAGGGCGGTTTCTTTTGTCCCTGCCACGGCTCCAAGTTTGATTTTTCCGGTCGAGTTTATGCGGGCGTGCCGGCACCGACAAATTTAACCATTCCACCCCATTATTATATTAATGACGACGTGATATTGATTGGCGAGGATGGGGTAGCATAATGAGTGACAATAATTCAAATAAAGGACTGCTGGGCTGGATCGACGCACGTTTCCCGTTGACCAAGATGTTCGAAGAGCATTTGTCCAGGTACTACGCACCTAAA